>SXGU01402027.1_pt1 | contig 29255 bp, 26 predicted proteins | sample 3174531 | NCBI WGS metagenome assembly SXGU01 (sample SAMN11356863, study PRJNA531348) | freshwater metagenome | isolation source: freshwater sample F1-140 | place: China: Fuxian Lake, Yuxi | collected 2017-12-25 | reverse complement strand
CTCGATCAACTCGAAGTTCGCATTCACAAGATGAACGCGGCAGCGCGCATCTATCGGACGCACAACGCGGTCGTGGATATGGACCGCATTCTGAATGTCGGCGGCTTCAATCTCGACCGAGCGTTGGACGTGGACCCGAAGTTCCTCGAACCGGAATACCCGTTCGAGTGGGGCGGCGTCTTTGAACTCGCGCTGGGCCGCTACGAATGGGTGATGCAGGACGGCCCCGATCCGGTGATGAACGTCGTGCTGTTGAAAACGACAAGCACTGACGCGGCGGGACTTGAACAAGTTTTGATGGGCGCGGTGCTGACGTACTCGGCCGACGAGTGCTTGGTTGCTCCGGGCGAGCCGATCGTTGCGGGGTTACGATTGCAACAACTGCAGCTTCCCGGCGGCGAAGCGAGATTTGCCGTCCAGATCGCCGAGCCAGGCTGCTACGCGCTGTTCACGGAGCATCACCCCGATGAGTTCCAAGCGAAGCTGATCGGGCCGAGCGGTGCGCTCACCGCCACCGCGTCGCACGAATACAAGCCGGACCACGAACACGACGACGAAGTCTCGTCCGTCGGCATCACCACGCCCGGTGAATTGGACCTCGACAAGTTTCAGAAGTGGCTGCAAAACCTGTTGATGACCAAAGGCACGGACATCTTCCGCATGAAGGGGGTCTTGAGCATGAAGGGGCAGAAGGAACGCTACGTCTTCCAGGGAGTCCACATGCTGTTCGACGGCCGCTCGGATCGCCCGTGGTCGAAGACCGAAGAGCGTCACAACTCTCTGATCTTCATCGGCCGCCACCTCGACCGCGAAGAACTCAACGCCGGATTCAAGAGCTGCTTGGCATGAATCAGGGGTGCGGTGATTCGACATCGCACTCGTTTATTGCGGGACAGATTGATGTTTGCGCTGCCTCTGTGAGCGGCAGGGCGCTAGCCGCCGGTATTTCCGGTCTACCGGCGGCTAGCGCCTTGCCGCTCACGCAAACATCAACCTGAGTCCCAATCAGCGAGTCGGGCCAACCAATCAACTTGACCAGGAATCATCCCGGCTCGCCAGGGTCGGCATACCACCACACACGCGATGGAAGGCGGCATCAGGCCGACGCACCTCAAGATGTTCAAAGCCAGCGCCAAAGCCAGCAGCAATTCCCAATCGAAACCCAAGCTGCATGGCGTGTGGCCGTATGCGATTGATGATCACGTCATCGCGGTGAGTTGGTCGCGGCGTTCGGACAAGGTCGCAGTGGCCGCCGTATCGGGACCGATCACGCTTCTGAATGGCGAGACGGGCAAACTGCTGCACACGCTGAAGGGGCACGGACTCGGCACCACGTCGATTGATTTTCATCCAACCGGCGAGTTGCTCGCGAGCGGCGGGCAAGACGGATCTGTCCGCTTGTGGAACGTCGCGACCGGAGCCGAACAAGTCGCCATGTCTGCTGGCAGCGATTGGGTCGAGTCGCTTGCGTGGAGCCGCGACGGTTCCACGTTGGCCGTGGCGGCCGGCAAACGCGTCCGTTTCTTCGATGCGCACGGCGAGTTGCTCTGCGAGACCCCCGATCATTCGAGCACCGTCGCGGACATTCGCTGGCAACCGACGGACGACTTGCTGGCGGTCGCGAGCTACGGCGGCGTCTCGCTGTGGCGGCCGGGTGATCCCAAGCCTCTGAAGCAAATTGAATTCAAAGGCTCACTGCTCCGCTTGGCGTGGCGACCCGATGGCCGATTCCTCGTCGCGGGAACTCAAGAAGCGAGCGTTCGCTACTACGAGGTTCAGGGGAAAGGCGCGCCGCTGCAAATGTCCGGCTTCGCGACGAAGGTCCGCGAACTGAGCTGGCATCATCAAAGCCGTTGGCTGGCGATCGGCGGCGGCCCCATGATCTGCGTTTGGGATTGCAGCGGCAAAGGGCCCAAGAACCGGCAGCCGCTGATGCTCGAAGTCAACAATGGAGAAGAGAATGTCACGGCCGTCGATTTTCAGCACAATGGCTCGTTGCTCGCCGCCGGCAACCAAGCCGGTCTGATGACCGTCTGGCAAGCCGACAAATTTGAAAAACCGGTCGGCTGGTTCGAGGCTCCCGCCGAAATCAGCGTTCTGTCGTGGTCCCCGAACGACCAAATCCTGCTGGCCGGCTGCGCCAACGGCATCGTCGCGACGTTCACGTTGGATTGAGACGGCACGCTTTGTAGAGTGACCGTAGCCACGCTCGCCAGAGCGTGGGCCTGACCAGCCGATTCGAGTTCGGGAACTCCCCATGTCGCGTCGCCAGCGTTCGCTTCTTGATGAGTTGTTTGAGTCGTTAAAGCTTGCGCCGGTTTGGCTAGGACCGGTGCTCGCCGTTGTCGTCTATTTTGCGACTTTATATCTGCCGGCGAAGATGTTCGCGAAGCCAGAGCAAGGTCCGGACGTTGGTGTGATGCTGCGGCGGGTGGTTCCGAGTCTGGCGGGACCGTTTGCCGGAGCCGTGTTGGTCGCGTGGGTCATCGCGGAAGTCGCGAAATGGTCGAATCGTCGATTGATTGAATGCTCCACAAGTCTGGATGACATTCGGAAACTGTCATGGCATGAGTTTGAACGGCTAATCACCGAGGCATATCGGCGGCAAGGCTACTTGGCCGAACATGTCGGTGGGCCAAGCGATGGTGGCAAGGACATTAAACTGACTCGGCGCGGCGAAACGGTGCTGGTGCAATGCAAACAGTGGAAGGCGTGGAAAGTCGGAGTGCAAACCGTTCGTGAGATGCTGGGCGTGGTCGTCAGCGAACGAGCGACCAAAGGGATTGTCGTGACTTCCGGCGTCTTCACTTCCGACGCCGAGGAGTTCGCGAGAAAGAATCCCACGATCGAACTCGTGAATGGTGCTCAACTCAACGAATTGATTCGGGCCGTTAAAAAGCGATGAACGGCCATCCGACGCATGGTCAGCATCAAGTTTGTCACGCACGGCCCTGCTGATCGGCACAACCCCAATTGGAAACGCCGTTCCATCGAGAATTTTCAGGCTGGTCCATGCGATGGCTGAGGGCCTTTGGCTAGAATCCCTCGCACTCGGACTGGTCGTCGTGGGTGGTGTGTCGTGGAATCAGCAATCGCGTTGGGCGAGCCAGTCAATTTGGATGAAGTCCGCATCGACCCAGCGTGGGCGTTGCGAGTGCCTGCGAGTCTTGCGCTGCGTAAGTCCGTGTTGCCGTTGTCGTCACTGAATGGAGTCGTGCAAGTCGCGTGCTTGAACTTGGACGACGCGCCGATGCTGCAAACGGTCGAACGCTACGTCGAACATCCGCTGCATCCGCTGCTGGCCGAACGTGAGTCGCTGCGACGCGCGCTGACGCGCATCTTTGGTGCGGTGTCGATTCCCGGATCGGTGTCGGGCACTCCGATGCGATTGCGGGTTCGTGACGGCCGCGCGAATGATGGCGATGAAGGATCGGTTGCACTCAGCGATGAACTCATGCAAGCGGCGTTGCTGCGTGGAGCGTCGGACATTCACATTGATCCGAGCGAACGGCAGGTCCGCATTCGGCTGCGTGTGGACGGCGATTTGGAAACGTATCGCGATCTGCCGGGCGAGCTGCATCACGGGTTGATTAGCCGGTTCAAAGTGCTCGGCGAATTGGACATTGCCGAGAAGCGTGCTCCGCAAGACGGCCGTTTCACGGTGTCGGTCGGAGCGAGCGGCCAGCGCGTGGACGTTCGCGTCGCGACATTGCCGACGAAGCATGGCGAACGCATGACGTTGCGATTGCTGGCGCTCGATACCAGCGGCATCACGCTCGAAGGTTTAGGCATGTCGCCGCATGACCTCATCGCATTCGAGCAAGCGGTCGCTCGGCCACACGGGCTGGTGTTGCTCACCGGGCCGACCGGCAGCGGAAAGTCCACGACTTTGTACGCGGCGCTCAAGCATCGGCTGGCGGCGATCGGCGGAAACTTCATCACGATTGAAGACCCCATCGAGTACGAAATCCCCGGCGTCGCGCAGGTCGAGGTCGATTCGGTGGACAAGGTCAGCTTTCGCAAAGCTCTGCGGAGCGTCCTGCGTCACGATCCCGATGTCATCATGATCGGCGAGATCCGCGATCCCGAAACTGCCGACGTGGCGCTCAAGTCGGCCCTGACCGGACACCTCGTTTTCAGCACGCTGCACACGAACTCGGCGGCGGGCGTGGTCACGCGACTGATCGACATGGGCCTGCAACGCTATCTCGTCGCGGCCACGCTGCGGCTGGCGGTCGCTCAACGCTTGGTCCGCCGCCTGTGTTCGCGCTGCCGAGTCGCTCGGCCGATGACCGAAGCCGAAGCGGCCGTTTTGCAGCGTCCCGAACTGGCCGGCTCGACTGTCTATGAACCTGGCGGCTGCTTGCACTGCGCGGGACGTGGCATCGTCGGACGGCTCGGTCTGTTTGAACTACTACCGATGGACGAAGCGCTTTCCGGCGCGGTGACTCGTGGAGCATCCGAAGCGGAATTGATTGAACCGCTTCGGAAAAACGGACTCCGATTGCTGCACGACGACGGGATCGAGAAGGCTCTTGCCGGTGAGACAACGATTCAAGACGTGCTGTCCGCCGTGACGGTTTGGTGAGGTGAATCATGCCACTCTTTGACTACATCGCACGCGACACGACCGGACGGCCGCAACGCGGGACGTTGGATTCCGTGAATGCTCAATCGGCGGCGCAAGTCTTGCGCGGGCGAGGCTGGCGATTGCTCAAAGTCACGGTTCAGCAGCGCGAGGACGAAGCGTGGCAACAGTTCGTGCAAACGATCAACCCAGCGAACTGGATGCCGATTCGATTGGCCGATGTCGAGTTGTCGCTCAGTCAGCTTGGCGTGATGCTGCGGTCGGGGTTAACGCTGCTGACCGCGCTTCGCACGGTGGCGGAGCATTCGTCAAAGACTCGTTTGCGGCGAGTCTGGCAAGATGTGTCTGACCGCATTCAGGAAGGAGCCAGCTTTCATCAGGCACTCGCGCAACATCGCTGCTTTCCACCACTGGTCGTGCAATTGGTGCGAGTCGGCGAAGACACTGGGTCGCTGGATGTGGTCGTCGATCGTGCGGCGAAGGCGCTGGAGCGGCGGCGCGTATTGTTCATGCAGGTGACGACGGCGCTGGCTTACCCGGCGATTGTGCTCGTGGCTGCGATCGGCGTGACAGCGTTCATGGTCGTGAAGGTCATCCCGCAGTTGCAAAAGTTTTTGTCAGCAATGGGCCGCAAACTGCCAGCGATGACGCAATCGCTGGTCGATGTGTCGGCATGGTTGCAGGCAAACGGCGCTATGATCGTCGGCGGAATGTTCCTGACGATCGTGGGGGCGTATCTGTTCTACGCGACGCCTCAAGGCCGGCTGCTCGTAGATCGCTGGATTCTGAAAATCCCGATCGTCGGCGGAGTTTTTCGTTTAGCCGCGACCGCCTCGTTCGCGACGTCGCTGAGTCTTTTGCTGCGAAGCGGCATCACGCTGCTCGACGGCCTGCGCGGCGTTGAGCAACTGCATCGCAACCGGCACATTGCCAACGTCGTGAATAACGCTCGCGAGTCCGTACTGCGCGGCGGAGCGTTGGCACCGGCACTCTCCGGCCAATCGGCGTATTCGCCCCTGTTGGCTCGGATGGTCGCTGTCGGCGAGCAAGGGGGCACTTTGGACGAAGTGTTGCAGGAAGTCGCTCAATACCATGAAGGCCAATTGCAGGTTGCGATTCGCCGTCTGAGCGCGTTGATTGAACCAGCCATCATCATCATCGTCGGCGGCCTTGTTGGGTTCGTTTACATCTCGTTCTTCATGGCGCTGTTCTCTGCTGGCGGCGCGAAATTCTGATCGGGGGAAGTGGACATGAGACTTTCAAATTTCAAATCTCAGATTTCAAATTGGGCGAACATTCGCAGTGTGTGTCTGCTGATGTTTGTGGCTCTCTGCGTGCCGCAGTTCGCGCGGACGAATGGCTCTGATCGCAGCGCCGCCGCTCAGGAGACGCCTGCCAAGCAGGCTGTTCCGGCGACGGCCGATTCGACGCAGAAAGCGGATGCTCCGAAGTCCACTCCCGAACCGCCGCGTCCCGACGATGAACCACCGGCATCGCGTGGAACGGTGCTGAACGATCCAACCGATCCCGGTGCGGACCTGCGACAAATTTTGCAGCAGATGAAGCCGAACAAAGCGCCGGGAGCCGCCGCTCGGCCGACGCTGCCAATTATCACGCTGCGTGGCCGAGTCTTTGCGACCGAAGAGGATGGCGTCGCGTTGCTCGATATCGACAAACAACTGGTTCGCATCCGCACCGGCCAAGAGTTGCGGCTCAATGTGGGCGGTTCCACACTGACCATCCAAGCGGAAGAAGTCTCGATTCACGCCGTCCGGCTCTTGATCGAACCGCTCAATCTGCGAATGGAATTCTAATTGCGAATGCGCTTCCTCGTCTTTTTCTGTTTGCTGTGGGCGATGCCGTCGCTCACCGTCTTGGCCGATGATCCGTCGCCTCGCGCCACCAGCCGAGCCATCCAACCGCTCGACGACCTGAGCGGAATCGAGAAGGCGAACCTTGCGCTGATGGAAGGCTTCACGTCGCTGTGGATTTTCACGCTCGGAGCGTGCCTGGGCAGCTTCTTGAACGTCGTGATTTACCGTTTGCCGGCGGGTTTGAAACTTGGCTCGCCGCCATCGCGCTGCCCGGTGTGTGAAACTCGCATCGAACGCCGAGACAACGTGCCGATCATCGGCTGGCTACGGCTGCGCGGTCGTTGCCGAACGTGCGGGACGAAGATTTCGCCGCGATATCCAATCATCGAATTGCTCGTCGGGCTGTTGTTCTTCGCGTTCCTGAAAGCCGAACTTCTCTCCGGCGGCAAAAACCTGCCGTATCGCGAACCAAACAGCTACGCGGGAGTCGTCTGGATCATCTGGTACACAAAATGGGATTTGGTCGGCATCTACTTCTTCCACCTGTTTCTGCTCTGCGTGATATTGGCCGCGTCGCTGATGCACGTCGATGGCCATGCGGTCCCCAATCGACTCTGGCGTCCCGCATTCCTGGTCGGCCTGATCGGCTCGGTGCTGTTCGCGACGTTGCATCCGATTCCGGTCATCACACCGCGACCGCAATGGCTTGAACAACTCCGCTGGTCCATCACGCTCCCCGACAAGCTGTTCTCCGGTTGGCCGTTCCGTCTCGGCGTCGGCCTCGATGGTCTCGCGGACGCCGCCGCCGGGATGTTGTGCGGCGGAGTGCTCGGCCTTTTGATGGCCGCATGTTGGAAAGGAGCGCAATCGAGAGTTGGAACGGCTCAACATGATCTTGTCTGGGCGAGTGCGCTCGTCGGCCTCTTCCTTGGCTGGCAAGGAAGCCTTGCAGCGACCGCCATCACATTGCCGTTACAGATCGTATTACGCCTCGCCTTGTTCCGCTTTCCCAGCATGATTCGCGGGCAAATCGGGGTGTTGACTGGCGCAGTGGTTGGCTTGCTGCTGACTTGGAGACAGTTGGCCAAACTATTTTGATCGCATTCGCAATTCATTCGATCTGCGAACCAGATTCTCAATCGGAATGCGCACGACGATTCCGAAGGAGGCGACTATGACCGAGCGTCGTTGGGAACTAATTGTCCCTCATCTTCGAGAGTTCTAAAGTCACCTCGCGGCCCACGTTCCCGAACTTCGCATTGTCCCGGCGAATGATCGTCGTTGGTCGGAAGAGCGTTATCGAGAGCAATGCAAAAACGACATCTTCGAACAGTACGGCGTCTACTTGATCTTCGATGCGAACGAATCGTTGGAATATGTGGGTATTGCGATGAATCGCTTTCACGACCGAATTTGGTCGCACGACACGGCCGTCGATCGGACGCTAACCGATGTCATTCTAATCTCGCACGAATACTATTTTCTCGGTCTCGCGCTGGAGTTCTTCCTGATCGCACGGCTGCGGCCTCTCAAGAACGCGACCTATCGCAGTTATTCGATCCAAGCACGCAACTTATCGCAGTGAACCCGATGCCGACGCTCAATGGCAACCCGCGGTGCTCACGGGTTCCGTAGCGAGCCTTCTACCGATGCGGACATCGCGTAGCGAATTGGTCGGCAACTCGTTTGGTGGATGCTTGGCAAATCGTTCTTTGCCACGCGGACGAAGCGGCTCGTGAAGCGGCATATGGAGCAAATGCTGTTCTTCATCGACCGCGCCTGCCTCGTCGGTTTCAGGTAGTCCGAGATCGCTATGCTCACGCCGCCATCATCGCGGACAGACTCAGCGCTTATTTGAACGCGACGAATCCTTGTGCTCGTGTTGGTGTACATGGCCCGCCGCAGGTTTTTCTGATTTGCTGCGTCGATTGGGTGGCTTGAGGTTCTCGACTTTGAGCGTCAAGAAGTTCTCGTCCTTCGCCGAGACTTCGATGCTCAGCCCCGAAGTCGAGTACGCTCCGAAACGTGGATCGACGACTCCTTCATAGCTGGGCTGAAAGTTGGCGAGTTCTTCCGTCATCACCATTTGAACGACGACGCAGTCGTGCTTGCCGGCAACCGCTCCGTCGTCTGTCTTGTAAGTCGTCAGGTGAAAAACGCCATCCTTGTCGATGGTCCCGCGCGCTTGAATCTTGTGGTCGCGCGATTTGACTTCGACTGTCCCGACATGTGCTGGCGAACCGTCCTCGAAGACGACCTGGCCAGTCACCGGATAAGTCGGAAGCCGCCCGTCAGAGCAACCGGGGAGGCCGGACAGCAACACGAGAGTGGTCAAGAATCGCACAGCAGCTTGCGGCATGTTGCTCCCTCGTCTTAGGTCATACGAGTCGCGTTAGAACTCACCGATCGGCTGGCGATCATGGCGATTGCACAAACGGCCGAGGACGTCCGTGTCGAGCGCCGTCGCAATGGAGCGCACGCTGCCGTCGCTCATTGCGAAGTGGCAGCGTGAAGGATGCCAGCTTCCCCACGCGACCAAGCCGTTTCCCGACGCACCGATGTCGGACACGATTGGCACGGTCGGCCCGCCGACTCGCGAAAAGTTGAAGACGTGATCGCCATTGAAAATGAAAGCGTCTTCCGGAGACTGCCCTAGCTTACCGAGCGGAACGTGCATCTCGCCCGCGAGGATTGTGGAACTCAGCCCATCCGTGATGTCTTTGTGACGAATCCGGTCCACCCAATCCATTGGCGTTGAACTCTCGCAATGAGCACGACTGGAAATAATGACTCCGGTTCCGTTGCCGCCGTGATAGAAGTCGGTCGGCAAGCCGAAGGAGCCGGGCGAGAGGTCGCCGTGATTGCCGCCGTAGTCGCCGACAGCTCCGGGGACCAACGTCGAGCTGCTCGACGGAATCGTGATGGTGCAACCGCAAGGCAGCGTGATCGTGACCGTTGAAGTGGATGTCAGCAGTCCGTTGCCGACCGCCTCAGACAATGATCGCCTTGACGGACAGACATGGTTCGCCAGCGAGAACTTGCGCACGTCAGCGGCATGGCTGGTGTAGGTTTGAAAAAAAACCAGCGTTTGCCAGCGGCAGTTTGTTCCAAAAACGGCATGATGCGAACCAGCCAAGTCGTCTCTTGGCCGCCGCAACTCATGTCGGATGGATCGCCAGGGCGCGGCTGATAGCGAGCCGGCGGGTAGGCTTGCCACGAGTCGTGAAACGATTCGGTCACGAGTGCGATTTGCTTGAGGTTGTTCTTGCACTGCGTCGCGCGAGCCGACTCGCGAGCCGCCTGCACGGCGGGCAGCAACAAACCGACCAGCACGCCGATAATGGCAATGACGACCAGCAGTTCAATGAGCGTAAAGCCGTCACGAGGACGGTTTGAATGAACGGCGTGTCTGCGCATGTCGCTGACTCCGACGAGTGAGCGGTCCGACCGGGAAGACGCTACCTTTACGGGGAGTATCGGTCAATCGGCGGAACTTGCCGCTGCCGGTCTCAGCGCTCTTGAAGAATCCTGGTCCTGTGCCGCGCGTCGCACCGTTTCTGACGAAAACCCGCCGAGTTCAATCCGTTGCGGCTTCACTCAAACCTCGCGCGGATCGGAACTTTGCTCCAGAACAGCATCAGACTTTGCCGATTGTAACGGTTGGTCGGACCTGCCTTCGGAAGGGGGGGTGTCTGGATGTTTGGTCGCAAGATGGCTGTCGCGGCAGTCGTGGGAAGCGGGCTATGGCTCGCTTCGACGTCGGTGTTTGAGCCGATGACGCCCACGCTGCGCGCCAATGAACCGCCGCAAACTGCGGGGACGAATGCGTCCGCGCCGCAGCGCAGGCCCAAGGTGTTTCCGGCCAGTCGCGAGAAAACGGCCGCGAGTCCCTCGAACGTCCGACCCGCGCAATTTGAGATTCAGTTGCCGGCTCCGAAAGTGATCCCTCCCGAACCCGCGCCGGCTGCCGAACCAAATTCCGACGAGCCAGTGATCGACAGTCCGCGCGGCCTGCCTCCGCTCCCCGATCCGCTTGGTCAGCCTCTTCCGCCTCCACCGGGTCGAGCGCGGCGTGTGTATCAATTGCCGGCCGAAGCCTTGAAGAAGATGGCGTTGATCGAATTTCGCGGCGTGGTACTCGGCGAGGCAATGAAGGACTTCGGAGAGCAGTCAGGCTTGAACATCATCACGTCGCCAGACGCCTCGAAGGTTGAGATCAACGTCTATCTGCGGAACGTCACGCCGATGGACGCGCTGGATGCGATCTGCAAGACCAACGGCTTGTACTTCAAGGTCGATGAGAGATCAGGCATCGTTCGCATTTCGACCACGAAGGAATACCGCAAGACGCTGTCCGAGTTCCAGGAAGAGCGCACCGAAGTCTTCACTCTGCTCTACCCGAACCCGTATGTCGTCGCGTTGGCGATTCGCAACACGTTCGGTGACCGCGTGCGTCTCGGCATCGGCGACATGCAAACGGACTTCGATCAGACGCTCGACCTGACTCAGCGATTGCAGCGGTTCGATCTCATCGAGAGCCGCAATCAGGGACTTGGCACGTTTCAGAACAATGGCGGTCGCGGCGGCAACCAGAATCAGTTCGGCAACCAGAATCAGTTTGGAGGCGGCCTGGGTGGAGGTTTCGGCGGCGGCGGCGGACGATTCGGCAATCAATTCGGCGGTGGCGGCCTCGGCGGGTTCGGCGGTGGACTTGGCGGCGGGTTCGGAGGCAATTCATTCGGTGGACAAGGCGGGCAGAATCAGCAACAGCCGCAGCCTGAAAAGCCGCTGGACAACCTCTCGCCAGAAGAAGTCTTCGCGATCGAAACCGCGAAGCAAACCGGCTCGACCGACCCGGAGGCTCTCGCCGGCATCATGGAGAAGTATCGCGCCACGATCTTTGTCTCGGTCATTCGCCGCAACAATCAGCTCATCGTGCGCACCGGTGACGAGCAGATCATGCAGCAAATTTGCGAATTGGTCGCGCGGCTCGACGTGCCGACTCCGCTGGTGTTGCTGGAAGTGAAAGTCATGCGTGTCGATTTGCTCGACGGCTTTCATTCCGTGTTCGACTACCAATTGACGGACGGCAGCCACAACGCGGGGACGTTCAGCCAAGGGGATTTCGTGGGCATTCCGGGGAAGACCGCTGACAACATCGCGGTGGCGGGATCGACGTTTCTCAACGGTGTCACGTTTCCAGGTGGCTTGTCCGCCGGAGCGAAGGCCAGCGATCTGACGTTTCAATACGTTAACCAGTCGTTCCGCATGCGGATGCAATTGCTGGAGGACCGCAACCGCGTGACCGTCCTCTCGTCCCCACTATTGCTGACGGCCAACAACGAGGTGAGCCGCATCTTCGTCGGCGAGACCGTGCCGATCACGACGACATCCGGTTCGACCACGCAACTGCAGAACGTCGGCAACACGAACACCAATCTCAACGCGCCGACCACCGAGTTGCAGGACATCGGCCAAGCGTTGCTGATTACGCCCAACATCAACGCGGATCGCACCGTCACGCTGCGCATTTCACAGGAGCAATCCGACATCAAGCCGAACGGCGGAACCATTTTTCTGCCGGTCACGAGCGGCGTCGCCAATCAGACGACCGGCTTCCAAGCTCAGCAAGTCGATACCGTCCGCCGGCGCACGATCAGCGGCACGGTGGTCGCCAAAGATTGCATGTCCGTCGCGATCGGCGGATTGATCGAAGAAGGAGTGTCCGATATTCGATCGGGAGTTCCGGTGCTCGGCAAGTTGCCCGGCCTGGGATTCTTCTTTCGTCGGCAAGCGACCGGGCGAGCTCGCACGGAATACATCGTGATGATCCGCCCCTATGTCTTCAACACTCCCGCCGAGTCCGCTGCGCTCAGCCAACAACTGCTCCCCGAATTGAGCCTGCATCCGAACGCACCAGACGCGCAGGGGACGATGAATACCTTCTACCCGCACGAGGTCGTTCGCCCGAATCCGCCGCTCGACTACCACGACAACATTTTTCGATTTCACAGCGTCCAGCCAAAACGGTACTGACAACGTCGCCGTCACCGCTCCGCGTGACGAGCCGAACGCTTCATCGACTTGGTTTAGTTTTGGCTTCGGAATTCATCATGTCACACGCTCTCCGTCTTGCTCTGATCTTCGTCTTACTGAGCGTTGTCGTTGGCCGAGCGGCTGATCCGAAGCCACCAGCGTCGTCCCCGACCAAAGGGACGTTGCGACTCGCGGCCGACAAAACCAAAGGCTTGTTCTCCGGCTTCAAACGGGCGTCGCCTTCGTCGGACGCGAAGGCCAAACTGGATCGCCCGGCAGCCGTCAAAGCGGGCGCGACCATGACCGGCGTGAAGACGGTCAAACTGGATGGCCACGCACTCATGCTGGGCCAAGAGGATCAGTTGGCATTGACCACCGATCAATTTCGTCAGCAAGCGTCCGATGCGTTGCAAGCCAATCAACGCCGCAGCCTGACTCAGTTGGTGCGACGGTATCCCGACATCGCGCTTCAAACTCTGCGCGACAGTTTGTCGTCAGCCGCTCCCGACAAAACGCTCGATGCCATCGCCACGGAGTTCGATGCACTGTGGTCAAACTCGCCGTCGAACAACGGCTGGGTGGCCGCGTTCGCGGTGAAGGTGAACGCGCCGAAAAAATACGAGGCGGCGATCAAGGCTCGGCGAGAACTCGTCACCGCACTGGCGGATGGCGGCTTGCCAGAACGCCGAGCCGTCTTGCCGAGCACTCTGCCGAAGGACGCCCCGACGCCGTGGCAAGTCGATGCGTGGCATCTCACTGGCATCGTCACGTTGCTGGAAGAGCATCCGGCCGACGCCGCGAAAGCGTTTCAGCAAGCGACTCGTTTGGCGACGGCCTCGCAACCCTTTGAAGCCGCCGCCAGCAGCCTGCTCTTGAGCGAAGCCGCTCGCCGCGCTGGCGATGCGAAGGCGGCGGTCTCCGCTTGGCAATTCTCCGTCTCGCAAGCGGCCAGCCTGTTAAAGCGATATCCCCCGATCCACGACCCCGCCTTTTGGGAACGAGCCGCCTACATCCGCCCCAACGGAGCGGCCTGGCCAGCCGAGTTGCATCCCGCATGCGTCGAGTCTCTCTCGCACACGCACCTGAGCGACCTGTCAAAGTCCGCCGATGCGTACGACGCGACCGCGCTGCTCTGGGCGTGCATCGGTTTGGCTCGGCTCGACCGTGATGAACCTCAAACCGCGCTCGTCGCTTTCAAGAAATCCGAATCGTTCGTGGCCTCGTCGCTCGACCGCGACCGCCTGCAACTGGCCGAAGCGAAGACGTTCGTGCGACTCGGCCAAGCCGCCGCCGCGACTGCACTCTTGGCTCGCTTGTCGCAGCACGAATCGCCGAGCATCTCTCGCCCCGCACTTGCGATGCTCGGCACGATGAAGCTGCAAGCCAATCAAGCCACCGTGGGCCTGAGCCTGCTCCGCAAAGCCCTCGAAACCGAACCGCTGACGAACTGGCCCGGACGCTCCGAAGCGGAAGCCGATCTCGGCCTTGCGTATCTAATGACCGGCGACGAACCGCGTGGCCTGAAACTTCTGCACTCAGCCCAGCAGCAATTCGAGTCCGCTGACCAACTCGAATTGCTGCTGACTTCTCTTCAGAACGAAGCGGCTCATCACACGTCGCGCGGCAACAAGCGAGAAGCCGCAAGCGTCAACGAGCGACTTGCGAGAACGATGCAATCGAAGGAATAGCGGTCGCGCACGTTGTCCCAACATTGGTCGGCCGCTTGCCAAGAACGTGTCAGCCCGTGTCAGTTCATGGTCGGACCTGAATGGCGTGAAGTCGGTAGTTGAGCTTTGACGAAAGCTCAACCGGCATTTTCCGTTCGCTCAGTCCAAAGGAGCCTGACCATGACGACTCGAAATGTGCTATTCGGAACGCTGTTGTTGGCAATCTGCGCGTTGGTCGCGAGCGGCGACGAAGCCTCGACGAAAACCAAGTCCGCCGCGCCCGCCAAGGCTGCCGGGGGCAAGGAAGATCACGCGGCGATGCCGTGTGGTCAAAATAATCAGCCGCATGGGAAGTTCTTTGGCCAATCGAGTTTTGATGGAACAAACGATCGAGAACTCGGCCGGCTCTGGCCGAAGGAGGCACGGAATCACGCTGGTTCGGCGACGATGTCTGTCGGTTTTTCAACGTTTGCGCACTCGGTGAACCAGGCCGTGATCTTGCGGCAATACAATCCGTGAGCCAGCAACCGTGGTTCAAGCGGCGCGGCGATGGTAGTAGCGCAGCAATCCGCCGAGTCGTTCGCGACATTCGATGTCGCCTGCTGTCTTACCAATGTCGCCCGTGTGGTCAAAAAACTCAAACGCGTTGAAGCCTTCGGTGCCGTCAGAACTTTGCCATCGGGTGATTGAACGGTGTTTGGGGTGGGGCCGGGGGCGAAGGTGTTGCTCATCGTGCGTCCTTGCGAAGCCGCTCCTTGGTCGCCTCTGAAAGTTCCCGCCAGTCTCTTCCCTTCAACCCGGCAACCATCGCCCACAGGAGGTTAAGGCTGGCCTTGGGCTGGTGCTGCTTCACGAGACGGTAAACGACGACGGGGCCGAGGCGTTCAAGCTCGGCAATCGTGGTGATCCCGGCCTCACGCAGCCACTGGCCGCTCTTAGGGCCGAGGTTGCGAAGAGATTCGATGGGGAGTTCAGCCATGGTGCGATTTCAGCCCCCATGCACCTTGGCGACGATCTTGTCCATTTCGGCGGCGGTGAAAGCCCGGCAGGTGGTCGTGTGGACGTTGCCCATCGCTCCCAGATGCAGAATGGCGGCGGTCGCTGTCTCATCATCCGGGGCTTCGAGAATCAGCAGGCCGTCGTGGTCGCCCAAGGTCCAGTAGATTTCCTTGACCTTCGCACCGAGCTTCTTCGCCTCGGCCTTGAAGATCGCCGCCCGCTTAGTCGTGTGGTCGATGTCCTTGATGCCCTGTTGCGAGAACTTGATGTTGGTGATGAAAGTTGCCATGTGAGTCTCCTTGTTGTGGTTGAGTAGGACAGGACGCCAGGCCCCCAAGCCGGGCGTCACTCTTCATCTGCTTCTATCTGCTGCGGTCTTTCTGGAATGTACGGGATCAGTCCTTGGCGAAGTGCTTTCTCCTGAATCTCCCGCTTCAAATACCTTGCATCCAGAATGAACCCGTTCACTTGGATCATCCAGACCTTTGGGTTCTGGGCGATCCGGCTGTGTAGCGTCCATTCCGGGTCCATCGATCTGATCTTGAACATCTTGCGGATCAACATCGACTTGCCCTGGCCGGTGCTTTCGCCGACGCCAAATGCCTTGTCGATAGCCGTCAGTTTCATGTGCGGGCTTTGGGCCTTGTCGTCGAGGAAGTTCACCCAGCCAATGGTGCGGACGATGCCACAGGCCCAAGTATTCGGCTTGCCACTCACCAATGGCGACGGACGCTTACGGCCCAACTTCTCGGTGAGCCTACGGCAAAGCTCGGCGTATTCGTCGTTCAGATGCTCTTTGCAGAACGCATCCACGAGACCAGCGATTTCCTCGGCGGCTTGATTCTTGGCTTCGTCAGCGGCGGGTTTGCGTTTTGGCATGGCTATCTCATACTCCTCCAGTCCGGCAAACTTTTCTTCATCTCTTTCGTCGCCTGCTGCGCATCGAACTTGTCTGAATCGAACCGACCGCCGATCCATTCCAGCATGTTCTCATGCTCTTCGTGTTTTGGATTGCGGATCGCTTCGAGGAAGTCGCCGTAGCCCCACACGCCGCCGCAATCTTCTGGCGGACAGGCACGTTCACCCTCCAAGCAAAGCGGGTATTTCGCTTTGGGATCGACCGGCGGGCTTCCCTCGAACACGACCTCGTGTTCCCAGCCGTCACCGAAGTCGTACTCGTACTTGAAGGTGAATTTCTTGTCGGACTTGGGCAGGATTTGGCTGAGATTCATCTTGGTCGAATCGACGCCCTCGAAGTCCTCGAACCCATCGTCGAGCAGTTCGGGATCACCATAACGTTGGCCCTTGATCTCAAACTGGTGGAGATGGGAGTTGGTCCAGCCCATTGCTGTTTGAATGTGTTCGTGGAGCTTGTCGAGCGTGCAGTCCTTCACCTGAATTCGACGCCAGATTGGGGGCTTGGCACTGAGCAACGTGATCTTGAACTGGTACAGAGTGTCGGTCGGCTTCGATTTCTTCGCCTTCGCTGGCACCGAGGAGACCACGTTACTTTGCAGGCAGTCCATCAACTTCTTGGCGATGAAAAGGAGTTTCAGCCGTTTTAGCGGCTCACCATCGAGCAGGGATTCGGCCAAGGCGATGACGATGCTGGCGGTTTCGGTGATCGTGAAGCTGGCGTCCTTTTTCGCCAGCTTCTTTTTGATCGTGGCCGAGAGACCAGGAAGATCGGCGGCAATGGCCCGCTCGGAGTCGTCCAGGTAGAACCCCTCAACGACCTTCTTCTTGATCGCTAGTTGCTCGGCGGCAACCAGGGCCTGGGCAGCGAATTCGGCCAGTGCCACCGATTGTTCGGTGAGGTCGGTGGGTTTCTTGCGGGCCATGTTTTTACTTCTCTCTGCCAACAATCAGTTCGATCCTTCAGCATTCACACGACGCGAGCGTTCATACCTTTGGATCAGGTCGCATCCCGGATGATCCAGCCGCTTCCAAAGATCGAAAACGACAAAACTTCAAGGACATGCGATGGTCCGATTCATTCCAGCGGAAGAATTGAAAAAACGGTACGACGTCTTGGGCCACTTTACTCGGTGGAGTTTTCTCGAAACAAGTTCGTGGAATGCAGACACGAAACGTGTCTTCAAATCTTCGACAAGGTGAATCACGAAGAAAGCGACGATAGACTCCACAACGAGGGTTTCGCGCAGACCGCTGGCATCGGCCAATTCAGTCACGAACTTGTCGCGATGAATCGAACATCATGGAGCGTGAGATGAACGAACGTAAGCCTGCGGTATGCGATGGTGAACGGCAGTCGTCAGGAACCGTACTAGAGTCGGCCGAAGAAGTTCGGCAAGCGATTCAAGATGCCCAAAGGTCACTGCAATCAGCCATTGAGCGTCCGCGTCCGGCTGGTGGGGAGGCGCAGGAGTCATCATCAACTCAGCCTTTTTGCCCGAGAAATCGGCCACCGATGGCGGTGCTTTGTGTACGTTTCGATGAAGAGGACGAAGGCCAACAGATTGCAGTTTTTGCTTCGCCCTTCGTGATTGGACGAGTCGAAGGAAACTTGGTCATCGACCATGACACCGAGATCTCTGGTCGCCACGCCGAACTCATTCGAGTTTTCGACAATGGCCGACATTTCTGGCAGCTTCACGACCTCAAAAGCACTAATGGGACATTCGTCCGAGCAGCGGTCGCGTTGCTAAAGGACCAACAAGAAGTTCTGCTGGGCGGGCATCGCTATCGGTTTGAGATCGAGACCGCTGACGATGCTACTGATAGAACAAGGTCGCCATCCACGCGAAAAGTGCAACAGGCCCCGTCGCGAACAGAACAAAGGGTGTTGGCAAGTCTCATAGAAGTCGGTGAAACTGGGAGCGAGAAACGTTTCGCGATCACTTCGACCGAACATTGGATTGGGCGCGATTCCCGATTGTCTTCGATTGTTTTGGACGATCCGATGGTCAGCCCGCGTCACGCTCGACTTTATCGCGACAAGCAAAACCGATGGCTGTTGTCGAACGCGAAGTCTCTCAACGGAATCTGGCTGCGGATCAACCGGATTGATTTGGGGAGCACTGCGCAGTTTCAAATGGGTGAGCAACGGTTTTCGATCCGAATGCCGTGATCGAGCGGGGGCGATGACGGATGGCTCGGCAGAAGACTTGGCTCATTGGCAGTGGAACCGACTGCGACGTCGTCGTCCCGCACCCGAATGTTTCGGCGAATCACTGTCGCCTGACGCGCTCGGCCACCGGGTTTGTGGTGGAAGATTTACAATCCTCAAACGGCACTTTCGTCAACGGCGTGCGTGTCGTTGAACCGATGGCCGTTTCGCGCCAAGACCAGATCACGTTGGGGCGAACCGTGGAAATGCCGTGGCCCGGTTCCGGGGCAGCCACTTTCGACGAGGGAGGGCAAAGCTCCCGCCGAGCCACTGAATCAACGGCTCATGCTGGCTTGGCAGGAACCTCGCCCTCCCGGTCGCTGCATGAAGCTGTTCAAATGACGGTCACTTTGAGCGGAAACGCGATGGTGCTGGGACGTGACCCGCAGTGCGACCATGTGCTCGATTATCCGATGGTGTCGTGGCGACATGCTCGCATCACGCGGGACGGGGCGAGTCTGTTTGTCGAAGACTTGAATTCCTCAAACGGCACGTTCGTCAACGGCGTTCGGATTCGCGAACGGACGGTGGTGAAGCCGGGAGATGATGTCGGCCTCGGCAGCTACCGGTTCTCAGTTGGCACCGATGGGAGCCTTCGCCAGCGAGACTATCGCGGCGATCTGACGGTTGAAACGCGAGGGATCAGTGTCGATGCCGTTGGTCGGCGGCTGCTCGATGGGGTGTCGCTGACGATTTATCCGTCTGAGTTCGTCGGTCTGATGGGGCCGAGCGGCGCGGGGAAGAGCACGTTGATGAACGTGCTTAACGGATACACGCCGCCGCAGACCGGGCAAGTTCTCATCAATGGCCGCAGCCTCTATCAGCACTTTGACGAGTTTCGTGGGATGATCGGCTTCGTCCCGCAGGATGACATCATTCATTCCGAACTGACTGTGCGCGAGGCGTTGTTCTACTCGGCACGCCTGCGGCTGCCACGAGACTTCAGTACCCGCGACATCCACAAGCGAATCGACGCAGTCTTGGCACAGCTTGGTTTGGCCGGCATCGACGACGTGTTGATTGGCTCGCCAACACGCAAGGGAATCAGCGGAGGCCAGCGGAAGCGTGTGAACTTGGCGATGGAACTGCTCACCGACCCGTCGGTGCTGTTTCTGGACGAACCGACTTCGGGACTGTCGTCGGAAGACACGCTGATCGTCATGCAGGTGCTGCGGCAACTCGCCGACGCTGGCAAGACGATTTTGCTGACGATTCACCAACCGAGTCTCGAAGCGTTCAGCAAGCTCGACAACGTGGTCGTGGTCGCAAAGGATGCCGGCAGCACCGATGCGGGTCGGCTGGCGTTTTTCGGCCCGGCCGTTCCCGACTCGATCGAGTTCTTCAATCCGCAGAATGGCAATGCGAACTCTCCAGCCACGCCGCTTGTTCCCGACATGCTGCTGAGAGGTCTGGCAACCCAACCGACTGCCGCGTGGTGCAAGCGATATAAGTCCTCCGAGTACCATCGGGAGTTCGTGAAGGAGCGGGCAGGAAGCACGATCAGCGGAGACATGGCGAGCCGCTCACGGCGTCCCAATGTGGAGTTTGGACCAACCCAATGGTGGACTCTGGTGCGACGTTCATTGGCCGTGAAACGCCGCGACGTGGCGAATACCACGATCTTGTTGGCACAAGCGCCGGTCATCGCCGCGCTGTTGGTGATGGTTTTTAGCCGCAACACATCGGCGACATTGACCGCTGAAAACTGGAACTCGTCGGCTCAATCCACGTCGATCACCGTCTTTATGTTGTCGCTCTCTGCGATCTGGTTCGGCTGCTCGAACTCTGTGCGTGAAATCGTTGCGGAGTGGCCGATCTATCTGCGCGAGCGGATGGTCAATCTTCAGATTCCGTGGTATGTGGGCGCGAAGTTCACGGTGTTGGGAGGACTGTGCTTGGTGCAGTGCCTAATCCTGCTTGGTGTTGTCCACTGGGGCAACGGTTTGCACGGACCGTGGTTGCCAATGTTTGGCGTGCTGGTGCTTTCATCGGGAGTCGGCTTGGCTCTCGGTCTGTGTGTGTCGGCCATCGTCAAAACTTCGGAAGTGGCGATCGCATTGTTGCCGTTACTGTTGTTGCCGATGGTCATTCTCGGCGGCATTTTGCAACCGCCACGCGAGATGAATGCGCTTGGCCGCTGGTGTTCAAGTACCGTTCCGTCGCGTTGGTCTTTTGAAGCATTGCTCGTTTTGGAATCCACCGAACGGCAGAAGAGTGCGCCGCGAAGCATCACGTCTGCATCACTAACGTCGCCGGACGCGGCCGCCGGCCCAGCCGTTGTCAAACCAGACTTTGATATCGCGGAGTTTTACTTTCCGAGGAATAGCGAGCGGAGGGGAGTCCCGTTTTGCTTGTTCGCTTTAGGAGCTATGGCCGTTTTGCTGCTTCTCGTGATCCAAGTGACTCTCCACTCTCGTGACTTGAACTAACGGTCAAAACTTCCCCTAAAAGTTCCTCGAACGGATTTGAGTTGACTCGTCAGCAGTTGTCCCATTTGAAAGGCACTCATTCGCTCGCCGAGTGCGATTTGCTGCAATTCTTTTTCTTCGGCTTTCATCAGATTCAATTGGTCTACAGAAGCCTCTAAAGAGCAGAGATCAACGTAGTACCGGGCCATCATGTCAAAGATAAGATTGTAGGCCGCATGTCCGTTGGCATCCGCTTTTGCGAACGACAGATTGTGTTCCTGCATGTAAGCAATCAGTGCTTCGATGGTGATGCCATCATCCAAATTGATCGGCTCTAAGATCACGTCTTCGAGTTCGTAGCCTTCCACAAACCGATAGGCTCCGGCCACCATCTGCTTGACGTGCTTTTCAGCCTCATTGTAGCGCAGCCAGTCATCGTGTGAGCGTGCCGACTTGTCGCGGATGCGGCGCATTTCGTCGCTCTTTTTGGTTTGGACCTCTTCCATGAGATCGTGAACCGTGTCCAGAAGTTGATCCGCAGTTTTCGGCGAAACCGGCTGCCCTAATTTCAATTCCTCGACGACTTGATCTCGCAACTGTTCAATCTTCTTGGTCTGTGGCTGGAAGGCTTTTGATCGAAGGATGACTGGCCAGCGCGTATCCAACGGCAGTTGGTTCAGTCGGCCCGAAAGTTTTGGCCCCACCAATCCCTGAGTCCAGATGATGTGCCGCGTCGTCTGCTTCGAGAGTTTGTAACTCTCGGTGATTTCACGGAAGAGTTGCTGTTCTTCCTGCGAGACGCTCTTCTCTTGGAGATTCTTGCGATAGAACGAGTGCTCAAATGCGGCCGGTCCACATTCTTTGAGAAAGAAGTTCAACGCCTTGCCGTTGGCGATGTCTCCGCGAAACGCATCGCGATGTTCCAGAAGGCCATGAGCCGTCGTCTCACGGACGTGCTTCATTTTTTCAAACGCTTTCACGGTTTTCGACGGCTGCGGAATCAGGCCCTGCTCGGACAAATGAAAGCTGTTGAGAACGACCTTTTTCGCATAGACGACTCGTGCTTCCAGGGTTTCACGCCGGGCTCGGAGTTCCACCAGTTCGCGAGCCGCAGCCGCGCGTCTTTGCTGTTCGAGTTCTGCGACCTTCAACTCAAAGTCATCGCCGGCCGCGTCCGGCATGGGCAGTCCCATCGCGAGTAGACTCAAACTGAGCAACAGTTTCTTTGTGAGAAGCAGGCGACGGCTGCGTCCACATCGGAAATCGCATTTCTTCATGGCATGTCCTGCAAAAACACATCGAAGGGAGTTCACGCTATTTCGACAGCAACGGAAAACAAGCGGTCGCGGCGACCATTTTTGTTGCTTGCGAGTGCGGCACCAAGATTCCAACCACGCGGCCTGATTGTCCAAAAACTGGGGAGCCTTCAATCAGGGGTTGCGTCCCTTCCTGAGTAGATACGTCGCCGAGGACTTTGTAAACGGCGGGCGAATTTGGTCGGTGCAAAACGGTGCTTTGCAGATTCAACCCCACGTCGTTCTTGGTCACCTTGAGCGGATCAAATGGCTCTTTCGGCCCGAGCGTCGTTTTGAAGCCAATCAGCGTCAGTTTGCTTTCCAGCGAAAGCGACGTGACCTCGGCTGCGTCTGCGAGATTGCAGGTGGGCACAAGTTCTTTCAGAGTTAGCGTGCCGACGTTGTGCTCCGTTGAGAGATCGCTCGTTAGTTCTTGCACGTTGTATTTGGGGTGAACCCGGAAGCCTTGGATCGGAAACTCCTCGCCGTTGTAGAATGCGACTGGCTGCCGAGTTTCGATCTTGCTGTGGCGTTCGAGTTCCGAAACGATCCAGCCGGTGGTCACCAACACGTTCGGTCTTACGGCGAATGCGGTCGCGAGAGGAAACAGCGCGGAACCGGTCCCCATCGGTTCTCGGACACGAATGCCCACCCACAGGACGGCTTCGCGATTTTGTTTCACGCGGTCGGACGAGGGGGGCAACTTCGCCGAAGTTGCGGAATTCGCCTTGCTGGATTGATTATTGGCAGCCGGTATCGGAACTGGTGCCGACATGATCTGCGTCGGTGGTGTTTCGGGGATTTGGTTTTTGGTGGCAGACGACGCCTGTGGCTCAGGAGTAGTCTCTTGGCGACTGAAGACCATTGCGAGACAGAGAACCGCCAACAAAACCGCCAGAGACCCCAACGCCAGACGCGAACTTTGGAAAACGCGCGGCGTGTCGTCTGACCCTTGTGCTACAGAAGTGTTTGGGGCTGATCGAGATTTGTTGCTGGAAGAATCGCTTTGGTTGCGAGGACGGTTTCGCTTCCAGTTTTGTCGAGCCTTTTCCAACAGCTCGCCGGCTGGGATCGCAAAGCTGCCGAGATAAATCGTGTCCCTTAACGAAATCTCCACGCGTTGGATCGAACGGAACGGTGGCCCAATGGCAGTGCCGTTGCTTGATCCGGCGTCTTGGAGATATGTCCGACCTTGCTCGACCGTCAATTGAGCGTGATGGCCAGAGACCACCGATTCATCCAGCATCACGTCGTTGTCAGGTTCGCGGCCAATCGAAATCGTCTCTTGGATGTCCGCCAACTGCGAATCCGGCCATGGCATTCGGATCTGTGGTCCCAAAGTAATGTCATCGGAGCGTGTCACGACGGTTGGCGATGTAATCCGCTGGCCGTTGACGAACGAGCCATTGCTCGAACGCAAATCCTCCAGCACGAAAACGGGAGCCATCCAAGCCAATTGGCAATGACGAGCGGAGACGGTGTCGCGTTTGACCACCAAATCGCAGTCTGAGGCACTGCCAATAATCCACGTCTTCTTGCCGGGCATCGCACCGCTTCCGTTGATGTGGGACTAATCCTGCCGAGCAGCACGATCCAGTTCACAGAGCCTTGGCCGTCGTTTTCCGCTGAGCCTTCGCGACATTGCGGTTCGTTTTGTCGAACGGGATGAGCCTCACAGCACCGCGAGGAAACTTGGCGACGACCTCCAATTCACCGCCGAGAGCATTCACGAGACGATCCAGCGTCGAAATCTGCATGTCTGTTTGCTTTTCCAATTTGGAGAGGCTTGGTTGCTTGATCCCAAGCGCTCGCGCCACTTCCGACTGGCTCAGCCCCATGCTCTGGCGAGTTTCACTTAACAGCATTTCGGCCAGCAGTTCTTGCGTTCGACTCGCGGCGCGAGCTTGTGTTCGCTTGGAGGTCGTCCGCTTGACCAGCGCATCAAATGATTTGGCCATTGCTAGGTTCCCTTCCTGTTTTGCCGAGACTGTCGCTGTGCCAAATGGGCGTCGTAGAGTTGCCCGGCTTTGTTGAGAAGTTGCTTGTAAAACTGCTTCTGGCTGCGTCCAGATTTGTCACCACCCACCAACAGAATCGCCGCCCGATCCGGGTCGAAAGCAAACGCGATTCGCAGCACTTGGCCGGGAGTTTCTGCACGCAGTTCTTTGAGATTAGCGTGCCTCGATCCCTTGAGTGTGTCTGCGTGAGGACGTCCGAGCTTCGGGCCGAAGAGTTTCAACAGCTTAACTTTGGCGATGACTTCCACTTGGCCGTTCTCCGCCAAATCTGCAAACCACTCATCGAATGCGTCCGTCGTCGTCACGTTCCACATGCACGGAATATAGCCTAATAGCTATGGACGATCAATCGCCGATGTTCGGTCTGCAAAGAGATCGAACACCAAGGGCAGCATCACCGGTTGGCAAGCAAGTTGCCCAGCCATCGGCCGCGTGACTTTGGAACCAAGCATGAGCTGCTTGGTGATGCGGAGATTGGCCCAGCCCAAGGCCATGAGCACGTTGATGTCGAGCAGAGCAATCAAAAGACTCCCTCCTCAACCAAGCGCCGCACTTGAGCGGGATCAATGTGTGGCGTTCCAGCAGGCGGCTGCACACACGGCAATCCGTCCCGTACCACGATCTGCATTTCGGTGGTTCCCTCGATCGCCGCTTGCAATGCCTCGGCGGCGAACTCATCCAAGGTTTGACCTCGCGAGGTGGCCACCGCAACGGCGGTTTCATACAGCGAGTTGTCGATCATTAAACTGGTTGTCATGACTCCTCCCGTTTTCGGTTTTGTGGCGAACATGCCACCGATCATCTTCACGCACGGCGTGTCCCAATGGCCTGTTTCGCCACGAGCCGACGTCGCAGTTCGGTCAAGTCTGGAGTTGCCGGGGCGTTCGCCGCTTGCTGTCGCACTTCCTCGTGACATTGTTCGACGTACTCGTTGCTGGCGGCTTGGTTTTCCAAGTGGAACGCGATGACTTTGTAGATCGTGGCCAGCGGCAGCGTCGGGAACTCCTCCCACAGCGACTCCGCCGAGTAGCCTTCGTTGAACAACGACACGACGTGGTGATATCCGATGCGGTGCCCCGAAATGCGGACGAATCCACCCGCATCGGCAATCAAAAAATCAGGGAGTGATTCGATCAAATTTGTCATGGCCACGCTCGATTGAAGTTTGTGTTCGCGAATGATGCGCCTTTATTTTGCAGGACGAATGCCTGGCCCCGGTCTTATCCCGCTATGAGTGTTATCGCACGGATGGACTAACTAGAGTTTCACGGACGACGTTGAGGCAGTGGCCGCCTTCCTCGAACAATCGTTCGTTTGCAGTTCCGTCGGTCTTACAACGAAAAACTCCACCTTGGAACGAGACGTAATAAAGTTGGCCCGCGCCCCGGTCGAGTGCAACATCACGAAACGAATCGTTGGAACTCTTCAATGTTCCGGTGACGATGGTCCGCACATCAGCACCGTCAATCGTTGCTGTAACAATTTTTGGCGGATTGCCTTCTGACCAATAGAGTCGTCCGGTATCGAAATCGGCTGCTAGGCCCGAAGCCGGCCCAATGTTTGGAACGATTGTTTCGGGATTCGTTCCATCGAGATTCGCGCGAGCAATCTTTCCAAAACCGTTTCCTGCAACAGCATCTGCCCAATAGAGCTTCTTTTTTCGTGAATCAACGGCGACTCCCCACGGATTGGATGCGCCCACCACGTTGAGAACACTGAGAGTTCGTGTCGTCGGGTCAACGATTGAAAACGACTTCGGCGATCCTCCGATCAGAAAGTTGCGTCCTGCGTCCCACGTCCAACTCCAAGCGTGATCGGCCGTTTGGAAATCCCGTCGCACGTTCGCACCTTGATAGTCACAAGACACAATCGGCGTCCGAAGTTGCCGAGTCATTTTCAAACTCATGTAGATCAACTTATTTCGCTCATCGACGGTGAACCGGATTGGTCCATGATCGAGTTCGGCAGGGATGGAGAGGATCGTTTGAAAATCGCGATCGCCGGCCTGCGCGGTCTTGAGCAACATTGTGTTGTTGGGACCATCACTCGTCAGAAAAAGTCTTGGTGTTGCTGACGAAGTGGGAGTCGCCGCCTGAACTGGCACTGTCGAAGGAGAAGGCCGAGCGGGTGGCGATTCTGGCTTTGGGTTTACTGACGGACCCGCGTTCGCGAGGGAAGCATCGCCTTCGCGTCGCAGCCGAAGTGAATACCCACCAGGCTCATATATCTGCTCGTATTTCGTGCCATCAATTTTGCAGCTAAAGATGGCCTTCTCCGTTAGGAAGTAAAACTTTCCGGTTGATTGATCAAATTGAAGTTCTTCGGGGCAGTTTTTGGCTTTGTCCGGCTGGTCAATTTTGAGATTCAGAACGACTTTCACGTCCGAACCATCAAAATTGCATGAGCGGATCTCCGCCGGATGGTTCTCAATCCAATACACACGCCCCGTCCGACCATCCGGTACGCAAGCCGATGGGTAACGGAGTCCCGATACGAGCACCTTTGGTGACTGCGCGTCAATTTGCATCGACAGCAGCTTACTTTGAGGAGTCGGCGCGCCGTTGGTCCCACCGCAATCAACCCAAAACGCAGTCCGAGTTTTGGGTTCAATTGTAAACCCACGTGGATAATAGGCTCGCCCAACGGGCAGTGATCGCAACAACTTGCCATCGCGATCGACCATCGAAATCCCTTGATGGCCACCAATAAAAAGATTTGAAGTTGTCGGATCAAAAAGCAGGCTCCAAGTGTAATCACATCGAATTAACTCACGAAGTTTGCTGCCATCAAAGTCACATGACATCACTGGCGCGAAGGAACCACCGGTCGGTGGCTTGAATTGATGTAGTCCGAGATAAAACCGCTTCCGGACTTCATCAACTGCGAGACGCGGTATGTTGTTGACGATCTGATGGTTCGGCGGTTGCGGAATTCGCGCAATCACCGATGGCTTGGCATCTCCGACAAATGCACTTTTGATTTCGTAGTCGGACTTTGCCCCCAGTGAGAGCCAGATCAATTGTGTTCCCATATTTTTCAACCCAGCCGTCTTGAGAAAATCACTCACGCGCTTCTTGGTCGGTCCTTCAAGCTGTGGTTCGGCTCTCAGATACCATCGTCCGGCGCGATTGAGCAGTGCGGGCTTTGTGATGTCCGTGTTGGCTTCCGCGAGAGCTTTCCAAGCATCTGCGACATCGAGTTGCTGATTGGCGGTTCGCGGTCGAGCGCGTTCCAGTTCGGCGACTTTGCGAATCTCCGATTCCGGGCCTTTGACCAAACGAGCGAGGCCCGTGCTCCATTGGCCTTTGATGAAGCAGAGGTAACGGCCGACCGCGTGATTCGCTCCAGGATCATCGGGGGTAGTTTCCAGTGTCTCGCGGGCTTTGGTGTACTTTTCCCATTCCTTTTTCTTGGCTGCGAGCTTCTCTGACGCGGTCGTGACCTTTTTCACAAGCCCAAGTTCCTTGCCCGCCTCTGCCGCCTTTTGGGAAGCCTTGAGAAAGTCACTGGCGGCAGCGAATTCGTCGTTTTGGAGGGCATCTTCAAAGGCGACCAACCCGGCTTCGGCAGATTTCTTGTGGAACGACGCGAACTTCGTTTTCTCCACGGCGAGCGTGAGCAACTCTGCCTTCTTGACGTGCTGATTGATGTCGAACGTCTTGGCCATTTCGTCGATGGCCCGAAAGGCGAGGTTCGGTTCGGGAGCTTCGACTGCCTGCAACGCAGCTTCATCGAACAACACATAGCGCCCCGCCGGATCGTCCGCCGTTTGCTGTCCCTGTTCGATGAGCTTTTCACTCCACGCGATCCGCGCGGCGGTTTTGTTGGCGTCGGCGAACTCCTTTTTGTAGATGTCGCGGATCGTCTTCCGCGATTTGTCGATCGCGGCCGCATCGGGAACCGGAGTCAGCGCTTTGACCGTGACGGTGGCCGTCGCTTTCACCGGATCGGTTTTGGAGTCCGACACGACAACAGTCACTGGAAACTCACCCAGCATCGGATAGACGTGCTCCAATTGAAACGTCCGGTCGGGAGCAAGCTCCACCGCCTCGATCGCTCCGCCGTCGCCGAAGTCCACCTCCGCGATGAGCGAGTTTTGAAGGTCGTCGGGAACGTCGATCAGCGATCCGCCGAGCTTGAGCGTCGTGCGTTGGTAGATCGCCTGATCGCTGTCTAACTGAATCTTGAATGCGGCTGCCGGTCCTGGGTTGTTCGCTACTGGAGTCACCGGAGCCGGCTTGGCTGCTGGCGACAGCTTCAACACGATGGCCTCGGAGGCCCCCGCTGCCGGCTGCAACTTTCGGCGAGCGTCCTGAAATCCGTCCATCCGCGCCACCAACATCACTGGCTTGTCCGGCTGGGGCTTCGCGACCGACACGGTTCGCTTCGGTCCCGTCCCGGCCACGGTGACGCCGTCTCCCTCCACCGAAAATGCGGCTTGCGGCGGGTCCAATTCGACCGAGTAAATGGCGGGCTTTTCTGCTGGCGCGGGATCAGGAGTTTCCGATTTCGCGACAGCCGGCTCGGCTGGTGCCGACGACGGCTTTGGCTGTAGCTCGACTTCAACGACGGTCGTGTCGCCGCGTGTCACTTTGAACGATTTCGTCACGGTCTCGAATCGCGGCGACGTGACTGTCAAACCGTGCTCGCCGGCGCTCAGCTTCAGCGACTCGTCGAGGCCCGTGATCGTGATCTCGTCACCATCGACTTTGACTTGAATCGAATCGTCGCCACCTTTGACAGTGATCTTCACGGTGCCACGCCCGGTCATCACGAAAATCGTGATGCCGAGCAACACCACGACGGCCGCTCCGCCCGCCAAGATCGACAACCACTTCTTGCCGCCGGTCGGCGACTCTTGATCCGCAACCTTTGGCTTGGGTGCGTTTGAGGACTTGGACTTTTCAGGCCGATCTTTCTTCACAGATACGGGAGACTGGATCGGCTTTGTCTGCGAACTTGGCTTCCCCAGCGCCTTCGTGTCTTGAGTCAACGGCGCGGCGACCGTGGACGGTTCCGATTGGGTCGCAACCGCCGCTTCACCACGATCACCAGCAAGTCGGAAAGTGCCATCTGATTCCTGCACAACGTCCGGTATCGCACCGCGAACACCGACGACTCGCGTCCCGCTTCCGCCGGTGCCGGGAGTCTTGTCAGGTTTCAGCTCAGTAAGCTGGCTCAAGTCGTCCGAGACACGCAGCGTCGTCTTGCAGCCAGGACATGGAACCTCCTTGCCTCGCACTTTGTCCGACAGCTTCAGAGTCTTTTGACAAACCGGACACTTCGCTTTGGGGTCATCT
>SXGU01247629.1_pt1 | contig 29268 bp, 24 predicted proteins | sample 3174531 | NCBI WGS metagenome assembly SXGU01 (sample SAMN11356863, study PRJNA531348) | freshwater metagenome | isolation source: freshwater sample F1-140 | place: China: Fuxian Lake, Yuxi | collected 2017-12-25 | reverse complement strand
GCGGCATCACCATTCAGTCTGCGGCGACGACTTGTTTCTGGAAAGACTACCGCTTTAATATTATCGACACCCCAGGGCACGTTGGTTTTACTATCGAAGTTTATCGTTCATTGAAAGTTCTTGACGGCGGTATCGGCGTTTTCTGCGGTTCAGGCGGCGTAGAACCTCAATCGGAAACCAACTGGCGTTATGCTAACGACTCAGAAGTGGCCAGGGTTATCTATATCAATAAACTGGATCGCATCGGCGCAGACTTTTACCGTGTGGTTAAGCAAGTTGAAGACGTGCTCGGCGCCGTGCCGTTGGTTATGACCTTGCCTATCGGCACCGAAGACAAATTCTCCGGAGTGGTTGACCTGCTGACGCGCAAAGCCTGGATATGGGATGATTCCGGCGACCCAATGAACTATGAAATCAAAGATGTTCCTGCCGACATGGAAGCGGATGTCGAAAAATGGCGCGAAAAAATGATCGATCAAGTTGCCGATCAATATGACGATGTCATGGAAAAATACCTTGAAGGCGAAGAGCCTGATGTTGAGACTATCAAGCGTTGTATTCGCAAAGGTACGATTAACCTGGATTTCTTCCCGACTTTCTGCGGCTCATCGTTCAAAAACAAAGGTGTACAGTTGGTGCTTGACGGCGTTGTCGATTATTTGCCAAATCCAACGGAAGTAAAACCACAACCGGAAGTCGACCTGGAAGGTAACGCAACCGGAAACTTTGCTGTCGTTGATGCCGACAAACCGTTACGCGCATTGGCGTTTAAAATTATGGACGACCGTTTCGGTGCATTAACATTCTTGCGTATCTACTCCGGCAAACTGGAAAAAGGTACTTCGGTATTGAATACCTTCACCGGTAAAACCGAGCGTATCGGTCGTATCGTGGAAATGCATGCCGATACCCGTAACGAACTTGATTCCGCTCAAGCGGGCGATATCGTTGCTGTATTGGGCATGAAAAACGTACAAACCGGTCACACGCTGTGCGACCCGAAATTCCCTGCAACACTGGAACCGATGGTATTCCCCGATCCCGTTATCTCGCTGGCAATTACGCCAAAAGATAAAGGCGCTTCCGAAAAAATGGGTATCGCGCTGGGCAAAATGATCCAGGAAGATCCGTCTTTCCACGTTGAAACCGATGAAGACAGCGGCGAAACCATTCTTAAAGGTATGGGTGAGTTGCATCTTGACATTAAAGTCGACATTTTAAGACGTACCCATGGCGTTGACGTTATTGTCGGTAAACCTCAAGTGGCCTACCGCGAAACTATCACCAAAGCGGTTGAAGACGAATACACCCACAAGAAGCAATCAGGCGGTTCAGGTCAATACGGTAAAATCAACTACATTATCGAGCCAGGCGAGCCAGGCAGCGGTTTTGTCTTTGAATCGGCGGTTACCGGCGGTAACGTGCCGCGCGAATACTGGCCGGCGGTTGAAAAAGGCTTTAAGAGCATGTTGGATAAAGGCGTTCTGGCCGGATTCCCTTGCTTGGACTTTAAAGTTATCTTGACTGACGGTGCTTTCCACGCGGTTGACTCGTCCGCGATTGCGTTTGAAATCGCGGCGAAAGCGGCTTTCCGTCAATCGATTCCAAAAGCGGGTCCGCAGTTGATTGAACCGATCATGAAAGTGGATACTTTTACGCCGTCCGATCATGTCGGTGATGTGATCGGCGACCTTAACCGTCGTCGCGGCATGATTAAATCCCAGGATCCGGGTGTAACCGGTGTTCGTATTAAATCGGATGTTCCACTGAGTGAGATGTTCGGTTATATCGGTGATTTACGTACCATGACCTCGGGTCGCGGTCAATTCTCCATGGAATTCTCGCACTATTTACCGTGCCCGAAAAATGTGGCGGAAGAAGTTATCAAAGAAGTGAACGAACGCAATAAAAAGAAATAATCTGTAACCGTAAGCCGGGTACTTTGTTCGCCCGGCTTACACTCTCCTCAACAGTCGATTGGCTCACTCCAACAGCCGTTAAATTACGGCCCCATCCAACCTAAACCTGGAAGAATTACAGTTCGTCGTTCAAGCGCATGGTTTTTCTCTGCGTTTTTATCAGCGATGTTTTTTGGGTTAATGTGTGTATTGAATATTATCCAATTCTTTTTGGAGGCTGCCGATCTGATCGTGAGAAACGCCTATTTGAATGGCTTTGTTGATATAAGACTGGGCATGCATGGATTTTCTAGGATCGGGCTTGGATGTTTTCACGTCATGGATAATAATCTTCAGCATATTTAACATGATTGTTTGGTTATTAGGCATTTTCTCGATGGCTTTTTCAAAAACAGCGAGAGCCTCTTTAATCTCGCCTCGCTTAAATAGATTAACGCCCTCATTGTTGATTTCTATAAGTTCTTGTTTTATCCGGCCGATTAAGTCCGTGGCGTAATTATCACTAATGAATGCCCTGCACATCTTGTCGATGTCGGCGATAAAATGTTTATCATCAATATTGGTTTTAATTAAATCGGCAAGAATCTCTTCCGCAATGTCGCCGAACCCGCTCTGATGCCTGATCTTTGCCATTTCCAGCAGCAGTTCCCTGGATATTTGTTTGCCGTATTGTTCGTGTAACTTAAACGCTTTTTCATAAGGCTCTTTCGCGACGCCATAATTTTTTGCTTTTTGAATATCGATTTCGAGTATTGCCGCTCTGAGTCTTGAATCGGGATCGTTAAAAAAAGACTTGTTCATTTCGTTGAGTGTTTTTAGTGCGTCGCCGGCTAAATTAGACTTTAAATAGACATTAGCCAAACCTGAAAAGTCACTGGATGAGCCATGCACAGAATATTTACCTAAATTAATAGCCGCTTTATAGGCTTTTTTTGCAACTTCAATATTTTCAGCTTTATCGGCCAACGAGGCCAGTCGCTGCTGCCTTAAAATAGCTTGAGGCGAGACACTGATCGCCTGGTTAAGTGCCGCTAATGCAGCTTCATTGTCGTTTAAAGCTTCGTACGCTTTTGCCAGCCAGTCATAAGCTTCCAGCATCATGGGATATTGCTCGACGAATTGCTTCAAGGACTCGATAGCCTGCTCATAATTGCCCTTTAAAAAAACGATAATAATCAAACCTAAGCTAGCCCATGGGAGCTCTCTTTCCTGCAATACATCCTGATAAATTTTTTGCGCCGCCTTGAAATCCCTGATGATCAGGGCAAGTTCGGCGCGTATTTTTAATACGTGCAAATGGGTTTTCTTATTGTCCTGCTGAAGCAGCTTCTCGCAGTTTTGTATCGCTTGATAAATATTGCCGGTATCTATTTCCCGCTCAATGTTGGCAAGATATTCTTTGCGGGCAATACAGCGTTCGATCCGAGTTGACAATTGCAAGCGGTTAAAAGGCTTGATCAGGTAATCGTCGGGTTTGCAGTCTAGCGCGCTAAGCACCATATTCTTACTTTGCTCAACGGTGATCATGATAAAAATAGCGTTGAATGGCAGCAACTTAAAATGTTTGGCCTCCTCCAGGACTTGCTGGCCGTTTTTTCCGTCGCCAAGATTATAATCGCAGAGAACTATATCGAATTGGCAGCGCCTCATCTCGACTATGCCGTTAACACCGGTTCCCGCTTCAACGATATGACGGGCTCCCAGCGAGTACAGTATGTGTTTAATGGTTTCCCGTATAATTGCTTGGTCTTCAACGACCAGAATCTTTTTTACATCAAAGTTTAATTTCATAAGGGCCGATCATAACCTTAAATTGGCGCACAAAATCGACTTTATTACCACTGGGTTAACGCCGCAAAAGAATTTATCGGCACGGGATAGCGCCAAATAAAGTATTGAGCGGATAGCGCGCAAATTTCCGGCTGAACGCCGAGGTTTTTGTCGCGCGGATTTTGGAGCATGGTTATTTTCGTCCCGATAAAAACGGCACAAAAATAACCGGTTCCAGTTTTTTTACTTCATAACCGTCTTCGGTACGGGTTACTTGCTGTAAGCGTTGCTTATCGCCCTTGCCGATCGGGATGATCATTACAGCGCCTACAGCCATTTGCAGCAATAGGTTTTCCGGAATTTCCGGCGGTGCGGCAGCCACTAAAATGCCATCGTAGGGAGCATGATCCAGCCATCCCCAACCGCCGTCACTGTGCTGGAAACTGACATTTTTGAGTTTTAAATCCCATAAGCGGTTTTTCGCTTTTTTCTGCAACGGCGCGATTCTTTCAACGGAATAGACATGGTCGACCAGCTGCGCCAGGATGGCCGTTTGGTAGCCGCAACCGGTGCCGATTTCCAATACTTTTGTTAAGCGGTTGGATGCCGTCAGCAGCAGTTCCGTCATCTTTGCGACGATATAAGGTTGGGAAATAGTTTGGCTATAACCAATCGGCAGTGCGGTGTCTTCATAAGCCCGGCTGGCTAAAGCCTCATCCATAAAAATATGCCGGGGCGTATTGCGCATCACATCCAGAATTTTATGATTGCTGATGCCCTGCTCCATTAATCGATTGATCATGCGTTCACGGGTACGCAATGAGGTCATGCCTATTCCTTGCAGGCTTTGAGTCATACGTCATGCTCCTTGGGTAACCAGGCCTTTAAGTCGTTAAGCCGGTCATATCGAGTCAAATCCAATTGCAACGGGGTAACCGATACGAAACCCGCGCTAACGGCGTAAAAGTCGGTTCCGGGACCGGCATCCTGCTCGGCTCCTGGCGGGCCTACCCAGTAAATAATGCGTCCACGAGGATCGGCAGTCTTGATGACCGGCTCCGATTTATGCCGCTGACCAAGACGCGTTGCCTGATAACCTTTTAAGTCTTTAAGGTCGAGGTCTGGAACGTTGACATTAAGAATCGTATCTTGCGGCAAAGGATGGTTAATTAATTGTTGTAACAGTGTGACCGCAACCTGGGCTGCGGTTTCAAAATGACTGGGATTACTGCCGGCCAGTGAAATGGCAACGGCCGGCAAGCCTAAGAAACGCCCCTCGGAGGCTGCCGCAACCGTTCCTGAATAAAGTACGTCATCACCCAAATTGGCGCCATGATTAATCCCGGCAAACACCATATCCGGTTCTTTTTTCAATAAACCGGTGATGGCCAAATGCACGCAATCCGTGGGTGTGCCGTCGACTTTAATAAAACCGTTGTCTGCGGCATAAGCGCGTAACGGCATTTCCAACGTTAATGAATTACTTGCCGCACTGCGGTTTCTATCCGGAGCGACCACCGATATTTCGGCATGTCCACGCAATGCATTGGCTAATGCATTCAGTCCTTCAGCCAAGTATCCGTCATCATTACTTAACAAAATATGCATTATCAATCGCCCTAAAGCCGATTAAGCTATAAAATCGACCATATTAGCAACAATACCCAACAAAATCAGCTTCCGTGGCAAAAAAAATAATTACTCCAGAAGACTGCGATTTATTTCGTCAAACGATAGGTAAAGTACATACTGTGAAAAGCGATAAAGTGCTGTTAACAGACGCTTACAAACCTAAGCCCTTTCCTAAAGCGCCGACTGTCGATGTGCAGGGGCATTTAATCGATACGGTCGAGCTTGATGTTGAGAAAGTGGGTCTTGAAGACTCGCTAAGTTTTATGATGCCGGGACTGCAACATAATGTTCTGAAAAAACTGCGCAAAGGGCAGTTTGGCTTGGATGCGGAAATCGACCTGCATGGACTAAACAGCAATGAAGCAAAACGGCAACTGTTACATTTTTTGCATGACTGCGTAGAAGACGGTTACCGCTGTGTTCATATAGTCCACGGCAAAGGTTATCGTTCGGCTGACAATCATCCGGTATTAAAAAACAACCTCAATGTATGGTTAAGACAGCACAAAGACGTTCAGGCTTTTTGCTCCGCTCCGCTTAAAGACGGAGGGACCGGGGCTGTTTTTGTGTTGCTGCAATTATCCGGAAAATATGATGCCTAAGGCCTCGGCACAAAAACGTAACACCTCGGTCGATAGCAACATAGAACGCGGATAATTATGATTGGAATAAGATTTGTTGAGTTATTTTGCAAAAATCCATTTATTTTAAATCTATTGTTCAGGGTCCGGCATAATTATCCGCGTTCCATTGCTTTTGCTCGCTGAGTAGCGACAAAAAACATAGATTAAACGGAACGCGTTGTGCCGGGTGCGCTGAAAAAACGTTTCATCACGCTGATCATGTAATCGTGATCCAATACCCCCGCACTTTCCCTAATGCTGTGCATTGCCCACAGGGGGCTGCCGACATCAATTGAACGTATGCCCAGCTTTGCCGATGTAATCGGCCCGATCGTGCTGCCGCAAGGCAGGTCGCAACGGTGCGAATATGTCTGATACGGCGCTCCTGCCTGTTCGCACCAGCCGGCAAACATCGCCGCCGACAGGCTTTCCGAGCTGTATCTGTGATTGGCGTTGACTTTAATGACCGGACCTTTGTTGACGATGACTTTATGGCCGGGATCGTAAGCATTAGGGAAATTAGGCTGATAGGCATGCGCCATATCCGCACTGATCATGAAGCTTTTCGCCAGCGCTCTGGCGTAATCTTCGCTGTCGGTTGCGCTCGCCAGGGCTATTCGTTGGAGCACATCGGGCAAAAAGCTGCCATCCGCGCCCTTATTGCTCTCGCTACCGATTTCTTCATGGTCGAAGAAAGCGCAGACCAGGGTGTTATCCGGCAGTAAAGCGGCCGGATCAAGCAGCGCTTGCAATGCAGCATGGCACGAAGCCAAATTATCCAGCCGGCTATGCGCATAAAACTCGCTGTCCGGTCCCCAGAAAGCGCCTTTTTGAGTATCGTATACCGCCAAATCCCAGGATAAAATGCGCGTCGCGGCAATACCGGCTTGCTGTTGCAATAGCGCTGAGAAATACTCTTGCGGTAATTGCTGTTCGGCCGACGCCGATAAAATCAACGGTAATTCGGTCTGTTTTTGCAGTTTTAGGCCATCTTCATTAACCGTTCTGTTCATGTGTATTGCCAGATTAGGCAAACGCAGCAGCGGTTGGTCGAATTTAATCAGCTTGCAGACTATCCGGTCCTGATCGTTTTTATAAGCAATCCGGCCGGCAAGGCTCAAATCCCTGTCGGTAAAGGTCGCCAGTATCGGCCCGCCGTAAACTTCAACGCCCAGTCTTAACACTCCATCCTCGCTGCTTGCAGCGTTCGGCTTGATTCTTAAGCCGGGAGAATCGGTATGTGCGCCGATAATGTTAAAGCCGGTTTCGGCTAGAGGCTTTTGGCCTTGTATAAATAAGACGATAGATGAGTCGTCACGTACCACGTAATAACGTCCGCCAGGTTGCACTGTCCATTTTGCGGTTTCGTCAAGACGTTGCCACGACGGTGTTTGCTCGGCAAGCAGCGCCTCGATAGTGCTGATGACATGCCAAGGACTCGGGCTGAGGTCGATAAAATCCAATAAATTTTGAACGTGTTGTTTGGCGCTCATGATCTCTCTTTTAAATCTAACGCTGCGGAATTAATGCAGTAGCGCAATCCTGTCGGTTGCGGACCGTCTTCAAAGACATGGCCCAAATGCGCATCACAGGATTTACAGGTTATTTCAACTCTACGCATTCCGTGACTGCTGTCGGCATGTTCAGCCACGCTGTGTTCGGACAGCGCAGCCCAGAAACTCGGCCAACCGGAACCTGAATCATACTTGGTCGCCGAATCGAATAACGGATTGCCGCAACATACGCAATGATAAATGCCGTCTTTTTTACAATCGGCGTATTTGCCGGTAAAAGGGGGCTCGGTCGCTTTCAGGCGGCAAATACTGAATTGCTCCGGCGTTAATTTTTGTTGCCATTGTTCATTGGTGTCGCGATCTTGATCGGTCATATTTTTACCCCCATAACAACCATTTATAATGGCGCGTATTGTACGCGTTCAAGATCGGATAGCCAAAAGACCGATCATCTGGAAAAACATCGACTAGTTATGATTTTTGCCTATGCTACAATGCAATCGTTAAAAATTTAAACAAGTGATCAACTATGACTGAACAAATGACTAGCGGAATCGAATTAATGTTTGCCGGAATGGGCATCGTGTTCGTGTTTTTGACTATGCTGGTAGTCGCCATCAACATCATGTCAGCCTTGGTACAACGCTATTTCCCGGAAGTGCCGCTAACGAAAACAGTTCCCGGCATTACCAGCGATATTGACAAAAGCGTGGTTGCGGCGATAACAGCCGCCGTCCATCAGTATCGGAAAAAACATAACTGACACGGCCTAAGGTCAATTATTAAATATAGATAGAGCGCCGATAACGCGGATAAATATGATGAACGCCGATTCTCGTGTTTTATTTTTCTAACTGCTGAGTAATTACAAATGAATGTTTCAGGAGAAACAGCAAGCATGACCAACGATATAAAGCAGCCCTTAGGCATCACCGAAGTCGTTCTGCGTGATGCCCATCAATCCATTTTGGCGACCCGGTTGCGCATTGAAGATATGCTGCCGATTTGTGAAAAGCTTGACCGGATCGGTTACTGGTCTATCGAATCTTGGGGCGGAGCCACGTTTGATGCCTGTATCCGTTATCTGGGCGAAGATCCCTGGGAAAGACTGCGCCTGCTCAAAGCTGCGATGCCCAATACGCCTCAGCAAATGCTGTTTCGCGGTCAGAATATTTTGGGCTACCGGCATTATGCCGATGATGTCGTGGATAAGTTTGTCGAGCGTTGCGTCATTAACGGTATCGACGTGTTCCGCGTGTTCGATGCGATGAACGACATGCGTAATATTAAACATGCCGTCAAAGCCGTACTCCGCACCGATGCCCATGCGCAAGGCACTATCTCGTATACCACCAGCCCGGTCCATACCCTGGATTTATGGGTGGATCTGGGCAAACAGATTGAAGACATGGGCGCGCATTCCATTTGCATCAAAGATATGGCGGGACTGCTCAAGCCTTACGATGCCTTTGAGCTGGTCAGCCGCCTGAAAGCCGCCACCGGGATTCCGATTCATCTGCATTGCCATGCCACCACCGGCTTAAGTGTCGGCACCCTGATCAAAGCCGCCGAAGCGGGCGTGGACAATGTCGATACCGCCATTTCATCGATGAGCATGACTTACGGCCACAGCCCCACCGAAACTATCGTTTCCAGCTTGGAAGGCTCCGGGCGCGATACCGGCCTGGATCTGGTCAAGCTTGAGCATATTGCCACCTATTTTAGAGACGTGCGCAAAAAGTACGCGCAATATGAAGGCAGCCTAAAAGGCGTCGACAGCAGCATCCTGATTTCCCAAGTGCCGGGCGGCATGTTGACCAACATGGAAAGCCAACTGAAAGAGCAGGGCGCGGCCGATAAGATCGATCAAGTGATGTTGGAAATTCCCCGTGTCCGCGAGGACTTGGGTTTTATTCCGCTGGTCACCCCGACTTCGCAAAGTGTCGGCACCCAAGCCGTGATCAATGTAATGACCGGCGAACGCTACAAAAACATCACCAAAGAAACCGCCGGTGTTTTAAAAGGCGAATACGGCGCAACGCCCGCGCCGGTCAATAAAACCCTGCAAGATAAGGTATTGAACGGCGCCCAGCCGATTACCTGTCGTCCGGCGGACTTGATTGCCCCGGAAATGGACAAACTGATTGCCGAAGTGCGGGAAAAAGCCCAAGCCGAAGGCGTAACTCTCGCTGCCAATATCGAAGAAGATGCTTTGATCAACGGCTTGTTTGCGCAAGTCGGCTGGAAGTTCCTGGTTAACCGGGGCAATCCGGCTGCTTTTGAACCGGCACCGAATGCTGAAGCTGTTGCTGCTAATGCGCCTCAGGTAAGTTCAGCGAACGCCGGCGCCCAAGCTCATCCGGTTCAGCCGCAGAGCGAAGCCTATACCGTCAACGTCGACGGTAGAAACTTCAGCGTTATCGTCGGCGCCAACAACTCAGCGCTGACTATTCATCCGGCTGTCGGAGCGACTCACGCCGCGTTGATAGCCAGCAGCGGTGCCGCAGTTGAATCGCCGATGGCCGGTAATATTTTAAAAATCTTGGTCGACGTCGGCAGCATTGTGGCCGAAGGCGACGTCGTCGTTATCATGGAAGCGATGAAAATGGAGACCGAAGTCCGTTCCAAAACGGCCGGCATTGTCAGCACGGTCAATATCAAAGAAGGCAGCGCTGTTGCCGGCGGCGATGTGCTGATTTTTTTATAACTGAAAAATACGGCAAACACTTGTAACGACTTGGCCGTTAGAAAAATAGAACACAAATTCCAAAAATAGGCGGCACGAATTTAGCCGGTCAACACCGGCTAAATAAAGCTTTGTAACGGTATGTCCGGTTCCTCCAGTGTGCCTGGAAACCGGACAGGTTCGTACAGTGTTATCCGTGTTCTGTTATCAAAGCCGGCATCCGCTGAGCAGCTACAAACTATTTAAATAAAAGGGTCATCCCATGGAAAATCTCGTTTCACTTTGGCAAAGCACCGGTATTTACAATTTTACCGGTGGTCAGGCCTTCATGATGCTGGTCGGTTTTTTACTACTGTTTCTGGCTATCAAAAAAGGCTTTGAACCTCTGCTGTTACTGCCGATTGGTTTTGGCGCCGTGCTTAGCAATATTCCGGTAGCCGGTATCGCCGAGGAAGGCGGTATTTTGTATTATCTGTATTACGGCATTAAAACCGGCTTGTTTCCCTTGCTTATATTTATGGGTGTGGGCGCCATGACCGACTTCGGCCCCATGCTGGCTAATCCTAAAACCTTGTTGCTGGGCGCTGCGGCGCAATTCGGCATCTTTGCCTCGCTGCTGGGTGCACTGGCGCTCAATGCCATACCGGGATTGGAATTCACCTTAAAAGATGCCGCCGCCATCGGCATTATCGGCGGCGCTGACGGTCCGACCGCTATTTACGTGGCGTCCAAACTGTCGCCCGACTTATTGGGCGCCATAGCGGTTGCGGCTTATTCTTATATGGCCTTGGTGCCGCTGATACAACCGCCGATCATGCGTGCTTTAACCACCGAAGATGAGCGCAAAATCGAAATGCAGCAGCTGCGCGTCGTCAGCAAAGCCGAAAAAATCGTGTTTCCGTTAATGCTGCTGGTTATTTGTACCTTGTTGCTACCGTCAGCCGCGCCTTTAATCGGCATGTTCGCATTGGGCAATCTGATGAATGCTTGCGGAGTGGTTGAGCGTTTGAGCCAAACCGCACAAAACGAACTGATCAACATCGTCACTATTTTCTTGGGCTTGGCGGTAGGGTCAAAGCTCAGCGCCGAGGCTTTTTTACAACTCAAAACCTTGGGCATTTTGGCCTTGGGCGCTATCGCATTCAGTATCGGCACCGCGGCCGGTGTAATCATGGCGAAAATCATGAATAAATTCAGCGGCACCCCGATCAACCCGCTGATCGGAGCCGCAGGCGTTTCCGCGGTGCCGATGGCGGCCCGGGTCGCTAATAAACTGGGCTTGGAAAGCAATCCGCATAACTTCCTGCTGATGCATGCGATGGGGCCTAATGTGGCCGGGGTGATTGGTTCTGCAGTGGCGGCGGGGGTTTTGTTGAGCTTGGTTAAGTAGGAAAAACCTTGCACTAACGATAAATCAAGCAAAGATAGACGCAGATAACGCTGATAACTAAGATACACGCAGATTTTTCATGATTTATTCGTGGTGATCATAACTATCTGCGTCATCTGCGTTCCATTGTAGTGCTTAGACAATAAAAACAGGCCGTTTTAAGCTATCGGCAATTGTTTATTGAACCGCTTCCACAGGCCGGTTGCCGTCCCAAAAAGGTGATTTTTTTACGGCTTCGACTGTATTTGCCACACCTTGTTCCGCTCCGGATTTTAGCTGATTGATCAAGCGCTTCAACAACGCATCTATATTGGCGCGTAACTCATTAGCAATAACAGGCAAGGTTTCTATTTTCTTAACCGGTCCCGCCAACCATATTTGCAACATAACCTGGCTCCGGATCGGCAACTCCAGCGCCACGACAACCATTTCAGCCCACCACAGTTTGCCCGGATGGACGATTTTTTGCTCGATCATAGCCCGGCTATTATCGATCAGGCCCACTGTTTCATAGTTCAATAACCGGACCGGTTCGACTATCCATCTTTCGAAATAGATGATGGCTTGATCAGGACAGTGATGAAGCCTGTTTGAAGTGGCGTTGATGTTGTTGTGAATCAGCATCTTCTTCTTGCCGATGAGTTCTTTGGCTTCATGGACAATGCCTTGGATGATCTCGATTTGCTGCTGAATGTGAGCGAAAGCGGGATTAATTATTTTCTCATCAATCCCGCTTTTGACTTGATTCCTGCATTGGTGAATGGTGAAAACCGCTTTTTTCAATAGTGATTGTTGAGCATAAATCAGTTTCGATTCTAATTCCTGAATCCTTAAATCACGCTCTATTAAAGATTCTTTTAGCCGGTGAATCGTTTGCTTATCTTCTTTTAGCTGTTCGGAAAGCTTTGCGACTTCGTTTTCCAGTTGCGTTAATTTAGACAGCCTGCTTTTTTTGCTACCGTTATCAGACCCCATGTTCATCCCCCCTCTAATTATTTATATTTATTATTGTTTTGCTGGTAAGCGGAGTCATTCATAGCAAACAAGTTAATTAAAGTCAATAACACCAACTTAGATTAAATTTTGGCAGGGGGTTTTGCTGTATGGCGCAGGTAAAACGGATCTACTTTTTCTGGTTATTGCGTTTCCTCCTCAATTTTTTGACGCTGCGGTTCAGCCGCTTTAACCGGTTGAGCACCTTTATCGTAAGCAATAATAGACGCTGGCCGCAATCTATCATTGCTCACGGCAGACCTGCTTCAAGACAATAAGCTTGCTTCCTCAACCTTGTTGTAATCGACACCCGCGCTGATGATCAAACTGCTGGCTTCTTCGATATTCATGGCTGATTTATTGACTTTCGCTTTATCGACAATCACGGTAAAGCCGGAGGTCGGATTGGGTGAGGTCGGAATAAACAGCACATATTTATCTTCGTACCGATTGGTCACGTAAGCGGTCATCCACATGCCGTCTTTAGGAAACTCGACATAAACCACTTCCTTGGCGATTGTCCGGTCATGGGATGAAAACATATTGATCACTTTTTTCAGCACCCGGTAAAGCGTATTGATGAGTGGAATGCGGTCGATGACATGATCAAATGCACCGATAACCCAGGAGCGGCCTTCATGGACTAACTTACGGCCAATGTAGACCAAAATAAAAAAACTGACTGCAAAAACCAGAATGGTGTAGAGATAATTATCGGCATAGCCGTAAACCATTTGAAATAAATCGGACACCCTGTCTTTTACAAAAATCATAATTTGTAAAATGATGACAATAGGAATAACCGCAAGAGTGCCGATCAGGAAATAATTCAACAGCTTTTTAACTAACTCTTTCATTTTTCTCTCCAGTTTTATAAGGATTTCATTATTAACAAGCTACCTGACGCAAACAAAAAACCAGCAAAAATCTTGCTGTATTTTTCATTATCGATGCCGTTATAAAGCATTTCTTCGGTCAATAAAAACATCACTGCAGCAATTTGGATAAAGCTTATTTTATCCGCAACCGACACAGTAAAACCGCTGTTAATAAACAGCAAAGTTGCCAGCTGACAAGAGGCCACGGTGGCATAACTCGCCGCCGCGGTTACCCGTGTTTTGTCTTTCGTGTAGTGCTTGCTGTAAATGATCACGGTTAACATTGAGCCGCCCAAATTGCTCATTCCATGAACCAAACCCATCGCCATCAGGTAAATTTTTTCATACTTAACGACGGACCGTAGGGCTTTTTCAATAGTCGCCGAAAAGTTTTTTAACGCCACCAAAATCAGCAACGGGCCGATCACCAAGCTGATGTTGATCTTGATCGACGTCACCACGACTAAAAACAGCACCACCAACGGAATACTGTAAATCAGCACGTTTTTATAAAAGCCGGTGTCGACGTCCTCATAGTGTCTTAGGACTTGCAAAGCACTGATAGCAATAGAAACCGGCAGCAACACGCCCAGCGCATCGACAAAGCCGTAACCGAGCAAAAGTAGCAGCGGTGTACCGAATAATAATACGCCTACCCCAAAAATAGACTGAATAACGGATGTTGCAACAACTGTAAGTAAAATATCGACTGGCATTGTGTTCCTTTTTATTATTGTCATGTCCAAAGCCATCATTATACCTGAGGGGGAAAACAAGCGGATTTATGATGAGCGTTTTATTCGGACAATGCTGGGGTTTGAAAAAGATTCGCAATGAAGGATGCGAAGAAAAAAGTTCCAATACAAAATTTCGTGCTTTCGTGATCAATAAAACGGCTACCCATATAAGCCGGGACAGTTTTAAGCGAGTGGCCGGGAACGCCAAGCTCCGGCTCGGCGAATGTCCGCAATGGTCAACATTACCGAGTTGGGGCATGACGTTCCCGGTTATTCATCTTTAAGTGGAGTAGCTAAACATTCTTTTACTAATAAAGCCCACACAACAGCTTATTTATGCCGGGGAAGGCTTTGCACTGGTTTATCAACTTCGGACTCTATAATAAACCATGCTCGGCAAACGAATAAGGCTGTCCGTCGCCGATAATAAAGTGATCCAGCACCCGTATATCAAACAGCGCCAGCGCCTGTTTAAGCTTCTCGGTTATGTGTTTGTCGGCCTGGCTGGGTTCGGAAATACCGGACGGGTGATTATGGGCGAAGATGACCGCTGCCGCATTATGACGTAAGGCCTGTTTGACGACTTCCCGCGGATAAACGCTGGCGCCGTCTATAGTACCCCTGAATAATTCATCCAGTTGTATCACCCGGTGCTGGTTATCCAGAAATAAACAGGCAAAGACTTCATAGCTGTAGCCGCGCAGCTGGGCGCTGAGATAAAAGCGGGTAATTTCCGGGCTGGTCAGCGCATCGCCTCGTTGCAGGGCTTCTTTAAAATGCCGTCTGGACATTTCCAATACCGCCTGGAGTTGGGCATAAGTCGCCTCGCCCAAGCCTTTACCCTGGCAAAAACGTTGTTGGTCGGCGCCTAATAAAGCGTTTAAGGAGCCGAAATCGACCAACAGTTCACGGGCCAAATCAACCGCCGATTTGCCGGGCGAGCCGGTGCGTAGAAAAATAGCCAACAGTTCGGCGTCGGTTAAAGCGGCTGATCCACGATGCAGTAATTTTTCTCTGGGCCGATCTTGTGCCGACCAATCCTTAATGGACATGCGTTTCCCCCTTACTCTGATTGATATTTAAGCATAGAAGAATTTCTTTATACTTGCCATAATATCGGCTTTATCGACCTATCCGGACATCATTATTAACAAGCATATTTTATTGGCGGTCAGTGGCGGTATTGCCGCCTACAAGTCGGCTGAACTGGTCAGGCTGCTACGCAAACAAGGCGCAAAGGTGCGCGTGGTGATGACTCGTTCCGCTATGCAGTTTGTCAGTCCGCTGACCTTTCAAGCGCTATCCGGCAATCCTGTCTATAGCGAACTGCTTGATGCGGATCAAGAACAGGTGATGGGACACATCAGTTTGGCGCGCTGGGCCGATGCGTTGATTATCGCTCCGGCAACGGCTAACACCCTTGCAAAATGCAGTCACGGTCTGGCTGACGACTTATTGTCAACGCTCTACTTGGCCGCAACCTGTCCCGTTTACGTCGCTCCGGCCATGAATCAGGCGATGTGGCATAAGCCGGTCACGCAGGAAAATATGCAAAAACTCAAAAATCACGGCGTCATTATTATCGGCCCCGAGCCGGGCGAGCAAGCCTGCGGCGAAACCGGTTTCGGCCGGATGTCCGAGCCTTCGGACATTTGCAAACGGTTAATCGGCGAGTCGAGCGCGCCCTGTTTAAGCGGACTTAAAGTTTTAATCAGTGCCGGGCCTACCCGAGAACCGTTGGACCCTGTACGCTACATCACCAATCGCAGTTCCGGAAAAATGGGCTATGCGCTGGCCAAGGCGGCGTTAAAAGCCGGTGCGCAAGTAACGTTGGTCAGCGGGCCGGTAGCCTTGGCCGCACCGGCAAATGCAGAGATTGTCTACGTGGAAACAGCGGCGCAAATGTATGCGGCAGTTATTTCTAAAGCTGCGGAACATGATATTTACATCGGCGCGGCGGCCGTTGCCGATTACACTCCCGCACTGACGGAAGCGGAGAAAATAAAAAAGCAGGCCGAACAGACCACGCTGAGCCTGCAAAAAACCAAAGATATTCTGGCCGAAGTGGCGCAGCTCACTGAGCGTCCGTTCACAGTCGGCTTTGCCGCGGAAACCCACGATCTTGAACATTACGCCCAAGACAAATTGGCGCGAAAAAACTTGGATATGATTGCGGCAAACTGGGTAGGCCGGGAGGTGGGCGGCTTTGACAGCGAACAAAACGCGTTGCAGGTGTTCTGGAAAAACGGCCAAAAAAGCTTGACCATGACCGACAAAAATCAACTCGCCGAACAATTAATCGGTTTAATCGCAGAAAGAAGGGAACTTAACCACAGATGAAAAAAATACAGCTTAAAATTCTGGACGGCCGTTTAGGCAAGGATATTCCTATGCCGGAGTATGCGACGACCGGTTCGGCGGGTTTGGATTTACGCGCCTGTTTGGATGAGCCGGTCGAGTTAAAACCGGGGGAAACGGTGTTGATTCCGACCGGTCTGGCTATTTATATTAATGACCATCAGTTAGCCGCGATGTTATTGCCCCGATCCGGTCTGGGACATAAGCACGGCATCGTGTTGGGCAATCTGGTCGGACTGATCGATTCGGACTATCAGGGCCAGGTTTTTGTGTCCTGCTGGAACCGGGGAGATACCGCTTTTACCATCAATATAGGCGAGCGCATCGCGCAAATGGTTTTTGTGCCGGTAGTGCAGGTGGCGTTTGAACAGGTCTCCGAGTTCGATCAAAGTTTGCGCGGTTCCGGCGGCTTCGGTCATACCGGGCGTCATTAAGGTAAGCGGCAACAAGCAAACCACAAAACCAATAGAACGCAAGGAGTTAGGATAAACGCGGTAAAAATCCGCGTTTATCGGTTATCGGCGATCCGCGTGCTATTTTCTTGACCGAATCGTTATCTTATTTCTAATAAAGGTATAAACATGGTACGACTATTTTCTTTACTGTCAGCGTTTGCGGTTTTAATGATTGTAGCCGTCGGCGCAAGTGTTTACTGGATCGGTGCGGCAAAAATCACGCAAGCCAAGCAAGACTCGGCGGCGGCGGTTGCAAAAAGTGTCGGCTTAAGCATAACGGCACAAGTCAATCTGCTGAGCGATATGCTGGAAAAAATGGCGCAAGATCCTGAGGTGCTGGCGGCGGTTACCGGTGCCGATGCCGGCCAATTAACCCCGATGGCGGAGAAACTGGAAAAACATATACCCGACATCCTGAAGATCCGTCTGCTCTTGCCCGGCGTCAGCGAACTCGACGACAAGAGCGTGCCCAAAATGGGCTATGCCGATCTGGATATGGTACGGGAGTCGTTCAGCAAAAACCAACTGCCATCGATACAAGGCGATAACGGGCCTGACCGGCATTTGGCGATCACCCGCCGGATTATGCAAGACGGGCAAGCGGTAGGGGTTATCCTGGCCAGCTTGAACTATAGCTTTATTAATAAATCCCTACAGGCGGCGGAACTGAAAGACGGGCATCTTGAATTGAAACAGGCCGAGCTGGTATTGGGCAGCGCCGGCACACCTGTCGAGCCGGGACAAAACGATGATGCACCGATAAAAGTCGCCAATACCGGTTGGGAGTTGCATTACCGGCCTGCCGACAGCGCCGGCAATACCGAATTGTCCATTGTCGCCGGCATCGTCGCCTTTTCCGCGCTATTGGCGGTGCTGGCCTTTGTGATGGGCTACCGTAGACTTTCAAGTCTATTGACGCAGGATTTGGGCAGTGTCCTGAAAGCCTGTAAGGATCTGATGACGAATAAACTCCAGGGGACTTATCCGGTTAACTTAGCTGAAATGAATGCCGTTATTTCAACACTGGTGCAGTTTAAGCGGGTCATGGATCAGGATGACTTTGTCGTCAATGACAATGAAGTTACCGATTTTGAAATGAGCGGTTTTTTCGATGAGCCTGAAGACTTCCCGACACAAAAGAAAGCCCCTAAAACAGCCAAAGCCGCCGTTCAACTCGACGACGTCGGTTTTAACTTGCCGATCCAGGAAATAGCCCAGCCCGCCAAAGTGGAAATCATTGAAAAAACCGTGCCGGATTCTTTTGACATGCCGTTATCGCCGAAAAAAGCCGCCGATTCGGGCGCTATTTTCAGGGCTTACGATATTCGCGGCATCGTCGGCCAGGCCCTGACCAAAGAAGTGGTTTACGACATAGGCCGTGCGCTGGCGACCCAAGCTAAAGAGCATGGCGTTAAAACCATTGTGGTCGCCCGAGATGGCAGAACCTCCAGCCCTACGCTGGCGGAAGCACTGAGCAAAGGGATTATAACAACCGGGCTTAATGTGCTGGATATTGGCATGGTGCCGACGCCGTTGCTGTATTTTGTCGCCAAACACACCGAAGGGCGTTCCGGCGTTATGCTTACCGGCAGCCATAATCCGGCCAATTACAATGGCTTGAAAATCGTCATCAACGGCGAAACCTTGGCCGGCGAAAAAATCAAACAAATCAAAACCTGTATCGACGATCAGGCTTACGCTACCGACAAACCCGGCAGCATTGAGCAAAACAGTCAATTCAGCAATGAATACATCGGCATTATTTCAGAAGATATACATATCGCCAGACCGATGACCGTAGTGCTCGACTGCGGTAACGGCGTAGCCGGCAAGCTGGGGCCGTTGTTGCTGAAAACGCTGGGCTGCGAAGTGATGGAATTGTTCTGCGACATCGACGGCACTTTTCCCAATCACCATCCCGATCCCAGCAATCCCAAAAACCTGAGCGAATTGATAGCGACGGTCAAGCATTATAAGGCCGATGTCGGTATCGCATTCGACGGCGACGGCGACCGTTTGGGCGTGGTCGATTCGAACGGCAAAATCATCTGGCCGGACCGGCAAATGATGCTGTTTGCCAAAGATGTGCTGGCCGGCAAACCCGGCGCGGAAATCATTTACGATGTGAAATGCTCGCGCCATCTGGCCGATCAAATCATAAAATACGGCGGCAGGCCGACGATGTGGAAAACCGGGCATTCATTGATGAAAGCCAAACTTAAGGAAACCGCCGCCAAGTTGGCCGGTGAAATGAGCGGGCATATTTTCTTCAATGACCGCTGGTTCGGTTTTGACGATGCCTTGTATTCAGCCGCCCGCTTGATCGAAATATTGTCCCGCGACACCCGTAGCAGCGCCGAGGTGTTTGCCGATTTTCCCGACAGCATCAATACGCCTGAATTGAATGTCGCGCTGGAAGAAGGTGAAAACGTCAAATTTATGAAGAGTCTGATAGCGTCGGCAAAATTCGTCAACGGTAAGATTACCGATATAGACGGCCTGCGCGTCGACTTCCCGGACGGTTGGGGCTTGGTGCGGGCATCGAACACCACGCCGTCGCTGGTTATCCGCTTTGAGGCCGATACCGAAGCCGCACTGCACCGGATTCAGGAGCAATTCAAACAGCCGATGAAAAAAATCAAACCCGATATTGCGCTGCCTTTTTAGGGACCAGGATAGACAGTAACTATTCAGCGTATGCTGGAAATGATTAATGGAACTCGGCAATTGCTCCTGCATTGCCCTACCTCCTGCATCCTTGCAGTCGACGGATGACGCGGATAGGACTGATTTACACGGATAAGGAACGCGCATGAAATAAAGTGGATAACTGTGCACTCCGACTACAGGCAACTTGTTCAATTTATTTCGTGCGCGATTACTAAATAGTTAAATCCGTGTCGATCCGTTTCATCGGCGGCATCCGTGTTCTAGTTCATTCGATGCCGCTTAATTAAACTAGGCTTGTGTGGCGGGAGTGCTCTTTTAAATAACCCCGTTTTCAATCACCGGCAGCACCCAATAATTAATCCCCGCTCCGGAAAACTCCTCCCGCAATTGCGCCAATAAGTCGGCTAATTCGTGCTCCGGCACGTACATTTGGATACGGACTTTTCTCTGCCGCCCAGTCACTTGTTCGGCTTGCGATAAACCTTTGTTTCTGTGGTCATGGGAACTGACCGGAAAACTACTGAAACCGTGTTCCGATTCCACCATCAGCAAACAGTCGACCACCGCTTCTTCAAGACTCGGCGGCACGTTCAGCGTGACTAAATATTCATTAACGTTCATTGTCTTGCCTCCTTCGGCAGGCCAAATAATTTAAACAAAATCGGCAGTAGGAATAAGGTCAAAAAGGTCGATGACACCAGGCCGCCAATCACCACAATAGCCAAAGGCCGCTGAATTTCAGAGCCCGGCCCGCTTGCAAACAGCAACGGAATCAAACCGAATGCGGCAATGCCGGCGGTCATCAGCACCGGGCGCAAACGCCGCGAAGAACCGAGCAATACCACTTTGGCCAAGTCCATGCCGGTGGCCAGCAGTTGGTTAAAATAACTGACCATGACTACGCCGTTCAACACCGCAATCCCCAGCAAAGCGATAAAACCGACCGATGCCGGTACCGATAAATACTCGCCGGATAGCCATAACGCAAAAACGCCGCCAATCATCGCCAACGGGATGTTGGACAATACCAACACGGCTTGGCGAACTGAGCCGAAGGTTGAAAACAACAGCAAAAAAATCAAGCCGAGCGACACCGGAACGACCAACGACAAAGTCGCCGCCGCGCGTTGCTGGTTTTCGAATTGACCGCCGAATTCAACGGTGTAGCCGGTCGGCAAGTCGACTTTTTCAGCCACGGTTTTGCGCGCCTCATCGACAAAACTGACCAAATCCCGGTTCAGCACGTTGCTGGTAATGACGGTAAAACGCTGGCCGTGTTCGCGGCCCACCGACACCACGCCTTCCACTTTTTCTATTTTCGCAATGGCGGTCACCGGCACATGGCCGCCATCCGGCAGGGTGATTTGCAGGTTATCGAAATTCGCGGTATTGCTGCTGCCGCGTAAAATCAGCGGTGTGCGCTTAATGCCTTCCTGAACCACGCCTAATTTCAAGCCTTCGATTTGCGCTCGCAGCAGCGTTTCAATACTGTCGCTGTCCAAACCTAAACGCCCGGCCGCCGATTTATCGATGCTCACTTGCAAAAATTGCATGCCGTCGTTTTGCTTGGCGAACACGTCGCTGGCGCCGTTGATACTTTTCAATATATCCGCTATTTGCTGAGCTTTTTCGTTTAACACGGCAAGATCGCTGCCGAATAATTTCACCGCCACATCGCCGCGCGTGCCGGTCAGCATTTCCGAGACCCGCATTTCAATCGGTTGGGTAAACTGAAAAGCAATGCCCGGCACTTGCGCCATGACTTTCCGAATCTCATCCTGCAATTGTTCTTTGCTGTCCATGCGCCATTGCTTTTTTGGCTTGAGAATCAAAAAGGTATCGGTGTCGTTAAGGCTCATCGGATCCAGCCCCAACTCGTCGGAACCGACACGGGCGACAATATCGATGATCTCAGGAATATTTTCGCGCAGCTTTTTTTGCACTTGAATATCCAGGGCTACGGATTGATCTAAAGTAATCGACGGTAATTTCTCCAGTTGCAAAATGATGTCGCCTTCATCCAGGGTCGGCATAAAGGTGCTGCCGATTTGGCTGAATACCAGCACGGTTACCGCCAGCAGGGAGCCCGCCGCGATAAAGACTTTTTTGCTGTTGGCGAGACACCAGAGCAAAGCGGGCCGGTAAAGTGTTTGCAATTGCCTGGGCAACCAAGGTTCTTCGTGCGAGACCTCTTTCAACAAATAAGAGGCAATAACCGGGATTACCGTCAGCGACAACATCAACGATCCGCTGAGCGCAAACACAATGGTTAAAGCCACCGGGGTAAATAATTTGCCTTCCAGCCCCTGTAAAGTCAGTAGCGGTAAAAACACGATAATAATGATTAAGATGCCGGACACCACCGGACCTGCAACTTCGCGGGTGGCTCGGTAAATCACATGCAACCGCGGCAGGCGCCGGGCTTTTTCGACATGGGCCAAATGGGTGATCAGGTTTTCAACCACCACCACGGCGGCATCGACCAGCATACCGATCGCAATCGCAAGACCGCCTAAACTCATCAGGTTGGCCGACATGCCTATGGCGTTCATCAAAATAAAGGTAAACAGCGCCGCCAGCGGCAAGGCCAAGGCAACCACCAACGCGGCGCGTAAATTGCCTAGAAATAAAATCAGCAAGACAACAACCAGCGCTATAGCTTCGAGCAGCGCATGCAAAACCGTGTCTACCGCTTTGTCCACCAGATTGCCGCGATTGTAAAAAACCTTGGCCTCAACGCCTTTAGGAAAACCGGGGCTGAGTTCGGCCAGTTTTTTTTCGATACCGGCAATGGTTTGCCGGGCGTTAGCGCCGCGCAAACTCAGCACCAAGCCGGTGACGGCTTCGCTTTCGCCATTTTTACTGACCGCGCCGTAGCGGGTCAACGCGCCGATTTTGATTTCGGCCACATCGCCGACAGTCACAGGAATGCCGTCTTTATTGGCGACCACAATGACGCTGACATCATCCAAGGTTTTAATGCGGCCTTCGGCGCGCACGATCAAAGCTTCTTCGCCATCGCTGATGCGGCCCGCGCCGTCGTTGCGGTTATTGTTTTGCAGGGCGCTCATCAATTGATCGATGCTGATGCCCCTGGCCGATAGGCGAACATTATCGGGGATGACTTCAAAGCTTCTGACCAGGCCGCCTAACGAATTGACATCGGCAACGCCGGCGACCGTGCGTAACGCAGGCCGTATCACCCAATCCAATAAACTGCGGCGTTCCATTAAGCTTAAGCCGCCGCCTTCGACGGTGAACATGAACATTTCGCCCAAGGGTGTGGTCATCGGCGCAATACCGCCTTCGATGCCCGCGGGCAGGTCGCCCCATAGCGTATTCAAGCGCTCGGCAATTTGTTGGCGCGCCCAAAAAATATCGGTGCCTTCTTTAAAATCGACGGTCACGTCGGTCAACGCGTATTTGGCGACAGAGCGCAACATGGTTTGATGCGGAATGCCCAGCAGTTCGACTTCGATAGGCGCGGTAATCCGGGCTTCAACTTCTTCAGGCGTCATACCGGGCGCTTTGACGATGACCTTGACTTGGGTCGGCGAGACTTCGGGAAAAGCGTCAATCGGAATGTTTTTAAAGGCGTAAAAACCTCCACCGGCCAGCAGCGCGACCAACAACAACATCATCAGCCGTTGGCTCAGCGCAAAACGAATCAGGTTAGCCATTATTCGTCACTCCCCAGTCCGGACAACTTGCTTTGAGCGCAACGGCGCCATTGACGACGATTATCGTTCCCACGCTCCGGCGTGGGAATGCAGTGGTAGACGCTCCAGCGTCCCGCAACGCTGGAGCGTTGCGGACTGAATTCCCACGCCGGAACGTGGGAACTATAAAAATGTGTTTCAGTCGTCATACCGGCATGGATGCCGGTATCCAATGCCATGGATGGTAACTTGACGGCTTTACCGGAGCTTGATCGAAGTTCAGTGCCAATCGATAAATTCACATCCCTGTGACTGGATTCCGGCATCCATGCCGGAATGACGGTGTATCTTTGGCGCTTGTGTATAGCGATGAGCGCTCCGGCGAGGGAACGATGCGCCAGCCGCCGGCTCAGCGCAAAACGAATCAGGTTAGCCATTATTCGTCACTCCCCAAGCCCAGCCAATTAGCTTTGAGTGCGACAGCGCCGTTGACGGCTATTTCTTCATTACCGGTGAGATCGCCGCTGACAATCGACTCATCGTCCTGTTTACCGACCAGGACGATGGGGCTGACCGAAAAGCCTTCCGCTGTGCGGATAAATATAAAAGCCTTGCCTTCGTGCCAGGCAATCGCTGTATTAGGGATTTTAAAGGCCGCTTTGTTGCTAGGCTGAATAATTCGGGTATTGAGCCGTTGGCCGGGACGTAGCGATGCGTTTCCGGTCGAGCGAATGGGCTCGATTACGGCTCTCGCCAGGATAGTCTGATTGTCCGGGTTTACGCTTTGCCCCAGCAAGGCGATTTTTGCGGTAATATCCGAGTTTTCAACCACGACCCGGTCGCCGATTTTAATGTCACCCAAGCGTTCCTGCGGAATCGCGATTTCCAACCAAAGCTCATCCAGATTGGCGACGCGGTACAACGGCGCCATCATATCGATATGGGTTCCCGCGATGGCCAAGCGCTCCATCACCACTCCGGTAATGGGGGCGCGAACATTGAGTTGTCGGGTTAACCGGTGAGTCTTAGCCAGTTGATTAACTTCGCCGGCGGTCATCCCGGCAATCTCCAGCAATTGTTTGTGCTCATCGGTCTCGGAAACGGCGGAATTATACAGGCTGCTGGTTTCCTGCCAGCGCCGATCGGGGATCACGCCTTCATCCAGCAGTTTTTTGTCCCGGTTGTAATTAATCAAGGACGCTTGCTGTGCCGTACTCGCTTTCAGGTATTCGCGTTGCAAAGTCAATAGATCCGGACTGTTGAGCTGGGCTAGAATCTGGCCCTTGGCAACTTTATCGCCTATCGCCAGATTCATTTTATCGATGATGCCGGCTTGCGCCGCGCTGACGATATATTCACGGGTGGGTGGAATCACTACTTTAGCCGGAGCGGATAACACCGGAATTTGGCTAACGGCTTTGGCTTTGCTTAAATTTACGCCGAGGTTATCGATATTTTGCTGTGAAATTCGAATCGCATTTTCAGCGCCATAGCTGCCGCAACCAGCGAAGCTTAATAGCAAGGCCAGTGCGGGCCGGATAAAAAACAATCTCATGGCATAACTCCTACGGCCTGGTTATAAAGCGCTATGTCGCGTTGCAGCATAATGCCTCGTTGCTTCGCGTTTAACACCGCTTGTTGGGTTCTGGACTGGATTTTTAACAAATCCATCAGGTCGATTTCGCCGACCGAAAAACTGGAGTGGGTTATTTTTAAATGCTCTTCAGCCACTTGCTGCAACTCATCGGCAATGACTAATTCGGCGCGATTGACCTCCAGATTATGTTCGGCCTCATGATGCGCCTGTTCCAAATCTCGGGACAATTGTTCACGCTCGGCAATCAGCTTATTTAATTCAACATTAACCGCCGCGACTTGCGGCGCCAGATGGGCGTCGCCACCGAAAGGAACGGTAACGTCGATATTGAAACTTTCCGTTTGGTTACTGCGGGGATCATTGGTAAACCGGTCGCTGTTGATACCGACAGCCACGTTAGTTTGACCGGAACCTGTCAGTTTAATCACGTTAAGTTCGGCTTGCTTGCGTTCAATCTGACCGTTAAGCGCCGCTAAGGCCGGGTGGTTTTGCTGAATTTCGCTTAATCCGACCAGCTTTTCCTGGTATACGCCTGGAATTTTGGTTATTTGGGTGATGCTGGTATAACGTTTGCGGGCATGCATTAACTCCGCCTCGGCCAAGGTTAATACCGAACGTTTTTGCAGCGACTCCGATTGCGCCAACAGCAAGTCGGCTCTGGGCAAATCGCCCAACTCGACGCGGCGTTGCACTTTAGCCAGCAGTTGATCGGTGATCGCAAGCTCGGCTTTGACCTGTTCGTAATTCAAGTTTGCCAACGCCATGTCCCATAATGCGCCTCTGACCAATCCCGCCACGCGTAATTTAACCGCTTCCGCTTGTGACAGTGCGCTGCTTTCGGCCAGTTTTGCCACTCTTTGTTCGGCATCGCGCTGGCCTGGATTCCATAGCGGCACCTGTACCGTACCGTCGATATAATGCAGGGTGCCGCTGGTCGCTTCCTGATAACGCAGTCCTGCTTGCGCAGCCCCGGCTATCCAACTGTCGCCGCGGCGTGCTATCGCCGTGGCTTCTGCTTCCAGCGCTTGAAGCCAGGCTGCATCGGGATGCTTTTCCAAGGTTAAATCAACGACTTTAGCTAAGCTTAATGTTGCATCGATTTCAATCGGGTCATGATGCTCGACAAGAGAGGATGAATCGGCAAAGCTGAGCGCTATTGCCGCGAAAAAAGCAATATTCCCAAGCAAAAGCTTGGGAATGAGCCTTCTGAGAAGGTTTAAAAAAAACATAGATTGAGCTCGATGCGGTTTTAATGTTGCGCGATAAAAATTATAAGTGCTGATCGCGGGCTACTTTGGGTTTTCGGTAAGAATCTATTTAACTCCGGTAAGCAATATTTCTGTGTGCCGTTTTTGGCTTGCCGCTTGGCGAAACAGTCGCAGGCCTTGTGTTATAGCAGCACAGGTTCTTTAGCCTCAGCCAGTACCCCGGCTTAAGTGAGTTATCCGTTTTTCTAGTTGCTGAGCCATCACCAGTCAGCAACATTCTGCGGCGGAACCGGATATCAAAAGATTATTGAGCAGGAGGAGCGCGAGGAGATAGCGACGGAATGAGTAATCGGCAGATGAACTGTGCCGATTGCGTAGGCACTGTAATAGCGAAAGGAGGTATTACAGTGTTAAAGAAGGGGTTTTCTGGATACAAATAATGGCTGTTATCTGCAATTCTTTTAGCGGGCTTGTTTTTTATACCGGCATCGATCCCGATGATGACGCCTTCAGCGCTGTAATCATAGCTCACGGCCCGAAACATAAGAGAGCTATGATGGACGTCGTACATTTCAAGGCCGGGAACATGCAGGCCCAAGTCTGAAATTTTCTCTCCGGCATGCGCATGCACCAACGGTGCAATAAATTGCAGTATGGACAGAAAGATAACGGTAAATTTGCGCAATGTAGTCAACATACAGGCAATGCTAAGCTATAAAAAAGCAATTAACAACCGCTGATGTAGCGGTAACAGCGAGTTTCAGGTCATCGCCAATAGAGTAAGCCGCGATTATTGCCGAAGCACTGTCCGGATGGCATCTTAAAAACCGTACTTACTTATGGACAAAGCACTACAAATGCTTAGAATCGGGGTTTATTGAACCTGGCTTTAAAAGCTTGATACGGTTGAAATTGCCGTTAAACTAACGGCTTAATAAAATTGGCAGCTATTGGCAAGCCGCTTTTAAATAAACGGCTCCGAATATATCAACAGAAATCCGGTAACCGGTATCGATCAATGGAACGGCAACGCGAATGGAAAGAGTGTTCCCGTTGCTGAAAACAACGCAGGGAGAATATAACCAAGCTTATTCACAACAAACTGTTTTAACCTAATTTTAAAGAGAAATAATAATGAAAAAAACGCTTACTAATTTAGTGCTTCTCGGATCGTTAGCAATGACGGCTAACATTGCTTTAGCTGCTCCAATGACTCCACCTGAACCTGATAATTGCAAAAAGTTACTGCCCAATCATGCGGCATTAAAAGCCGCCTTAATCGCAGCTCGCAATGAAAATAACGGCGGCTTCGATCTCGATATGTGGGGTACTATCGTCGATAGAGACGGCGTTGTTTGCGCGGTGGCGTTTACCGGCAACGACAGGGGCGATCAGTGGCCCGGCAGCCGCGTCATCTCAGCACAAAAAGCCAATACGGCGAATGCTTTCAGCTTACCCGGCCTGGTCCTGTCCACAGCCAATCTTTACACAGCGGTTCAGCCCGGCGGCAGTCTATTCGGCCTGCAACTGAGCAATCCTGTCGATACCGCGGCGGCTTATAAAGGTCCATTCAAAAACTATGGACAGCCCAATGACCCCTTAGTAAAAAGCAAAATCGGCGGCGTTAACGTATTTGGCGGCGGTTTAGCGCTTTATAATAATGCCGGAACTTTAGTTGGAGCTATCGGCGTCAGCGGCGACTCCTCTTGCGCCGATCACAACATTGCTTGGCGGACACGACATGCTCTTAATCTGGACTTTGTTCCGGGCGGCGTTAGCGGCGATAATTTACGCCCCGACAATATCGTGTACGACATCACTGACGGCGTTAGCGCGAAAGGCTGGGGACATCCTTTATGCGCGCCGGGAGAAGCGGAAATTGCCGCCGCGCTACCCAAAGTACAATAACCTCATCTGAACATAAACAAGCCGTCCAGGTCGGCGGCTTGTTTAGCCACACGATAAAAATCCTTCTAAAAACCGTGAAACTCATAGTGCAAATCGCCCTTGGCGTATTTTTAGGTACGCTGGCGGCTCAGCTTAGCATCGATAGCTGGCGCAACTATCGGCAAGCTATCGCCAATCAGGAAACTGAAAAACGTCGAGCCGATCAGGAAAGAGCCCGTCTTGAGCAGGCCGAACGTATTCGCGCCCTGCTGTTGCAAGGGCGCTCAGGTAAAAAAGCCTCTAACGCAAGTAATCCCGCCGCTGATTTTGTACCCGATGACGCGCCGGCGGGAACGGTCGAAAAGAATCGTTAATCTTTAATCGGGGCAGGCGCCAACACGACTCTCGAGCCATTGCTTTCCGGTGGGCTGACAATGCCCGCCGCTTCCATGTCTTCAATCATCGTTGCCGCACGGTTGTAGCCGACTTTAAAGCGGCGTTGCACGCTGGAAATTGAGGCTTTACGGGATTCCGTAACAAACTGTACGGCTTCGTCATACAACGCGTCACTTTCCGAATCGCCGCCACTGCTACCGCCGCCGCTGATGCCGTAACCGCCGTCGTTGGAATCCGAGGATTCGCGGGTGATGTCATCCAGATAATTAGGCGGCGCGGTTTGTTTTAAAAATTCAACGACGCGATGCACTTCATGGTCGTCGACAAAAGCGCCGTGAGCGCGAATCGGAATGCTGGTGCCTGAAGGTAAAAACAGCATGTCGCCGTTGCCGAGCAAAGCTTCGGCCCCGCCTTGATCTAGAATGGTGCGCGAATCGATACGCGACGACACCTGAAATGAAATCCGGGTCGGCACGTTGGCTTTAATCAGGCCGGTCAATACGTCAACCGAGGGGCGTTGCGTCGCCAGGATTAAGTGAATACCGGCCGCTCGGGCTTTTTGCGCCAAGCGGGCAATCAGTTCTTCAACTTTTTTGCCGACGATCATCATCATGTCGGCTAATTCGTCGATGACGATGACGATACTGGGCAATGTACTTAAGGTCGGGTACTCTTCGCCCTCTTCCAGCGGAGTGATCATTTGAAACATCGGGTCTCTGATAGTCTCGCCTCTTGCCGTCGCGTCTTCCACCAACTGATTGAATCCGGCAAGATTCCTAACGCCCATTTTGGACATCAGTTTGTAGCGCCTTTCCATTTCGCCCACCGCCCAACGTAGCGCGTTGCTGGCTTCTTTCATGTCGGTGACGACCGGCGTCAATAAATGCGGAATGCCT
>SXGU01147220.1_pt1 | contig 29281 bp, 25 predicted proteins | sample 3174531 | NCBI WGS metagenome assembly SXGU01 (sample SAMN11356863, study PRJNA531348) | freshwater metagenome | isolation source: freshwater sample F1-140 | place: China: Fuxian Lake, Yuxi | collected 2017-12-25 | reverse complement strand
TGTGCTGGACGTGGAAATGCCGCGCATGGACGGCATCACCTTTTTGAAAAAGCTGATGGCGGAACGGCCCACGCCGGTGGTGATTTGTTCTACGCTAACCGAAAAAGGCGCGGAAACCACCATGCAGGCGTTGGCGGCGGGGGCGGTCAGCATCGTCACCAAGCCTAAAGCCGGACTCAAACAATTTTTGCAGGAGGATTCGGAAAGCTTGGTGGTTGCGGTCAAAGCCGCGTCTCGCGCCAATCTGCGCCGATTGACCTCAGCGCCCGCGACCATGCCGGTGCAGGCCAAGTTAAGCGCGGACGCCATTCTCCCGGCCGCTTCCCAAGCCATGGCCGAAACCACCGACCGGGTCGTCGCCATCGGCACTTCCACCGGCGGCACTCAAGCCTTAGAAGCCGTATTGACCGCCTTGCCGCGGGTCAGTCCGGGCATCGTTATCGTGCAACATATGCCGGAAAAGTTTACCGGAGCTTTTGCCGCCCGCCTGAATAATTTATGCCAAATTGAAGTGCGCGAAGCGGTTAATGGCGACCGGGTACTGCAGGGACGCGCATTGATAGCGCCGGGAGGGCGGCATTTGCTGCTAAAGCGTAGCGGTGCGCAATATTATGTTGAGGTCGTGGACGGGCCTCCGGTCAGTCGTCATCGTCCGTCGGTCGATGTATTGTTCCGCTCGGTAGCCAAGTGCGCGGGCAAAAATGCTTTGGGTATCATTATGACCGGCATGGGCGATGACGGCGCCAAAGGCTTAAAAGAAATGCACGACATGGGCGCGCATACGCTAGGTCAGGATGAAGACAGCTGCGTGGTGTATGGGATGCCGAAAGAGGCGGTGAAGTTGGGCGCGGTGAACAAGGAGCTGCCGTTAGGCCGGCTTGCCGCGGAGATTGTGGCGTATGGCGGCGGGCGATAATTCGGCTATGTAAAAAGGGCGGTTTAAATTAATAGCGGTTTTCTCATAGGCAACGAAACCCAATAATTGAAACTGACGACTTGGACAAATTACCGCTCAGTCACAATATTCCTTAATTTTTTGCGAATGGCTAAAGCAGTTATGATAAGTTTATTGATTGTCGACGATCATGAGTTGATGCGCGAAGGACTGAGACAGCTTTTCGAAGGTGAAAATGACATCGTGGTCAGTGCGGAGGCCGGTAGCGGCGAGGAGGCGCTTGCCATTATGCAGAGCCGGACGTTCGATCTGGTTTTGCTCGATCTATCGATGCCCGGTATCCATGGCGCGGAACTGATAAAAAAAATCAAAGAGAGGCCGGATAGCCCGCCTATTCTGGTGCTAAGCATGCATAACGAGCCGGAAATCGTCAAACGAAAGCTCAAGTTCGGCGCCTCGGGCTATATCACTAAAGATAGCTCGGCCAAGGATTTGCTGGAGGCGATGCGTAAGGTGGCGTCCGGCGGCTGCTTTATCGCGACCGACATTGCCGAACAAATCGCTTTCGAGCCGCTCGAGAGCTTATGATCCTGCGCATACCGGTCAAAGGCAAAAAGGCCAACGAAATTGCGCTGGATTTGGGTATCGGCAGTAAAACCGTCAGCATCCATAAAATCCGTTTAATGAGTAAAATGCATATCGACAGCGAGGTCAAGTCCATGCAATACATCATCATGCAGGGTAGGGCTCTATACACTCGCTTTTTTCTTCCAATGTCCTACAGCGTTATGAATTCGCCGTGTAGGGCAACAGCACCGCGTATTGCATGATAAGTTTAGGATGGATCGATTATATCGGTCGAAGTTGTAGAGCTTAAGTAAGGCTTGGGTTAATGCTTATCGGCTAAATCCGCTTAGCTAAAAACACTTTTGCAAGCACTCAGGTAAATTCTCATTAATAACGGGTAAATCCACAAAAGCTAAGCTAAAAAATTCAAAAACCGCATCGCCAAAAAACAAAACTTCGTGTTCTTCGCGCCTCGGTAAGCCGCTACCCAGGTTTTTGCCCGGCCCTGTCTTTTAGGGGCTGGAGCAAGTCGTCCGCTCGTGCGGACTCGCCTTTGCTTGTAAGGTTATCTTACGCCACATCCTCATATATCAGGTTCATCCGTATAAAACCTACTTCCTTGTAGTCCGTTTCTTACACGTTTAGGGTGGTTGATTATCAGCCGATCCTTATGGGTATTCGGAATCAGCCGATTGTACGCCTAACGAATATCGTTAGAATTAACCACGGTTGTTTAGACCTTACTACCTATGTGGCCGCTCTTCTCTGTCGAAGACACGATAGCAAGGCGAGGTAACATTAAGTTTAAAGGAAGTGTATATGCAGACATCGATAAAATCCGATCAAAACGATAACTGGCTGACAGTGCCGTTATTGTTGTTAGGCGGATTCGGTACTTTAGGTGTTGTAGCGGTCGGTCGTTATGCGATGACGGCCTCGTTAACGGCGACCGGATTGGCGGTTATGACTGCCGCTTTGTACTTTTGGGGGCGTAATCGCTGCCGGATGACGCTGCAAATGAGCGAGCAAGGCCTCTTAGCCAAATTACACCGGGAACACGAGGAAAAAATCAAAGCTATGCAGGATGAGCATAATGAAACCGTGTTGCGGGTTTGCGCCGATCGAGTGGAGGCGGAGCGAAACCGGATCGAAATCCTGCTGGCCGGTTTAGCCCAACATTTAGCGCTATTGTCGGATCGTCTGGGCGTACAAAATCAGGCGAATAGCAAACAAAACGAGCGCCTGCCTGTTGAAATTTGCATTGCCGATTTAACGCAACGCGTCGGCGCCTTGATCGGACAACTTGATCAGTCATTGATAGACGACGAAGAAAGAGACGATCAAGCGATCGTAGGGCTTGATTCGTTGTGTCAAAAAGTATTGCCCATTTGGGCCTGCCAAGTCGATATGGCAAAGACGCATACCGAAGAATCTATCGCGAATTTAGCGCAACGTTTCGACGCGTTGTCCAAACGCCTCGATGCCGCCGTCATCGCGTCTCAAAGTGCCGTGGAAGGCGATAGCGCTGCACACGGCGGCATTGTTGATCTGTTACGGGACAGCCAGCTGGAGCTAAGCACTATTACTCAGGCGCTGGGCGCTTCACTGCAAGAAAAGGACAAGCTGCTGCGTTCAATCGAGGATTTATCCGGATTTACCGAACAACTCAGCAAAATGGCTTTGGAAGTCAGCAGCATTGCCAGCCAGACTAACTTGCTGGCGTTGAATGCCGCTGTTCAGGCGGCGCGAGCTGGCGATGCCGGGCACGGCTTTTCGGTGGTGGCCGATGAAGTGCGGAAATTGTCGCGCTCGTCCGGCGATATCGGCAAGAAGATTACCGAGACGATCGATTCGGTTAACGAAGCGATTGAAGACACGCTGGCCATTTCCCATAACTTCGCAAAGCGAGATCAACAAACCCTGAGCGAAGCGGAAAGCATTATCGCTTCGGTGCTAACCCGCTTTAGCCAGACGGCTGCCGGACTGTCCGCGTCCGGAGAGCTGTTGCGCAACGAAAATAATGCGATCAACCATGAAATAGCCGATGTTTTTACCGACTTGCAGTTTCAGGACCGGGTCAGCCAGATTTTGACCTTGGTCGGCGACGATGTGAACAAGCTCGAGCGACATTTAAACGAACTTAAAAACGAAGTCCCCGAGCAAGGCTTAACCCGCACGGTGAATGTGGAGCAATGGCTGGAAGAGCTGGCTATGACTTACACTATGGAAGAGCAACTGGCGGCGCATGAAGGAGTCAAAGTCGGAATCAAGACTCACCAAACCAACATTACTTTTTTTTGAGGACGCCAACATGGGCAAAACAATGCTGTTTATAGACGATTCGGCAAGCGATCGAAATGAACAATGGCAAAGCGGTCTGCGTCAACGTTTGGATGGCCAAACCTTTTATGCCGCCGCAATGGCTGTCGGCGCAACTGAGCCGGTCTTAAAGGCGAGGAGCCGGCAATGACCGACATCGGCCTTAACAATCAGCAGGACGGTCGCATTGTTATAAATGGTGAGTTGAGCATTTATACCGCTCTGGAACTGAAAGAGCAATTGCTGGCGGGCTTGTCGACGGCGGAAGAGCTGGAACTGGATGTGTCCGGGGTCGGTGAAGTCGATGCGGCCGGCTTGCAACTGCTGGTGATGGCAAAACAACAGGCGAATGCTTCCGGAAAAGTCCTACGCATTACCGGCCATACTCCGGTAATAATTGAACTGTTGGATTTGTCCGGTTTGGCCGGTTTTTTCGGCGATCCGCTGTTGATGGTTAATAATTCCAATCCTGAAGGTCAATCGATATGATCCCGGACGAATATCTCCAAACCTTTGTGGTCGAATGCAGAGAACTGCTCGAACAAATGGAAGATGCCTTGTTAATCGTAGAGCAGGCCGCCGACGACCCCGAAATCATCAACGCCATCTTTCGAGCCGCGCATACCATCAAAGGTTCGGCCGGCATGTTCGGTCTCGATTCTGTCGTAACCTTCACTCATGCCGCGGAGAGCGTACTGGATAGAGTACGTAGCGGCGAAGTCGCGATGACTTCGATATTGGTGGGTTTGTTTATTGAAGCGCATGATCATTTGAAGACATTAATCGATCATATTGCCGAAGGCAGCCAGTTACCGAGCGAGATCGACAGCCAAGGCCGGCGCTTAATCGGAGAGTTGGGCGCTTACCTGAATAAAACCGGCGCGGATCAAGCCGAGAACGCAATCCCCGCCGTGCATCGGGCCAAAGTAGAGCGCGAACACAGCGACGCCGTCGGCAGCGACCATTGGCATATTTCCTTGCGCTTCGGCCCGGACGTGTTCAGGAACGGCATGGACCCTTTCTCGTTCGTGCGCTGCCTGTCCTCCTTAGGCCGCATCGTACATCTGGAGACGCTGATCGACGCCATCCCGGCCGCCGAAGATATGGACCCGGAAACTTGCTACCTGGGTTTTGAAATCAGCTTCAGCAGCAATGCCGACAAAGTCGCTATCGACAGCATTTTCAACTTCGTCCGCAGCGACTGCCTGATCCGCATCCTGCCGCCGCACAGCAAAGCCGAGGAATACCGGCGTCTGATCCAAGACCTGCCGGAACAGGAAATGCGCCTGGGCGAAATCCTGGTCAAATGCGGCACCCTCACCCCCGAAGAATTGGCCGGCATCCTGCGCTTCCAATCCGAACAACACGACGGACCGCAACGGCCGATCGGCGAAGTCCTGGTCGAACAACAACTGGTGCGGCCGCCGATTATCGAAGCCGCGCTGGAAAAGCAAAAGCAGATTAAAGACAACAAAAAGAACGAAGCCAACCTGATCCGCGTCGACGCCGACAAACTCGACGAACTGATCAACCTGGTCGGCGAACTGATTATTGCCGGAGCCGGTACCAATCTGATCGCCCGGCGCGCCAAAATGGCCGAACTGATCGAATCCACCGCCACTTTGTCGCGGCTGGTCGAGGAAGTGCGCGATTCCGCCTTGGCTTTACGCATGGTGCAAATCGGCGGCACCTTCAACCGCTTCCAGCGCGTGGTGCGCGACGTCAGCAAAGAACTGGGCAAAGACATCAACCTGGTCATCAGCGGCGCGGAAACCGAACTCGACAAAACCGTGGTCGAAAAAATCGGCGACCCGCTGACTCATTTAGTGCGCAACGCGATGGACCACGGCATCGAAGCGGCCGAACTGCGCCTTGCCCGCGGCAAACCGGCTCAAGGCACACTTAAACTGAACGCCTACCATGACGCCGGCAGCATCGTCATTGAGGTCAGCGACGACGGCGGCGGCCTGAACAAAGACAAAATCCTGGCCAAAGCGATCGAACGCGGACTGGTCACCGAGGCGGCCAACCTGACCGACCAAGAAATCTACAACCTGGTCTTCGAGGCCGGCTTTTCCACCGCCGAAGCGGTCAGCAACCTGTCCGGCAGCGGCGTCGGCATGGATGTGGTGCGCCGCAACATCCATGCCTTGCGCGGCAGCGTCGATCTGGATAGCGCCGAAGGCCTCGGCAGCACCATCCGCATCCGGCTGCCGCTGACGCTGGCTATTATCAACGGCTTCATGGTCGGGGTCGGCAACGCCACTTACATCATCCCGTTGGACATGGTGGTTGAATGCATCGAATTAAAAGCCTGGGCCGGCGACGAAGCCGACGGCCATTACCTGAACCTGCGCGGCGAAGTGCTGCCGTACCAACGCATGCGCGACCACTTTGAAGTTGAAGACGGGGCCAAAGTTCAGCGTGAAAACGTGGTCGTGGTGCGCTACGGCGGGCGCAAAGCCGGCTTGGTCGTAGACCGGCTGATGGGCGAGTTCCAGACCGTGATCAAGCCGCTGGGCAAATTGTTTAAAGGCGAAAAGAGCATCGGCGGTTTTACCATCCTGGGTACGGGCGAAGTTGCGTTGATCGTCGATGTGCCGGGGCTGATGGGGCAGATAGAGCATGAAAGAGCATTGGGTGAAGTAGCGGTTGCTTCGGTATCAAGATAATGAAGTGCAATCTACGCTTAAAAATATTATCAGATAAAAATACAGAAAATCAGGTGCTTAATAACATCTTTAAGATTTGGATTGGGTTTGAAGCCGGTTCAATCAGACACTAAATTGTTTAAAAGGGGAATAACTATGCTGGGCAATATGAAACTAAAAACCAAGCTTATACTGAGCTTTGGGGTGATGATCGTGCTGATTGTCGTGATCGCTGTGAAAGGCATCACGACGATAATTTCAATGGATGAGTCAATGGACAGTATCGTCGATGACCGTTTTGCTAAGGTGTTGGTGATCAACGAGATCGTCAAACAATCGATTGATAACGGGCGTTGGATGCGCCAGTTGTTATTGACGACCGACGAGGCTGAATTGAATAAAGCCAACGAGAACATCGACAGTAACCGCGCCCAGAACAACGAAGCGCTGGACAAGCTCGATGAAATGATCAAAAGCGAAAAAGGACAGCAACTGGTCGAGATAGTTAAAGAGCGCCGTAAAACTTTGACCGAGAAATATGATTCCGTGCGAGCCTCGGTCAAGACCGATCGGAAGAAAGCTCAAGAAGCACTGATGACAGACTGGGGACCGGCCAATACCGAGTTCATCAATGCGTTGGATGAGCTTAGTAAGTTTCAAATGGAGATGAAAGACAAGACTGTGAAAGAATCGGCCGAAAATGTTGAATCGGCGCGCGTGTTAATTATTGCACTGAGTTTGGTGTCAATTATCCTTGGGCTGGGTGTTGCTTATTTCCTCATCCGCGGGGTCATGCGCCAATTGGGCGCCGAGCCGGATGTTGTTGCCGGCTTGGCCAATAAAATTGCTGTCGGCGATCTTGGCAGCGAGATCGAGCTGACATCGGGCGATAGCGTCAGTGTGATGTCGGCCATGAAACGAATGAGCGATACGATCAAAGCGCTGCTGGCGGAAATGGACCATATGTCCGCTGAGCACGAAAAAGGCGATATTGATGTCGTTGTTGACACTGAAAAATTTCAGGGCAGCTTCCACACCATGGCGCAAGGCGTTAACGACATGGTCGGTGGACATATCGCCGTTAAGAAAAAAGCCATGGCGGTATTCAAAGCTTTCGGCGAAGGCAACTTCGACGCACCAATGGAGCAATTGCCCGGTAAAAAAGTTTTCATCAACAATACCATCGAACTGGTACGCGGCAATCTGAAAGCGGTAATGATCGATACCGACAGCCTGATCAACGCAGCTGCTGATGGTTTGCTCGATACTCGCGCCGATGCGTCTAAACATCAGGGCGACTTCCGCAAGATGATACAAGGCATTAATGACATTATCACCAATATCGTCAACCCGCTGAATGTGGCGGCGGATTATGTGGACAGTATTTCTAAAGGCGCAATCCCCGCGAAGATCACGGATACCTACAACGGCGATTTCAATGTCCTGAAAAACAATCTGAACACCTGTATCGATGCGGTTAATGCATTGGTGGCCGATGCCGATATGCTTTCGGTTGCCGCTGTCGAAGGCCGTTTACAAACCCGTGCCGATGCGACTAAGCACCAGGGCGACTTCCGCAAAATCATCGAAGGTGTCAATCACACTTTGGACGGTGTCATTCTTCCTGTGAACGAAGCGGTTGCTGTTCTCAATCAAATGGAGCAGGGCGATCTCACTAAAACCGTCAACGGTAACTATAAAGGCGAGCTCGACGATTTCAAGCAAACCATCAACAATACTATTGCCAAAATTTCGCAAGTCATTAACGAAGTTACCGGCGCTGCGGCCAATATCGCTTCGGCCAGTGAGGAGGTGTCTGCCACGGCTCAGAGCATGAGCCAAGCCGCCAACGAACAGGCGGCCAGTGTTGAGGAAACCAGCGCTTCGATAGAACAAATGTCGGCTTCGATCAACCAGAACACCGAAAACGCCAAAGTGACCGACGGCATGGCGACCCAGGCGAGTAGCGAGGCGGTGCAAGGCGGCGAAGCGGTCAAAACAACCGCGAGCGCGATGAAGAGTATTGCCGGGAAAATCGGCATTATCGACGATATTGCTTACCAAACCAATCTGTTGGCTTTGAATGCGGCGATTGAAGCCGCCCGTGCCGGAGAACACGGCAGGGGCTTTGCCGTTGTCGCCGCCGAAGTGCGCAAACTGGCCGAACGCAGCCAAATCGCCGCGCAGGAAATCGGGGAACTCGCCGAAAGCAGTGTGGAAATGGCTGAAAGCGCCGGTAAGCTGTTGGATACCATCGTTCCTTCGATCAAGAAAACCTCCGACTTGGTGCAGGAAATTACCGCGGCTTCCGAAGAGCAATCGGCGGGCGTGGGTCAAATCAACAGCGCGATGGATCAGCTCAATCAAATCACCCAGCAAAATGCCAGTTCAGCCGAAGAGCTGGCTTCCACTTCCGAGGAAATGAGCGGGCAGGCGGCGCAGTTACAGGAGCTTATGGCCTTTTTCACGCTCACTGACAGTACCGTTGCGACACCGGCAGATTCCCATAAAATCAAGCCATTCAAAGCTCCGCCTAAAAAAACGGCGGCGGCAAGGTATGTGTCTAATGAAGCTGAATTCGTGAAATTTTAGGAGGCTGCTATGACGACTTACACATCAGCGGAACAGACATTATCGGCCAGTCCGGAACTTGAGGAACAGCAACAATACCTGACTTTTGTATTGGGCGGCGAAACCTATGCGGTCAGCATCCTTCGGATCAAGGAAATTATTCAATACGGCCAATTAACCGAAGTGCCGAGGATGCCGGGTTTCATTCGCGGGGTCATTAATCTCAGAGGAAGCGTGGTGCCGGTGATTGACTTGAGTGCGCGTTTCGGTAAGCCGCCCACTACAGAGGGACGACGTAACTGCATCATCATTATCGAAGTGGCGATAGAAGCAAAAAACCAGCATATCGGTATCATGGTGGATGCGGTGAACGCGGTGCTGGATATTCCGGCTAACGAGATCGAACCGGCTCCGACCTTCGGTACCGACATCCGTGCCGATTTTATTGCCGGCATGGGCAAAATTAACGGCAAGTTTGTGATTATCCTGAATATTCAGCATGTGCTGTCGATGGATGATATGGCCGCCTTGGTTACGGCGGGAGGGGCTTCGGTAACCGAGTTGTCGCAGCCTAAATTGTCTGCGGGGTAAATACGAGCATTCAATCACGGCCGGCTCGATTAAACGGCTGGTACCGGCATTGTTCAGCACCATTTTTGTCAGCAGTATGATTACGCAGTGGGCCGTTCAAATGTTGGAGCCATTTGGCGAATATGCGCTTTATTCAACTAGTCATGCCGGACTCTCCTGTCCGGCACCCTACGGGCGAGTGCAAATGCGCTCCCGGCGGATTTGTCCCTGAGGGAGAAGGAACTGTCCATCGCAGTGACGCCGGAGTGTGGGAACGATAGCAGATCCTCTCCAGACTTTGCGTCGCTATATTAATAAATAGTGAACGTGGCGGTGCTTTAAACACCGGCCGAAAAGCTTTTTTCGTTTTGCGCCCGCCGTTTTATGAGTAAAAATCCTCAAACTTTTCGATGAAAAGCGTCAATTTATCGTTGGGCAAATGATTGATACCGGCAGCCGCTTTGCGTCCGCCGCCGCTTGGAAACGCGGAACATAGCTCGTCGGCGCCTATTTTATTGACGAGCGGCGCTCTGACGCCAACCTGATAATCGTTGCCCGCATTATGCGTGATGACGGCGTGGGCGCGGCTTGGATTAAGATTGGCCAGAAAATTCCCGAATACGCCGTTAACGCGCCGCGCCCAGATGGTATCGGGCAAGACGTATACCGCAACGGCATCGCTTTGATATTCCGGGGCAATGCGTTGAGCGCTGGCCATATCTTCTTCATAGCCTTGTTTCAGTTGGCTGAAAATACTATGGTTATTATTGATAAAATCGAACGGCGAGGGATAGCCGGCCATTTCCAGATACAGTTTATCCGGGGCAAAATGCAGGTCTTCAAGACAACTGCCGTAACCGTTATAGTTGATGTAGATGCCCAGATTTTCCAGGGTTTCGAGTTCTGTTTGGCTTAATTGCAGCGTGGCCGCCAGCTGTTCGGCGCTACGGTTTAAATTGTCGCCAAAGGCTGCGGTTATGGCCCATAACGGATATTTCCCGTTAAGATACCGGTTGACCAGTAGACTGGTGCAGGTCGCGCTGTCGGTATCGATGAGGGTTTGTAGGTGGGGGTGGTTGGGGATATCGCCGGACTGATGGTGATCGACATAAAAAATATGCGCTCCTTGGCTTAAAAACTCATTAACGCGCGCGCAGTTTTTTTGTAAGGAGACATCCAGCACGGTAAGTCGATCGCCCGAGCTGACGCTAAGCTTATCCAGTAATTGTATGTCGCGTTTGATGCCGGTAATGAGTTTCGCGTCTAGCGGTTGAGCCAGACGCAGTTGAATCAGGGCGCAAATGCCGTCGGCGTCGCCGTTGAAAATATCGAAATTCATGATTTATTCCGTAGGCTTGGAGGCTGGGGCGGGTAAGATGTTTCTGGCGCGCAACAAGGCAATGACCTGTTCGACGCTGTCTTCGAGCGTAAGCCGGCTGGTGTCGATTTTTAAATCCGGATTTTCCGGTTCTTCGTAAGGCGAGGAGATGCCGGTAAAGTTTTTGATTTCGCCGAGCCGCGCTTTTTTATACAGTCCTTTGACATCCCGCTGTTCGCACACGGTTAGCGGACAAAAACAGTGGATTTCAATAAAATCGCCGTGCGGTATCAGGCTTCTTGCGGTGGCGCGTTCGGCTCTAAACGGCGAGATAAACGAAGTCAGCGTGATGACGCCGGCTTCAAGCAGCAGTTTGGCGGTTTCGCTGATGCGGCGGATATTTTCCCTACGGTCGTCGTCGCTAAAGCCCAAGTCGCTGCATAAACCGTGACGGACATTATCGCCGTCCAACACAAAGGTGTTGAGACCGTTTTGATGCAACTGTTCTTCCACGGCATGGGCCAGCGTCGATTTGCCGGAGCCGGACAATCCGGTAAACCAAAGCACTGCGGATTTATGCGCATTTTTTTGTTCGCGGCGTTGCCGGGTAACGGTGGCGCTGTGCCATACGGTATTGGAGCTTTTTTTCGACTGTTTATTCATGAGTGATTGAAGGGTTATTAAATGAAAGGGCTTTATTCGGTCAACGCAAAGCCGACTTTAACGGTGACCTGCCAATGGGCGATTTTACCGTTGTCGATGTGTCCGCGGGTGTCGACCACTTCAAACCAACGCATATTATCGATGGTTGCGGCCGCCTTGCCTATGGCGTTTTCGATAGCGTCTTGCATACCGACGGTTGATGAACCGGTGAGTTCTATTTTTTTGTAAACATGATCAGTCATGATTGTTACCTCTGTGTTGTGTGTAATACAAATCCAGTTCCTGCAAGCGTTCCGGGGTGCCGATATCCATCCAGAAGGCGTTCGTTTGTTGTCCTGAGACCCGGCCGTTTGCTATCGCTTGGCGTAATAAAGGCGCCAATTTGCTAGGTCCGGCAGGTGTGTCGGCAAACAGTTCGGGGCGGTACAGTCCGATGCCGCTAAAGGTGAACTGTTTTGTACTGTTGGAAACGACTAAGCCGTTATTGTCCAGGCCGAAGTCGCCTTTTACGTTATGCGCGGGGTTATCGACCAGAACCAGATGGGCTAAATCGACCGGCCGGTTTTTGAGTTCGGAAAAAGGAAAGTCGGTGGCTATATCGCCGTTGACTACCAAAAACACTTCATCACCTAATAAAGGTAGGGCGTTGATAATGCCGCCCGCGGTTTCCAGCGCTTGCCCGCCTTCCGGTGAATAGCCGATATTGGCGCCAAACCGGCTGCCGTCGCCTAAGTGTTCTTCTATTTGTACGCCTAAATGGGCGTGGTTGATGACTATATCATTAAAGCCGGCGGCGACCAGCTGTTTAATAGTGTATTCGATCAGGGGTTTGCCGGCGGCTGTCAGCAAGGGTTTAGGCGTACGGTCGGTTAAAGGACGCATTCTTTCGCCACGCCCGGCGGCTAATATCATGGCTTTCATGGGTAACTTGTCAGTTAAAAACTTATTTAAGAATTCACCACGAAGACACGAAGAACACGAAGTTTTATTCCTTCATGTTCTTCGTGTCTTCGTGGTGAGTAAAAGGTTTTTTTAGGTACCCGCTTACCAATCGGGTAATAAAAAGTTACCTGTCATGCAGAATTTCGGCTTCGCTAACGTCTTGTCCTGAATGTAGTCGAAGGGCAGGGAGCACATGTTCGTGCAAAAACTCATTGAATTCGGCCAGTTCAGGGTAAGCCGCGCAAACCTTGGTGACATAGTTCAGGGTGCGGGGGATGTCGCCCAGGTAGTTGGATTTGCCGTCTCTGAGGTGCAAGCGGGAAAAAATGCCGATGGCTTTAAGATGGCGTTGTAATCCCATCAAGTCGAACCAGCGTTTAAAGTGGGCCGGGCTGCAATTAACGAGGCCCGCTTGTCGGAGCCGTTCGAAATAGTTAAGTTGCCAGTGTTCAACCTGTTGTTCGGGCCAGGCGATATAACAATCGCGCAGTAATGACACTAAATCATAAGTGATAGGGCCGATAACGGCATCTTGAAAATCAATGACGCCGGGCGAATTGCCGGGTAAAACCATCAAGTTGCGGGAATGATAATCCCGGTGGACGCAGCTGCGAGGTTGCTCCAGAGCCGAGGCGACGACCAGGGCGCAAACTGTCTCCCAAATAGGTGGGGGAATGTGAAGATCCAGCAATCGGACTAAAAACCATTCGTCAAAAATAGCCAGTTCGCGGTGCAGCAGCGGCTCATCATAGTCAGGCAATCCGGTGTTGTGTAGTGACGTTTGAGTTTGCAGATTGAATAAGCTGTCGAACGCGCTTTGGTATAAATCGGCCGCGGTGTCTGCATTGAGCCGGTCCAGGAAACAGTGGCTGCCAAAATCCTCCAACAGTAAAAAACCGTCGCTCGGATTTTGTTGAAAGATGACCGGGACCTTAACGTGGGATTGTCTGAACAGTTCGGCAATTCTAATGAAGGGTTCAACGTTTTCTTGGGGTGGCGGGGCGTCCATTACGATAAACTGTTGCCCGGCAATGGTGCTATCCGCTGTATTTATGCAGTGGTCCGAAAGCCGCACTCTAAAGTAACGCCGAAAACTGGCATCGCTGGAAGCGGGGGCGCATGAGCTGATGCTGAGTAATAAGTCGTTTTCGAGCCAGTCCAACATCGATAACGTTCGTAAGTCTTCATGAATCATGATGTTTAGGATAGATTAGTACAATGTAGAGGTAGTAAGGTAAAATTAGCGTCCGGCATTTTATTCGATTTCCGATTCACTACGCTACTAAACTTGACATTGCCTATGCGCCGCCGCTTACTGCTGCTTTTTTTACCGTCCATTTATACGCCTGCCAGCATTGCTAATGAAGCACTTTGGAATTGCGCGCAAAGCCAAGACAGCAAAGAATGGGTTTGTGTCGGTGAAAAAGGCGCAGTGCAAAAAAACGATGCAATACAGACGCCGACCACTCCTGAGCCTACCGCTGCGGCGCGGGATAATCCTGTTAGAGCACCGCAGCCAGCCGCCGAGCCTGTCGAAAATACTCAGCCGATGACAGCGGAACCCGAGCGCGTTGTTGCGCCGAAAAACGAGTCTTTCAGTCATATTCAGCACAATCCTGTTGAAGAGCTGAGGTCGACGAGCCCTGCCGAGCCTGAATCCGCTCCCGTCGAAAAAGTCGAGCTGGAAGCCGCTACGCCGAAGCCTCCGGTCAGGACTAAAACAGATAATAATACCCCGCAACCGGCACAGTTGGCGGCCGATAACAAAACACCTCAAACCGGCGGCGATACTCCGGGCTGGAGTTGCGGGGCTCAAGCGGCCGATAACAACTGGGATTGTAAATTGGTCGGCGCCGATCCTAAGGGCGAAGCGCGACCGGCTGAAGCACCTGAATCGGGCATCAGTTTGCTGACTCCGGCGTTCGATCATAACGAAGAGCTGACTTTTAACAATCTTAAAGCGCAATTGAAATACGATCCTTGGCAAAACTGCTTGGCGCCTGCTAGCGCGAAGCCCGGCTTTGTACCCGGAAAAGATTTAAGACCCGCGTCGCCGCTGGACATTAATTCCGATTATGCGGAAATATTCGACAATGAAATCTACAGTTATTTAGGCAATGTCGAGATGACCCGTGCGGATCAGCGTTCATTTTCCAATAACGCCAGTTACGATACTGTTTCGGAAACCTTGGATTTACAAGGCAGCGTTTATTACAGCGAAGACGAATTGGCCTTGCACAGTGAGTCGGCGTCGCTTAATTTGGCGTCCGATCAAGCCAGACTCAGGGACGCCTTGTTTATTTCCCCGGCGACGCCGCTCAGAGGCCGGGCCAAAGCGCTGTATCGGGAAAGCAGTTCGATGTCCCGCTATAAAGATGTGGCGTACACCAGCTGCCGTCCCGGCAATCAGGACTGGGTGGTGCATGCGTCCGAGCTGAAATTGAATAAAACAACCGGCAAAGGCGCGGCTAAAAATGCCTGGCTTGAATTTAAAGGCGCGCCGGTGTTTTACTCGCCTTATCTGTCTTTTCCGATTGACGACAGACGGCTTTCCGGTTTTCTTGCGCCTTCCTTCGGCAATACCCAGCGAGGCGGGATCAGCCTGTCGGCGCCGTATTATTGGAATATAGCGCCCAACTACGATGCCACTTTACGGCCAAGGTACCTGTCAAAAAGAGGAGCCGTTATGGGTGGAACTTTGCGTTATCTGACTGAGATAACCAAAGGAACGACGGACTTGGAATTCATGCCCCATGACAGTCTTCGCGACAAGGCCCGCTATTTGGCTGCGATTAAAAATACCAGCCAATTCACGCCTCATATCAGTTCGAATATGGATTTGAACTATGTTTCGGATAAAGATTATTTTTCCGACTTGGGTAACGCGCTCAGCACCTCCACTTACAGCAGTTATCTGGTCAGCCAGGCTAATCTGGGTTATGCCAATGAAGGCGTTGCTGTAAGAGGCCATATCGATAACTATCAATCAATCGATAAAGCTATCACCAGTGCAGGCTTGCCGTATCGCCGCTTGCCGCAAGTGAACCTGAATTTGAATCATGCCTTCAATTTCATGCCGCTGAATACAGTGATGGATACTGAATATGTGTATTTCCAGCATGACGCCTTGGTCAATGGACAACGCACTAATGTAAGGCCGTCCGTCAGTTTTCCGATGCAGACGGCGAGTGCTTTTGTAACCCCGAAGCTTTCTTTGCAATATACTCAATACGCATTAAACAATCCGAAAGGGGGCGCTGTATTAGCTTCGGACGGCCCGTCAAGAACCCTGCCGATTTTTTCCACGGATACGGGCGTGTATCTGGAAAAGGACGTGAATTTTTCCAATCACTCCTATCTGCATACGCTTGAACCCCGCTTGTTCTATTTATATATCCCCAGAACCGATCAGAGCACTATCCCGATATTCGATAGCGCACTGTACGATTTTTCATTTAACAGTATGTTCCTGGAAAACCGTTTTAGCGGTACCGATAGGTTGCAGGATGCCAATCAGCTAACGGCGGCCTTAACAACACGCTTGGTGGATGCCAAATCCGGCCGGGAAAAGCTAAAACTCAGCGTGGGTGAGATTGCCTATTTTCAGGATAGAAAGGTTACGTTGAGTTCGAATTATCCCGGCTCGTTGAACTATCCGATAGAAACCGATAGATTTTCAAATCTGGTTACTGAACTGGGCGCCGAGTTGACCGATCGTGTATCGCTGAGCACAGGCGCGCAATGGAATCCGCATTTGAACGCAGTTGTCAGACATAACGCGATGCTGCATTATCTTAATAAGCCCGATGCTAACAAGCCCGGCGAGATTGTGAACTTCGGCTACCGCTATAGAAAAAATACCCTTCTTCCGATTCCGCCGGGCTACCCGCCGGACTCAAGACCCTACGATATTTTTCAAAGCGATGTTTCCTTTCACTGGCCGGTTTACAATGACTGGTCCGCGGTTGGGCGCTGGACTTACTCCTTGCTGAACAATTCAACCCAAGACGGCTTTTTCGGCTTGGAAAAAGAAAATTGTTGCTGGACTTTTCGTTTTATCGGGCGACGCTGGATTAACAGTTCAACACTTAATTTAAACAATCCGGTCCTGCAAAATTCCCTTCCGGTTGTTGACGCGACAGGCGTCAGTCAGACCGGCGTTTTCTTCGAGGTCGAGCTTAAAGGCTTTACCGGCATCGGCGAAAAACTGGATCAATTCTTTGAAAAGCAAATTTACGGTTATCGGAAATCTGAAAAATGATCAAACAAAAAACTACTAAAAGCTCCATTGTAGTGCTGTTGCTGTGTAATTTATTGTTCGGCAGCTTTTTAGTCCGGGCCGAAGTACTGGATACTATTATCGCTGTGGTTGAAGACGACGTTATCCTGGAACGGGAGTTACAAAAAGAAGTGTCGACCATCGAGCAGCGGATACAACAAAGCCAATCCGCACTTCCGCCTATGTCCGTACTGCGCAAACAAGTATTGGAGAAAATGATTGTTGATAAACTGCAACGGCAGCTGGCGGAAAAAGCCGGGATTACGGTCAGCGAAGAGATGCTTAACAATTCGGCTGCCGATATCGCCCGAAGAAATAATATGGATGTCGAGCAATTTCGGGCTGAGTTGGAAAGCCAGGGCATTAGCTACCAAAGCTTTTTGGATAATATGCGCAATGAAATCATTATTAACCAATTGCGCGGCAGGGAGATCGGCGGGCGCATTAAAGTGACCGACCGCGAGGTTGAGCACTATATGGAAACCCAGGATAAAATCGGCGAAGAGTCCACGCAATACCATCTAGGCCATATTCTGGTTGCGGTTAAAGAAGGTGCGTCATCGGCGGAGATACAAAGAGCTGCGAGCAAAGCCGAAGGTCTCATCAAAAAGTTGCAAGCGGGACAAGATTTCAGCCAAACTGCAATCAGCGATTCGGATGACGCCAATGCCTTAAAAGGCGGTGATTTAGGCTGGCGTACCCTCAGTGAAATCCCCACCTTGTTTGTTAGCGAGATCAGCCAAATCAGGCAGGGCGATGTCGCCGGGCCTATACGCAGCCCGAGCGGTTTTCATATCATTAAAATGCTGGAGCTGAAAGGCACCGACAATCACATGATCATCAAAACCAAGGTGAGGCATATTTTAATCAAAACCAATGAATTGGTTGACGATGCCGAGGCAAAAAAACGTTTGGAAGCATTAAAAGTGCGTATTGCCGATGGCGATGATTTTGCGGCCTTGGCGCGGGCTCACTCGGATGATAAAGGTTCGGCGTTAAAAGGCGGCTCGCTTGATTGGGTCGGTCCCGGCGATTTGGTTAAACCGTTTGAAGAAGCGATGACCAAACTTGGTATTAACGAAGTCAGCGAGCCGATACAGACGCAGTTCGGTTGGCATATTATTCAAGTTTTAGGCAGGGAAAATAAGGACGACAGCAGTGAATTCAAAAAAAACTTGGTGCGGGATGCGATCCGTAAACGAAAAATTGAAGAAGAAACGGAGCTTTGGGTGCGCAGATTACGCGATGAAGCTTTTGTCGAAATTTATCAGGATAGACTTTGAAGCCGTGCGGCTAGCAGCAAACTCAGCAGTTGAGGTGTGCGGCTAGCTTTTCAAGATCGGGGTTGGGATGAATAACAATAAACACAACAGCAGGGTCGTCGCGGCTGCTCCCGGTAGTCTTGAGGCATTTTCTCCAGCCATGGAGGTCAGATCCGAAGGCGCAATAAGAATGGAGGACGTGGAACGGCTCAAACAACCGTTACCGGCGAGCGTATGGCAAGACGATGTTGAAACAGTCCCGGTGCAGGCAAGCATTCAAGCCGCCATTATTAAAATGGTGCGTTATCGTTTGAGCGTAGGCAGCAAGCATCAGGTTAGCGTCGAAGCGCTTAAAAAAGTATTGATCGAAGAATCCGGCGTCGATAAAAATAATATTAAAATTATCAATATTCAAAACGATTACACGCTGGTCGAATTGCCCGATGAAATGCCCCAGGATATATTTTTACATTTAAAAACGGTAGAAATTAACCACCACAAGCTGGATATAAAACGGGTAAAAATACGCACTAAAAAGCGCGGCAGCAACTACAACCGGCGTGGAAGATCGCGTACTCCACGGGCCGACAAAGGGGGGACGAATCAAGTCGGCGGCTGAGCGAACGGATACGGAATCAAGTCCGGAAAAAAGGATTGCTGCGCATTTCTTTGCCCAATGTGGACATCGGACCGTGGCCGGGAATAAAAGCAAACTGTTCGCCTAAAGGCCATAAATTATTTTTGATTGAACTAATCAAAGTATTGAAATCTCCTTTCGGCAAATCGGTTCGACCGATTGAGCCTTTAAATAACACGTCGCCGACTATGGCTAGTTGGGTATTGCGGTGAACAAAAACCACATGGCCCGGCGTATGGCCCGGACAGTGAAAAACATCCAGTATTTCTTCGCCAACCTTAACCACATCGCCTTGACTCAACCAGCGTGACGGCGTAAATGAAGCGCAGACCGGAAAACGAAAAGTCCGGCATTGTTCGGGAATGGCGTCAATCCAAAATCGGTCATCCCGATGCGGTCCTATAATAGGCACCGAAAGCCGTGCCGCCAGCTCCGCAGCAGCGCCGACATGATCGAGATGGCCGTGGGTGATCAAGATGGCTTCAAGCGACACCCGCTCCGTGTCGATCGTTTTTAAAATCAAGTCAATATCGCCGCCGGGATCGACAATGGCGGCTTTATGAGACTGTTCGCACATTAATAAGGAACAATTTTGCTGATAAGAAGTAACCGGAATAATACGAAATCGCATAAGTTAAATGAAGGCAAAAAACAAATTTTACCATTGAAATGCCAAACTACCATTAACCCTAAAACGCGTGAGTTTTACGACTAACTCAACGACTGCTCGTTTACCTAATATGACAAACATCCAATACATCAATACCCCTGAGCAGCTGGCAACGCTGTGCGAACAGATAAAAAAAGAATCCTGGCTGGCGCTGGACACCGAGTTTTTACGGGAAAAAACCTACTACCCCAAGTTTTGCCTGTTGCAAATAGCGACACCGGAATGGGTGGCCTGCGTTGACCCGATCGCATTGCCTGCGCTGGACAGCCTTTTTGAGGTTATTTACAGCCCCTCCATTGTCAAAGTATTCCATTCTTGCCGGCAGGATTTGGAAATTTTTTATCAACTCACCGGGAAAATACCCGAGCCGCTGTTCGATACTCAAATCGCCGCGCCGTTATTGGGTTTTCAGGAGAATCCGGGTTACGCGATGCTGGTTTCCAGCCTGTTAAACATTAATTTAAACAAGGCGCATACTCGAGCGGATTGGAGCAAGCGGCCGTTGATCGAAGCTGAAATTCAATACGCGGCGGACGATGTGATTTATTTATGCAAGATTTATCAGATGATGTTGCAGAAATTAGCCGAGTTGGGACGCGGCGAATGGTTGGAGCGCGACTTTGCCGAACTGACCAATCCGAGCCTTTATGAAGTCAGGCCGGAGAAAGCGTGGTTGAAAATTAAAGGAAAAAACAAACTGACCGGTCGGCAGTTATCGATTGTTCAAGCCTTGTCCGAATGGCGCGAAAAAACCGCGCAGGCCGAAGACCGTCCGAAAAGTTGGTTGTTGCGCGATGAGTTGTTGTTCGATATCGCCAAGTTGCAACCGGAAACAGTGACTGAACTCGCCAATGTGCGCGGCATTAATGAGCGTGCGGTTAATCGTTACGGCGCGGACTTGTGCCAATTAATTACCGCAGCCAAGAATCGTGCGCCGATACCTTTGAATGAAAAAGGCCGACCCGCAAAAAAAACACAGCAACAGGAAGCGATACTGGATATTTTAACCGCACTGGTCAGGATTCGCGCTGAGGAAAACTCGTTAAACCCGATTATTCTTGCGACGCGTAAAGACTTGGAAGTGTTGATGTTTAATGACGACGAAGAGTGCCCGCTGTTGCACGGCTGGCGTTTTAAAATGGCCGGACAGGAATTGGTCGGATTGTTAAAAGGAGAGTTTTTGCTTGGCATTGAAGCCGACAAGTTGGCTATTATTGAACGTAAATCCCCGGTATAAGCATTGCTGTTCGGCCATCCCGCAGGGACCGCCTCGCCGGGAACTCCCCGCTGGGAACGCCAAGCCCCAGCTTGGCAATAATGATCATGGATACTCGCCGAGCTGGGGCTCGGCGTTCCCAGGGGAAATATACCAAAACTAACCACAAGAGGCCTCACTATGAAAATCAAACTTCTGCTGCTGTTACTGTGCCTTTTTGCCGGTAACGCTTTTGCCACGCCCACTACACCGACCAGCGATTTTATTGATAACCGGGACGGCACGGTCACGCATAAAACTACGGGGCTTACCTGGATGCGTTGTGCGTTGGGGCAAACGTGGACGGGTTCGGCCTGTTCGGGGACGGCAAGCACTTATACTTACGATCAAGCCGTGGCTTTAACCGGCACCTTTGCCGGGCATAGCGATTGGCGGTTGCCTAATATTGCGGAGTTGCAGACTATTGTGGAGCGGGAGAATTATAATCCAGCAAATAATACGGCAATGTTTCCCAATACACCCACCAGTAATTCGTTTTGGTCGTCTTCGCCTATCGTTGGAAGTACCAGTGACGTCTGGGATGTCACTTTCTACGATGGCAGCCTCTTCTTCAATGGCCGCGGCGGCAGTTTGTCGGTCCGGTTAGTTCGTGCCAGTCAGTCGTTGGGCATTGGCCTTTCTACCCCTGACACGGACTTTACCGATAACAAAGACGGTACCGTCACGCATAAACGTACGGGCTTAATGTGGCAACGCTGTGCTGTCGGGCAAATCTGGACAGGGTCAACCTGCTCGGGTAGCGCCGACGCTTACAGCTACGATCAAGTCATTGCGTTAACCGGTAGCTTTGCCGGCCATAGCGATTGGCGTGTACCTAATGCCAATGAACTGGCCAGTATCGTAAGCTACGATAAGACTAATCTTGCTATTAACACCACCATGTTTCCTACGCCTGGCTCTTTTTGGTCGTCTTCGCCGTACGTTGGCAATACCAATAAGGCCTGGTTTGTCAATTTCTACAATGGTCTCGTCTACGCCTACTTCCGCGACTCCAGTTTGCCGGTTCGGTTAGTTCGTGCCAGTCAGTCATCGGTTATTGGCCCTAAGCCTGACCTTGGCACCACGATGACCGCCACCACCGCCCGCGTTAAATTAAACCAAAACCTCACTTACACCGCCACCGTGACCAACCAAGGCACGGCTTCCGCAACGAACGCCACGTTGATTTTTTACTTCCCGCCGCGTTGGACCCATTATGTGGATGTGCCGTCGGATTGTGTTTCAAACGGCACCAGTTACCGTTGCAGCGTAGCTACTTTGGCGGCGGGTGCAAGCCTGAGCAAAGCCATAACAGTGAACTATGCCCGGCGGGGCGCATTAAATGTCGTGGGTTTGGGCATTACCGATAGCGACGATGCCGATGCCACCAACAACAAAGCGCAGGTGATGACCACGATCACGCCGTAAACAGGGGTGATAGACAATTACACACAACCCTGGGAACGCCGAGCCCCAGCTCGGCAATGTTGAGCGTGCGGCACTCGCCAAGCTGGGGCTTGGCGTTCCCAGCCGCTAATTTACTGAAGGGAAAGGTTTTAATAGCGATGATGAGTCCTGGGAACGCCAAGCCCCAGCTTGGCGCGACAAACGAAAATGAACAGGCCGAGTTGGGGCTCGGCGCTCCCGGGGCTTTACGCGCTCCCAAGGGCTGGTATAGCAGAGGCTATTTGCCGCATTTGGATGTGCCGGGTACACTGCAATTTATCACCTTTCGTCTGGCCGATTCACTACCGCAAACCGTGCTGAAGCAATTGGAGCAGGAACTTGAACAAATACCCATTTCAAAGCGCGAGTATGAACGGCGTAAGAAAACAGAGCAATGGCTGGATGCCGGTTTGGGCTGCTGCGCCTTGGCTCATCCACGTATGGCGGAAGTGATGCAGCAAACTTTGCAACTATTCGATGGTGAACGTTATCGGTTGATCGCTTGGTGCGTTATGCCCAATCATGTTCATGTGTTGATTGAACCTGCGATGAGTTTGCCGGATATTTTGCAGTCGTGGAAGTCCTTTACCGGGAGTTGGGGGATTTCGCATAATGCCGAGCTGGGGCTCGGCGTTCCCAGGGCTGTCGGCACGACTAAAAACCAGTTTTGGATGCGTGAATATTGGGATCGCTATATTCGCGATGAAAAACATTTCCACGCCACAATCGAATATATTCACAACAATCCGGTAAAAGCCGGACTCTGCGTGGAGGCGCATGATTGGCTTTGGTCGAGCGCATACGCCGGGAACGCCAAGCCCCAGCTTGGCGAGTGTCCACAATGATCAACATCGCCAAGCTGGGGCTTGGCGTTCCCGGTCAACTGCTTAATCCGAATGAAAACATATTAAACCCAATACTCCAGGTATCACACCATGATAAATCAGATCCCAACAGGCCACTCGACAGGTTCTTTAGCTAACGGCATACAAAATACCGCTTATACCCTTGATGAAGCGACCTTGATTCAAGGTTTTTATGATCCGGACGGCGATACGCTTAAGGTTGTTGGATTGTTGGCAGACAGCGGCGATGTTTCGGAATTAGGCGGCGGACAATGGCTTTTTACGCCTGACAGTCAGTTTAGCGGTACGGTGACGTTTGATTATCTGGTGCTGGACAGCAAAGGCGGCGAGGTACAAGGTTCGCTCGATTTGACTATGCTTCAAGTTCAATCGCCGCCTACAGGCGAGGTTACGATCATAGGCATACCTCAGCAAAATGAAACGCTTACGGCAAGTAACAGCTTAAACGACAGTAACGGTTTAGGCGTCATCACCTATCAATGGCAGGCCGCCGGGGTTACTGTCGGCACGGGTAGCAGCTATACAGTCACCGCTGATGAGGTCGGCAAAACCTTGGCTGTTATTGCCAGTTATACCGATGGTTTGGGCAATCCTGAACGTGTGAGCAGCACACCGACCAGTGAGGTCATACCACCTCTCAACCATGCGCCGACAGGTGAGGCGACATTTACGCTGGCGAATGGTATGGAAGATAGTGTTTATACGATTAATGCAGGTGATTTATTGCAAGGCTTTAGCGATAGTGACGGTGACACCTTATCCATTACTCATCTTGTTGCCGATAAGGGCACATTAGCCAACAATAATAACGGCACTTGGAGTTTGACGCCTACCTCAAACTATACCGGAGCCATCGCGTTAAGTTACACCGTTACCGACGGCAACGGCGGCAGCGTTGCCGCCACGCAAAGTTTTGTTGTACAAGCCCGCTCGGTTGCACCGGCTTTTATGATCACCCAAAATGATTTGTTTACCGGCGAAGACGGCGACACCGCGATCATCAGTGTGCAATTAGCGACAGCACCGGCTCGGGATGTGTCTGTTACTTTTGCAAGTAGCGATCTGACTGAATGTACGGTAACTCATCCAACGCTGATCTTTACCTCAAGCAATTGGTCAACGGCGCAAGCTTTTACCGTGGTCGGACAAAATGACTATCTTAATGATGGCAATCAGCTCAGCATTATTAGCGCGACCATCCTCAGTAACGATGTTAATTATCGTCAACTACACATTGATCCTATTGCGGTAACCAATAAAGAAGATGTCACTACGGTAAGCGATGCTCGCATTCCGATAGGTACGGCGCGTGATGCGCCTTTGAAAATCTATGGCGATGCAATCGTTGATACGAATGTTGTGGATGCTACAACGGGTTTGTTTAAAGTAACAGGTACTTTGAATGTAAATGATTTATTGCAAGGCTTGGATGGCAACGACATATTTTATGGTCAAAACTTGCAGGACGACCTATCGGGAGGGCTCGGCAATGACACGCTTTACGGTGGAAATGATGAGGACTTCCTTTATGGAGAGGGTGGGGATGACACGCTATTTGGTGATGCAAGTGCTGATCATCTGGAAGGTGGCAAGGGTAATGATGTTATGAATGGCGGTGTTGATGATTTAATGGCCGATACCATGGTGGGAGGGGAGGGCAATGATACTTACTACGTCGGCTATGGGACTGGTGCGCTGGATGTGATTGATGATCAAGGTCTGGCGGATGATGTTGACACCGTTATTATGCCGTATCAATTGACCAGCTACACCTTGCCGAAGGGTATTGAGAAAGGCACGATTGCCGCCGGTACGACAGCCAGCAATCTTACCGGAAATGACAGTGATAACGCGTTAACCGGTAATGACGGCAAAAACAAATTAATCGGTGCAGTCGGGCGCGATTCGTTATTTGGCGGTTTGGGTGATGATGTCTTAAACGGTGGTATAGGCGATGATGTTTTAGAAGGTGGCACAGGTAAAGACAGTTTAACGGGCGGTAAGGGTAAAGATACCTTTCTGTTTGATGCCGCTATCAAGGCGAATGTCGATAAAATTATTGATTTCAAAGTGATTGATGACACGATTCAGTTGGAAAATGCTGTTTTTACCAAACTCACAACCGGTGTATTAAATGCCGGCATGTTTGTGAAAGGTGCTGCTGCGCATGATGTTAATGATTATGTTATCTATAACGCTGCTACCGGTGCGCTGAGCTATGATGCGGATGGCAGCGGGGCGGGGTTGGCGCTGCCCATTGCAGTTTTAGGGGTAAATCTTTCTTTAACCTATGTCGATTTTGTGGTGATTTAAACGTTGATAGAGGGGGCCAAGCTATATGCTTTCAGATAAATAACGGCTGGCCCAATCTGAAGATTGGGAACCGGCGCAAACGTCCGCCCGCTCCTAATATTATGTATTAACACGTTAAGCTAATGCCAGCCGCGCCGGGTTGTCATATAATGCGCGTTTTAATTTTTTATCTTCCATAAGGAAAGTCAATATGAAGAAAATTACTTTATTTATTTCGGTGTTACTGGTCTTTTTTACCGCACTGGCCAACGCTCATGGCCCGGTGCGTCAAAAAGCCGAAGAGAAAATCACTATCGACGCGCCTGCGGCAAAAGTTTGGGATATTATTAAGAACTATGGCGATATGTCCTGGCATCCAAGTATTATGAGCACCACCGTTAAAGGCGATAACACTAAAGGTGCGATCCGCGTTTTGACCTTAAAAGACGGCGGTACTATTACCGAAGAATTAAAAAAGTATGACGAAGCTAAAATGTCTTACGCTTATAAAATCACTGAAATGAGTTCTTCTAAAACCATCACTCATGCCGGTGCCGAAGAAAAAGTCCCCGCGTTACCGGTTAACGATTACGCGGCGAGCATTGAATTAGCCGATAAAGGCGGTAAAACCGAGGTTATCTGGAAAGCCGGTTACTACCGCGCTTACATGAACAACAACCCACCGGAAGAAATGAACGAAGAAGCCGCCAATACCGCAGTTAAAGCCGTTTTGGAAACAGGATTGATCAACCTGAAAAAATTGGCTGAAAAATAAGGTCCGGCGAGTGCTTCCACTGAACTGCAAAACGGTAGCGATTTATCTCGCTGCCGTCTTTTTATCCGCACCGCTTGCGGCCCAGCCTTTTGCTTACACGGACGTAAGCAATGGGCGGGAGCTGGGAGCGGCAAGCTTTGCCTACATCAGCAATCAATTGGACGATAGCCTGTCCGTTATCGATACGGCAACAGGCAATGTCGTCGATACTATTACCGTACCCGGCAAACCGGCCGGGGTTGCCGTTGCTCCTGACCACAGCAAGGTTTATGTCAGTACGCCGGAAGCTAAAGGCTTCGCTGTCATTGATGCCCAAAAACGCGAAGTCATCGCTAAAGTGACGGTTAATGACGGTACCTTAGGCATTGCCGTAAGCCCCGACGGCAAACGGATTTATGTGGCGGACTGGTATAAAAATAATGTGTCGGTGATTGATGCGAACAGTCTACAAATCGTTAGCACCATCGCTGTCGGCGAATCGCCGTCCGGCTTGGTGGTCAGTCCCGATAATCGTTGGTTATATGTCGCCAACCGGATCAGCAATTCGGTATCCCGGATTGATTTGAAGACACTGACCGTTCAAAACACCGCACACGTTGGAACGCACCCGTTTGGACTCACTATCGATGCCCGAGGCGAGCGTATTTATGTGGTCAACGTGCAAAGCGACGATGTAACGGTTGTTGAAACCGCGCGGATGAAGCCTCTTGCTACGGTCAAAGTCAATATGCTGCCTTATGCGGCAACATTGGCGCTGAACGACAGCCGTCTGTTGGTGACTAATCAGGAAGACGGCTCGGTTTCTGTTATCGATACCGAAACCCTCAAAGAAATCGGCTTGATTAACGTCGGTGATAAACCCGAAGGCATCGGCACTCATGCCGATGACCGGCACGTCTACGTGGCCAACTGGTTTGACGGCACTGTTTCGGTAATCGACGCCAGAACCTTGAAAGTTACCCATACCATTAAAACCGGCGAAGGCAGCCGTGCATTCGGGCAATTTATGGCTAAATAAACCAAGGCGGACACGTTGTTGTCCGTCATTGACAACCGAAAGATCCCGATTTATTTCGCATTGTTTTAATGCAAAACGCAGTACAAGCCCCACCTCACAAAAATGCCGTCACCGAATCAACTTATCGCTCCTCTCCCTTATTTCACCGATAGCGCCGAACTGTTTTCTATTTGTGCGGATCAAGCTTGGGCCGTCTTTCTGGACAGCGGTTTTCCCCATAGCGCTCAGGGCCGTTACGATATTATTGCGGCAGACCCGGTGTGTACTTTGGTTACGCATGGCGGGATGACCGACATCACTCAGAACGGCGTGGCAATAAAATCAACTGAAAATCCGTTTGATCTAGTCAAGCAACAGCTTGCCGCCTTTCCGTATCTTAATGCTGGCATTGATGATTTGCCGTTCAACGGCGGAGCCATCGGTTATTTCGCTTATGATTTAGCTCGTCGGCTGGAAGTTTTGCCGATTTGCGCCGAAGACGCGGAACATATTGCCGAAATGGCGGTAGGGATCTACCGGTGGGCGGTTATTGTCGATCATCAGCTGCAAAAAAGTTACCTGATAGGGCATTGCGAACCACAACACTGGCAAGACCTGATCCGGCAATTCAGCCGCTTACCGGTAAAACCGGATGAGCATGGGTTTAAAGTCATCGGCGAGATAAAGCCCAATATGGACAAAGACGCCTATATTCGCGCCTTTAACCGGATAAAGCATTATCTTAAAGAAGGCGATTGCTACCAAGTGAATCTGGCTCAGCGCTTTGTTGCCGACTGCGAAGGCGATCCGTGGACAGCCTACCGAACTTTGCGCAAATTAAATGCCGCGCCCTTCAGCGCCTATCTTAATTTGCCCGAAGTGCAGATTTTAAGTTCGTCCCCGGAACGGTTTTTAAAATTGACCGATGGCGCGGTCGAGACCAAGCCCATTAAAGGCACGAGGCCTAGAAAAGCGGATGACGCGGAAGATCGGCAACAAATAAAAAACCTGGAAGCCAGCAGCAAAGACCGGGCGGAAAACCTGATGATTGTCGACTTGTTACGCAACGACATCAGTAAAACCTGCAAGACCGGTTCAGTCAAAGTGCCGACCTTATTCGATGTGGAAAGCTACGCCACTGTGCATCATTTAGTTAGTACCGTCACCGGTTTGCTGGCGGATAATCGCCATGCCCTGGATTTGTTAAAAAGCTGCTTTCCGGGCGGATCGATTACCGGCGCGCCTAAAATCAGGGCCATGGAAATTATCGAAGAACTCGAACCCAACCGGCGCGGGGTTTATTGCGGAGCTATCGGTTACATCGGCTTTAACGGCAATATGGACACCAATATCGCTATCAGGACACTGGTGCATTCGGAACACAGCATTCGCTTTTGGGCGGGCGGCGGTATCGTCAACGACTCCGTTGCCGAAGAAGAATATCAGGAAAGTTTTGATAAAGCCGCGGCGCTGCTGGATTTATTGCAGCAATTTACGGTTAAGGCGTAAAAATGAAAAAACGTTGGGCAGTGAGCGGAAACTTGGCAACGAGCGGTGGGCTGGGCGGAGTCGAAGCTAAAATCCGGTTGTTTACTTCAACTCCACCCACGCAGCTTAAATTAACAATATTGGGCCCCAGTATGAAAGCCCCGGACGACGTTAAAAAATCGATACAGTTCGAGAGTTTACGACCTCAATCAAACCCGGCAATTTGAACCATGCGATTGTAGCGCGAGCCGATAAAAAAGACTTGTAAACGTAAGCCTCGTCTTTAAGGTCGGTTAAACCAATATCTAAGCCGGATTTTAGCAATCTAAAACCCGCCAAGTATTTATCATTAGTGGTTTTTATCAAATATGTTTTCATGTGTAAGCCTTTAGTAAGTCGTACAAAAGTGAATTAAAGAGTCTCTGAAGGGAAACCCATATTTCTAAAAAATAACTTAAGTGATAAATTGAGCGGTGAAGTTTTTATAGGTATAAAACACAGTAACGATACAGGCATATAGGCTCTCGATACAAGCATTTTATATTTACACGATTAAAACTTGCGGCTTAAGATGAGTATTTTGCCCCCGTATGAAACGTTTTTATGCCGGGGTATTTACGGTGTTTTCAATTTAAACGAGCTGCTATAGAGCCCAGAGTTAATATAGCGACGCAAAGTCGAGGTATAAATAAATCTGGTGTATGACAAACTTGAAACAAGGTGGCGACCTCTGCTGAAATAAGATTAACGAGATCAAATAATCAGCAAAAAAGGTACGCCATGAACAAAGATAACGCAAAAGGGCTGGATACTCCAGG
>SXGU01349057.1_pt1 | contig 29287 bp, 33 predicted proteins | sample 3174531 | NCBI WGS metagenome assembly SXGU01 (sample SAMN11356863, study PRJNA531348) | freshwater metagenome | isolation source: freshwater sample F1-140 | place: China: Fuxian Lake, Yuxi | collected 2017-12-25 | reverse complement strand
CAGATCATCGCCGGAGAAGTTCTGGCCTGCCGCTGGGTGCAACTTGCTTGCCAGCGGCAACTGAACGATCTGGCGAAGTTCAAGGGCAAGGCGAGCACCTACCGATTCAACCCGAAGCTCACCGCCAAGGACGGCCGCAGCTTTCGGCCTGCCGACAACCTGTGCGCCTTCATTGAGCGCCTGCCCCACGTCAAGGGGCCGCTGGCAGGCCAGCCGATTGAACTCGAACCCTGGCAGGTGTTCATCCTGTCCACCGCGTTCGGATGGGTGAGGATCGATGGCAAGCGGCGGTTTCGGCGCTCCTACATCGAAGTGCCGCGCGGCAACGCAAAATCGACCCTGTCCTCGGCCGTAGGTCTGTACATGCTGGCGGCCGATGGCGAAGGCGGTGCTGAGGCCTACTCGCTGGCCACCACCCGTGATCAGGCGCGGATCGTGTTTGGCGATGCGCAGACCATGGCGCGGCGCAGCCCGGGGTTTCGCAACCGCTTTTCGGTGGAGGTCGGCGCGCACAACATCCATGTGCTCGCCACCGGTTCCAAATTCGAGGCCCTGTCCGCCGAAGGTTCGACCCTGGACGGCCTGAACATTCATTTCGGCTGCATCGATGAGCTGCACGCGCACAAGACCCGCACCGTCTACGACGTGGTGGAAACCGGTACCGGCAAGCGAGACAACTCGCTCCTGTGGGTGATCACCACCGCTGGCAGCAACCGCGCTGGCATCTGCTACGAGGTGCGTACCTTCGTCACCAAGCTGCTGGACGGTGTGTTCGAGGACGACAGCCAGTTCGGCATTGTCTACGGGTTGGATGATGAAGACTGGACGACGGAGGCGGCGCTGATCAAGGCCAACCCCAACTGGGGTATCTCGGTGCGCCCTGAAATCCTGGGACCCCTGCAGGCCAAGGCCATGCAGTTGCCCAGCGCTGTCAACAATTTCAAGACCAAGCACCTGAATGAATGGGTCAATGCCGACACCGCCTGGATGGATATGCGTTCTTGGGACGCCTGTGCTGACCAGGACCTGGACATCGAGGCATTCACGGGTCAACCCTGCTGGATAGGGCTAGACCTGGCGAGCAAGACCGACATTGCGGCGCTGGTGATGGTGTTTGCTCACCCCGAGATTGCCGACGCGTTCGCTGTGTTCGGCAAGTACTACCTGCCCGAGGACACGGTCAACGCCGCCGGCAACAGCCAGTACCCGGGCTGGATGCACAGCGGTCGGCTGACCGTGACGCCCGGCAACGTGATTGATTTCAGCTGGATTGAGGCAGATTTGAACGATCTTGCCTCGCGGTTTGCCATTCAGGCCGTGGCGTTCGATCCGTTTCAGGCCACGCAACTCTCCACCCGAATGATGAGTGAGGGCCTGCCGATGATTGAAGTGCGGCCCACGGTACTGAACTTCTCCGAGCCCATGAAAACCCTCGAAGCCCTTGTGCTACAGAAAAAACTCATCCATGACGGCGACCCGGTACTGGGCTGGATGGCCAGCAACGTGGTGGCACACCCGGATGCGAAGGACAACATCTACCCCAGGAAGGAACGACCTGAGAACAAGATCGACGGCATCGTGGCCTTGATCATGGCCATCTCACGGGCGATCAAACCGGGGGACTCGGTGGTGCTGGGTGCCGACTACGAATTGGTGCTGCTCTGATGGGAATGTTCAGTTTCATGTCGCGGTGGATGGCATCTGCCGATCGCAGCCACGGTGGCGACTTCTGGTTCGAGCCGGTCTCAACCCGTACCGCCAGCGCCATGCGGGTCTCGCCTGACAGTGCGCTGCGTTTGGCTGCTGTTTACGCCTGCGTGCGCATTTTGGCGGAAACCATGGCGGCGCTGCCGCTGGTCGTCTACCAACGTCGCGCCGACGGGACCAAGGACAAAGTCACTGACCACTGGCTTTATCGCTTGATGGCCAAACGCCCGAACCGCTACCAGAACCCGTTCGAATGGCGCGAGATGCTGCAGGGGCATCTGGTGCTGCGGGGCAACGCCTACAACCAGATCATCACCAACCCGCGCGGCGAGATAGTTGAACTGGTGCCGATTCACCCGGACCGGGTGCGGATCGAGGTGCTACGCTCGGGTGAATACCGCTACCGGGTGACGGATCGCTTTGGTGAGGAGTTGATTCTGCCGCGCGGTGAAGTCTGGCATCTGCGGGGCCTGTCATCGGACGGCTTGATGGGCATGAGCCCGATTGAATTAGCGCGGGAGAGCCTCGGGATGGCCCTGGCCGCGCAGGATTACGGTGCCCGCTTCTTTGCCAACGATGCCAAACCCACCGGCGGCTGGATTGAGTTTCCCGGATCGTTCAAGGACAGTGAAGCCAAGAAGGTGTTCCGTGAGTCCTACCAGCAGGCCCAGTCCGGTGCCAACCGCGGCAAGGTGCTGGTGTTGGAAAACGGCATGAAGTTCCACGAGGTCGGCGTCACGAACCGGGATGCCCAGTTCCTGGAATTGCGCAAGTTCCAGATCACCGACATTGCCCGATTGTTCCGGGTGCCGCCACACATGATTGCGGATCTGGACCGGGCCACCTTCTCCAACATCGAGCAACAGAGCCTGGAATTTGTCATGCACACCATGACGCCGTGGGCTGAACGCTGGGAAGCGAGCATCGAGGCTGACCTGCTTCTCGACGGCGACGATCTGGAAGTGGCGTTCGATTTCTCCAACCTGATGCGCGGGGATGCGGCGAGCCGTTCCTCCTACTACCAAAGTGGCATACAGAACGGCTGGCTGACGCGCAACGAGGCGCGCATTGCCGAAAACCTGAACCCGCTGGACGGGCTGGACGAGCCGCTGAGGCCGCTCAACATGGTGGAGGAAGGTGACGCCCAGAAGCTTGAACCGGACGGTGAGTCTGCAAGCCTTGGGCCTGCGAGACCAGACCCGGTGGACGATGCATTGAGTGCCCGGTTGCATGCGGTCGTGGCTTGCGCAGCTGACCGCTGGGCGCGCCGTATCAGTCGCTCTGGTGAGATCGATGACAAAGACATTGAATTTGTCGCTGAAGCCTTGGCCCTGCCTCTGGCCTCGGTCGAACGCTGGGCATCCGAACAAAACGGGCAGGAGTTGACCGAGGCCGACCTGCGCCAATCACTGATCCAACTGGGAGTTAATCCATGAACCATCAATTGCTGGTCGCCGAGTTTCTGGCCACACCCTGGGCGCTGATGCCCGAACGATTGAACGCCATGGCAGCGGTGCTGGGGCGCTGGTCGCAAAACGTACCGGCCAGCGATGGCGTGCTCGCAACCGTGGCGTCTGACCGTGCGGTACGCGACGCGCGCCGGCAGGCCACGGCCGCCCAGTCCGCCGGCGGCATTGCCGTGCTCCCGCTGTACGGCGTCGTGACTCAGCGCGGCAACATGGTCGAGGATGTCTCTGGCCCCGGCAGCGTCAGCACCCAGCAGTTCGCAGCAGCCCTGCGCCAGTTGTTGGCCGACGACACGGTGGGCCAGATCCTGATCGACATCGATAGTCCCGGCGGTAGTGTCTATGGCGTGGCCGAACTGGCCGACGAAATCCAGAGTGCCCGCGGGCAGAAGCCCGTGATCGCAATTGCCAACAGCCTGGCCGCGTCCGCTGCCTACTGGATCGGCTGCTCGGCCTCCGAGTTCTACGTCACTCCGGGTGGCGAGGTGGGCAGCATTGGCGTGTGGCAGGCGCACCAGGATTACAGCCAGGCCATGGAAGAGGCTGGCGTCAAAACCACCCTGATCTCGGCAGGCAAGTACAAAGTCGAAGGCAACCCTTATGCCCCGCTCGACGGGGAGGCGCAGACCTTCATGCAGTCGCGTGTGGACGACTACTACGCGGCCTTCACCAAGTCTGTCGCCCGCGGGCGAGGCGTGCCGATTGCGCAGGTGCGAGAAGGCATGGGCCAGGGTCGCGTGCTCGGAGCCGATCAAGCGCTGGCGCAAAACATGGTTGATGGTGTCGCCACCTTCGACGACGTGATCAAGAAGATGCGCCGCGCCACCAAACAAACCGCGCCGCAAGGCGCATCCCGATTGAAGCAAGCGCGGGATTCGCTCGCACTACTGTGACTCGTACCCTGTAACCCCGGGGCGGCTCCGACGAGCTGCCTCTTGTTAAAACGCGGCCCGTCGGCCGCACCCCAAGCAACCACCCCGTCCATTGGATGTGGTGGTTTTTTTACGTCCATCGTTTCTGGAGAAATTCCCAATGAGCAAGCAACTACGTGAACTGCAGTCCCGCAAAGCCGGGCTGATCAAGGACGCTCGCGTCCTTACCGATATCGCCGCCGCAGAGAACCGCGACATGACCCTGGAAGAGATGAGTGCTTTTGATGCGCTCAAGGCCCGCATCGACGCCGCATCTGCAGCCATTGATCGCGAGACCGCACTGATCGCTGAAGAAGCGCAGATGGCGATGAGTGTCGCCAGCACAACGAGTGGCATCGTCACCGTGACGGACAACCGCGCCGCCGACCCCAAGCACGGCTTCAAGTCCGTGGGTGAATTCATGCAGGCGGTGTTCCAGGCAGACAAGCCCGGCAAGTCTGTCGATGAGCGCCTCCTGCTTGGTCGTGATGGTGGTGGTGGCCGCAACGCCGCTGCACCAAGCAGCTACGGCAACGAAGCCGCCGGCCAAGACGGTGGCTTCCTGGTGCCGCCGCAGTTCTCGCAGGAAATCTTTCGCCTGTCCTTGGGCGAGGACTCGCTCTTGCCCTTGACCGACAACGTCGAGGTGAGCGGCAACAGCATGGCATTCCCCCGGGACGAGACCACCCCGTGGGGTACCAACGGCATCCGCGCCTACTGGCAGGGCGAAGCGGCCTCAGCGATTGCGACCAAACCCATCTTGGGTCTGGCCACACTGCGTCTGAAGAAACTGATGGCGCTCGTTCCCACCACGGATGAGTTGCTGGATGACGCCAATGCTTTGAGCAGCTACCTGCCAGAAAAAGTCGCCGACTCAATTCGCTGGAAAACCAACGAGTCGATCTTGTTTGGTGCTGGCAACGGCGTGCCGATCGGTGCGCTGACCGCCGGGGCCACCGTCACGGTCGCCAAAGAGACCGGACAGGCGGCGCAGACACTCTTGCCGCAGAACCTGGCCAAGATGATCTCGCGCTTACCTGCTGGCAGCTTCGCCAAGTCAGTGTGGATCATCAACAACGATGTGCTGCCGGCACTCTTCACGCTAACCCTGGGCAACTACCCGATCTACCTGCCCAACGGTCTGGCCGTCGGCGGCATTCAGGTCTCGCCCTACGGCACGCTCCTGGGGCGCCCGGTGTTTGTTTCGCAGCATGCGAACACCTTCTCTGCCCAAGGCGACGTGATTCTGGTGGATCTCAAGTACTACCAGACCATCACCAAAGCCGGCGGCATGCAGACGGCCACCTCGATGCACCTGTACTTTGATGCTGACCTCACTGCCTTTCGCACGACCTTCCGCATGGACGGCCAATCGAAGATCACCAGCGCCATCTCGCCCGCCAAGGGCAGCGCCACCATGTCCCCCTTCATTCAACTCGGCGCGCGCTGATCCATTACCCCACAAGGAGAAAAAACCATGTTTCCCAATGCAAAAGGCAGCGAACTGCTGGCCATCCTCGCAGCAATAGACCCTGCATCACAAGCCGCAGGCACCGTTAGTACGGGTTGGATTTCGGTGGCGAATCACCACAGCCTCTTGGCCGTGCTCCAGACCGGCGTGCTCGGCACCGCTGCCACGGTCGACGCCAAGCTGCAGCAAGCGCTTGACGCCACCGGCACCAGTGCCAAGGACATCACCGGCAAGGCGATCACCCAGATCGTCAAGGCCAGTGGCGACAACAAGCAGGTGCTGATCAACGCGCGGCCTGAGGACTTGGACACCGTGAACGGTTTTGGCTTTGTTCGCCTCTCGGTCACGGTCGGCACGGCAGCGAGCATCGTTGCAGCGCAGATGCTGGGCGTGAACCCGCGAGAGCTGCCGGCCCATACGGGCAATCAGTCCGCTGTGGCGCAGATTCTCTAAATGCCGCTGCAACTCGTCACCCCGCCCGCCGAGGAACCTGTCTCACTCATTGAGGCCAAGCTCCATCTGCGGGTGGATTTCGACGAGGACGACACGCTGATTGCGGCCCTCATCACGGCGGCACGGCAAGCAGCCGAGACCCTCACCGGCAGGCAGTTCATCACCGCCCGCTGGAAACTGGTACTCGACTGCTTTCCGGGTTCGTTGGCGATGGGTATGTCTGTAGGCCAATCCTTCAGCCTGCCCGGCCACGCGATCCTGCTGCCCAAGGTGCCGGTGCAGTCGGTGGTGGCCATCAACTATCTGGATATGGCCGGCGCGGTGCAGATCCTGCCGGCATCTGCCTACACGGTAGATACCGCCTGCGAGCCTGCGCGCATTACACCGGTGTTTGGTCAGGTCTGGCCGAACTGTCTGCCGCAGATCGGCGCAGTGTCGGTCACTTTCGATGCCGGCTACGGCTCGACCGGTACGGTGCCTGAGGGGCTCAAGAGCTGGATCAAGTTGCGCGTTGGCAGTCTGTATGCACACCGCGAGGAAGTAGCCGTGCTGTCGCGGGGCCGCATCGATCACCTGCCTTTCATCGACGGACTGCTGGATCCGTACAAGGTGGCCTTCGTATGACCGCAGTTGCATCAGGCGCACTCAGGCACCGAGTCACGATTCAGCGCCCAAGTACGACCAAGGACAGGCTGGGTGGGCCGACGCGCACCTGGATCCCTGTCGCCACCCTGTGGGCCGACATTCAACCGCTGTCAGGGCGCGAGGCGGTGATTGCCAACAGGCTGTCGGCGCAAATAACGCACCAGATCACGGTTCGCTACCAGCCGGTATTTGATAACCCGCAGCAGGTCTCGCAAATGCGGGTGCTCTACCGCAGCCGGATCTTCAACATCCACTCAGGCCTGAATGAAGACGAGCAGCGTGTTGTGCTGATCTTGCTGGTTTCTGAAGGGCTGGACGATGTCTAAGGTGCAGACCGTTCGCATTGAGGGTCTGGCCGAACTCGACCGGGCCTTGCGGGAATTGCCCGACCGGCTGGCAAGAAACGGTCTGCGTGCGTCGGTCTATGCCGGGGCCAGCGTCATCCGCGCTGAGGCGAGAGCCCGGGCTCCCAAGGCAGCGGCGTCTCTGGGGCCGAATCACCCGCCGCCGGGAACGCTCAAACGCTCGGTGATCATGAAACACATCCGGGAATTGTCCGGCGCGGGGCGGCAGACCTTCTTCGTCTTGGTTCGCCACGGCAAGAAATACCGCAACCAGGGTAAGAAGAAAAACCTGTCGCAGGATGCCTGGTACTGGCGGTTTCTGGAGTTCGGCACGAGGAAGATGCGCGCCCGACCGTTCCTGCGGCCAGCACTAGAAGCCAAACGTGCTGAGGCCGCACAGGCGATCAAGGCACGGCTTACCGAGCGTATCGAGCTCGAGGCCAAATCCCTCAATAGGCGGTAGTGATGCAGGAATTCTTCGAGGCGATCCGGCATCTGGCCGGCGGCGAGGTCTATGCATTGGTCGCACCAGCTGATGCGCAGTACCCCATCCTCGTCTACACCCCGGTCGATCAGTCCCACGTCATTGCGCTCGATGGCCCGAACGAGCTCAGGCGCGCGCGGGTGCAGGTGGATGCCTACGCCAGAACGTTTGATGCAGCCCTGCAACTGCAGGACGAGGTACTCGCGGCCTTGCTGGCCGACATCAACTCAATAGCCGACGTGCGCATGGAGTTGAGCGAGTTCGATATTGATGCCCGGGTTTACCGGGTCTGCGTGGACTACACCTACTACCGGTAGTCGTGGTTCGGATTCCTTTCACAGATTTCACATCTTTCAACAACGGAGAAAAAAACCATGGCCAGTACTGCCATCACTGCACAAGGCATCGCAATTGCACGCTTCGGCGCTGCCGCATTCGAGACCATCCCCAACGTCGTGTCCTTCCAGGGCCCGGGCGGTCAGGCGTCCGTCATCGATGTCACCAACCTTGCCTCCAGCGCCAAAGAAAAGCGCGTGGGCCTGAGGGACGAAGGCCAGTTAAGCCTGAGCCTGCACTTCAATCCCGATGATCTGGTGCACCAAGGGCTGCGCTCGGATCGCGCCAGCCGCACGCGCCGCCAGTTCAAGATCACCTTTACCGACACCACCCCTGCATCGACCTGGACTTTCTATGGGTTCGTGACGCAGTTCAGCGTCCAGGGCGGCGTCGATGCGGTCGTGGAAGCCAGCGTCACCATCGAAATCGACGGCGAAATCACGGAGGCTTGATCAGCATGACACATATGACAACCCTGACCAAAGAACTGATTCTTGCGGCCGATGACCTGCCGCGCGAGCGCGTAAACGTCGCCCAATGGGGCGGCGACGTCTTTGTGCGCACCATGACCGGCACGGATCGAGATGCCTTTGAAGCCAGTTTGATCGGCAGCGATTCGCGCCTGGAAAACGTACGCGCCCGGCTCGTTGCGCTGACCCTGTGCGATGAAAGTGGCACCCGCCTGTTTGATGACGGCGAGATCACGGCCCTGGGACGCAAGAGCGCACGCGCCCTGGACCGCGTGTTTAGCGTCGCGCAGCGCCTGAACGGCATCGGTACCGCAGAGGTCGACGCCGCAAAAAAAGCCTGACGGCCAATCCCGCGCGCAGGTTTGCGTTCCGGCTGGCTCTTGCACTGGGCCTGCCGGTACGGGAACTCCTGGCGCGCATCGGCTCGGATGAGATGACCGAGTGGATGGCCTTCTACCAAATGGAACCCTTCGGGGACTTCCGCGCCGATGTGCGATCGGGAATCGTCGCCGCAACTTTCGCCAACGCCAATCGCGCGCGCGACGCGAAGCCTTTTACGCCGGAGGATTTCATGCCCTTCATTGATAAGCAACCCACCAAGAACGAGACCAAGATCAACGCCAAGGCCAACGCTGCGAGTCTGAAGGCCATGTTCGCCCACAGGGTCAAGAAGCATGGCTGACATTGGATCGCTGGTCGTCAAGCTATCGGCAGAGACCTCGGAATTCCACGCTGACTTGGGCCGCAGTGCGCGCCTGCTGGACAAGCATGCCAATGAGATGAAGGCGTCGCTCCATCAGGTGGCCAGTGTCGCCAAGACCGCGTTCGCCGTCGTCATCGGTGTGACCTCGGTGGCGGCGCTGCGCAGCTTCGTGACCCATACGATCGAGGCGGCCGGTGCCCTGCAAAATCTGTCCGAGCAGACCGGTGCCAGCGCGAGTGCTTTGTCTGGCTTTGCGCCGGTGGCCACCATTTCCGGCATCGCCATGGAGGCGATTGGCGGGAGTCTCACCAAACTCTCGAAGGGCCTGGCCGGGGTTGATGACGAGACGGCGGGAGCCACCCGGGCGCTGCAGTTCCTGGGCATCCGCGCCAAGGACTCGGCCGGCAATCTGCGCGATCCGGCGCTGGTGATGAACGACATCGCCTTGAAGCTGGCCGAATTCGAAGATGGTGCCGGCAAGACGGCGATCGCCATCGACCTCTTTGGCAAGGCCGGTGCGTCGACCCTGCCGTTTTTGAAGGACCTGGCGGAGAACCAAGACTTGAACATCCGCCTGACCGCGCAGCAGATCGAGGAAGCCGATCAGGCATCCAAAGCCCTGGGCCGGATGCGGGCCGAATCGAACTTTGTGGCGCAGACCCTGGTGACAAGTGCCAGTCCCTCGATGTCGGTGCTGGCCAAGGAAATGAAGAACATCGTCTTTGGCACCGACAACGCGGTGGTGGGAATCCAGCGCCTGCGCACCGAGGGCACCCTCACCACCTGGGCAGAAAAGACTGCCTACGCGATTGCGGTCGTCATCGATGCCTTACGTGGCATCGCTCAGACCGTGCGCTCTGTCATCGGCAGTTTCCAGGCGGTGTGGGCCGACATTGAGTTGGCCGGAACCTTCCTTGCCGGTGGCAAGGGCCTGAATCCCTTCTCCGAAGAAAACCGTGCCCGGCTGAAAGCGGCACTCGATAAACGCAACGCCATCGTTGAGCAGGCCAACCAGAACTACGTCGATCTGTGGCAAATGCCGTTACTGGCGGATGCAGTGGCCAAGCGCTTCGAGGATATTCGCAAGGGAACGGATGCCACCAATGCGGTGACTGACGCCGCCACGCCAAGGAAGCAGCTGAATTACAGCACGGCCACCGACAAGGTGTCAGCAAACGCCATGGCTGGCATCGAGAGTGATCTCAAGCGGCTGCAAGGCGTGGTCGATGTCGAGAGCTGGATCCTCAAGGACCGCCAGAAGATCATCGACCTCTACGAAGGCCAGGGATACCTTAGTTTCAAGGAGGAAGCGAGGCACGGCTCGCTGCGCAAGAGGAATTTACCGGGAAGCTGCGCGCGGTCTTTGCCGATGAGGAATCCATCCTTAAACGCGGCCTGGCAACCGTTGCCAAGACCACGCAGGACAAGCTCAAACTTCAGGACAAGCTGGCCGAGATCACGCTCAAACGCGAGAAGTTGGAGCGTGACGTCCAGATGTCGAGCCTCGAGCGGCAGATTCGCGTGCCGGCCGAGACGATGAAGGACCTGCAGGAGCAGGCCGCGCGCGGGCAGGCTGAACTGCACGCTGTTGAAGAGAGCATCAAGACTCTGCGCGAGTCCGGTGCGATCAGCGAAATCGATTCACTGCGCCGCTTGGCATCGGCCCGGAAGGAAAGCGGTGCGCAACTGGCCACCCTGGCGCAGCAAGCCCGTGAACTGGCCGAAACCGCCCCCGGCAATGAAAAACTGGCCGATGCCTTACGCAAGATTGAGGACGCTGCGCGCCAGGCTGCAGACGGTGCGACCTTGCTCGCACAACGCGCCAGGGAACTCTCCGACCCCGAAGCTGGTTTCGCCAAGGCGCTGAGAAGCGTGGCTGAGGAAGCCGAACAGGTGGGCAAGCAGATCGAGTCGGCCACTACCCGCGCTTTCAACGGCATGACCGATGCCTTGGTCGCCTTCGCCACCACCGGCAAACTCGATTTCCGGTCGCTGGCGAACTCCATCATCTCGGATCTGATTCGCATCCAGATTCAGAGCAGCATCACGAAGCCCTTGGCGGGATGGCTCGGTTCTCTGGGCTCTTTGTTCGGCGCTGCCGGTGGAACAGCTGGTGCCACGGTCGGCGCTCCCGCATCCCAACTTCTGCCGGTGACGATGCTGGCGGCCAACGGCGGCGTCATGAGCGGCATGGGGCCGATTGCGCTCAACCGCTACGCCAATGGTGGTGTGGCCACTGGGCCGCAACTCGCGCTCTTTGGCGAGGGTCGGCACAACGAGGCCTACGTGCCGCTGCCCGATGGCCGATCGATTCCCGTGACCATGACCGGTAGCGGCGGTGGCGATGTGTTCAATATTTCGGTGAGTGTGGCCGACGCGGGATCTAGCGCCAGCGGTAACGATGCCGGCGGCCGTGACCTCGGCAAAGCCATCGCCGGTGCTGTGCGCCAGGAGTTGCTCGCGCAAAAGCGCGCCGGCGGTCTGCTCGATGCCCGGAGGGGCGCATAAATGGCGACCTTCACCTGGCCCGCATCCATCGGCGCGAGCCTCGCCTTGAAACCCAACGTGCGCCGCGTGGCCTTTGGTGACGGCTACGAGCAGCGCGTCGCCTTTGGCATCAACACACAGGCCGAGGTCTGGGAGCTGGAGTTTCGGGCCAAGACGACGGTGGAGGCTGCGGCGATCGACACCTTCCTGCGCGCGCGGGGTGCGGTGCAGGCCTTTGACTGGACATCGCCTGCGGGCACATCTGCCAAGTTCACCTGCGAAGAGTGGAGCCGGTCGGTCGATGAACCCAACGTGGAAACCGTGCGCGCGACCTTCAAACAGGTGTTCGATCTGTCATGACATCCACTGCGATCACCTCCGAGATTCAGAAGCTCGCGCCCAGTTCGGTGATCGAATTGTTTGTGCTCGACCTGGCCCTGTTCGGCCAGGGCCCGGTGCGATTTCATGCCGGGACGAACGCGCTCTTGCAGCGGGTGGTCTGGCAGGGCCAGGCCTTTGATGCCTTCCCGATCCAGGCCGAGGGTTTCGAGATGAATGGTGGCGGTCAGGTGCCGCGTCCCCGACTGCGGGTGGCGAATGTGACCGGCTCCATCACCGCACTGGTGCTGACCTACCAGGATTTGGTGGGTGCCAAGATCACGCGCAAGCGCACCCTGGCCAAGTACCTGGACGTGGTGAATTTCCCTGGCGGCGTCAATCCGACGGCAGATCTATCCGCCGAGTTCGCGGACGACATCTATTACGTGGACCGGAAGTCGCGTGAGACGCGTGACGTGGTCGAGTTTGAACTCGCGGCATCGTTTGACCTGGAGGGCGTGTCCCTGCCGCGCCGCCAGATCGTGCAAAACGTCTGTCCCTGGAAGTACCGGGGCCCCGAGTGTGGCTACACCGGCACCGCTTTTTTTGATGCCAATGACCAGCCGGTTGCCGTGAGCAGTCTGGACGTCTGCGGCAAGCGCCTGAGTTCCTGTCAGGTGCGCTTCGGCGAACACGCAGAGCTTGCGTTCGGCGGCTTTCCGGCTGCAGGGCTCCTGAGGTGATCATGGCGCGAAGGTATCTCGATTTGTCAGGAAACACGTATGGGAGATTGCGTGTTGTTGAGTACGCCGGCAACGATCGCCTTGGCAAGGCAATGTGGAGGTGCGTCTGTGAATGCCGCGGCCAGCGTGTCGTAAGGGCAAATGCCCTGCGAAGTGGGCGGACTGTTTCATGTGGTTGCCGTCGTGCAGAAATGCTTAACTCCGGCCGGTTTCGACACGGCTTGTCAGGACACTCCGCCTATGGCAGCTGGAAAGCGATGGTCGATCGCTGCACAAATCCGAAAAGCAAAGATTACAAGTGGTATGGCGCCCGCGGAATAAAGATCTGCGATCGCTGGCTGTCAATTCAAGGATTTGTTGCCGAGATGGGCGAGCGGCCGGCAGGATGTTCAATTGACCGCATCGATCCGAATGGCGATTACACCGCTGAAAACTGCCGGTGGAGCAACCCGGTTGAGCAAGGTGCGCACAAAAGAAACAACGTCGTTGTAGCGGTCGCCGGGATCGTTGGACACATCGCGGCTGTTGCGCGCCAATCCGGATTGCCCGAGACAACCGTGCGCAGAATTGCAGGGCTGATCCGCTGATGCTCACCGAGAACAAAACGCTGGCGTTGGTGCACGCCCGCGAGGACTACCCACGCGAATCGTGCGGCCTGCTAGTGATCCGCAAGGGCCGCGAGGTGTATGTGCGATGCCGCAACATCGGTGTCGGCACCGACCAGTTCGTGATCCATCCCGAGGACTACGCCGCTGCAGACGAGCGGGGCGAGATCGTCGGCGTGGTGCACAGCCATCCAGGACTACCGCCGGAACCCAGCCAGGCCGACCGCGTCGCCTGTGAAGCCAGCGGCTTGCCGTGGCACATCGTCGGCATTCCAAGTGAGGAGTGGGCCGTGATCGAGCCTGCGGGCTACACCGCACCCTTGGTCGGGCGGCAATGGTCGCACGGTGTACTCGACTGCTATTCGCTGGTGCGCGACTGGTTTCGCAGCGAGCGCGGCATCACATTGCCCAACTTCCCCCGCTTCGATGACTGGTGGAAGCGCGGCGAGAACCTTTACCTTAAAAACTTTGCGCAGGCCGGTTTCGAGGTGATCGCCGCCATCGACTCAACCAACCTGCAACCGGGCGATTGCTTTCTGATGCAGGTGGCATCTCCTGTTCCGAATCATGCGGCCGTGTATCTGGGCGACAGTCTCATCCTGCACCACCTGCAGGGGCGGTTGTCGAGCCGGGACGTCTACGGCGGTTATTGGCAAAAAGTCACAACCCACGTTTTGCGCCACAAATGAGCATGGTCACAGTCATCCTTCTCGGTGAACTCGGGCGACGCTTCGGGCGCAGGCATAGGCTGGTCATTGCCTCCGCCGCCGAAGCCGTGCGCGCCTTGTCCGCGAATTTCCCGGCCTTCGAGCGCGAACTCGTCGCCTCGGGCGAGCGTGGTGTCGGCTACCGGGTGCTGGCTGGGCGCGATGCGCTGACACTCAATCGCCTGCACGAGCCCAGCGGCCAGAGCCGCATCACCATTTCTCCGGTTATCTCCGGTGCCGGTGGCAATGGTCTGGGGCAGATTCTGCTGGGCGTGGCGATCATTGCGGTGGCCTGGTGGAACCCGATGGGCTGGGCGGCGGCCGGATCGTTTCTCTCGCAAGCCACGCTCTATTCGGTGGGTACCGGGATGATCCTGGGTGGTGTGGCGCAGATGATCGCGCCAGTACCCAAGGCATCCGACCCGTCAGAGCGCCCAGAGAACAAGCCCAGCTACAGCTTCAATGGTGCAGTGAACACCACCGCTCAGGGCCATCCCGTGCCGGTGGGTTACGGCCGATTGATCGTGGGCTCCGCTGTGATCAGCGCCGGCATCGATGTCGACGAGGTACCCGCGTGACAGCGCTGATCATTGGCGCGGGCGGTGGTGGCAAAGGGGGCGGCGGCAGTGCGCGCGTCGCGCAGGAAGCACCGGACAGCCTGCGCTCCAAGGCCTATGCGCGCGTGATGGATCTCATTTCCGAGGGCGAGATCGAGGGATTGGTCGACGGGTTGCAGTCTGTGTATCTCGACGACACGCCGATTGAGAACGCGGACGGCTCTTTCAATTTCAGTGGCGTGGCGCTGGAATCCCGCCCCGGCACCCAGCAACAGGGCTACGTGCCCGGCTTTGCTGCGGTTGAGAACGAGGTTGCAGTCGGCGTCGAAGTGAAAGCCAGTCTGCCAGTGGTGCGCTCTATCACCGACTCGGATATCGATGCCGTGCGCATCAAAATCAGCGTGCCGCAGCTCACGCACCAGGACACCACCAATGGGGACTTGAACGGTTCCTCGGTCAGCTTCGCCATTGATCGTCAGGTGGCTGGCGGCGGTTTCGTCGAGGTGATCGCCGATACGATTTCCGGCAAGACCACCACCAAATACCAGCGCAGCTACTACCTGCCATTGACCGGCAGCGGACCCTGGGAAATCCGCGTGCGCAGGATCACGGCTGATTCCACTTCGTCGGCGATCCAGAACAAGACGGTTCTGGAGTCCTACACCGAGGTGATCGAGACGAAGCTGCGCTACCCGAACAGCGCTCTGGTTGCCTTGCGTGTAGACGCTTCGCAGTTTTCCTCCATCCCCCGGCGCAGCTACGACATGAAGTTGCTGCGCGTGCGCGTGCCTGCCAATTACGACCCCACCACACGCGCCACCAGTGGCATCTGGGACGGCACCTTCAGAATCGCCTGGACCGACAATCCGGCCTGGTGCTTTTACGACCTCATCACCAGCACCCGTTATGGCTTGGGCAGTTACATCCCCGAGTCCCAGGTCGACAAGTGGGCGCTGTACCGCGTTGCACAGTTCTGCGACCAGTTGGTTCCCGATGGGCTGGGTGGCACCGAGCCGCGTTTTACCTGCAACCTGTACCTGCAAACCCGCGAGCAGGCCTACAAGGTGGTGCAGGACATGGCCTCGATCTTTCGGGGCATGGTCTATTGGTCTGGGGGTGCGATCACCGTCACGCAGGATGCGCCCACTGATCCGATTTACCAGTTCGCCCCGGCCAACGTGATCGATGGCGAATTCGCCTACCAGGGGTCATCGGCCAAAGCGCGGCACACGGTGGCGCTGGTGACCTGGAACGACCCCGAGGATTTCTACCGGCAGAAGGTCGAATACGTCGAGGATGCCACCGGCATTGCCCGCTACGGCGTGGTGCAGTCCGAGGTGGTGGCCCTGGGCTGCACTTCGCGCGGCCAAGCCCACCGCGTGGGCAAGTGGCTGCTCTATTCGGAGCAATCCGAATCCGAGATCGTCACCTTCCGTACGGGACTCGAGGGTGCGGTGGTGCGGCCCGGGGATGTCATCAAGGTCGCAGACCCGGTGCGCGGCGGCATGCGCTTGGGTGGTCGGATTGCAGTGGCAACGTTAACCAGCATCACGCTTGATCAGGATGTGCCGGCGGATTTGCCCTGGCGCGTATCGGTGGTTCTGCCGGGCGGCCAGATTGAAGAACGGCACGTGGGATCGGTATCCGCTCGGGTGCTGAACGTGACCATCGCTTTCTCAAGCCTGCCACAGGTGGGCGCGATCTGGGTGCTGGCATCCACGATTGTTGAGCCACAGTTGTTCCGCGTGATTTCGATTGCAGAAGCCGACCCTGGCGTGCACGAAGTGACGGCCCTTGCCCACAACCCGGGCAAGTACGCCGCGATCGAAGAAGGACTGGCGCTGCAACCGCGCTCAATCACTGTGCTCTCGGATATGCCGGTGGCACCGACGGGACTTGCGATGACTGAAAGCCTGTACCGGGTCAAGGATCAGGCGCAGGTGCTGGTGCAGGTTTCGTGCTCTGAGGTGCAGGCGGCCATTGCCTACCGCCTCTCCTACCGGGTCAATGGCGGCAACTTCGCCAGCCTGCCCTTGACCAGTGCCAACTACGCCGAGATCCGTAACGCGCAGGAAGGCGAGTACGAGTTTCAGGTGCGCGCCATCGGCGTGACCCGTAAAGAAAGCGTGCCTGCCACCTTGGGCGCGACGGTGATGGGTAAGACGCTGCCGCCGTCAGACGTCACAGGCTTTGCCGTGCAACGGCGCGTGACCGATCTGCTGCTCACCTGGGTGGAAGTGACGGACGCCGATCTCGCCGGCTACGAAGTGCGGGTGGGCGCAGGATGGGATTCCGGTGTGCTGGTGGCCAAAACCGCCGCCACGCAGATGGTGCACGACCAGGGTGCCGCCGGTGCTTACGCGTACCACATTCGGGCGGTGGATACCTCGGGCAACTACAGCGCCAACGTGACGACCTTCGTTCTTGATTTGCGCGCACCCGCCACCGTGCGGCAGTTCGATGTTGTGCAGTCGGCCAACCGGCTGGAGTTTCGCTGGCTGCCGAATGCGGAGCCGGAGGTGGTTGGTTACGAGCTGCGCGAGGGCGTGGCCTGGGATGCATCGCTCTTTGTGGCCGAGGTCAAATCCACCAGCTACACGCTGCCATCGGGTTTCGATGGCGTGCGCAGGTTTTGGGTGAAAGCGATTGCGTCGCCGGGCATCTACAGCGAGATGGCGGCGTTCGTCTCCACGGTCGTGGCGCAGCCGCAAAACGCAAACCTGATCCTCGCGCGCGATGAGCAGGCAGCAGGCTTTCCGGGTTCCAAACACTTCGCCACCGTCGCCCTGGTTGGCGGTCGCGAGGTGCTGCGCATGGCAAGCGGCGCGCAGGCGGCGGAATACCTCTTCGAGATTGATCTCATCTCCCCGGTGCGGGCGCAGAACACTTTGCTTGCGAGTCTGGGTGCATCGACGGACGACCGCACCAGCTGGCTTGCCGCCGACTTCCCCTGGGCGAGTGATGCCGCCAAGCGCCAGTGGACATTTGACGGGGCGCTGGCCAACGTCGAGGCACGGTTCCAGATCGCACGTGAGGATGCGCTGCAAGAGGGCGAAATCTACGGCTGGCGTTTGAATGGGGCGCTGACCGGGTTTGGCAACCCAAACGTTGGCGAATCTGCTGGTGTGTCATTTGATGACGGGCGCTATGGCGAGGGCCTGGCCATCAAAGACACCACCCGCGTGTCGTGGTCGGTAAGCATCCAGGCGGTGTTCCACACCTCGTTCTGGTTCATTCCGGATCAGGTGACTACCTGCGTGATCTGGACGGCTGTCGGCAGTGGCATCTCCTTGCTGGTGGGTTATGACGCCAATCGGCAGGAGTTCTTTCTGGAAGACCAGCTGTCGCGCTGCGTGACCGTGACCTACCCGGTCGCACTAGGGGACCGCCTGTGCATCGGCATATGCCAGACCGCGACCGATCGGCGGCTCTTCATCGGAAAGATGGGCGGCGAGGTCGAAGCCGGTAGTGCGCTGATACCAGCTGCCGGGATCTACACGAGCCTTCGGCTGTACTGAACAGACAACAGACAACATTTCCAACCGTGGCGCTGCACTGCGAGGTGTAGCGCTATTTTTTTACCCAGAGGAAACCATGATCCAAGAATCCATGCAGCTGCACGGCGCAGTCACCTTGATCGTCAACCGTGCCAACGGTGAATGCGAGACCGTCCACAAGGACAACCTCATCGTCAACGTCGGCTTTGATTTCATTGCGGACGCGATCGGTAAGGCGGCCAGTCGCCCCGGCGTGATGGGCTATATCGCGCTGGGCACCGGCACCACGGCGGCGGCGGCCGCGCAGTCGGCACTGGTGACGGAACTGGACCGCAACGCCGCCAGCTACGCGCACACCGCCGGCACGAGGACGTTCACGTTCACGGCGGATTTCCCGGCGGGGGATGCCACCGGCGCGATCACGGAAGCCGGTGTGTTCAATGCGGCCTCCGCCGGGCTCATGTTTGACCGCGTGGTGTTCCCAGTGGTCAACAAAGGTGCGGATGACAGCCTGACCTCCGTCTTCACCTTCACGATGAGCTGATTGCGATGGTTGACTCGGTAACGGTCACGCAGACCGTGGGTGCGCCTTACACCTGGGCGCAGGCGGGATTCACGTGGTCAAGCGCCAGCGCCGGTAAATCCTGGGGTACGGCCTACCCAGCTGTCCACGCACTGGCGGTCTCGGTGAGCTTGGCACTCGTCGATGCGCAAGGCCGCCAGATGCGTAAACCTTTGAATGAAGCGCTGGGGTTTGCCGAACAGCGCAGAGCGCAGGCGCTCCTTCGCCGGCAAGAGGGCGTTGGCTTCGCTGAAACCTATTCCGACCTCATCGCCTTTGTCTTGCGCTTGGTGGAAAGCATCGGGTTTACTGAGGCCTCGGTACGTAGCAGCCAGAAGTTGACGAGGGAGAGTTTCCAGGCATCGGACACTCTGATTCGGGGAGTGGCGAAAGACACCCGGGAAAGCCTTGCGTTCACGGAAGGCCTCGCCCGCCAGGGCACCAAGCGCGTGGCGGAGTCGCTGCCGATGATGGAGGCCACTCGGCGCAACACAGGCAAGGCACACACGGAAACGTTTGTGATCGCAGATGACCTTGATCGGGCCATCGTCAAACGCATGATGGAGGTGTTCGGCTTTGCTGAAACCTATGCCGATCTGATTGCGTTCACGCTCTCCATCAGCGAGAGCCTGGGCATGTCTGACTTGGCAGTCAAGCAGGTCAAAAAGCCTGTTGCCGAAACGCTTGTCCTTGGCGACCACGCAATGCGTCAGGCCATCAAACGGGTTTCCGAGGCGGTGGCGGTTGGCGAGGCGCTGGGAAGGACGGTTGCGTACCGGCGCACCATCAACGAAGGGTTTGCGGTAACCGACGCTTTGCGCCGCGCCATGCGAATTTCGGTGAACGAAGCACTCGAGCTTGCCGAGCAGTACCGCCGGCATGCCAACGGCGTGGTGAGCGACATGATCGTCTCAAACGTGGCCATCACCGAAGCCGACTTCCTGAACATCATGGAAGCCGGTCACCCGCCGGGTTACACGGACTTCAGGGATTTCATCCAGGGTGACTACACCTATCGCCGTGCGCTGTTTCGCGCCATCCTGAATTCGCGCAATTCCGATCGCGGCTTTATCGAAAACCTCCGCGTCACCGTGGACGTTCCCGACATCTTCGATCGCGGCACCGCGCAAATCACCGACGCCATCGCAGGCTCATCCATCGCTTTTACACGGACGTTTCGGGTGCCGCCCGAAGTCGCCATGACCCACAAGGGCGGAACCCTGGTCGCCATTCCCCGAATTGTGGGCGGTGTCACCACCACCGGATTTGCGGCGGCGTTAGAGGTCAGTTCCGGCACCCGCGTGACCGGCTCATTCACCTGGATAGCACAGGGGTACTAAACCATGCAGAACTTCACCGATATTCCGTCATCCCGAACCTTGTCGGACTCCTTGATCGAGATCCTCAATAACGACAAGACCGCCATCTCCTGCAACAGTGGCACGACCTTCCCGACTGTGGGCCTGCAAATCGGGATGCTGTGCTACCGATCTGACCAGTTGAAGCTCTACCAGTTGATCGGCACCAACCCGGACAACTGGCGGCTGATCATGGATCTGGCCAGTGGCATCGATGCGCAGTTCGCCGCCAAGCTCAATGCGGCCACCTACACCGCAGCTGATGTGTTGGCCAAGTTGCTGACGGTTGATGGCGCGAGTACGGGGCTGGATGCCGATTTGCTTGATGGCCAGCATGCCAGTGCCTTCGCATCCAGCACGCACAACCATAACGCGGCCTACCTTGGAATCACCGCCAAGGCGGCCGACGCCGATAAGCTCGATGGCTACGACTCGGCGGCGTTTGTGCGTTCGGTCAACGGTGCTGGCCCGGATGCCAATGGCAATGCAGCCGTCAGCATCGATCTGTCTGGTCGGGTGGCCAAGACTGGCGACTCGATGAGCGGGAGCCTCACCATGACCAGTGGGGCCAACATCGTGTCCTCCCGCCCGGGTGACGACGCGCGCAACACCGGCTTCAAGATGTCTGACGGTCAGGACCTTGGGGAAATGAACCGCAACAACCAGTATTACGACGACCGCGCCAGCAACTGCAACGGCTATGTGCCCAACGGCAATTGCAACGGCAATGCCCAGTGGACGCCGCCCAACGGCAACTGGTGGGAGTGGTATTCGTCGATTGGTCGCGGAGCCTGGGAGAACAACGGCTCCTACGACGGGGCCGGGGGTTCTTCTTACTCCTACAACGCCGTGTCGGTCGGATTCAACTACGACGGCTATTACTTGGCGGTTGACGAGATCGGCGGTGGCGAATACCACCGCAATTACCGCAACTGCAACTGTGGCGCGTTCAACTGCCGCACCAACTGCAATTGCAACTGTGATTGCAACTGCAACTGCAACTGCTAAGGAGTTCGCCCATGTTTCGTCAAATTGTTCCCAGCATGTCGTTTCCGGCCTGGCTCGATCTGGTGGTGACCGAGCGCATTGTGAGCCTCACCGCCTACACCGAAATGACCGCCGCGCAATACGCGGCCGTGCTCGAACCCCTAAAAGACCAGAGCGCCCCCGTGCGCAGCCTGCAGTTCGAGGGCCCCCTGGTGCCTGGCGAATTGCCACCCAGAGCCACCGGCGTTTATCACAACCGCCTGCCGTGTATACGCCTGACCCGCCCCTGCATCGAGGGCAGCGTGTTGGGCCCCGGCTATGCCGGACGCTACTTCCAGGCGCACGCCTATTCACTGATCGATCTGGATGACCCCTCGCTGGGTGTGGCGGAAAAATCTGATGCGGCAGTCTGGGTCTGCGGCATCGATTACGCGGGTTATCTGCACCCGTTCTACAACGCCATCGCCTATGAGACGAGCACCAAGATGCACCCGATGCGCTCGGTGCGAAACCTGGGTGCCCCGAGCTGCTTTTTTATCTACCAGCCCTTCGCCAATGTGCCCTTCACCGAGTGCAGCATGACCCTCAAGGTCAACGCCTCAAAAGGCTATCGAGCGAACGTCGCAGGCTGGACCGAGGCGACGGATCTTAATTACCTCAACGCACTCAAGGTCGTCCTGCCCGGACTGGAACTCACCGCAGGCGGCGGGCAGATCAAGGCGGGCGATACCGCCACCGTCACCGTGCAGTTGATTGATGGCGATGAGACCCCGATCAGCCACTCGACGATGCTCTACCTCGAGGAAACCGGCGGCTACCTGCCCAAACGGCGCGTATCGGCGGCCTCTGGCAGGGCGAGTTTCAAGGTGTCGGCCACCGGGCTTGATCCTGGTGACACCTTCAAGGTGAAGGTGGGATTGCGCAATTACTCGGGCCTGCTAGACGTACCGTTCGAGGTGATCTGATGGAAATACGCAATCTGTGGCCCACACCCGTGGCGACCGAACACATCGCGTTGCCCGAACCCATGCGCCAGGCGCTCATCGATGTGCTGGTGCGCCGTGAATCCGAGAGCAAAGAAACCCTTGAAGCGGATCCGGATTTTCATCGCTTCATGACTTCGAAGAAGTTCTATTCGAGCACCCACTACAACCTCTTTGCTGAAGCCCATATTCACCCGGAGTCCCAAGCAATACTTGATTTCGAGCAAATGGCCTGTAACCGCTTTCGCCACTACCTCGAGACGGCTTACGGCATTGCCGCCGACCAGGGCGTGGAACTCGCCGGGCGCTGCTTTGGCAACGTGCAGCTGCCTGGTGCCAGAACGTTTCCGCACTATCACCAGTCCTCTGACGGGGTCATGATTCATTACCTCGAGGTCGGCGACGGACGTGACCCGGAGTCGCAACGCTCGGCGCGGCACGGCAGGCATGCGCTTTTGCTGCTCGATCCTCGCGGCACGCCAAACTTTCCCTGGTGGGAAAAGATCGAATCAATCACCCCGCGCCAAGGCCTCACCGTGATTCACCCGGCCAACCTCTGGCACGAGTCGAACGTCTGGCGTGGCACCGGCACAAGGGTGTGTATCGTGGTGAATTTCCAGATCATCAAACCGGGCTACCAGAGCCTGCATCAGCCGCTGCGCGGCTAATCCCCCGATTTATCCAGGAGTGTCCAGATGCCGCTAACCACGAGGGCAGGATTCGGCGTGTCCGTCGCCGAGCCCGATTCCGAAACTGTGCTGATGAAGGTAACCATTCTTGATGGCGAGCGCATCAAGGGTGTGCACGAGTTTCACCTCAAAAAGCACCACAGCCAATCCGCCGACGACATGTGTCGCACCGCATTTCCGATGGCTTTCGAGGAAATCGCGCCATGACCACGTTCACCATTCACGCCCGGCGCGCCACCGATCAGGTTGAGACCACCTTCACCTACGACAACCAGACCTCGGCGCTACTGCGTGCCGATGGCACGCCGGTGATCTCGAGCCGGCCCCTGCAGTTTGGCGATGCCGAAATCGTGTCTGTCGATCAACCCGGCCGCAAGGGCGATATCAAGACCCTCAAGATCAGCCTGGGGCTTTCGTGCAATTACGAGTGCGGCTATTGCAGCCAGCGCTTTGTGCCGCACGCGGGTGAAACCAATCCGGGCGATGTTGCGCTGTTTGTGGCACAGATCACCGCGAGCCTCACCACACCGCCAGCGCGGATCGAGTTCTGGGGCGGTGAGCCGTTTGTTTACTGGAAAACCCTGAAACCGCTGGCCGAGGCGTTACGAGCGCTGTACCCGGCCGCCAATTTCAACATCATCACCAACGGCAGCCTGCTCGATGCGGAGAAAAACGCGTGGCTGGACAGGATGGGCTTCGGGGTAGGCATTTCGCACGACGGCCCCGGCTACCACGCGCGCGGTGCTGACCCGCTCGATGATCCTGAAAAACGCGCGGCCATCATGGCCTTGTACGCCCTACTAAAACCCAAGGGCCGCATCAGTATCAACGCGATGATGCACCGTGGCAACCAGAGCCGGGCCGATGTGCAGGCGTGGTTGCGTGAGCGCTTCGGTGATGATGTGCCGATCGGCGAAGGGGCCTATATCGACCCCTACGACGAAGGCGGGATGGCGGCGGTGCTGCGGGACACGACCGAACACTTAATGTATCGCGCCCGTGCTTTTGCGGAATTGCGCCAGGGGCGGGTGGCGAGTTTCCAGATCGCACGCCAGAAGATTCAAGGCTTCATCGATTCCATCCGCAACCAGCGCCCGGCCAGCGCCGTGGGCCAAAAGTGCGGCATGGACAAACCCGACAACCTGGCGGTCGACCTCAAGGGAAATGTGCTCACCTGCCAGAACGTGTCGGCGGCGGCCGTATCCCCCAACGGACAGACCCACAAAATCGGGCATCTCTCGGATCTGCCCAACGTGAAACTCAAGACTGCCACGCACTGGAGTCAGCGCCGCGATTGTGCCGCCTGCCCGGTGCTGCAGATATGCCAGGGCAGCTGCATGTTTCTCGAAGGACCGCTGTGGGAGGCCGGTTGCGACTCGGCCTATTCCGACAACGTGCCGTTCTTTGCGGCGGCGATTGAGTTCCTGACAGGTTGCGCACCGTATTACATCGAGGGCGATTTCAGGGACGACCGGAAGGACATCTTTGGTCGGGTGCGCGGGGTGCCGGCAAACAAGCTCAAGCACGTCATCGAAATTCACGCCATTTCCGCCTAGACCGACTGCTTTTGATCAACCGCCCGCCTGGCTCGCGTCAGTGCGGGCTTTTTACTTTGGAGAAATTGAAATGCAAGCTACTGAACACCCCGCGATCGCAGAAAACATGGCGCTGCTGCGTCGTGAAGACTTTGAAGAACTGCTCGACCGTGCCGCCGAACGCGGGGCCGAACGCGCACTGGCCAACCTGGGGCTGGAGAATGGCCACGCCGCTGCTGACATTCGTGATTTGCGCTGCTTGATCGAAGCGTGGCGCGATGCGCGGCGCACGGCGTGGCAGACGATTGTGAAGGTGGTCACCACTGGACTGCTGGTTGCACTCTTGATTGGCGCAGCGATCAAGTTAAAGCTGTACGGGGGTGCCCAGTGATCGAGACGCTGCTTGGCGGCCTTCTCGGCGGAGCGTTTCGTCTTGCGCCGGAGATTCTGAAGTGGATTGACCGCAGGGGCGAGCGTGGCCACGAACTGGCGATGCAGGACAAGGCGCTGGAGTTTGAGAAGTTGCGGGGTGCGCAGCGGATGGCGGAGATTGGTGCTGTGGCAGATGCTGCGTGGAACAGCGGGGCCATCGCGGCGCTGAAAGAAGCGGTTGCTGCGCAGGGGCGGCCCTCGGGCGTGAAGTGGGCTGATGCGTTGTCGATCAGCGTGCGGCCGGTGATCACATACTGGTTTATGGCGATCTACTGTGCCGCCAAGACCGCTGCTTTCGCGGCTGCAGTCACCGCTGGCGCTGGTTGGGGCACGGCCATCCTGCACGCATGGACGGAAGCGGATCAGGCACTGTGGGCCGGGGTGCTGAATTTCTGGTTCATCGGACGCGTGTTCGACAAGGTGCGGCCATGATCGAGGTGCCGCAGGAGGCCATCGATCTCGCCAAGCGCTTCGAAGGCTTCCACCGCGTACCGAAGTCTGATCCCGGCCGCGCGCACCCCTACATCTGTCCGGCGGGATTTCACACCATCGGCTACGGCCATCTGTGCGAATCGACGCATCCGCCAATCACAGAGACCGAAGCGGAGGTCTATCTGGCGCGCGACCTGCAAACCGCACTCTCTGCGACGCTGCGCTACTGCCCGGTGCTGGCCACCGAGCCAGAGGGGCGGCTTGCGGCCATCGTGGATTTCACTTTTAATCTCGGTGCGGGTCGACTGCAAATGTCGACGCTGCGTCGACGGTTGAACCTGCGGGATTGGTTCGCAGCATCGCAAGAGTTACGACGATGGGTTTATGGCGGTGGGGTTGTGTTGCCGGGGTTGGTAATCAGACGGGAGGCCGAAATCATCACACTGCACGGTCCAATTTAAACGCGTGCCGACATTCATAACGCTTAACCGTCAGTCTCCCTGACGAGTCCCAATCATTCGGGTCGTCGGTCAAGCAGTTCGTCGAACACCATTGCCAGTCCCGGATGCACATCGCGCACGCCCGCGACAACTTTAGCCGACCAAACAAAATAGTCCTGCTTACGTGCAACTGACCAATCCGCTGGCGGCGACGCAAGGATATCGCGCAGATTGCAAATCTTGTCCGCAAGTTTTACCAATTTCGCCTGCGGAGATGCGTGTGCGGCATGTTCTATTTGCAGCCGTTTCCGCTCTGCTTTGGGCAGTGACTTGTCATCGGTCACCTCGAGCACAATCTCTGTCACGGTGTCGCCAAAAATATCTCGCAATTCATCGGCCGTGGTTTCGGTATCCTCAATCGTGTCGTGCAGTAGCGCAGCACTGATTACGTCTGGATCCGTCACGTGGCCTTCATTGGCAAGTACATCAGCCAGTGCAATAGGATGGTTGATATAGGGCGAAGCTTCGGCATCCTTTCGCCTTTGGTCGCGATGTTTCTCTGCAGCAAATGACGCTGCTTTCAGAATTACGCCCAGGTCGGTCCTCGTTGCCATCCAGTTATCTCCTTACCACTTCCGCATTACGTCGATCTAGCTCAGATCCCATTGTTCGATGAGCAATTGAGCGTCAGCGGGACACACGGCAATCTTCTGTCGATCCAATTTGACCTTAGTGCTCCAGCCCTTCGGAAAAAAATAATCGTCCCCTATAACCGCTGGACCGTCATTAAGGGGTAATCCCGAGGAAATGATTGGAAGCAGGACATTCGCGACAATCGAATAGCGATTTGGATAACCGTTACCCCCGAGATCTACCGCCTCGCCACGTTGCACAAGGTCGTAGAGCCACTGCAATCCAGATGTTCCAGTTTTCCAGCTTGCGATCGATTCCCCTTCTGGCGTGTCGGCTGACCGCTCGCTCCCCCGAAAAACCAGTACTTGCCATCCAAGCATGATGAATCCCTTCGTCAGCATTACTCCGCTTAGCAGCGAAATCCGATCAAACTACTCTGGATCATCCCAGTCCACAGCCGGATCCTGCGTAGCCAGTTTGAGCAGCAATTCGCCCCCGCGTTCTGTATCGAAAAGTTCCTGAACGAGATGGTACGTTTTGTTCACCACATCTACCATGAGCACCTTCATCTGGGCATCGTCAAGTCGGGAGAGTTCATTCCACGGAATTTCGCCGAATGGCGTGTGGACGACAACGTCCGTGTAATCGCCAACCTTCGATGCAGGAACAATCCCGGTGTGCAGGTCTTCAAGGGCCGAATTTCGAAAGCACCTCAGAGCAATATGCTTGGCAAGCCGCTTCTGCATGACCGGATCGGTAATCAGAGCTTTTACGGCATCATCGTTATTCATCGTGTTCGGACCGTGAATAATTGCGGGGACGTAGTATTTCCGAGATTTTTCATGGCTGGGCATCCCTCACAAGTATTTCGATCTCCACATACCGCTTAAATTCATCGATGCTCATAAAGCAGCGGTAGCCAGCTTGGCTGGCAATAGCGATTGTGTCAGTGCTCTCGTTCATCAGAATTGCGACGGGTTGACTGAGTTCCTCCTGAATACCCGCAGGCCAAGCCAGATCGAACACTGCTTTTTGCTCTCCAGTTGAAGAATCGGAAAAATCGTAGGACAGAACCCCGCGTGGTAGGCCCTGATCTTCCAGCCATTCGTTGACTGCTTCCAGTTGGTACTCTTCATCCTCGCTGGTGACGCCGCCTGCCGCAGCAAATACAGGAGCCGCAACTGCTGGGCCGGCCAGCCAGCGGTTGTCACCGTGCAAAAGGTCTTCCATTCGTCGGTTCAACTCGGCCGCCAGCAGTGCCTTTCTGGCTTCCAAGAACTCGCGGAAATTTTCCATCTTCCACAGTGCAGGATCATTCGGGATCCACTGCGACGCTAATGCGCCGGGGTGGGCACTTTCAACCGCAGGAAAATACTCTTCGGGCAGCCGATCAGTGATGACGAGATTTGTGTCCTTGGTGAGGAAACAAAAATTTGCCAGGGCATTTACTTCGGGCCTTTTGAAATTGCGTTTGTAGAGCTGGGCTTTCGGGAAAATATGGTGCACTTCAAGCCGACTCATCTGGCCGAGCAGGTTAGCCCTGAGGGGGATGCCTGAGCCCCAATCCCGCGCCTCACCCATCCGCGTTAACAGATACAGAACCGGATAAAAACGGGCACCCAGACTCCAGCCAGTGAAGTGCCCCGGCTCTGCACGCAGCCCGCCATGCCACAAGCGCAATTGTTCCAGCAGCTTATCCAGGCCGCCGTCCTCGCCTTCCAGTGCCGCCAAATCGTGATCGATAAACGACTCCGTGGATCCTGAGAAACGCCCCCACATACCGGCTTGGACAAACCAGAACAGCAGCTTGTCTCGTTCTGTTTCGTTCAAGGGTCCATTTCGGCGATCTAGGTAACGCACCATCACCGGCACACCGTACCTTCCGAAAAAAACCTGGTCGTGATCCAAGCCAAGTCGTCCACTGATTAGGTTCAGGCTTGTTTCAACGTGCCTCGTGGCTCGTCTGAGGCCATCCTGAATGTCTGCAGCATTTTTCTCATGCAAAAATTGAAACCTCGCTTCACCGGTTAAGACGGTGTTGACAGAGCGCAGCAGCCAGTCAAGATTGAAGTGGTAATCCTTTTTTGCCCATTCTTTGAGCTTGGCCTTCATCGTATCGCGAGCATCAGGCCAGTCAGCGCAGATCTTGCGCCAGGGCAAGATCGCCCTTGGATAGTTTGGTTCCACCGCTGTTTACCTGATTGAAAATATCCACGACCACATCCAACGTCTTGTCCGCGCCGGTAACTTCTTCGATGTGGAGGTCGATGTCTGTCACTCCGAGCAGTCGGCTAAGACGTCCGACGTACTCGCCAACCTTGGATGCCAGTGCAGGTTGCGCAGCCAACTGTGTGACTGATTCGCCAAGGCCGTCGGTTCCTCTCCTCATCAAATCGGTGACATCGATCCACAGCGGGTCATCTCTCATCTTGACGGGCTGGTAGAACTCGAAACTCTCCGTGTCGAGGTGAAATCTCAAACCTGTGAATGCTCTGGCGTTGCCGTCAAAGAACTCCGGTGGCCGACCACGAACCACCCCGTAGAGCGAAGTCATGCGCTGCTGTCCATCAAGCAATAACTTCACCACGCCAGCAGCCAAAGGGCCATCCCCACGGTGCGCCGCCGTTTCGGATTTGGTGGCCCAAACCAATAGGCCGCCTACTGGGCGACGAAGGTAAAGCGACGCAAACAGTTTACGAACTTGGTCACTGTTCCAGACGTAGCCGCGCTGAAACTCTGGCAGCGCCATATGACCACTGTCGATGTGGTCAAGGATGGTGGAGATTTTCATACGATATACGCCCTCCAAATTTTCATTCTTCAGTTACATCTAGCCGTCTCACCCGTCAGCGGTGCGCGTGGCTCTACGACGATCACCCCAATCCAAAATAGCGCTCAAAAAATACGGCCAGCTTGTCCAGCACCGTTTGCTTTTTAACCGAATGCCCGTTGTTTTTTGAAAATCTTGAAACGGGCGGCAGAATCTTCGTTATGGCCGTGCCTGTGGTCTGAATCGCGCCATCGCGAAAAGCGTTGTCAACAAACGCTTTCGTCGCGTTGGCGTTGAGGCCCTCGTCGGCGATGATTCGGTTAAGTTCATCGGCTCTTTTTATCGCAATGAAAGCCAGCCACTCTGCATCGACCTTGGTGCCGGTGGAGACGGAATCCACAAATTGCTGAATAAGGTCTTTCTTGTTGCGTAGAGACGGGCTGGCGTTGATCGCGCGTTCGATGGTTGCGCGAATTTCCTTGTCCTGCCCGCTACCCTTAGCCTTCAGGTACCTTTCGACCAGCATCAGGATGTAATCGACGTTGATTTCCACCTGCTTGAT
>SXGU01096364.1_pt1 | contig 29295 bp, 19 predicted proteins | sample 3174531 | NCBI WGS metagenome assembly SXGU01 (sample SAMN11356863, study PRJNA531348) | freshwater metagenome | isolation source: freshwater sample F1-140 | place: China: Fuxian Lake, Yuxi | collected 2017-12-25 | reverse complement strand
GGCGACCTGGGCCTGGGGCTGCAGCCCAAGCTGCTGCGGGTGCTGCAAGACGGCGAGTTCTACCGGGTCGGCAGTCGGCGGCTACAGCACACCGATGTGCGCCTGGTGTGCGCTTCGAACCGCGCACTTGAGAAGCTCGTCGAAGACGGCTCGTTTCGCCAGGATCTCTACTACCGCATCAACACCGTCCGCATCGAACTGCCGCCGTTGCGCCAGCGCCCGCAGGACATCGCACCGCTGTGCGAGCTGTTCTTGGGCCGGCTGCGGGCGCGCGACCCGCGGGCGCCGCTGCGACTGACGGCGGCGGCCCTGCAGGCACTGCAAGGCTACCCCTGGCCGGGCAACGTGCGCGAACTGCAACACGCCATCGAGCGGGCGGCACTGGTGGCGGAGGGCGACGCCATCACGCCCGAGTGCTTGCCAGGCGAGTTGCTCGGCCGACCCGGGCCACTGCGTCAGGCAGACGACGCACCCTACAAGGACGCGCGGCGCACTTTTGAGACCGACTATTTCAGCCGGTTGCTGACGCGCGCCCACCACAACGTGCACAGGGCTGCGGACCTCGCGGGGCTGCACCGCAGTACGCTTTACGAGAAACTCGCGGCGCTCGGCTTGCCATTTGACGGTGACCACGGCGGACCACGTGAAAAAAGGTTTGAACGCGCGTAGCCCATGCGCGTTTGCCAGGTGGCGGGCATACGACAGGGCACACACACGGCAAGGCGCCGGGTGCGCTGCTCCTACTGGAGGACAACATGAAACGTCTTGCGATGGCGCTGGTTGCGGCCCTGTTGGTTGCGGCTGGCCTGGCGGCAGTCGGCGCGCGCGACTCGGTAGCGGAGGGCAAGGCCTGCGTGCGGACCAAGTTCGACACCAAGTTGACCGAAGAGGCCTGCAAGAAGGGCGGGCAGGACGAGGCCAAGAAAGCCTGGAAGGCCTGGACGGCCGAGGCCAAGAAGACCGAACCCAAGATGGCGTGCAAGACCTGTCACGAGAAGCAGGCGCCCAACTACGAAGTCAACGCGACCGGGCTGGAGACGTACCGCAAGTTGGGCGGCAAGTAGCGGTTCAGGGCAGGCCCGACCGAACCGCAACGCCTGCGGTCGCGTGTTGAAATCCCGGCTGCAAGCGCAGGCTGACCGTTTGCAACGCGCAACATGGGCTGTGTTCCTGCTTGCGCTCGGGAGCCAGGCGTCTGGCGGGCGCCACTGGCTCAGCCCGAGACCTGCGCCCGGTGATCCCAACCGTCGTCGAGGTTAGGCCAACTGCCATCACCGCTGCTAACTGGGTATTCGCTTGGCGCAATTGGATCTTGCGCGCTAGCCTGTTGTCGACGGCAACGACCTGCACGACCACCGTCGAACATCGCCATTGCCAAGAAATGTGGGCCATGCCGCCGCTCGCCGCCAATCCAGTCGTCGGCCAGGACAAGCCCCTGCTGCTCGCGAACGCGGTCGATGGAACCGTCGAGCCGATGGTACTGTCGGCGCCGCCACTCGGCCGCTCGGGAATTCTAGTTGTCGTCGGTCGGGAATTCTAGTTGTCGCTTGACACACGGATCTTCATGTGATTCGCTTGGTGGCCTCGCTCAGGCATGGTGGCAACGGTCGCCACGCCGTGTCATTGCGACTTGACCTAGCTGAGGAATTCCCGCCGCTGACTGCGGAGACCCCGCCCGAGCGGCTGCTTGCGCTGCAACGGGCCGGGTCGGCGCGCTGCGCCGCGGTCCTGCGCGCCGATTTCAAGGTGTTGAGCGTCTACTTTGGCGGCAAGAAGCTGCGGTGAGGGGGCGAAGGCTCGCCACCGCAGCCACAATCCACGGCCAGAGGCCGTAATCCTCGCGCGTGATGCCCTCTTCATCGACCAGTCGCATGGCACGCTTGGGCGGCTGGACGCTGCTTGTTGTCGCGGCGTTGATGGCGACTGCCGGCACGCGGGCGCTGCTGGCTCACGCCTACACGGTGCCAGCGGGTGACGACGTTGTCGTGCTGCCACAGGCTACTTCGACGGTGGCGCTCGGCGAGCCTGCCGCGTGGGCGCGGGCCACTTTCAGCCGCATCGTCCGCTACAACCGCCAATCGACCCGCGACGAGTCGTGCGGCAGCCGGCTATTTGCCAATTCAAGCGTGCTGCTTGGTGGCTCTGCTGGCGAACAGCGCTTCGACCTGACGCGTGCCGATGCCCTGCAGGGCTTTGATCCGGAAACGGTTGTGCTTACCGCCAATGAAGTCGACCGCGCCGACGTGCCAGCGCCGTGTCGCCTGCAGGGCAAGGCCGTCCGGGTCGTGCAGCTTGCGATCCGTCCAGGCGACAGGGCGTTACTGGTGCCAGGGCCGCGGCCCCAGCTCTGGCAAGGTGGGCGAGCCGCACAGCTGGCGCGCGCAGACGCCATGCACGGCGACCGGCGCTGGCGGGCGTTGGGAGGCCTACTGGTCGGCGCGCTCACCGGCCTTGTCGGCGTGGCATTGTTGCGCGGCTGGCGGATTGGCGGTACTCGCCGCACCGCACCTTCGACAGGCAGCGGGTAGACGGCCCCTCATGCCGAGGCCGTTCCCAGTTGCCAAACGCCAACCTCGCGGCCACCATCGCGTCTACGGCAGTCAAGCCGCACGCTCGGTCGCGCCGATGTCCCACTTGCTGCGCAGCCTTGTGGTCGCGTTTGTCGTTTCGGCATCCGTGGCGGCTCCCGCTGCCGCCAGTGAGCCACCACTGCAGCAGCAGCCAGTGCCGGCAGGGGCCTTGGAACCCAAGCTCGTAGCTTCGCTCAACAAGCTTCTCACGCGATGCATCCTGGTCTACCGATGGCGCTCCGCAGACCGCGAGAGCTGGCGCGATGCCATCGTCGCTGAACCCGAGTGGTGTGACGCCGCCGCCGAAGAGGCCACCACCCGCATTGTGGCCGCCGGGTCCAAAGTCGCGGCGCAATACTGGTGGTGGCTGCGCGGCTCCATCCACGGCGCGGTTGCGCCCGGCGAAATTGCGGCTGCTGGCCTCGGCGACTGGCAAAAGCGGCCGCCTGGGTGCCGCAAGCAGCTGTGCGCTACCCGGCACGAAGCCATCGCGGACAAGCTCGCGGACGGCCTGAGCGATGGGGCAGTCGTCAGCCGCGCCGCGTTTGCGCTGCAAGAGATCGCAGCCGGCCGACTGGCACCATCCGCTCCGTTCAGCCCGACCGAGATGGGGCCGTTTGAGCCGGCGTACGCGTGGCTCACGACGATGCTGTGGGAGCGCACGGGTCGCGTCGGATGTCGTCAGGCGCCCTGGGACAAGTCGAAGGCGACGCCTTGCGCCACGTGGTGGGTCGACTGGTACCGCAAGCACGGCGCGGCGCCGGCAAGCTGGTCGACGGTCGCCGCCAAGCTGCGCGCTGAGCACCTAGGCTCCGCTGATCTGGCGCTGCGCTGGGCGGCGTTGTCGCCAGCCCAGGACGACGCGGAAGCGTGGAGAGGTCGCACCTATGCCGCGGCACGGCCGGTCTGGCTCGACGCGCGCACGCCGCGGCCGATCGCCGACGCGTACTACGAGGCGCTTGGGCTGGCTGCCGATGACTGGTGGACCATGGTCTACCCCCCAAACGCGACTGGCTTCGACCTGTCGTGGGCTGTCGTTCCCCAAGCTGCACCAGCAGGGCCGCCGCCAGATCCCACCGCCACCTCGCCACCCCAACCCGTGACGTTGACCGCCGCCCAAAGCGCGCAAGTCGGCCCTATCGCCGAGTGGATCGCCAAATCGCTGGACGAGTGTGAACCGGACGGCCTTGGCTGGACCGTCGACGAGCGGCCTGCGATTTGCGCCCAGTATCGGGCCAACGTGCAGCGTGTGCGGGAGCCAGCGTTGGCGGCGGTGGCGCTGGTGCGGGCGGCGGCTGGCCAGGTCGCCGACCAGGTGGACGGTCGCAACGGGTTCGACCATCAGGCTCAGACGCCAGGCATGCTCGCGGCCCTGCGCAAGCGCGCCGGCGATGCCTTGTTGCTGCAAGCGCTCGCTGCCGAGCTGCAGCGCGCGACCACCGGCCGTGAAGTCGCGCGGGCGGCGGAGGTCATGCGGCTGTTGGCACACTGGACCGGCGCGGCGTTGTGCGCCATCCCCAACGACACCGATGCCGTGCCGCAGTGCACCCAGACTTGGCTCGACTTTTGTGCTGGGCATGCCCGTGAAACCGCGGCTCAGTGGCGCGCCTGGGGGACGCGGCAGGCCCAGGCGGACATCGCGCATCCCGATCCGTATCGGCTCCTAGCTGTTGCAGAGTGGTATGTCGCACGCGGCAAGAAGGGCGATCGGCCGCTAGTTCGCTGGCTGGTGCGCAATACCGTCCTCTTGCCCACAACGCCACCCGCCGTGCGGGCGCGCCTTGCCGAGATCCGCTTCGGCGTCGCCGGACTGGACGTACTGTACCCCAAGGACTGCAAGCAAGCTTTGCCCAACCTGGCGTTGCCGCGGCCGTGAAGGCGCCACGCCTTTTCAAATTGGCGCTGTCGGTGCTTGGCGTCTGCGCGTTTGTGGGCAGTGTCGGCGGCGACCCGTCCTCGCTCAAGTTTGCTCGGCAGACCGTCCCTGTTGGCCGCGCCCTGTTTACAGGCCCTGGTGGCCCGGTGCATGTCGCCAACAAGCTGTGCAGTGCGCGTCAAACGGATGCGGATTGCGCGGCGTGCCATGCTGAGGTCGCGCGCGAAGCGGGCCAGTCCAGTCACGCATCTGCGTGGTCGGGCGCGTTCTTTCAGGCCCAGTGGCAGAAGGAGCCGCTGGCGGCTTGCGTCCACTGTCATGCGCCGCAAGGTGTGCCGGTCGCTAGCGCCGGGGCCGGCCCTGTGGGGCTTGGCTGCGCGACGTGCCATGTGCGCGTTGATGGCATCGTGGCAGGAGCCGCGGTAGCAGCGCCAACGCCGGCGCCCCACGCCGTGGTCCGCGATCCGCGGCTGTCGGCAACCGAGGGCTGTGCGGGTTGTCACCAGTTCGGTTTCTTTGGCCTGGGGTCGGCGGGGTCGGACCGCCATGAGACGCCATCGCTGCAACAAGCGACCTACGCCGAGTGGTTGCTGTCGCCGGCCGGGCGCACCGGCACAACCTGCCAAGCCTGCCACATGCCAGTTGTTGCCCGCAGCAACGGCCAGCCGGGCAGGTCGCACGCTTTTGCGGGCCGCACGGTGGGCCTGCTCGCAGCCAGCTTGAAAGTGCAGGCCGCATGGTCCCGCAAAAACGATGTCACGGAGCTCAGCCTGCGGCTGGACCTGGCAGCGGCGGGCCACGCAGTGCCGACGGGCGACCAGTTTCGCCGCATCGACGTGCGCCTGCTGGATCCAACCGGCCGGGCGCGCGCAGTGGCCCACTTGGGTCGCACGTGGCGGCGCCTGACGGAGCAGGCCCTGGACGGAGCACGGGTGGTGGGCAAGACGCTCGCATCCGACCGGCGCGTGCTGCCCGGGTCGCCCCGCCTGGTGCTGCTGCGGGCCAAAGGACCGCCGGGACAGTGGCACTACACGTTGGAGCATGTGCGGGCAGCGCGGGACCCGGTCGCGGGCGTGCTCGAGTGCGAGCCGGGTGCCCAATGTACGGTGTTTGGTGGGGGATGAACTGGCGCTGGCGAACGGCACCGGATTTTACGAGTGCACTGGGTGTATCGGCACGGACGCTTGCGGTCCGGGGACGTGGCCGGCGGATCCGTCGTTGCGGCGGCGGAGACCTGCTGCACGAGCGGTGCGTTCAGTTTCAGCCTGCCGAGCGTGCGGTCGCGACCAACCCCGGGACGCAGGAATGCGACCTGCAGCGCGGCGGCGTCATCGGCAACCCGCGTTGACGTCAGGCAGATGCCGCTGGTGTGGACGACATGACTCACCGGGTGCCCGGCAGCCCGCGCGACGTCCAGCACTGGACCGGTGGCATCCGCGGCAGCGTGGACTACGGCGACTAGGCTTGGGTTGGTCGTCAAAGGGCCGAGCGCAAGAGCGTGCCACAGGCGGACGGCGCGGCCATGTGCGCTTGCTGGGCGTGCGCCGCGCGCAAAGCCACCTGAGCAGAGCGCGCCCTGACCAGCGGCATCGAGTCGGGTTCTGTGGGCGCGGCCAGAGGCTGGCAGTGCGATTCGGGACTGAAAAACATAAGACTTGAACGCTCTCGGCAACGAGCGGGGCCGCGAGTCGGCCTCCGAGGCCGCGAGTTGGCGACCCACGCAACAAGCAATCGGGCTAAAGAAATGATTGAGTAAATCATTTCCAGGCGCTTACGCTGCCGGCTCACCAAACACGGTCCGCGCAAATCCCATCCGCAACAAGTCTTCGCGCTGTAAGGTTTTGCCGTTGGCTGGCACCACACGCTGCACGCGCGCTGCCACCCTGCCCGCCAGATCGCCGTCGTCGACGACCGCACGCGCCAGCATCCGCACCAGGCGGCGCGCGAGGATGCCGCTGTTCGCCGTCAGCCGCCGGTAGCTGTCGGGCGTCAACAGCCACGCCTGGACTTCGGTCGTCGCAATCGCTGTCCAGCCTGCTGGACCACCGTCAATGGCGCACGATGGGTTGACCCAGCGACCAGCAGCCAGTTGGTCCACCGACAGCCCAAGTTCGCCCACCTCTGCCAGCAGTTCGACCTCGCCCCCGACCAGCAGCCACGTTCCCGCGGTAGGCTGACCCGCCCGCGCCAGACAGGAACCCGAACGCAGCCGGCGGTCAAAGGCAATGCGGCGAAAGGCCTGCAGGTCTTCGACCGTGACGTCGTTCAGCGACGGCAGCGCAGCAAGGCCGCGGGTGAAGGTGCCAATGCTCATCGCCTGTCTCCTAGGCCAAGCTTGGCGGCAAGAAAGGCCAGTGCACCGCCCCGGGCCGGGTCAGGCGGTGAGTTGCTCGGTTGGCAGTTCCCGATGATGCGGTCAATGCGGCCAAAGTAGCCGCGTGCACGCCTGGCCATGGCGGCGTTGATGGCCTCAAACAGGTATTGGGCAGCATCCGGTACGATGCGGTCGAGCAGCGCAAGCCGCGTCTGGTCCAACTCGTAGACGACAGCGAGCGATGCGGCGACCACCGTGCTGGCGTGGCGATCGGCGCCAAGCAGGGCTTCGATGCCGACAAAGGTGCCGGGCTTGGCGGCCATCACGGTACGGCTGCATCCGGTGTCATCCAAGAACTCCACGCGCAGGCTGCCCTCGGTGATGAGCCAGGCCGCGCTGGCCGCGCTGTCTGCGGAGAACACCGGTTCATCGGCTTGCAGTTCGCGGCGAAACATCACCGCGGCGATTTGCGCGACGTGCTGTTTGGGCATCTGCGGGGCCAGGCGCATCAGGGCCTCGGCAAACGCCTTATCGCCAAGGCCGGTCGACCGGTCGCGCTGGGCGCTCGCGGCACCGATCTGCTGACTGTTCTCGTGAGCTGGCGGACCCGGCCTGGCAAACTGCAGCTGCCAGGGCGTCAGCCGCGCGGGATCGATGTGGTCGGTCTGGACGGGCGGCCTGGGCGCGCGCGGCGGCGCGTCTGGGGGCGGCTGTGGCACGTAGGACTGCACCTGCGGCAGCACCACCGGCCCGGACTGTGGCCTGACTCGCGTCCGCCAGGCGCCAAAGGGCAGCACGGACTCGGCGCTGACGCTACTCGGCCCCGCTCCGCGCCGCGTCGTCGAACTCGCCGTTGCCGGGTCGTGCATGCTGTCTCGTTCGGTCATTTCGATGGTGCTGTCGCCGTTGCAGAGGATCGACCGCCGCGCCAGGGCAGCGGGCCTGTGGCCCAAGAGTAGCCGGCAGGCAGAAAATGGTCGCTGCATTTCACAGAATCAAACAGACCCTCGCGAAGGTTCATCACCGGCCATGCAACACCGAAGCCGCCGCGCAGGTGTCCGACCGGACGGAGGTCATGCGCCGGACACGGACGCTTCTCAACGAACCCGGTCTATTCAGTTCGTTGACTTCATAGACTTTGTCGGCTCGATGTGCGTGGCACGCCGCGTGCATAGGGGCTCTGCGCCCGCCATTTCGGTCGGCACTCGACCAAGGAGGACCCCATGCTCGACCGAGCAGTCAAATTCGCCAAAAAGGCCGACAGCTACAACAAGTTCTTCAAGTCCGGCGCCCACGCGTCCGAAAAGGCCGAATTCGCCGCGAGCGCCGGCAAGCATGTGGTCACCGTGCCCGGAGCCGCCAAACACATGGCAGATGCCACCTCGCATGGTCCACATGGGGGCACGATCCCCGGCAAACTGGAAAGAACCGAACACATGGTGGCGGCAGCCCAAGGCGCTGGCGAGGCTGCCGAGTTTTCTGCCGAGGCCGCCGCCGCGACGGCCAAGCAGATGACTGGCAGCGCAAAGGTCCTGGGCGCCGCCAGCAACGGTCTGGGCGTGGCCAACGCTGCCACCGCTGCAGTCCGGGGCGGCATTGGAGGCTACCGCACCTCGTCGGCGCAGTCCGAGCACGGCAAGGTCGCCAACGGTGTCGCAGCCGGCGCTGTCGACGGTGCGATTGCCCTCAATCCCATCTTGGGCGCCGTGGACACCATCGCCGGCGTCGTCGCGCCCGGCCACAAGCCGTCCGATGCCATCAAGGAGGGCCTCGAAGGCGCCGTCACGTCGGTCGACGCCGTTGCCACCGGCAGCTTGGCCGGGCTGAACCGCTACCGCGACAAAATGCTGAGCGGCAACGGCGTGATGAACTGGCTGTACAGCGGCAGCGACTACCTCGCTGAGCAAGGCTGGGGCAGCGTGTACGGCGACGCGGGTCGCAACTGCCGCCAGGTCGCAAGCGCCACCAAGTCTCGGGTGGGGCAAGAGACTGGCGACGTCAAACGGGCTGTCAAGCAGAAGGCGGCCGACGTCAAGGCCTGGGGCAGCGAGCAGGGTGGCGACATCAAGCGGGCCGCCAAGCAGACCTACGCGGACGGCAAGCAACGTGTCACCGATGAAACGGCCGAAGCCTGGCGCACGACCAAGCAAAAGGCTGGCGACGTCAAGCAGGCCGGCGGCGACATCTTCGGCGACTTGGACCGGACGGTGCGCCAGAAGGCCGCGGACTGGCGCCGCTAGCCAGCGTCAACGAGCCCCACGGGCAGGCGTCGAGCGGCAACGTCGCAAGGTGCGGCGAGGCAAGCGACGCGGCAACAAAGGCTGCCCCTTTCGCGCATTGCGCACTAGGAGATTACCATGGACCGGGACCACGCAGTTCGGACAATTCGCATGTACTTTGGCGGGGCGTACGCCGCACTTGGCCTTTTCGCGTTGGCCACCTACCGCGGCATCAGCGCCTCGGCACAGCCGGCGGCCGAGTGGCAGTTCGCGCCCGAACCGCTGACGATTGCGGCGTGCGCGTTCGCTGCTGCGGGTGTGGCCGCCTCGCTGTGGTTGCCGCGGTGGCTCCTGGCGATGGGAGCACAAGCGCGCAAGCAAGGGACGGTGCCGCTTGAGCCGTTGGACGCGTCAGGGAAGGCCAGCCTGGCGGCACTGACGCCGCTGGTCGCGCTCTGCCTTGCCCTGGCCGAGGCTCCGGCCATCGCCGGCATGGTGCTTGCGCACGCACACCACACGATGAGCCCGCTGTGGCCTTTCTTGGCGGTTTCGGCGGTGGCATTTGCGGTGCACTGGCCTACGTTGGACCGGCTCGACGCGATGGCCCGCAGCTTGCGCGGCGACCTGTGACGTTGGCAACCTGGGCGGCCCATCTCAGCGCGACCCCGCCCTAGGCGACTGGATGAGGGCCCGCCCCATGGCTCTCGCCTGACAACTGCGCTACCGTGCGCGCCGATTCGGCCACCGCCGAGCGAGTCGCCCAATGCGCGCCATGCAGTACAAGTCCTATGCCGGAGCACTCGACCTGGTCGACGTGCCCAAGCCCACGCCAAGTGCCAACCAGGTGCTGGTGCAGGTGCACGTCGCCAGCGTCAACCCGGTCGACTGGAAGCAGGCCAGCGGCAAGCTGCGGCTGGTGATGCCGGTCAAGCTGCCGTGCGTGCCGGGCTACGACCTTGCCGGCGTAGTCGTCGCCGCCGGGCCAGGTGCCCAGCACTTCACGCCTGGCATGCGCGTCCATACCCGCCTGGGTGGCCTCAACGGCGGTGCAAGCGCCGAGTTCGCGCTGTGCGGCACGGACACACTGACGCCCATGCCTGAAAGCATGGACTATGAGACTGCCGCCGGCCTGCCGCTGGCCGGGATGACGGCCCTGCAAGGCCTGCGCGACCAGTGCGGTATGCCCATGCTGGGGGCGACCGAGCGCGTGCTCATCGTCGGCGGTTCGGGCGGCGTCGGCCACCTTGCGGTGCAAATCGCCCGCTCGGCCGGGGCCCACGTCACCGCCGTGTGCAGCGCTGGCAATGCACAACTGGTCAGCGACCTCGGCGCCCAGCAGACCGTGGACTACCGCGCGCCAAGTCCTTACGCCGGCTTGCCACCGTTCGACATCGTGCTCGACTGCGTGGGTGGCGACCCGGGTCCGTGGCTGCCGCTGCTGACTCCGAATGGGCGCTACGCCAGCACGGTTCCGGGGCCTCTGGTGATGGCGCGGATGTTGCTCAATGCGGTGACCGCACGCAAAGTCCGGCCGGTTTTGCTCAAGTCCAATGCCGCAGATCTCGCCGTCTTGGACGGCCTCGCGCAAGCGGGCAAGCTGCGGGTCGTCGTCGACAGCCGGTTTACGCTCGACAAGCTGGCGGACGCGTGGGTTCGCTCGCGAAGCGGGCGTGCGGTGGGTAAGATCCTGGTTTCCGTTCTCTGAACCTGCGTTTCACCATACCTTGCAGTTGGTCACGGACGAGGCCGAAAAGTCTCATGGCGAACCACGGAGCCCAGTGTCATCGCCTTGTTCGAGCCTGCTGGGTTGGGTTTGGCCTTGTCGTCGGCCCTGCGGGCTGCGATACCGGGGCAGAGTCCGAGGGGGTTGGCGTCAAGTGCGCCCTTGCGCCGCTGGTTGCCGCTGCGGCGGGCACGGGCGCCAAAGATTGTGGTGATGTCGCTGCTGGTGGCAATCCAGCGGCTGCGTATGCTTGTGCACGCGACGCGGCGGTAGCCGGCAAGGCCTTTCGCGCGACTTTCTCGGAGTGGGGGACCGATTCCCTTATCGCGGTGGGCCTGGCTGGCAGTAGTAGTGGCGTGGTGTCCTGGTTTACCTACGACGGTTGCCCGAAGGGCTGCGGCGACGAGCACCCGAGCATCTATCGCGTGCGCTGCTGGAAGCCTGCGATTGCTGCCAACTTTGCGGTACCCGCGCTCGCCTGTGGCGCAACCGGTGCCTGGAACAAGGTGTGCTCGGACACCACGGGCGCCGCTGTGCCAGCAGCCGGCGATGCGGCGACCGGGCCGGCAACCGTGATTCGTGTGTACCACACGCCGCCCGGCGGTGCCTTTGCCACTCAGTATCCGGCTGAGCTGACGCCAACGTCGCCATAGGGTCCCGGTGTCGCGCTCGTGGTAGGCCCCAAATGCAGGCGGCAGTTGTTGCTGAGGTCCAAGGCTGATTCAGGGTCAGACTGTGGGCCAGGAGCAGGGTCAGGCTTCTCTGTGCCATCGTGCTTACCGGCGACGGGAATTGCGCCGACCACTAAGCAGTACTCCCGTCGCCCGCATCGCCCACTTGCCCGTCCTCACCGCGGCCCAAACGCTGCAACACCGCCGGAGCTTGCAGCGCCTCTGCTCGGCCCACCCGCAGCACTGTAGCGCCAGGATTAGGCTGACCGCGAGGATCCTTCGGGTGGCTCTGGGCCACGCGCCGTCGGTTAGCGGCCAGCAACTGGTGGACGGCAAAGTAGATCTCGCCGCCTTTGCCGCTTTTGCCGTAGCCGTGCACGACTTGCAGGGCCATGGTGCCGCCAGCGGCCAGCATCAGGTCCCACGCGGCGCATAGCTCAGACACCGCCTCGGCTGCCGCCAGCCCATGGTGCACGTCGAGGTGCCACAGGTGCGGGTCGCTGCGGTCGAGGCGCTGTCTTGGCATTGGACCCTCTGCGCGCTGGTTCGGCATCGGCGCGGCTGTCGCGCATGGTATGCCAAGGCGCACTGCGAAGGCACGCTTGTTTTGGCCGAAACGCCTGTGGGCCCTGCCGCGAAGGTCGCAGCTACTTGGTGGTCACCAGTTTTGGCGGCGGCGGAATCGCCAACCCTGCGTCACCGGAGCGGTTTTGTTGCGACGCGCCATAGGCCGCCACATCCACTTTCTGCAAAGTGGTGCCCTGCTGTGTCACCACGCCGAACGACCCGCCGCTGACTACTGAGCGCTGCAGCGACCCTGACGGCGTCGCGTTGACCAGGACGCCAGCCCGGGCGTTGTTGGCTACGATGAGGCGCTGCAGGGTCAGATGGGTCGCGCTGGCCGCGACTACGCCATCCGCCAACTGCTGGCCCAGCGTCAGGTCGGGGTTGACCAGCGGCGCAAACTGGGTGTCGATGACCACGGCCCGGTCCATGGTCAACGCGGCGTGGTCGGCCGCGACACCGGTCGAGCGATTGCCGGCCAGCAGTGCGCCGAAAAGCAGTAGTTCGGCGCCTTGCGCCGCGTAGATGCCGTGGCCACCGCCACCGTCGGCCAGTCGCACCAGGGTGTCGGTCACGGCCAAGCCGTGTGCGGCAACCGATGTGCCTGCGTCGCTTGCGGCCACGCCAGCGCCGTGCGCCGCGTGGATGCGACCGCCCATCAAACGCACCCGAGCGCCTTGGAGGACGACCAGCCCGAGGCCGTAGTCCTTGCTGGCTGGCTCCTCGAGCGTGTCCTCGATGAGCAGGGACGCCAGTTGGACATCCGCAGCGCCGGCCGCGACCGCGCCAAACGTGGTGCTGTGGCTCATGCGCACGCCGCGCATCCGCACCGTCGCCTCACCCTGGACGTAGAGCCCCGCGCCGCTCGGCAGCGGCAACTGGTCCGGCCCGGTCCGGTCGCAAACGAGGTCAAAGCCGACCAGCCGCGAACTTTTGTCCGCGACGAAAACACCGGAACCGCGGTTTGCGCTAAAGCGCACGCGCCGGAAATCCGCGTGGGCTCCGGTGATCACGGAAGCGCCATAACCCTGCCCTTTGTGCAGGTCGTGCGCACCTGTGCCATGCACGACGCAATCGATGGCGGTCAAACTGGTCCCCGCGCTGGTCACCGCGATGCCGACAGCGCGGTTGTCAGAGAGCCACACTGAGCTGATTTGGGCCTTGGCGCCCCCGGCCACCACCAGCCCGCCGCCGTCGCTGCTGGCCGGGATGTGACTGCGCGTGCCCGTCAGTGCCGATGCGGTCAGCTGCAGGGTGGTGCCTGGGCCATAGACGTTGACAGCAGCGCTGCGGCAACCACTGGTCCGCAAGCCTGCAAGCGCGGCGCTGGCCCCTTTGGACACCAGCAGACCGTAGCCACCAGGCGCACCGGTCTGCTTGGCCGCGCAGCGGTCGGCCCACACCCGGCTGCCGGTCAGGCTGCTCGACTCCTCTTCGGCAGACAGCGCATGGCCTATGGTCAGGCTGACGCGGACGCGATAAACGACAATCTGCCCGCCCTTGAAGGCGTTGATTCCGGTGCCCAAGCCGTTGACCTGCGCGGTCGGATTGCCGTCGTCGATGACCACATCCGTCACGCTCGCAGTGGCGCCGTAGCGCGCCATCAAGGCCGAGCCGGCCGCCCGGCTGATGCGGACGCGCAGCAGTGCGACGTGGCTGCCGTCGTCCTCGGCGGTGACCGCATTGCCGGCGGTCGAAAGATTGCTGGCGCCCAAAACGTCTGTCACCACGCCGTCGCTGAACGCGATGGAGCCGCCGGCGCTGGCCAGCAGCGCCCTGCTGGTCGTGTTGGCGATGCGCACGCCATGCACGAGCAGTTTGGCGCCGTCGCTGGCCCGCAGCACGCTTTCGCCGCCGGTGATGGTAACGCCGCTCAAGCGAGTGCCGTTGGCGGCTGTGGTGCTCACAGACAGCGCCGGTTGCTTGGTCGCTGGTGCCAGGGTCACCAACGCTGCGCAGCGGCCGCGCACGTCCAACGGTACCTTGGGCAGCAAACTGTCCGAGTAGGAACCGGCGGCCACAGCGATGGTCCCGCCATCGGGCAACGCGGCGGCGGCGGCTGCGAGGTCGGCGAAGGGCGATGCGCGCGTGCCCTTGGGCTTACCGCCAAAGCTGGCGTCGACAAAGACGGTGCCCTTGACCTGGGCGATTCCGCCGTACTGGTCGGAGCCGCAAGCGGCCGGGTCAGGAGCGCAAGCCGGCAGCCCGCCAGCCGACAAGGGTGCTCCCGGCAAGAAGCCAGCGGGGCACACCAAATCGGTACCGACGTTGAGCACGCAATTGCCCTTGGCATCGAGCACTTCGTCCGCACGGCAGCCCATTTCGCCGGACGCGCACGGCCGCGGCTCGTCGCCGCCAGGGTCGTAGCAGACGCGAGGCGGTTGCGCGGGCGGCAATGCTGGCACGGCATCCGACGCGGCGGTGGCGGCAGCCGACAGCGCGGCACCGGCAGCAACGCAGCCGAAACCCAGGCCAGGCGCAGTGCCGACCGGGCAGCCCGCCTTGGCGGCCAACTCCGCATCGGTACAGGTGTGCGGGACGGGCAGGCAGTCAGGCGCGGTCAGGGCGCAGTCGGCCCCGTCGGCCGATTGCCCGCCAAAGCACCAGCGCGGGGCGCAGTCCGTGGCCGTCGCGGCGCACTCCGGCGGCCCAACCGCGGCGCAGTGGTCTTGGGCCCACGCTGCGCCGGTCGGGCAGCACGTGCCGCCAGGCATCGCCGCCCACGGTTTGCAGTCGGCGGCGTCGGTCGCACCGCCATCCGCCCCAGATGATGAGTCCGGCGGCGCAGGCTTACCCGCCGGCGCAGCGCACGCCATGCACAGCACCGCGACAGTTGCCGCAGCGCGCCGGCGAGGCGCGAACTGTTTGGCCATCGATGTACACCAGTCTGCGCGTCCCGCTTCGCGCGCAGCGATCTTGGGGGAGCGGGCCTTGTGCGTCAATTTGGCGACGGCCAACTGTCCTGCCGTGCCAGAATCAGCCGGGCAAGCTGGGCAACGGCCGGCGCAGCCGATACAGTAACCGCCGCTCGTGTGGGTTCGGGCGAGGCGGCAATGGCAATCTTGCGGTCCGTGCTTTGGGTGACAGTCACATGGTTGGCGATGGGTTGCGGCCATCCAGCCCCGTCTCCATCCGAGCAAGTGGACGCAGCGGACGCAGCGGACCAAGCGGCAGAGGGTGCCGCCAGCGACGCCGCGCCCCATGTGGCTGCGGTCGACGCGGAGTCTGCCGAGTCGCGGACGGCCGACACCGCCGATGCGCAAGCCGATGGCGTCGCTGACGTGGCGGTGGATGCCACGGCCACCGTGTACAATGCGCTGTTTCTGGGCAACAGCTACACCTACTTCAATGACCTGCCGGGCATGGTATCGACCTTTGCTGCCCATGCCGGCATCACCGTTCAGGTCGATTCGGCGACTGGCGGTGGGGCGACGCTGGCCGCCCTGTACCAGTTCGCACCCGCCAAGACCAAGCTCGCGCACGGCGGCTGGACCCATGTGGTCTTGCAGGGCCAGTCGATGGAAACTGCCTATGGGCCCACTTACTTTCTGGAGTACTGCCAGAAATTCGCCGTGCAACTCAAAGCCGCCGGCGCCATACCCGTCTGGTACGCGACATGGCCGCGAAAACCCGGGGACGCCATCTACCTGGACAACAAAGCGGGTGGCTCCGCTGCGGCGTATGCCAAAATCATCGCCAAGGTCTATCAGCAGGCAGCGGACAGCTACGGGGGCGTGCGCATTGCCGTTCCAGAAGCGTGGGCTCAGGTGCTTGCCGAGCATCCCACGCTCAACCTCTATCACGATGACGGCTCGCATCCGCTGGCGGCCGGTACCTACCTCGTGGCTTGCCTGTTTGCGGCGACCGTCTTCGGCGCGGACCCCGCAAAAGTCGACTGGCACCCACCGGAGGTGAGCGACGCCGACGCCGCCACGCTGCGCAAGGCCTGTGCTGCGCACGCCGGCAAGCGTCGGAAATAGGCTGCCGCGAGACTTCGCATTGGCGGTGTCGCCAACTGGCGACAGGGTGACAAGGCGACCCCCGCCACAGCTTGAAATTTGCGCCGCGCGCTCGCACTCTATGTCGCCATGGCGCACTGGTCCCTCGCGCGCAATCGCTGGCTTGTCTGGGTCGTGGCCGCGCTAGCCAGCGCTGCCGCCGTCGATGCCACAGCGGACAGCGACGTCAGCGCCGCGCCGCGCGCCTGCGAACTAGCCCGCTGTGCGAGCGAAATCGCCGACGGCCAGCTCGTGGTCCTGGGCAAAGCCGACTACAAGCACCAGGTGACGCTCGGGGCCAACGCCCTGCCACTCAAAGGCAGCGTCGGCCTGATGGGGCTGTACCGCCTCAAGCGCACGACGCTGGTGACGTTCATGGATTTGTGGCTCGAGGGCTACATCGTCCCGGCTCTGCGCGACCACGAAAAGACCTGGACGTACGGCCGCGCCCGCTTCAAGCGCAGCAACCGCTGGCTCAGCGCGACCTGGCTCTACGACTGGTCGACCTACGAGCTCAAGACCGCAACAGACGAGGGCATTTCGCTGCGTGCCATTCTGGCCAGCGGCTTCGGCACGTTTCTATTGCACAGCGAAGCAGCCGCGCGGCTCGTCAACCTCCACCTCGAGGTGGGCTTTGTCGTCGACTACGCCAACCTGCGCGCCTATGCCGACCAGGTGTTCAACGGCTATGCGCGAAGTGCCCTTGAGCTCGATGTGCGCTACGGCGACTGGGTCGGCAAGTCGGTTTCGACCGTGAGCTATCAGGTGACGACCGCCGCGCCGGACCACTACACCCCCGACCAGACGCGCCACGAATTCGACCTGCTGCTCGGCTACAACGCCACCAGGACCCTGCGCCTGGCACTGGGCGCCACCGTCAATCACTATTTCTTGCGGCCGCCCGACGACCCGAAAGCGCCGCGGCTGTCGTATACGCTGTTTGTGGGCGCGTCGTTTCGGCCGTAGGCTGTCGGTGGTCGCTGGCGGGTGATGTGCATGATCGCCGAAGTCCGGCACCAAATGCCGGACCGGCGATCATGTGCTTGTTAGGTGGGTCGCCAAGCTCGCGTCCGCTCCGCTACCGAGTCGCGGCTCCGTCCAAGGTTTGATGTCAAATTTTGGTGACTGTGTAGAGCAGCAAGGCGCCGCCGACCCGCGTCATGCCCATCGAGCGGTGCGGGCCACGACACGCTCTTTGACGCTTCGTGGTGCTGGTCGATCGCCAGGCCTGTGGGGATGGTGAACAACCAGCAGTCCGCGCGCGCCACCGGGCTGCCTTGCACGGTTTCCTTGCCGGTCGCGATGTCGTACCACCGGTAGCCCAATCGCTTGGTGCCCGCCAACACGTCAACCTCTGCGCCGTCTTTGCGGACCGCCAAAACGAAGTCGACGCGCGGACAAGACTCCGGCTCACGCCTAGGCCGTCACTTTGCCCGGTTTGCCCTTGGACTCGTGGCGGTTGTACGCCGTGCCCTGGCTCTTGCCGCCAAAGGTCTTGCCGATCTTGTTGTTGCTGATGACGGTGCCGGTCGAGTCGCGGTCCGGCTTGTGCTTGGCGGTGTTGAACCAGTTCGAGACCAGGCCGTGCACGCCCGAGTCGCGCGCGGTGTTGCCATCGACGATGTTGCGGTTGGAGCCGTTGCTGACTCGCACCGCGTCGCCGCCAACCCGATTGAATTCGTTGCCGGCAATGGTGTTGCCGCTGGATCCATCGCGGGCGTAGATGGCGTGGAACAAGTGGTTGGCGTCGGCTTGGCGCTCCGTCGGCTTGCCGTGCTCGTCGGTGCCGCGAAAGGTCGTCTCGCCGTTGGTCAGGTTTTTGAACTGGTTGCGCTCGAACGTCGAATTCTGCACGCCGCGCATCATGATGCCACCGGCGCCAAAGCGCAGGTCGTTCCAAACGCGCTGCTGGGCGGGCGTGCCCTTGGTCCCGAGGTCGCGAAAGTCGCAGTCGCGCACCGCGGCCCCGCCGACGAAGGCCGACAGACCGCCCGCCCATTTGTCCTGCGCGCCCGCCACGGTTTGCGGCGATATTTCGATGCCACCCGCCTCAAAGCCGGCGATGCTCAGGTTCTTGACTTCGAGGTTGGCGGCCGCCGGGCGCTCGGCCGTCGTGCCCTGCCCCACTGCCGGTCGGTACGACAAGTAGTAGCCCTGGGTCGGGCGCGGTCCGTCAAAACCGGTCACCGCCGCCCCACTGCCGTCGAGCACGATTTTTTGCGCCGGGTTGTAATAGTGCCAGGTTGTCTGGGTTTGCTCGCGGATGCCGCTGGCGGCGGTGCACTGGATGACGACCTCCGAATCCTTGGGCTGGGTCGCGGCCAGCCAGTCGTGGACGGCTTGCAGCGTGGGCAGGGTTTGGCCAAGGCAGTGGTACTGACCCGGCTCGCGCTGGTGGGCGGGCACGTGCTTCTGCGCACCAGGCTTGCCCTGCTCGCGCAGCGGCTGGTTGTTGACCAGGGTGGCGCCCTGCGCAGCTGTCGCGCCTTGGGGCTTTGGCGCAGCGCCTGCGCGCTGGGCAGCGTAGTTCGATGCAGCGCCGGCACCTGCCCCGACCGGTGGCTTGGCTTTGGCCTGCGCCGGGTCTGGCTTTTTCGCGGACGCCTGTGGCTTGGGCGCATTGAGTTCGGACTTGTGTTGGTGGTCCATGTCGCGGTCAGGCGCGGCGTTGCGCGCGAGCTGCAGGGTACTCTGTTGCGTGGTGCGGGCAAGGGGACGGTAAGGCATTCAACCAACCGCGCGAGTATTGGCCCCTTCACCGCCGCGCGATGCGCCGCGCCATTGCCCCGTCCCATCATTGCCGCTACGCTTGCGCAATTGGGCGCACGTCGCGCCACGCCGTATAAAGAAGCGCCATGACACCCGTTCGCCTGGCAATAACCCTCGCCACTTTCGCGTCTGCGGCCCTGGTCGCGGCACCCGCTCAGGCGATTCCCGTTCAAATCGCGGCGCAAGGTCGCCTGTCGGCCGTAGGCGGCGGCCCGGTCGCAGACGGCGGCTACGCAATGGCCATCGCGCTCTACGACGAAGCCAAGGGCGGTAAGCCCTTGTTCACCGAGTCCTTTCTTTCGGTGCAGGCTGCGGGTGGCGTGTTTGCCGTGTCGGTTGGCGCGGCGGCCGTGCCGCTCGACTCGGGCCTGTTCGCAACCAACAAGCCACTTTTCGTCGGCGTGACCGTCGGTGGCGACCCGGAACTGCCGCTGGTGCCGCTGCGGCCGGTGCCATTGGCCGTGCGTGCGGCGAGTTCCGCGGTGGCAGACCTGGCCAGCGACGTGCAGTGCAGCGGCTGCGTTGGCGAGGCGGACCTCGGCAAAGGCGCCGTGACCAGCGACAAGCTTGCGGCCGGCGCCGTCAAGGACATCCACGCCAACTTCAACTGGGCAGTAGCCAACGAGCCTGGCGGTATCGCCAACTACGCGCTCGGCAGCAACGTCGCCAAGCAAGCTGAACTGGCCAAGCTCGCCGATTTCGCAGAAGAAGCCGGCTCTGCCAAGAAGCTCGGTTGCACAGGTTGCATCACCGCTGGCCACCTGGAGGCCGCGGTGCTGGCGCCATACGCCAAAACCGCGTCGCTGGCCAAGGTCGCGTTGTCGAACAAGTTTGGCGACCTCGACGGCGGGCCGGATCTCAGCGGTTACGCGGCGTTTGCCAAAGACGCCAACTGGGCGGGCATTCACCAGTTCAAGCAGGGCCTGGACGCGGGCAACGCCCAGGTCATCGGGATGCGCCTGCAAAATGCCGACAAAGACCCTGTCCCCTGCACGCCAGAGATGCTGGGCTTGGTGTACTTCCACACCGCCAAAAAGACGCTCGCCATCTGCACTGGCGCCGAGTTCGTGCACCTCGCGGTCGAAGCCGCGTACGGCACCGAGGCCAAACCGGGCACGTCGTGCAAGGACATCCTGACCAAAGTCCCCGGCGACTCCGGCAAGAACGCCGCCTACTGGATCAAGACCGCGACCAGCGCAAAGCCCTATCAGGTCTACTGCGACATGACGGCGGCAGGTGGCGGCTGGACGCTCATCCTGAACAACACGGACAGCAAGTTGCGGACCCTGCTGAACCAGGATACCGAACTGACGTCGCCCACGGTTCCAGGCGGCCAGAAGTACGTGTTTGACCTGCTGAGCGGCGCGGGCGAGATTCGCTACACCGACGTCAACGACAAGGTGTTTCTCGAGGCGAGCTTTGACGGCCCGGCCTACACCGCCGCCATTCAGCAAGGCGCATCCAAGGCAGTCGCCGTCACCTACAAGGGGGGACCGCTCGCCGGCAAGCCGCGCTTCGTCGAAATCAACGCCTCGTTTCACTGGGGTCACCGCCACAACGTGCCGACCACCGAAGGCAAGGCCACCAACGTGCAAGACGTCTACAACGACGGCTGCCGGCATACGTGCTGGGAAGACGTGGCGGCCAACGACCGCGCGTTTTCGGGCGACCACTGCCCGTCGGGCACCACGCCGTCGTTCTGCCCGGCGACCAACCCGCCTTATGCGTTCCCCGCAGAGTCGACGCGCGGCGGGTCGTTCAAGTTCCGCAAGTGGGTGCGGTAGGCTGGCTCGAGCAAGGCGCAGCCTGAGCCTGAGCGACGCCCGCAGCGCCATCGCCAGCTGGCTGTGGTCGCAGGCGGCCGAACTGTGGAGCCTGCCGGTCACCAGATCCAAGGACGCACGCACGCGCGCAGGCCTTGCAACTGCCCGATGGCAAGGTCATGATCCGGGCACGGCGACCAGCCCCACTGAGCGAACGATGGCGACCCAATCAGACGAGCACGCAAGGTCAGCACTCAAGGTCCTCACAGCCGTCGTCCGTCGAGTTGAACGCCGCCTGCCCGTATCCGTCGAGGCGGTCCACGGGCCAGTACAGAGCGCGCGGCAATGGCTGGAAGACCGCGACCGCGCGCAGCGCTCTGAGCAGTTGGCGGCCCGCCGTGCCCACAGCGATGGTCAGGCGCTGATGGCGGACCTGCGCGCCCTCGGCACACCACCGGACCGCATCGTCTTCGTGCACAGTTCGCTCAAGTCATTGGGGTTTGTTCAAGGAGGCACCGAGGCAGTCCTTGACGCGCTGATCCAGGTCTTTGTCACAGAGCTCGGAGGCACGCTCGCCCTGCCCACGTTCTCACTGCCGCAGTCCATGCAGGCCGTGCTGCGCTCAGGGCAGGTATTTGACGCGCGCGAATCGCCCTCCAACGTTGGATCGTTGACGGAGGCTTTCCGCAAGCGCCCCGGTGTCTTGCGCAGTCTGCACCCCACGCACTCCGTCGCGGCGTTAGGGCCTGACGCAGACTGGCTGGTGCGCGACCACCACACTTGTGGCACGACCTTTGGCGTAGGCAGCCCATTGGGTCGGTTGCTGGAAAAGCGAGGTTTGCTAGTCGGCCTCGGCACTTCGCTCGGACCCGTGACGTTCTACCATGTGCTGGAAGATCTCCGCTCAGACTTTCCGGTGCCGGTCTACACTGCGGATTCGCCAATCAACGTAACAGTGCGCGACGCGGCTGGCGTGGAGCACCGCATGGCGGTCAGTGCGCACGACTCAGAGGTTGCGCGCGTGCGCATCGACAAGGACACGGGCCTCGGCGTGCGCGCCCACATGACCGACTACCTGCGCCGCACCGATCGCCTGCGCACCGGCGTCGTCGGCACGGGCGAGGTGTGGTGGCTGCCAGCGGAGGAGATGATGGCAGCCTTGGAAGAATTGCTTGCGCAGGGAGTGACGATCTACTCGGATATGCGCCAGACTGAGGGGGCACCAACGCCGACGCCACAGGGTACCGGTGCAATTGCCCGCCGCACGGCGCGCAGTGTGTACAACCTGGGGCGTGCGATGACGCTGGAATTCGCACTACCGCCCCGCGCGCGCTTGCGTAGGCGCCGCGACGCCGCCTTGCGGGAGGATCCGGGAGTGGAATCAACGATCCGGGCGGCTTTTCTATGGCTAGCTTCGGCCCAGGATCGCTCCGCCACACGCGACGGCGGGTTTGCGCGCGACTGGGGGTACCGCACGGGCTGGGCCGCATCTTACCCAGAGACGACCGGATACATCGTGCCGACGCTGCTGGACAGTGACGCGCAACGATACCTGCCGGATGCGCGAGACCGAGCGCTGCGGGCGCTCAACTGGTTGCGAGCGATTCAGCAACCGTCGGGTGGCTTCCAAGGTGGCGTTATCGGGGTCGCGGCCAAGCAGCCGGTCACCTTCAACACGGGGCAGATTCTGAACGGCTTGTCGTACGGCATGCGCGAATTTGGCCCTAGCTGGGAAGGACCGACGCGCGCCGCAGCAGACTGGCTGGTGTCGATTCAAGATGCCGACGGTGCCTGGCGCAAGCACCTGACGACGTTTGCCGCGCCGGGTCCGAAGGCTTACGAAACGCACACAGCTTGGGGCCTGATCGAAGCGCACCGCGCCACCGGCGACGAACGGTATGCAGCAGCAGCGCTGCGCAACGTCGCGTGGGCACTGTCGCATCAGCGCGGCAATGGCTGGTTTGAGCGGTGTTGCCTGAGCGACCAATCCAGGCCGCTGACCCACACCATCGGCTACGCTGTGCGCGGCATCGTCGAAGCCTGGCGTCTGACCGGCGACGACCGGCTGCTGCAGGCCGCTCTTCGCAGTGCGCGCGTCCTGCAAAAGTGCCTGGATAGTCGCGGGTTCCTCTCAGGTCGCTTGGACAGCTCCTGGAGCGCCTGTGTGCCCTGGGCTTGTCTGACCGGCACTAGTCAGATGGCCTGGAATTGGGGAACGCTTGGGGTCGCCGCGGGCGATGACAAGCTGATAGCGGCGATGCAGCGGGCCAATGCTTTCGTGCGGCGCACCGTCCAATTGAGCGGCGGGGCGGGCGAGAAGGGCGGCATCGCTGGATCGTGGCCGATTGACGGTGACTATGGTCACTGGCAATACCTGAATTGGGCGGCGAAGTTCACCATCGACGCACAGTTGCTTGAGCTGAGAATGGCAAGCTATACAGGATCGCGATGACCCGAGGTCATCTGCGATCGCTGTTCTTGCTTGCTCAGGGGGTCGCAAACTCGCGGCTTTGCAAGCCGACTCGTCGCTCCTTCCTTGCGGCAGGTTTGATCTCACCTCAAGGCGATTCTGTATAGGTAAGGGACTGGAAAACAATGACTTGAGCACTCTCGGCACAAGGCGGAGCCGCGAGTCGGCCTTCGAGGCCGCGAGTTGGCGACCCACAAAACAAGCAAGCGGGCGAGCGAAATGATTGAGTAAATCATTTCCAGGCCCTGAGAGGGTGTGGCCAAAATCCCACCCAGCTACGGCCAAAGATCCTGGACATCTCGCGGCTTACGTCCTCACTCCCTCGGTCGGCGCACTTCAAGTGCGCCTCGGTCGGTCGCTCCGGGCGCGCTCGCGAACTGCCTGCAGGCTCTTCGACCTCGCCGCGGGCGTGATTTAGCCACACCCCTTGACTGCGCTGCGACGACATCAGCGCCGCGGTCGAACCTCGACTCGCTGCCTATTTCCACGTCGCCTGTAACGTCTGACCGGCCTGCGCCTGGCCGAGCGAGGTCTTGGTGCCGTCCGGCCACGTCACCGTCACGTTGTCCGCGACCTGCGCGCTGCCCAGGCCGAAGTGCGCAATGCGCGCCCGCGTGCCGCCAAATGCACCGCTGCCGTTGAGCCAGCGGGTGCGCTTCAGGCCGGCGATGGTCGCGGTCACGGTGCTGCCGAGCGCGTCTTTGTTCATGCCCTTGCCCTTGAGGACTACCTTGAAGCTGCCACCCTGTTTGGCCACGTCGTTGCGCAGGATGCGCACCAGCGACGTCATCATGTTGGGACCGGGCCGCGTCTGCACCATGTCGAGGTCGCCGTCGTCGTCCAAGTCGATTGGCCGCTGCTCGACGATGATGATGTGAGCGTGCTTGCCGACGACGACTTGGTGCGCCTTGCTGCCGCCGCCGGGCTGCGCGAGAAACAGCACGTCGGTGCTCGGCAGGTCGACGAACATCGTCGAGAAGTCCTTTTCTTTGCTGACCGCGCACAGAGTCTTAGGGTTGGCCGCCATGTCATTGGTCACGTGGACACCGTTGGCGATCCATAGATCGTCGTAACCGTTATGGTCGAAGTCGTCGATGACCGGCGACCATGAACTCGCCGTCCAGTTGGCGGCCCAGGTGCCGTAGGTGCCGCCCTTGTCGACAAAGGCGAATGGCGCCGTGCCCTTCCATTGCGGTGAGTTGATGTACACCGGCGTCGGACCGGACTCGGCAATGACCAGATCCGGCAGACCGTCGCTGTTGAAGTCGCCGATGGTCCAGCCCATTGCCCCCGCGTACGGAGCGAGGCCGACATTGGTGTCGAAGCTGTCGAAGGCCTTGCCGGTGTTGCGCAAGATCCGCGAGCTGCCAAAGTCGTCTGCGACCAGCATGTCCATCTTGCCATCAACATCGACGTCGGCCGCCATCGCCACGGTCTGCGTGCCACCAGGCGGTGGTTGCCATTGCTTGGTGGCATCGACCATCGGCAATACTGGGCCTTGAATGAGCACGCGATCCTGCAGCTTGTCCAGGTTGGGAATCGGCGGATTGACCGTGCACAGCAAGTCCGACTCGGTGTACTGGCAAGCCAGCGCATCGCAACTGGGCGGCGCAAAGCCAGCCCCAACGAACAGGTCGAGGTCGCCATCGCCGTCCAGATCGGCAGGCACGATGCTAAAGGCCTCGAAGTCCAGCAAGTAAGGCAGCCAGTCGTTGCTAAAGTCCTCGAAGCCACCCGCGCCGTCGCCCAGATACAGCGCGGCGCCCGAGAATCCTCCGGTCAACAGGTCTGGCTTGTCGTCACCATTCATGTCGACCGCTGTGCAGCCGAAATTGGCCTGGGCGCTCGACCCGGAGATCGGCGTCTTGACGTGTTTGGGCACGCCATTGCTCAAGAGCACTGCGTGCAGCGTGCTCGTCCAGCCCTTGGCCTCGACAACCACGAAGTCCTCGCGGCCATTGCCGTCAAAGTCCGCGACCGCCACGCAGGCCTGATGGGTGCTCGTGGGGCTGATACCGTACGCCACAGTGTCCTCGACAAACGCAGCGACCGGCAGGGTGGCCGGATTGACTGGCACGGTCTGCGGCGGCGGCGGTCCTGCAGGAATGGCCGCGACGGGCGTCACGTCGCCAAGCGAAGCGGCGTCGGCCGGTGCAGCATCAGAGGGTCCGGACTCAACGACGTCCACATCCGCCAAAGCGGTAGCGTCCTGCGGCCCAGGCACCGCCACATCCTGCGCGACTTCGCTGGTCAACAGCGCGTCAACGACTGCACTCGCGTCGGCATCGGCAAGCGGCGTGACCTCCGCTGCGACGTCTTGGACTGCAAGCACATCCGCGTCCTGCGCATCCTCAGCGAGCCCGTCTGCTGCCGCGGGAACGTCTTGAACCGGCGAAACGTCCTGCGCATCGACCGCGGCGTCGGGGCCGTCGTCTTGGGCTGCGCTGGTATCCGGCGCTGCATCCGGGCCGACGCTGTCAGACGACGCAGCCGTCTCGGCAAGTTGCTGCTTGTCTGACGCAACGTCCTGTGCGCCAACGTCGGCAAGGGTCGGCGCTGCATCGCGGGCGCCGCCGCCCGGCGGAGCGGGGTCGCCACTGCACGCAACGGCGACGCCGAGGATCCAGGTCCCTGCGAGCGCACGCCAAACTCGTCGCCACTGGACGCCCGCCCCTGTCATCTACCCTCCGCCAGCTAGACAGAATCGCCTTGACGTGAGATCAAGCCCACCCCAAGAAAGGAGCGGCGAGTCGGCTTGCAAAGCCGCGAGCTTGCGACCCGCCGTGCAAGCAAGAACGGCAATCGCAGATGACCTCGGGTCATTGCGATCCTGTATAGAGCTACGCGGCGCAGCAAGCGCCTCTACCCTGGCCGGCTGGCTGCCGCGTGTCACGGCGCACCGACGACGCCACGTCAAGGCCACGACGGATGCGTCGTTCGTCATCGTGCGCCACGCCCATGACCCTGTCAATTGCGCAAATGCCAGGCATTGCCGGCCGATTGCCGTGTCGGCGACGGCCAGTGCCCGCGCAGGCTACTTGCAGCGGATGACCACTTCGTCGATCCGCACACCCACGGAGGTCGCGCCCATCGGCTTCTTGAGCACGAACAGGGGCACGAATTTGCGTCCGCGGATCGGGTCGCCGACGTCAACCTCATGCTGCACAAAGCCGGTCGAGGGCTGGCAGGTTTCCATGACGTCGAGCATGAGCGGACTGGTGGTCGCCAGCTTCGGGTCGGTCGGTGGAATCCCCTGATTGACGTACGGAAACCGAACCCGCAACATCGGCAGCGGACACGTCGCGCTGTCAGACGTCACTTTGGCTTGCATCTCGAACGTCGCCCCAGCCACAGGCATGACCCAGCGCCACTGGGCAGCAGGGACCAGCGTGCTGACGGCTGCGGGCCCTGATTCAGGTCCAAGATCCACGCCCATGGAGCCCTCGCCTGCACTGGCCGCGTCGGTTTGCATTTCCCAGGGCGGGGCGGCCGGCGTGCCGCCTTTCCACCAGCCGGCGACGTCGGTCGCGGATTCAAACTGGGCGAGCATGCAGGCGTAGGAGCACGATCCGGTGGCTGTCAAGCCGTCGATCTGGAACACAGCGCTCGACGCCGCGGTCGTTCCGGACACCGCGGCGAACGTGACATCGACCGTCTTGCCAGCCCACGCCGATAGATCGACTTTGATGTTCTTCCAAACCGGCTGAGCGCCGCAAATCTGCACGACCGGAGTTCCGGCTACGGAAACGACAAGGTCGTCGGCGCCGCAACTGGTGTTGCCAACTAGCATCGCGCGGACCCAGAACTGCAGCACCGACCCTGCCTGCGGCCGTACTTGCGGCACGCGCCAGGTTGCCGTGGCGGCCACCTGTCCGGGCGGCGCGCCGGCGTACTTGACGGTCATGGCGCCGGGCCCAACCTGACCTCCCGTGCTGGTCGGCGCCCAAGTGATGTAGGCCGGCGCGCTGCTGGTCAGCTTAAAGCCGTGCGGAATCGGCGACGACGGCACGTCGCGCGCATCGCTGAGCGGGTCCAAGTGGGCCGAGAGGCACGCAGTGTCGCAGGCACCGGAAACCCGCACCTTGTCCAGTTCGATGGCGCCCAAGCCCTGCTTGCTCGCGGCGGCTATCGCCCGGAACTCAATGTCAAAACCGCCACCGGCGACGAGGCCGAGGTCAATCTTGACGTGCTGCCACGCGCCGCTCATGCCACCCGGCGTGGATTCGCAGCTGCGCCACACGACCTGACCGTTGACGATAACCTCGAGGTCGTCGATGCCGCACTTGCCGTACCCAAACACGGCGCGGTACTTGAAGTCCAGGATCGCAGGTGTGCCATTGTCGGCGTACAAGCGCCGCAGAAACAGGTATCCAGCCACACTGCCGTCCTCGTTGCCGGTGTCGCCTCCGGTCCACGCGATGGTGGCACGCCCATTGCCCGCGGGACTCTTGCCCACGGTCCAGGCCATCTGTTCAGGAAACTCGGACCACATCGACCACTGGGGCTTCCAGCTGTCGGTCTCAAAACCCTGATCTACGCATACCTTGCAGTTCGGGATAGGGGTCGATGTACAGCCTTTGGCGCCGCAGACATCGGCGGTGCACGGATTGTCGTCGTCGCAGTCCGGGGCTGGCCCGGCGCGGCATGCGCCCTTGTCGCAGATGTCGCCCACCGTACAGGCCAGGCCGTCTTCGCAGGCAACCTGGGCTACCGGAGCGCACCAGCCGACTACCGGGTTGTCGACGACTGGCTCGCAGACATAGCCGGCGTCGCAGCCCTGCACCACCGCAAAAGGCGAGCACGGTTGGAGCGACAATAGCGGCGCGGCGCTCGCAACGGCCATCGCCTCGCAGGTATAGCCGCCGGTTGACGTCGCCTTACAGGCGCTGACCAGGCACGGCCCGAGCGAAGGACACTGCAGCGGCTTGTGCGTGCACGCTGATCCGTTGCACTCGTCGATAGTGCACGGGTCGCCGTCGTCACAGTTGGCGCAACCACAGCCGGGCGTCGCCGCGCAACCAGCGATGTCGTCGCACGCTTTGGCAGCACAGCCGCTGGACGCCGCGCACTGCAGCGCCACAGCAGCTTTGCACACACCGGCCACGCAGGTGGAGTGCGCCGAGCAGGTATCGCCGTCGTCGCACCACGCGCCCTCGCCCATGGGGATCGCCAGACACTGGCCGGTGCCCGGCTCACACTTGGCGACCTTGCAACTGGACGCCGGCAGGGCCGCGCAGACCACCGCAGACGCCGGCTTTGGCTGGCAGCGCAGGGACCCGTCGGCAGCGGGCAGGCAGGCAGAGATGCCGTTGCACAGGTCGCCGTCGTCCATCTGCACGCAGTCGGAGTCGACGCTGCAGGCGCACACGTTCTTGATGTTGGTGCACTTGCCGGACTTGCACTTGTCGGTCGGCATCGGGGTGCACGGGTCACCGTCGTCGCAGTGGTCGTTGTCATCGGCGGGCATGTGCATGCAGCCGGCAAAGCTCTCGCAGAAATCGATGGTGCACGGCTCGTTGTCGTCGCACACTGCGGGCAGGCCCATGCAGGGGATCTTGAGCGTGCAAGCGCCGTTGGACAGGCACCAGGAATTTGCGCCGCATGCGCTGCCCGTCTCAGCAAGCTTGTGCAGGCAGCCCAACTTCGGTTGGCAAGTGTCGACGCTGCACGGCAAGCCGTCGTCGCAATCGACCGGCTTGCCAGCGGTGCAGGTGCCGGCCTTGGTGCAGGTGTCGCCGATGGTGCAGGCGTTGCCGTCGTCGCACGTCCCGGTGGACGGCGCAAACGAGCAGTTGCCGGTCGCAGGCACGCAAGTGTCAACGGTGCACGGCTTGCCGTCCGAGCAGAGCTTCCACACGCCGGCGCAGGTGCCGGCCACCAGGCGGTCTTCGACTGTGCAGGCGTTGTTGTCGTCGCAGGCGACAAAGCCGGAGCCGGCAACGACTACGACTTGGGGCGGTGCCGGCAATTCGGTAGCTGCGGAGTCTGTCGGCGGCGTGGCGTCAGCCGTCGTGTCTGCCGACGCGTCGGGGGCGGTGCTGGTCTCAGGGGCGGCGACGTCACCGGAGTTTTGGGCGACATCCGAGGCCGGCTCCGTCGCGCCGTCGGGCTGCTCACTGTCGATGCCGGCGTCGGACTGCGCGGCGGTGTCGACCGCCGCCACTTCAGCTGCGTCCGGTGCGGCGGCGTCCGATGTAGCAGGACCCGGGTCGACGGCGACGTCTGGCGCGGGTGTGGCATCCTCAGCCGCGGCGCCGTCGGCGGCATCACCGGCGGCGGCGTCTGCGACCGGCGCGTCAGACTGCGCCTCCGCCGTGTCCGCCAGCGGCACATCCGCCGTCGGGCCCGCATCTGGCGC
>SXGU01186387.1_pt1 | contig 29299 bp, 25 predicted proteins | sample 3174531 | NCBI WGS metagenome assembly SXGU01 (sample SAMN11356863, study PRJNA531348) | freshwater metagenome | isolation source: freshwater sample F1-140 | place: China: Fuxian Lake, Yuxi | collected 2017-12-25 | reverse complement strand
GGTGGTATGTTGCTTCAGAGCGTCGAACTTCTCCGAGCGCAGGGAAAGGATGCTCGAACACTCAAGATTTATGGACAAGAAAAAAATCTCACCACCTCCTCGATCGCGCGCATGAACATGTTTTTGCACGACGTGCAGGACTTCCACATCGAACGCGGCGATACGCTCCGAAACCCCGCGTACTACGACGGTGATCAGCTGGCGACATTCGACTGCGTCATCGCAAATCCTCCGTTCTCTCTCAAGAAATGGGGTGACGATCTATGGATCAACGATCCATTCGGTAGAAACTTCGCTGGCGTACCCCCAACAGGCTATGGCGACTGGGCATGGGTACAACACATGATAAAGTCGATGTCTTATCCACGCGGTCGCATTGCAGTCGTACTGCCCCACGGTGCTCTCTTCCGACAAGGTAAAGAGGGCGAGATACGCAAAAAGATCATAGAGACTGATGCCCTCGAGGCCGTCATTGGACTAGGGCAAAACATTTTCTATGGCGCTACAATCGCGGCATGCATCCTTGTATTTAGAGCAAACAAGCCAGATGAAAAAGAGGGCAAGGTACTATTCATCGATGCATCCGATCAGGTCAAAGTCGGACGTGCGCAGAATTACCTTGAGACGGAACATGCAGACAGGATCTACGGTTGGTATGAGGACTTTAAGAATGTTAAAAACCACGCTAAAGTTGCGACACTTAAGGATATTGCTTCGAATGGTTGGAGCTTAAGCATCCCCCCGTACGTAGAGAGAGAAGCCACAAACGATCTGCCCACCGTAAGTGAAGCAACAGACAATCTACGGGTTGCCATACGGGAGGTTGGAAAGTCAGAAGAGGAGCTCAAGATGCTTTTGCAAGAGTTCTCTCTTATCGAACGTTTATGAGCATCAAGCAACAGGATTTAGAAAAATACGTCTGGGGGGCCGCGACGTTATTGCGTGGCGTCATTGATGCTGGCGACTACAAGCAATACATCTTCCCTCTACTTTTCTATAAGCGCATTTGTGACGTCTACGACGAAGAATATCAGAACGCACTCTACGAGTCCGATGGTGACAAGGAGTATGCAAAATTTGCTGAGAATCACCGATTCCAAGTCCCGAAAGGATCGCACTGGAACGACGTACGGCAAGTAACTGTTAACGTTGGTGAAGCATTGCAGAAATCCCTTCGGAAAATTGAAAATGCCAATGAAGATAAGCTCTTCGGTATCTTCGGCGATGCGTCATGGACAAATAAGGAACGTCTCTCGGACGAAATACTGACTGACCTATTGGAACACTTCTCAAAAGAAGTCTTGAGCATTGTAAATGTCCCGAACGATGAGCTGGGAAATGCCTATGAGTTTTTAATCAAGAAATTCGCAGACGATAGTGGCCATACGGCGGCGGAATTTTATACCAACCGAACAGTGGTGCATTTGATGACACTGATAATGAATCCTCAGCCGGGAGAAAGCGTGTATGACCCGACCTGCGGCTCAGGCGGTCTCTTGCTTAACTGTGTTAACCACCTGAAAGAGAAAGGCAAGGAACACAGAACACTCAAACTCTACGGACAGGAACTGAACCTGATGACCTCCTCAATCGCCCGAATGAATATGTTTTTGCATGGCATAGAGGATTTCCAGATCGCCCGCGGCAATACTCTCTCTGATCCGAAGTTCCTAGATGATGACAAGCTGAAAATGTTCGACATTATCCTTGCGAACCCTCCGTATTCCGTTAAACGCTGGAATCGAGACGCATGGCTGAACGATCCTTATGGCCGCAATATCTACGGCACACCTCCACAAGGATGTGCCGACTACGCTTTCCAACAACACATCCTTAAGAGTCTGGATAAAAAGCACGGCAGGAGCATCGTGCTTTGGCCGCACGGCGTTTTGTTTAGAGATACAGAACAGACGTTTAGAGAACAAATGATAAAGGATGACGTAGTAGAGGCCGTGATCGGTCTAGGTCCAAATCTTTTCTACAACTCCCCGATGGAAGCGTGCCTGCTTATCTGCCGATGGAACAAACCCACTGTTAGAAAAGGCAAGGTGCTTTTTATCAATGCCGTCGACGAGGTCACTCGACAAAGCGCATTCTCTTTCCTCGAAGAGAGTCATATACAAAAGATATTCAAGGCATACAACAACTACAAGAGCGTCGCTGGGTTCGCAAGGGTGGTCAACAATCAGGCTATTCTAGAAAATAAATCAAACCTAACGATCTCTCTATACGTCGCCAATGCAGATAAAGCCGATAGCGAAAAGAAACTCCACGAGGTTGTCGGTTCATGGGTTGAAACGAGTGCCGATGTACATCGAGGCATGACAAAGTTGCTATCGATGTTTGAGCAAAAACTATGACCGCCACCTCTGCCCAAATCAATGAGATATTCCATGAGACATACCGTCCCGCCTGGGACTTGGTGAAATTTGGCGACGTAGCCCGCGAAGTAAAAGAAACAACTCGCGATCCGATCGCTGAGGGTATTGAAAGAGTCGTAGGTCTAGAACACCTCTCACCCCTCGATATACACATACGCTCGTGGGCAAACATCGAGGATGAGACTACCTTTACCCGCAAATTCAAGGCAGGCCAGATACTCTTCGGTAAGCGACGTGCGTACCAGCGCAAAGTTGCAGTAGCTGAATTCGACGGGGTCTGCTCCGGAGATATTCTGGTGCTAGAAGCGAACGAAGAAAAGATTGAGCCGGCACTCATGCCATTCTTAATGCATAGTGATCGATTTTATCGATGGGCGGTAAGCACATCGGCCGGCTCGCTCTCCCCGAGGACAAAATTCAAGGATCTCGCAAAGTTCGAGTTCCGACTACCGCCGCGCGATATACAAAAGAAACTCGCAGACCTCTTGCTGGCAACCGACCGTACCGAACAGCAAAGGATGAATCTGAAAGTAGCCCTTCATAACTTCAAGAACACCGTAACTGATGACTTGCTAACTAAAGGTGCGGGTCATCATGAGGAATTCAAAAAGACTAAATTAGGAAATATTCCCTCAAGCTGGGAAGTTGTCAGTCTTGGTGACTACAGTTACGATATCCAGTATGGATTTACTGCAAGCGCGGTTGAAAAAGAAGTAGGTCCAAAACTTCTTCGCATAACCGATATACAAGACAACGCCGTAGACTGGGATTCCGTACCGTATTGCTACTGCGACGATGTCGAAAAGTATCGGCTGGAAGATAACGACATTGTATTCGCACGAACAGGCGCGACGACTGGTAAGAGCTTCCTAGTTAAGAACCCGCCTCTCGCGGTCTTTGCCTCATATCTGATACGAGTAAAAGTCGGCGAGCACTTCGATCCTAATTTTATATACGCATACTTCCAAAGTTCGGCTTATTGGCGACAAATACAATCACTAAGTTCTGGCAGTGCGCAAGGCGGCTTCAATGCGACCAAATTAAACAATCTTCAAATAGTCCTGCCACCAAAGAAAGAACAGGCGAAGATAGTGGAGACACTCAATCAGATCGATCGAAATATTCTGCAAGCCAACCAAGCGATACTCAAAGATCGGGGTTTGCGGCAGACGATAGTAAATTCTTTGGTTTAGTAGTACTGGCGAATGTACTCGTAAGCTTTATCAAACAAAGCATTGTCTTTGTGCAAGGCGAACTTAAAGAGTGTTTTTCGCAAAGCCTGCTTCACTTCGCGTTCACCAGCGGCAGTGTTCTGCCAGCCAGGGAATCTAACAACTTTCACAATCTCGTCGATGTCGTTAACAATGCGCTCGACGATTGCTGGAGTCTGATCCGTCTTTAACTCGAGGAACAATTCTGTAAGCGCAGTTTTTGCGCCGGCTTTCTGTGCGCTCGAATCAATCTCATTCTCTGCCCGAACGGTATCCCTCGCGAGCTGAATAAGGTCTTTCAGGAACTCGACGCTGTTGATGAGACCCCGCTCCGCCCTGTCTCGTAACTCCTCAAGGCGCTCACCAAGCGCAACAAATTTGGCCTCGCCGCCATGACGAAGCAAACGCTTGGTGATCTCCATCTCGATAAGCTTTGTCTTCTTCTTGTCCGACTTCTGCATGATATCCTCGATCACCTCGGCATCAAGCACGATCTCTTCGAGTTTGGTGTTTACTCCGTTGACCTGAATATGCTCGTGAATGAGCTTCATGGTTTGAGCACCGAGCGCATGCCACAGCAAACGACCAGTATCGCCAGACGGCGGCCGCATAGACTCGTAGACCTGTGAAAGCCACGTGTACTCCTTCTGAAACTTATTGAGAATCGGGTCAGGAGAGAGCGCCTCCCACATGTTGCCGACGACAGTATAGTCAGATGCGAAGGCGTCGCGCTTTTCGTTTGTGTTCAAACAGTCCTGCGCAAGCAAAAGACCCTCATAGCCACCGAGAGAACGATCGACGCCTGGGAAATGGCCGAGACAGGTATCAATAGCTGCCTGCAGCTGACCCTTAAGCTCATTGATGTTCGTGATGATGTAGCGAACGCTGGCATCGTCGAATTCAAGAGCGCGTGCGACGTTATCAAACACGCCGAAATAGTCGACGATCAATCCGTACTGCTTGTCCTTATAGACGCGGTTCGTGCGGCAAATTGCCTGTAATAGGTTGTGATCTTTGAGTGCCTTGTCGAGATACACGCACTGCAAAATCGGAGCGTCGAAGCCAGTGAGCAATTTTGCGGTGACAATCAAGAACTTGAGCGGATGTTCTGGGTCCCTAAAATTGTCGAGAAGTTTCTCCTGATCCGCCTTGCTCATCTCGTATTTTTCTTTGAGCACGGTATCCTCCTCTCCCTTTCCACCAGTAGAGATCACGACTGCGCTGGCATCCGGAGGCAAGAGTTTGTCGAGAGCCTGCTTATACATGTCGCAAGCGTAGCGATCCGGTGCGACGATCTGCGCTTTGAAGCCCTGAGGGTCAACCTTCTCGTGGAAGTGGGCGACGATGTCTTTGACGATGGTCTCGATGCGAGCTGGAGACTTGAGGAACGCGGACATCTTTGCCGCTTCCTTAACCAGGTTCTGACGATCATCTTCCGAGAGACGATCGGTCATTTCATCGAACTCCGCGTCGATAAGCTCACGTTCGACATGAACATCTACGAGCCGTGGCTCGAAGTGTAGGGGGAGGGTCGCTTTATCGCGGATGGAGTCTTGGAACGTGTAGCGGGTCATGTAGCCCTGCTCATCTTCCTCTGCGCCAAACGCCCAGAACGTATTGCGCTCCGCACGATTGATCGGCGTACCAGTAAGACCGAAAAGAAAGGCGTTCGGTAAAGCCTCGCGCATCTTGCGGCCAAGGTCGCCCTCCTGCGTACGATGCGCCTCGTCCACGAGCGCGATTATGTTCTCACGGTCGTTCAAGACACCGGGTGCCTCGGCAAATTTGAAGATGGTGGTGACGATAATTTTGCGCGTATCCTTGTTGAGCATGTCATGGAGCTCTGATCGCTTATCGGTTGACACGACGTTCGGGATTTCCGTCGCGTTGAACGTGCCGGTAATTTGAGTATCAAGATCAACGCGGTCAACTACAACTAGAACAGTTGGGCTCTTAAGCTCCTGCGACTTGCGGAGCTTCTGCGCCGCGAACACCATGAGTAGCGATTTACCCGAACCTTGAAAATGCCAAATGAGACCCTTCTTCGGATAGCCGTTCTTCACGCGCTCGACGATAAGGTTCGCGCCTTCCATCTGCTGATAGCGAGCGATGATCTTGATGCGCTGTTTCCTCTTGTCGGTAGCAAAGAGCGTGAAATTTTGGAGCATGTCCAAAACGATCTTCGGCTCAAGAATGCCGAGTGCCTGCTTTATCTCAGAGAGGCCTGCGGCTTTGCCGGCAGAAACACGCCAAGGCCCCCACAGCTCGAGCGGCATGCGGACAGAACCGTAGCGGAACGTCTTGCCTTCTGTGGCAAACACGAACACGTTCGGCACAAAGAGTTGCGGAATAGTGTTCTCATAGTCGTCGTGAACGTCCATCGCGCCGTCAAGCCAAGAGATCGCAGGGCGCACCGGTGTCTTGAATTCCCCGACGACAAGCGGAATGCCGTTCACCAGCATAACAATGTCGGGACGTTTTTCAGCCCTGCCTTGAACGGTGAACTGATTGGTAGCTATGTATGTATTATTTTCCGGATGATCAAAGTCAATCAGATTGACCGTGACATGTTCGTGATTTTCTCCGAAGGGCATGCTCTTCTCGTTGCGAAGCCACGCAGAGATCTCTTCATTAGCTCGTACCAAACCGGAAGTCCCGACAGAGAGAAAAATGGCGCGGAGTTTGTGCACGACCTCTTCAGCCTTGCTCGGCTCTGCGGCGATGTCCGGGTTAAGGCGAACCAACGCATCGATAAGAAGTGAATCGACGACCACATTCGACGACTCCCTCTTCAACTGGATAGCCGGAACGTATTGCCACTTTCCTGTGCCAGCCTGAAATGCACTATCCGGCGCTCGGTAGTTTTGATCCTGAAGTTCATCTGGAGATGCTCCGGTGAGCTCGTTCAAGATGTAGTGCTCAGTTGTGTTTAGTTCGTTGAATGCCATAGCTCTTAAGCTATTCAAATTTTCAGCAGAATTTGCTGATCAGAATGGTTAAAGGGTATCAATCTTTCACCATCGGGTCAATGATTTTTTATCGAAAAACTGGGTAATTTCTCAGTATATCCATCAAAATCCCCATAAGGGGAAGGAAGGGCTCCAAAACCCACAAAAAGACTTTACTTTGGGTGGTTTGTAAGCTACTCTTTGGATGCTTCACTACTCAACCTAAACAGGCCATATTTTGGCTATTACCGGATCGCGCGCAGCAAGCGGCGTCCGGTTAAAACAATCCTCGCACGATCCGTGCTTGGGTTGGGTAGTGAAGCACCACCGGGCGTCGCTTCTTGTTTTTAGCGACAGGTGGCTTCTCAAACCAACCCTCGCTATGAACATCACCGCAGAGCCGCGCAAAATGCGCGACATCGTTGCCGGAGACGGCTACTACTACATTCCCGACTACCAGCGCCCATACGAATGGGAGGAGGAGCACGTAGAAGACTTCTGGACGGATCTCACGAAGGCCTTTGAGCGCAAGGAGGACGGATACTTTTTGGACAAACTCATCCTGGTCAATCGCGGAAACAGCAAGGACTTCGAGGTGGTCGACGGACGCCAGCGCCTGACGACGACCATGATTCTCCTCGCCGTGCTCCGTGATTTTTTCTTTGAAGCAGACTTGCCGGATCACGCGGAGGAGATCCAGAACTCGTGCATCAGGCACGGAAAGTACCGCCTAACCGTGAAGCCGGAGGAACGTGTTCTATTTGAGAATCATATTCTGAAGTCCGTTGATGCCACCAAGGACGCTCCGAGAAGCAATTTGCCACATTCGTACAAAGTCGCCGTCACGCTCCTCAAGAAATTCATAGACGAGAAGGCCGAGGAACTGAAATCAAAGGATTCCGATCTCGACATCGTGACGTACCTTGATGCATTCCACCGCTTCCTTCTCGACGAGGTGGTCATCATCGTCATGGTCTCGGATTCGCTTTCCTCTGCATACACCATCTTTGAGACCATCAACACACGCGGAAAGGATTTGGACACCAAAGATCTACTCAAGAACCTCCTCATTCGCCGACTCGAAGAAGAAGTAAATCGCCACAACGCGGAATTCCAGGATGCACAGACGTCGTTTGATGACGAGAAGCGGCGCTTCCTCGACACCTGGCGTGAGATCGAGAAGGCGAAGGCCTCGATGGACGAACTGTTGCGCCACCACCGCGTCGTCCTCGTCGGCGACCGGTCGCGCAAGGACTTGTTCCGCGAGATCTCCGAGGACATCAAGGACGAGAACGTCTCGACCGAGGCCTTCATGGACGATTGGAAGAAATCGGTGGACGCGTACGTCGAACTCAAGTCCGGCACGTGGCACGGCGAGCCGCTCAGCGGTTCCGCGAAGAAGGCGCTGCTCCTTCTTTGGAACACGGGGCACGGGCACTGGATTCCGCCGCTCATTGCCGCATGGCGAAACGGGCTCGATAAGCGCGACGCCGAGGCGCTTATCGAAGGCGTCGAACGCTTCTGCGGACTTTCCCTTATTGCCGGGCATACCTCACGCGGCGTCCTTTCCGCGCTCCTCGCCGCCGTCCGCGACGTGAACGCGAGCCAATCCGTTGGAGCCGTCCTCGCGAGGCTCGAAGCGTTCCTGCGCAAGAACCGCGTCGTGCGCGATGCCATGGAAAACCTGCGGGGCGACGTCTACCACGCAAGCTGGGGCAAGTACGCGCTTGCGAAGTACGAATACTCGCTTCTCGATGATTCGATCATTCGTGAAATTCCGTTCACGAAGAACGTGCAGCTCGAGCACATCCTTCCGCAGACCATGGCCGACCCGTCGTGGTCCACTCGTTTCACTGAGGACGAGCATGACGCGCTCGTGAACACGCTCGGCAACCTCACGCTTCTTTCAGGAAGCATGGACGAGCGTCGCAAGTCCAAGAACCAATCCGCGTCGAACAAGCCGTTCGCGGACAAAGTGAAGATCTACCGAGGGGAGACGAACAAGGACGGCCTCTCGGCCTTCCGCATGACGCAGGAGGTCGCGGACTACGACGAATGGACGCCCACGGCCATCCAAGAGCGCACCGAGGTGATCATCTCGACGCTCGTCGGCGCGTGGCATCTCACCGCCGAGGATATCGACGGGACGCACGCCATGCAGGAAACCCGCCCAGCCGATTCCGTCCCCGTCGACGTCCTCACGAAGGACGACATCCGCTACCGCCTCGAGGAAACGCTCGAGCGCGAGAGCGACCTCACCCCGCGCCTTATCGTATTCTTGAAGACCCTACTCTCGGGTGATCGAGGCTTTACCCAGGAGGAGCTTCGCGATAGCCTGTTTGAGAATGGCATCGGCAGGGACGTCGGGCAGTCCGGCCGGTACTTAAGCAACATTTCCCAGTTCATCACCAACCCGAACAACGCCCACCTTCGCGCAATCGTCGCCTACGATCTCGAGCACGACCGCCCCGGAGCGCGGAAGGACAACTACCGCATCCGCGACGAATACCGAGAGCTCGTCGCCGAGGCGCTCGCCAAGCTTTAACATACGACTATGCTGACCAAGTCCAACTTCATGCAATTCCTCCGCTGTTCCTGCGAGCTGTGGCTCGTGAAGCAGCGGCCGGATTTGGTTCCGCCGACCGACCCCGCGCTCCAGCGCATCTTCGACGAGGGAAACGTGGTGGACGCGTGGGCGCAGAAGCTGTTCCCGAACGGCGTGAACGTCGACGGGTTCGGGAAACCTGCCGCCGAGAACACGAAGAAGGCTATCGCGAGCGGTGCAACCGTTTTGCTTCAGCCGACTTTTATGACCGCCAAGCTTTCTTGTCGTTGCGATATCCTGACGAAGAACGCCGACGGCTCGTGGGACATCTACGAGGTAAAAAGCTCGACGGACGTGAAGGAAGAACACATCACCGACATTGCCTTCCAACGCATCTGCATCGAGGAAGCTGGCGTTCGCATTTCGCGCACGTTCCTCGTTCACGTCAACAACCAGTACGTTCGTAATGGCGAAGTCGATCCGGAACAATTGTTCACGAAGGTGGACATCACGCACGAGGTGGAGAACATGATGCCGATGGCGAAGAAGGAGATCCCTCGCGCCCTTGCTGTTCTCAACTGGGAAAAGATTCCGCGCCTTATGCACGTCATGTCATGCAACGATCCTGCCGGATGCGAATTCCTTGCGTGCTATTTCAATACTCTCGATGGCGATGACAAGTATTCCATCGCCGCGTCGCTTCCGAAGGACAAGCTCGTCGCGTTTCTTCAACGCGGGCTTATCAAGCCGGAACAGGTTCCTGCCGATGTTATGGCTGAACTTGGCGACGTGAAACTGCCGGACGCGAAGGCCGAGCCGATGCTTTCCGTCGACAAGGAAACCATCCAGTCCGAGCTGAACGGCCTCCAGTATCCGCTGTACTTTTTGGATTACGAAACCTTCTTCCCGGCGGTGCCGCTATTCGACGGCTACCGCCCGTACCAGCACGCAGTTTTCCAATATTCCGTCCACGTCGTGCGCGAGCCGGGAGCGAAGCCAGAACATTTTGAATTCCTTGCTGGCGAAATGAGAGACCCCGCGCCAATGGTCGCGGAGTCTCTCAAGAAACATATCGGTGATACGGGCAGCGTGATTGTCTGGAACGCTCGCTTCGAAGCCTCTCGCAACGCGGAGATCGGCGAGCACCTGCCCGAGTTTTCGGACTTCATGGCGGACATCAACGATCGCATTTACGATTTGATGATGATCGTCAAGAAAGGCTACTACGTCGACTCGCGTTTCGGCGGCAGTGCGTCGATCAAGAAGGTGCTTCCTGTCATGTGTCCCGAACTTTCGTATAACGACCTCGCCATCCACGAGGGTGGCACGGCGTCCGCGAGCTGGGCGACGCTTACGAACGCCACGATTCCCGTCGAACAGCGAGATCAGCTACGTAAGGACATGTTGTCCTATTGTTCGCTCGACACGTACGCCATGTACGCGATCTACCAAAAGCTTAATGCGATATACGACAGGTAACGAGCCCGCGCGTTTGCTATAGGAAGTCGACGTACCAATACTTTTCCGGCAACCCCATCTTGCGCCGCTCTTTCGCCCGTTCCTCAACATAGATCTCGCGTTCTTCCCATTGCCGATCCTCCGCTTCCGCAGCCTTGGCCTCTTCCTCCTCCTCGTCAAACTCGCGCGGCGGATTAATATGGCGTAAGTCTCCGGTGGTCATGCGGATGTGGTTCGAGCGGGTCTTGCCGACGGCGTGGTTGACGCCGATGGAGAAGGCGTCACACAGGTCGTCGTGGCCCCCGTAGCCGAAGTTCACCAATTGGTCGACGAGGACTTCCGCGCCGACCTTCGGGAACAGCACCTGCCCCATGTCGACGTACGAGGCCGGAAGTTCAAGCCGTTCCCGCTTGCTCATGCCGCGCAAAGGAATCTGCGTGGCACGAATGCCTTCCTGTCGGAGCTCGTCGTAGACGGCCTTCTGGAAGCCGACATCCTCGATGAGTACCTCCACGGTGCGGTACCGGTCCTTGAGGAGGTCCGCTTTCGTGACGACTTTCTTGATCGCCTCGTGCAGCATCATGTGCGCGTTAATGACGCCGGGCAGGACGTAGATTCTGCGTTTTTTGCCGTACCCGTACACGACCATCGCGACGAGTGACGTGAAGTCCGCGGTAAGCTTGTCCGATATGGCGAGATCCGTGCCAAGGACGACGAGCCGTGGCGTTCCGCTCGGCAGCTGGTCGTAATATTGAATCTGCTCGCGGCGCAGCAGACGGGTGCCGTCGTCGACGATGTTTAGCATGTACTCGCGCTGCCACGCGGAATCGTTCGGCACGGTTCGCCTCAGCTTCTCTATCGCCGCCTTGTCGGGGTAGCGTTCCGGCCACGTCGGGTCGCCGTGCTCGTCGAGCAGGGGGATGCGGAAGTACGCGCCGTCGATGCGGCTTTCCTCGATCGCGGCGCGGAGGCGCTCCAGTATGCAGTCCTCGTTCACGAGGTTGCCGATGAAGGCGTACTGCGTCTTTTCGTCGCCGCACGGGATCACCTCGCTCGTGAACCACTCGTAGTTCGCGTCCCGTGACTCCTGCGTCCTCGTCGACTCGATGTCTTCCACGTCGTCGCAGATGATGAGGTCCGGACGGTTCTGCAGGTGGCGCAGCCCGCGAATGCTCTGCTCGCGCGACAGGGCGATGATCTTCGCCCCGTACTGCTTGATAACGATCGCGCCGGAGTTCCATTCCTCGTCCTGTTCCTCGAAAGGCCCGAGGTCCGCGACGAGCAACGGGTTGTTTGTGAGCTCGTCCTTGATGTTCGTAAGATATTGTCGCGCCTGCTTCTGCGTCTGGCCGATGATGAGCACGCACTTTTTCTGCGGCTTCCCAACGATGGACCACATCGGATATGAAACGGTCACGAGAGTGGTCTTTCCCGAATTTCGAAACGCGACACCCGCAAGAAACCTCAGGTCGGGATCCTCGGTATAGGCGAGCAGTCGCGTGTGAAACTCGGCGAAGGGGTGCGTGAAGTAGTGGCCGAGGTAAGTGCGGGCGAACAGCTCATGGCTGTCCCTCACCAGCTTCTGGCGGACAAGTTGGTTCTGCTGTATCAGCTCCGCCTGCTTCTGCGCCTTCGTTCGCTTGTTGTTTTTTGGACTCGATGACATATGGTTTCTTTGAGTTACGAATTGATTGCCGACGCGCGTTCACCTGCTTGAGCATGTCCTCCAGGGAGGCGGCGGACTCGTCGGACAGCTCGGGCTGCCTCACCGTGACCGTCGACTCGACCTTCAGCTTGTTCGCGTACGCCTTGTGGCGGTTGCGGAGCCAGAAGGCGATCGCCGGCAGGCTGCTGTCCTGTATCTGTCCGATCAGCTTGGACTCAGCCAGGTCGTTGACGAGCTCGATGCCGCTGCCGAGCGCCTCGGCGCACGACGAGTCGAACTCCATGTCCTCGCGCCGCCACCGGTAGAAGGTCGTTCTGCCCACGCCGACCTTCTGGCAGGCGACCTCCACCACGGGCGTCTTCCTGAGTTGATCGACGACCAGCTCCTTCTGCTTTTCGATCCGTTTCCGATTCGCCCCGTACTCCTTTTTCTCTTTCTTCATACTCAGAGCTTCCTCGCCTCCTTTCCAGTCATGCGCTCCCAAAGCATGACGATGGTCTCGCAGTACTCCGCGTCCAGCTCGATCGCCAGGCACTTGCGCCTCGTTTCTTCGCACGAGAGAAGACACGACCCTCCGCCCGCGAACGGCTCATAAACCGTGTCGCCGACCTTTGTACTATTGAGGATGAGCCGACGCAGGAGTTGCCGGGGCTTAGACGTCGGATGCCACTTGCTCTTGCTCGGCTTCGGGCAGATCAGGACGCTCTTGTCCTTCGACTTGCGGAATGCGTGCGTCCCGTGCCACCCGTACGCGATCAGCTCGTGGGAAGGCAGGTAGTCCATGCGTCCGACGACCGCGTGCGTCTTCGCCCAGATGAGCAGCTGCGCGAACTTGAAGTCGGCGGCCTCCATGCCAGACCGGAGCGCGAACAGCATCCGGTCCGAGTTGAAAATATAGACGCTGTTTTTCTTCGCCATGAACTGCGTGCATGCCCCGAGCCACGCCCGCGTGAACGCGGCGTACTCCTCCTCGCTTTCGATCTGATCGTTTTGGATCACCTTCGGTTTCGCGAGCGACTGCGTAAATCCCATCTTGCTTTCCACGTAGCTCACCCCGTAGGGCGGGTCGGTGAGGATGAGCTGGATTTCGCGGCCGAGCAGGAGTCGGTCGACGTGTTCCTGCTTCGTCGAGTCGCCGCAGGACAGGAGGTGGTCGCCGAGTTGAATGATGTCTCCGTTTTTGACTTTCATAGTGCTGGTTAAAGTTTCTTAGCCTTGATGCCCGTGGCCTCCTCGAAACGTCGCACGCATACGTCAACGAAAATAGGGTCCTTCTCCGCAACGAAGGCCGTCCGCTTCATCTGCTCACACGCGAGGAGCGTGGTGCCGCTTCCGGAAAATAGATCCATCACGTTCGCTCCCACCTTGGTGCACCGGCGCAAGGGCTTTTCATAGAGGGTCAGCGGTTTTTGAGTCGCATGCTGGTATTCCTGGGCGGGCAGGCGCTTGACCAGCCACAAGTCGATCGCATCGATGATGTCGTCGATCTGGCGGTTTCCGGAGTCGATTTCCTTGTTGAGTACTTCCGTGAGGTTGCGAATGTCGGGATTCAAATACGGCTTGTTTTTCGTGCTGTACATGCAGGCCTCAAAACTTTTGTTCCATGCGATTCCCGGAACAGGGGTGAAGTTGTTCTTGATCCAGAGGCAGACGGCCTTGTTTGAGAGCCCGCACTCCTCCATGAGCGACTGGACGAGGCCGATATGCCGCTGGTCGTTCCAGACGTAGAAGTGCAGGTCGTCCTTCGATACGGCGAGCGCGTTTTGCATGACATCCTTCAGGAAGTCGCGGTACTCGCGTCCCTTGAGCTGGTCGCGCTCCGCGCCAGCGTACTTTCCTTTCGTTGACACGCCCTTGCTGTAATCGAGGCCGATGCCGTAGACGGGATCGAGCGTCACGAGATCCATCCGCTCGCCGCCCGCGAGCGACTTCACGGCCGCCGCGTCGGTCGAGTCGATGCATGCGATGCGATGGTTCCCGAGCTGGTAGATTTCGCCGGGCTTCGACTTCGGCTTCTTGATCTCCGCGACAGCCTTCTCGACGTCGAATCCGTCGTCCTCGATGCTCAGGGTGTCCGCCCAAATGTCCTGCATGTCTTGGTCATCGAATCCAACGTTCAGGAGCTCCCCGATGTCGAAGCTCTTCAGAAGGTCGATGTCCCATTCCCCAACATTTTTGTTCAGGCGAAGATTTAGTTCGCGCTCCTTGGCCTCCGGCAGGTTCATGAGGACGACGGGCACCGTTTTGAAACCGAGTTCCTTTGCGATGGCGAGGCGCTGGTGGCCTCCAATGACCACGCCCTTCCTCGTCTTGTGGTCGTTTACGATGATCGGATCAACGAAACCGAACTTCTGAATGCTCGTCTTGAGTTCCTCCTTCTGCTGGTCGGAAATCTTTCTCGGGTTGTAAATGGCTGGCTTGAGATTGCCGATCGCCATCTCGTGAATGCGTAGTTGCGGCATATGTTTTAACGTTTCAGATTAATGAGTCCCGCGATTCGGAGGTACGACTCCACGTCAGAAGCCTTTCCTTTGCTGGACGCGTTTGTAAGTAGTCCTTTGATCACGTCGGGAATATGTTCGCGCATACGCTCCGCAATGAACTGTTGCACGGTCGGCCAGAACTCTGGTCGACGTTTCCAATCGGTAAGCGTGTCTTCACAGACTCCGATGGAATCAGCAAACGCCTTCTGTGTCTTATGCCTGCGATCGTCCTTCGGGGTGGCGTACCACAGTGCGAACTCGATGAACTCGCCCGGATACTGGACACTCGGAACAGGAGAGAAATCGGATTGGATCGGAATTACCGCGTGAACCGTTTTGTTTTTCATAGTGGGGTCTTAGGCCCACCTACATTGAATCAAATGAAAAAATGACGCGTAAACGCGCGTCATTTCATTCAGGGGGATAGATTTGTTCGGAGACTAACCTGGTTTTATCGGGTTATTCACACCACTTGCTCATCACTTCAGCCGTTTGAGTCTGATTGATGCGTTGAGCCTGTATCCCAACCCACGTTTGCCCACAAGGACGCCGCCGATTGTCGACGCATGTTCACGCATCCAGACGTTAAACTTCTTCATGTGCGTGCGGAACGTGCTTTCGTTGTAACCGTCCGCAACTCGAATGACTGCGTTCGTGTCGCAGCTCACATTTTCCTCAATGTGAAAAAGAAAATTGATAAATCTCTGATCCACCTTGAAGGGAACGAGGAATTGCGGATCTAGAGCGATGATGCCACGTCCGCAGTAAAGGGTCGTGGTGGATTCCTCGACCGGACTCATGAGCCCCTTCTGTCGTAGCGTGACGACATTGGGCATTACCTGTTGTGTCAGTTCGTCACCGAAGCAGTACACGGAGACATTCTGCTCAAAGTAAAAATTCGGCTGCATTCCTGAAGGTACGATAAAATCCAAGAAGCCATCAGGATTCTGGGAAATACGAAAATAGCCGGGTTGTGAACCCAAACCTATCCGTATGCCACGGTCCATGATCGTTTGGGTGCCACTGACAGTTGGCCAGAATTCCATACGAAGTAAATATAGCAAAAAACGGCTACGCTGCCTAATGACGTGCCTTGCTGCCATGTTGCTAATTGTTCTTGAAAGTCGGATAATTCGTTGGCCTATGAGCACAACCGTTCCCATTAAACACATCGCTGGCGACCTGTTGCTTTTCTTTTACGATTTTCAGCGGAAAAATGGTTTTCCGCCAAAGAACGTGGTGAGGTTTAGTGGAGTCTTCGAGGGACAAATAAGCCTTCTGGACAGAGGCGATCTGGAGAATCGCCTACTCGAGATCTCGCGCGGAAGTTCAGCCGACGCTTACAACGCTCTGCGTTACCTCGAAGAAAAGAACTTCTTGGACTTCAAGAAGGCGTCCGACACCGGCGGAGATCTGCTGCATGGCTTTCACGTAACCGCTTACGGCGTGGATATTATCGAGGGAATTGAGCGGGGTCCGGAGGAGAAAAAAGAGTTCCACATGACGTTTAACATCAAATTGGCGGACACGGTGAATATTGATTCCCTTATTAAGGCCGAGCTCGGGAGCTTGCTTAAAGGATTTCTAACATAATGGCTGTGGCAAACTTCGGTTACGCAGACTCCTTCGACCGCGCGACCGTGAAGCAGTGCCGCGATCACGAGCAAATGTTCCGCGACATGGCTTCGGAAGTTCCGAAGGATGATCCCGAATGGGAAAAGAAAGTCGACGCCATCCAGCGGTGCAGGAACTGGTACATCTGGTACGCGTCTGGAGAGCGAGCGGAGGCGAAGGTCCGACACGTGCGTGAAATGGAGGACCGTGACGAACGACGGGCGCGGCTTCTTGAGCGGATGCAGCCGAAGACTGACGTTCGCTGTCTTACGTGTGCGTCGCGGATGGAATTTCTCCTTAAGGAGCTCTTCACCAGCATCGACGACCACGATCGTGTCCTCACCATGTACGAGTGCCCGAACAAGTGCCTTCCGCGCCGCGCGTTCTACGACGACGGCGAGGAGTTCAAACCCATGGATCCCTCCTGCGAAAAGTGCGGAAAGCCGGCGGAAAGAAACGCAGACAGGTCGACCGGGCATCTGGTCATCGTTTCTACCTGCGGCAGCTGCGGCCACGTCGAGTCCGACGACTTTGACATGCCGATCTCCCATAAAGAGGATGATGTCATCGACAAAAACTACGAAGCCGACCGTGCGGAGTACTGCCTCGACGAGAAAGGTTTGGAATCGTACCGCAGCGGCAAGAGGAACCTCGAAGAGATGGCAAAGATGGTCAAGGAGTGGAAGGCCGGAGAAGCGGACACCACAACCAACGAGCGGATGTCCTCGCTTAGAAAGCTCCGTGCCATAGAGCTCAGGGAACTTGCGGCGAAGTCCTTGGAGCAGGTCGGTATGACGAGTGTCACCCTGTCAGATCCCGTTCAGGGCGCGGGACTGCGTATCAAAATCTCCATGTTCGACTCGGATCCCAAGCGGTCGGATAAGGAGTCCGAAAAGGCCGTCCGCAACGCGCTCGACCAAGCTCTGCTCGATACCAACTGGCGGCTCGTGAAAACGTCACTTTCCTCGACCTTGGGCGCTCTGAACGGAGAGCTTCGAGGCTACGTCTCGGACGAGGAAGTCCGTAAACTCATCGAACAGGAGAATAAGGCGAACGAAAGCCGAAAATCCCAATAAGTCCCGAAAACTGGAACAGGCCGTTTCGTGTTCCACTTTGTACCAAGTTGCCGAAAGGGAGCGACCCATCCGCCTCAAAATCGCCAAAGTTGGAATCATCCAAAACCCCTTCAAAGGTCGCTACAATTTTGGTACTTAACCCCTCCGGCCCGCCAGGACAACTAAGTATTGGGGACGACCCATGTCCTATGAACGTGGTGCGGCCCAGATACCTAATACTGATATGAAAATACACGATGAACTCGTGTACTTTTGTTTATAATCTTGTTTGGATCATTTATTTCACTGCATCAAACCGCGCCTTATTTTCAACCATCCATTTGCGCTGTTCTTCCTCCCCATTTTTAGGATGATTCATCACATCAGCATGTGCTTGCATGTAGTGTGGCATAAGGGCTTTCATCCATGCTTCAAATGTCTCACCTTTAGCTGTTACTTCACACAAATCGCAGGTTACTGTTTTCATAGATTTTCAATTATACTAATGAATAACTATATTTTTTGATCGAGAATGGATCGAGCTATTTCGATGAGTTCGCCGTCTGTCGCGTGATTCCCGTCGGCGGCGATGAGCAGGAGTCTGCCATCGAGATCGGCAATCAAGTGTCGGGAGATTTCACAGCGGTTGGGAAGACCGTCTTCATAATCGATACAGCGCGGTCGTTCATCAATGGTTTGAATCCAGACGGAACGTGTTTGGTCGAGTTTCACCTCCTGAGTTGGATAGATATGCGTGGCGAGGTAATCGACTGAAGTTCGGCCGGGGAGATAATCAATCTCTACAAAGCGCCAGTTGCTTTTTGTATAGACGGTGGCGACTGTTCCTTCGGGGATCTCCCCAATAGAGGACGTGTAGAATCCTGCGGTATATAACTCGGCCTCGAACGTTTGGGACGGAAGCGGAACGATGGCATGCAAGGAGATCAGATCGTCTAGAACGGCGAGACTGGGGGTATGAGGAAGGAGTGAACGCGGTGAGTCATCAATCCATGCAAGGAAACGCATGAATATAAATGCCGCAAGGATGGCCACCGCGATCCAGGCAAGGAACTTGAGGTTCACAGGCTTTTCTTCACGATTCCTTTTTAGAAGTCGCAGGGCGAGCATAGGCCAAAATAAAAGCGATCAAAATCCAAGTCATGATGGCAAGGTCATTTTTGAAATAGGGGACATCGACCATGCCATGGATGCTCATTTGTAGGAGGGCGAGGAATGGAGCCATGATTGTAGGTTGTTGATTGTAGGTTGTTGCAACTCGTTGCAAGACAGTCCAAGCAAGAAATAGGAAAGTGATTAGTCCCAACAATCCCAGCTCAACCCAGATGTTCAAGATGATGTTGTGCGGGTACTGGAATATTTCAAGGTGAGTGGCTTGGTGGTAGGGCTCAAGGGCGGTTGGGTAGCCCGATAGTCCAGTACCTAAGAGCCAGTGGGTTTGGAGTATGTCGACCGTTTCGCTCCACTGAGAAAGGCGCACGCCACCGGAATAATCTTGGAGGGTGAGTTTTTGCAGTAAAGGGGGAAAGAGAAGAGTGGCTAAGATGGATAACGGAACAAGACCCAATGAAAGAATTCGAGTTTTCTTGTGGAGCAACCCAGCCAGGAGAAGGGTCGCAACGACAGAAACAATCGCGGCTTCGGATTGTGCAAGTGCTATGGCAATGGAGGAGAGAACAATAACCAACAACCAAAAGGGTGAGAATGGTCTCTTATTTTTGAAACAATAGAGACAAGCGATGATGAGGATTGGACCAAGGTACAGGCCCAGGGCATTGGGGTAGTCAAACACGCTTGTGACACGACGTTCGATATCCCAGGGAATTGGGAGTCCCGCGCCGGTAAGCCATTGCGCAATACCTACCACAGACAAAATAATTGCCGTGATCCCAAGAGCCTTAAAGAGATTTTCGGGGTTGAGATCGGCTTGGTTGAACTCGTATCTTACAACGAAGAACAACAGAATCGGCTCGAGGAAGTATGCCTTCCAAACCCCGAGGGCATCGATAAGGTTAGGGGCGACGAAGACGGAGATGGTTGCAGCGAGGAGGAGAAGGAGGACAGGGGGGAGGGACTGAGGATTGGAGGTGAAGTCACCGAGCTTAGGTCGGCGCTTTATCAGCCATACGATCAAAAAGGTAACGACCAATAATTCGAGCAATGTGGTGGGGATACCAAAGACCCCAGTTCTGAGCAGATAGCTCGGCAGAACGGCGACAAGGAGCAACAACCCCGTATGGAGGTTGCGCCAAGTCAGAATTGCGTACCCAGCTGTAAGAGTGAGGAGAACCGCAAGCATATTATCGGGTTGGAAGGAGAGCCTTGAGATCTTTGAGAGTCACAGCTCGAAGAGTGAATAAGCTCGCCGCGTAGACGATGATTCCGACGAGCAGATCGACGAGAACAGGAACGTCGAGTTTTACCAGTGCCAAGTACATCACTCCAGATGCGGCGATGGCTTTGAAAAGAGTCGACAAGCTAGGGAGTGAGCCCGATGTGCGGTAGACGACCAAGAAGGTGATGAGTGCGATGAGGGTTTCTGATACAAGTGTAACCGCGACGGCACCCCACATCCCATAGATGGGAATATAGATGAGATAGCCAATAATCGCGATGATTGCGACGAACACATACCCCCAGATCATGATGCGTTGTTTGTTGACTGCGACAACCAGGTGTCCATACAGGGTTCCGAGGAATACCCCAATGAGCGCGAGGATGAGCCAAGTAAGGATGGGGCCGGCAGCGGCAAACTCTTTTCCAGCGATGAGAGCCATGAGTTCTGTGGATGTGAGTTGGGCTCCGACGACCACCGGGACCACCACAAGGGCGAACACATCAAAAATACGAGCAGATCGGGTACGGAATTCTTCAACGCGTCCCGCACTCCACATGGCGACGAGTGAAGGGAGCACAAGCCCCATAAGCATGGTTGGCAACACGGTCATGACTTCAAGAATTCTGTAGGCAGCGCCGTAGAGTCCAACTTCAGTTTGATTCTTGAAATAGGCAAGAAAGAGAATGTCACCTTTTAGGTAGAGTAGGTTAAAGATAATAGAGATGGCGATGGGCCACGATTGAGTTAGAATGAGCATCCACTGTGACCACTCAAACCGTGCGCGGATTTTTACAAAGGGACTGGCGAACTGAATCATGAGCATGAGCCAGACGGCATTGGCGATCACCATGGCCGCGACCATTTCAACAACACCAGCAGATGTGAGGGCAAAGAAAACCGTGAGTGAGAGTAATACGGCACGATTCACAAGCTCAGCGACGGCGACATGCCACATGGATTCGTGACGCTGGAAGATACCAATCAGCATGGAGGCTCCACCCATGAGGAAGTAGGCAAGCGCCCCGACCAATACAGCGGTTTGAGTCGTCGAGGACCAAGGAAGGGCAAGGACTGTGAGAGGGGCGAGCGAGAACATCACAAGACCCGACACGAGCCGCAGACCAAAAAAGTTTCCGACGATGCGCTCTTCGTCGATACCGGGCTTGGAAATCATGACGATGAGCGTGAGGGTAAGACCGAAATCGACCACCACGCCGAACATCTGGAGGTACGTGACAGCGGTGGTGTATTCTCCGAAGGCTTCTGTTCCCAGTGCTCGTGTCAGAATGGCGACGGAAAGCAGCCCAATCAAGATCGAGAGGATTTTTCCCACGAGTTGCACGGAAAAGTTAGATGCAATCGAGCGCGCGGTGGTCATATCACCAAAAGTGTATCACAAATCATGTTGACTCAAGCCTTAAAAAATGGTAATCTGTATGTACAAACTATGCATTTGTCTCTCTTGAAGGTTTCCCATGCTACCACCTCAAGAGCCATGAGTCTCTCGATGGTTGTGTTTGCCCTTAACCTGTTTGTGGGAGGGCTTTTTTGTTTACCAAGTCTGGCACAAGCGGAAGCGAAAAATGGCTTTGAGGCGTTGCAGGTGTCAGCACCAAAAACAGGGTTCATCATGGAACCTGGGGAGACACAGGAGGTGCTCATTACGTTTAAAAATATCGGTACCAAGATCTGGGCCAATACAGGATCCGCCTACGTGTCGGTTTATACGTACGATCCTAAGTATCGCGTGAGTGATTTTAGGGGAGGTAATTGGATTGACTATACACAAGCCGCTCTTCTCAAAGAGTCGAGTGTGGCAGTAGGGTCGGTCGGCTCGATTTATCTCACACTGAAAGCCCCTAAATCTGAAGGGACCTATAAAGAGACATTTCATCTTGCCGCAGAGAATTCAGCATGGATTCCTGGAGGGGAGTTTACGTTGACGATTAACGTACAGGATGAGGATTCCGATGAAGAACAGACACAAGGGGGTACGCAAGACCTATCAGGAGAGAATCCACTCAGTGATGGGGAGTCGTCTCCCGTGAGCGACTCAGGTTTGGCGGCAACCGTCTTGTTACGCTCGGCCAAATCGATTTCGGCAGAAGCGGGTGAGGTTATTCAGTACAAAGTTGGCGTGAAGAATACGGGTACGACTACATGGAAGACGCGGGAGATCGTGACGACGAGTTATTCGATCGCGAGTGCCGACACCGCCCACGCATCTTGGGTGAGCGATACAGAAGTTGTGAGTATTAGCAGTGGAACCGTGAAGCCAGGAGGGCTGGATTTACTCTCGTTTCAATTCTTGGCGCCGTCATCAAACGGATCGCACACCGTTCGTTACCAGATGGCGGTTGATGATGAAGTGATTCCAGATTTTTACATTGATATTCCCGTCGAGGTCACCGGCGGATCACCAGAGATTATCGATGAGGAAGTAACAGTTGAGGATGATGAGGTAGAGTCAGATCGAGTAATCGATGAGCCGATTTTACGCATTGGCCTTCTCACCATCGACGAGGAAACCGATTGGGTGACGGAAATTAGTTGTGATTCAACCTGGAAACTGCGCGACAGCGAAGGGGGACTACTCGGGTCAATGGCTCCGGATGATATGGTTCGCGCGTTTTACAAGAATCAACGGTATTATTTCAATCGCGGACGTGGGATCGAGGAGACGTATAAGTACCTTCGATTCGAACCAGATGACGAAGATGCTATCTGTACCATTGAAAACTTTGATCGACGCGTGACTCGTGGGGCAGCCTACGCCTTCAACCAATTCCGCGACACGCTCGAGCTCCAGTATATCCCCTACAAGGACGAGGTGTGGGTAATCAACGAGCTTCCGATTGAGGAATATCTTTATGGACTAGGTGAGACGTCCAATGCAAGCCATGAAGAATTCAAGAAGTCTTTGCTTACGGTTGCTCGTACGTACGGCTTGTATCACTGGGAGCGAAATTCCAAGCACAATGGGTACTTCCACATGAACGCGTATGCTGATGATCAAGTGTACTTCGGATATGGCTATGAGCTTGTGCACCCGCTTATCAAAGAGGCGGTTGAGGACACTCGTGGAGTGACAGTGAACTACGACGGTCGCACCGCGATTACCCCGTACTTCTCTCGTTCGGATGGACGTACACGCTCATGGAGCGAGGTATGGGGCGGTTCTGTCGCCTGGCTTATTGGGAAGGACGCACCTTGTGATAAGGAACGAGGCTACTCCCTCTGGGGTCATGGAGTCGGTATGGGTGCCACGGAGGCCTTGTGTATGGCAAACAATGGAGATGATTGGGAGACTATTTTGCACTACTTCTATACGGATATTGATCTGACAAAACGATGGGATTAATTCATCGAATAGGATTTATAGGTCTTATAACCGCCGTCGTTTTTCCGACGGCGGTTTTGGCTGTGCAGGACCCTCTTGAGTTGGTGTACTCGCGCAGACCCGATTTGCAAGCGGCATTCGACCTAGAAACCAAGCGCGCAGTGGCAGGAACGGCTGCAGGATTTTTGCTCGATCTCGACGATTGGGCGACCCAGTACGGTTGGATGGAGCATGAAGAGCTTGCGGCATATGCTCCTGAGGAAGACGACGGCGTGCCGGTACGAATGAATCCTTTGGAGATCGAGTCGTCCATTGCATCGACAGCTTATGTGGTCATGGATCGATCAACGGGAAAAATTCTTACGGTCAAAAATGAGAATAGGGTATGGCCAGTTGCAAGTCTTACCAAGCTTGTGACGGCACAAGTTGTTCTCGATCACGAAGTAGCGATGGAATCGATTGCAGATGTTCGTGCCATCGATGACGTTGGCGGAGCGAAGCTGTATGTGAACGACGGAGACACGTTTTCGGTCGAGGATCTTTTTTACGCAACCCTCGTGGCGAGCGCGAACAATGCCGCGAATGCACTTTCTCGTACCATTGGTCTTTCACTCGACGAGTTCCTTCAGGAGATGAATAATCGTGTGGACGATCTGGGACTCATCAACACGGTATTCGTGGATCCAACCGGCATTGAACTTGGAAATGTATCCACGGCTCGAGAAATGGCACGTATTGCCCAGGACGTACTTGAGGACGATCAGATTCGTCGTTTTACCTCGACGGCGGTGAAGTACATCGACGTGCTCTCGCAGGGGACGCAGAAAAAAATGACGAATACCAATTGGATGCTCTGGAAACCGGAATACGATGATATCTACGTGACAGGCGGGAAGACGGGGTACCTTGAGGAGTCTGGATGGAACCTCGTTGTGACGTTGAGGCCGATGGATGGGGACCCAGATACAGAATTACTCATCGTGCTCTTTGGGGCAGCGTCGCGCGACACGTCGTTCAAAGAGGCAAACACCCTGGCAGACTGGGCGTGGGAGACACATAAGTGGCAAAAACAATTGTAGACAAAAATAAGGCAGCCTCGTGGGGCTGCTTTGCGTTCCTCCTTGGAGGTAGGGTTGAGGTTGGGGTCAGAGGGGGCAAGCCACTTCGTCCCAGATGAGAATGGCCGAGCACCCGCTGCCAGGCGCGTACCAGATTTCGAAGTCGTCCTCCGTGTACATGGCGTCGGTGCCGACGTAGATTTCGAAGGTTTCGTCGTCGAAGTACCCCCCATGTGCCGGCGTCGTCTGGCAGTACCAACTATCGTCCGAGCTGTCATGGGTCTCAGTGAACTGAATACGGACGCCGCAGGAGTCATCGAGGTACCAGTCATCCGTGATGTAGGCGTTCCACATCACCTCGGAGTCCTCACGGACAAAGGTACTGGTGAGCTCCTCATCCCACCAATCCCCGATGACGTCAGTGCTGTTGAACACCTGAGTGCTGAGGGTGTAGCTGGAAGTGTCGCCCTCGAACTCCGCCGTCAGCCAGACGAACAGCTCGTACCCCTCGTCAATCTCGCCGTCGCAGTCGTTGTCGATGTCGTCGAGGCCGAAGTCGGTCTCGACGGCACCTGGGTGGATGGTGGCGTCACGGTCGTTGCAGTCGCCGTCTGCGCGACTGTACGTGTCTCGGTCGGCGTCTCTCCTGGGCGGGAGTCCGGCGGGGGTAGCGAAGGCATCGCTAAAAAAGAACACCAGCACAAAAGCTAACATACTCTATCCGTTCTCGAGTACCCCACCCGAATCTCCACAAAAGCGTGGATTTCCAGGTGGTTTTGTCCTTCTTGGGACTGGGCAATATATCAAAAAACAGGCATTTTGTCAATGCCTGTTTTCAGCATTTCTCTATTTTATGGAACTCTTTACTTTCCCATGCCCTCCGGCGCCCATTTGTGCTACGCGTCGTTTATCCTCTTCTACCAGACGGGTAACAAGTTCTTTTACATGCTCCGGGTTGTCGATGTTTTTAAAGTGGAATCGCCCTTTTTCTCCAGCTGTTTGTACGTAGACTTGTCCGTAGGTAAAAATCGTTTGGATGATTCCACGAATCTCAGCAGTCGTGTCTTGCACGGCGGCGAGGTCGAGCTCGGAGGCCGTGCGGTTGAAGAGACCTTCCTGTTCGATGTTAATGATCCGTTCGTTGGTGATGATCCAGGTGTCAAGGTAATAGTCTGTGAACTCCAGGAAGGCAAACAACCAAATGGAGAGAAAATAAATACTTCCCAAAATGACGAACACCGGGCCGATGATGGGATGCGCGATCCAGTTTTCAAGAGTCCCTTGGTAGTACCAGCCGACGGCCAAAGGGATACCGACCAATAAGACAACGGCAGACACAATACCCAGAAGGGCAAACCAATGGCGACGCAGAAAAAGAACGACGTGTTCGTCGGGGCGCTGGTTTGGAAGATGATCAAGTCTCATCATAGAGCAGGGAAGAGATCTTCGTTGTAAAACTCAGCGGCGTTGCCCAGTGAAATGGGGAGGGTCCAGTCGTATTCAAGAAGAAGAAAAGTTGAACCAGCCACAAGAAGGATGGTTCCACCAGTGAAGATGGTAACGATCAGGTATAGACCAAAGCCGTACACACCGTAACGGACCAGATGGTAGATGTTAAAGAGACTGTAGAGAATATAAAAAGCCATGTACGCACCAAAGATGATTAGGAATGCATACATGGGAATCGCGATGTTTGGTAGCTCGAACATACTTGCTCCAGTTTATCACAAAAGCCCCTGGTGGGGCTCTATGGTTGGACATGCTTATATCCATGTTCTGTCACGACACGGCCGCGGGGTGTGCGAGCCAGGAATCCAATTTGGATGAGGAATGGTTCATAGACGTCTTCGATGGTTTGAATTTCTTCTTGGGTTGCCGCGGCGATGGTTGAGAGGCCAACCGGTCCGCCACCAAATTTTTCGATGATGGTCGTGAGAATACGACGGTCTGTTTGATCGAGTCCTACATGGTCGACCGTGAGTTTCTGCAGGGCCTCATCGCACAGGCTCTGCGAGACATGACCGTTTCCGCGGACATCCGCAAAATCTCGCACTCGCCGCAATAATCGGTTGGCGATACGTGGTGTGCGGCGAGAACGTCGAGCAAGGATTTGAATGGCTTGGTCATCAATGGATGTTTTGAGAAGTCCTGCGCTGCGGCGGACGATGTCGCCGATATGATTATCTTCGTAGAAGTTGAGGTGATGCGTGACCCCGAAGCGGTCGCGCAGCGGGCTTGAAAGGAGCGAGAGACGAGTCGTTGCGCCGATGAGGGTGAATCGTTCCAGGTTCAGCCGAAGGGTTCGTGCGGTTGGGCCCTTTCCGACGATGATATCAAGGGCGTAGTCCTCCATGGCGGGGTAGAGCACTTCCTCGATTGTTTTGTTGAGACGGTGAATCTCGTCGATGAACAAAATATCTCCGCGGCCGAGATTTGAGAGGATGGCGGCAAGGTCCCCAACGCGCTCCAGTGCCGGCCCGCTGGTTACCCGTATTTGTGAGCCCATTTCTGCCGCGATAATGTGGGCGAGTGTGGTTTTTCCCAGTCCTGGGTTGCCGTACAAGAGGACATGTTCGATTGGCTCGTCGCGTTTTTTCGCTGCCTCAATAAAGATGGATAAGTTTTCTTTGATTTCATCCTGACCAACAAAGTCGGCGAGTGTTTGCGGGCGCAGGCCAACTTCAAAATCACGCTCTTCACCAGGAACCTGCGTTGCGACAACTCGTTCTGGAACCTCTATTTCTTCACGCTCGATCATACTGGTCCTATTATGCCTTTCGAGACTCTCGTGGGCAAATCAAATGCTCTTGGGGTCAAGAGCATTTTGATTGGTGGGCCGGGAGGGAGTCGAACCCTCATCCGCTTTCGCGGACGACATTTTAAGTGTCGAGTGTATACCATTCCACCACCGGCCCGATCGATTATCCTCTCCTTTTGTTTCTACCCCTGTGCGTTGGTTTAAGACTATGACAGTTTGGGCAGAGGATTCTTAAGTTCACCAAACGGTTGTCTTGCTTGTCTCCATTTACATGATCCAATTCTAAGGGGATTCTGCCATCTTCTGACTTTTTTGCCCAGCCGCACTCTTCGCAACGAGCCTTCTTTAAACCCGCTCGATAAAGTCGTTTTTTAAGCTTAAAACTTTGGTAAGAACTTCCTTTTACCAGAACCTCTTCAAGGATTTGTACATATTTACCAGGATGATTCAGACCACGAGACCAGGCCCTTCCCGTAAAGTGACTGATATCGATTTTTAGATCTGAGAGATATCGTTTTACTTGATCATAATTTCCACCAGCAGGAATCAAGCCAAGCTTTTCAATTACTTGCCTGAAGCTTCTCGATTCTTTTGCTGCCTTTATGAGGTCGGATTGTGTCCACTTTTTCTTTCTCATACGGTACAGGCATTATACATCATTCCAGAATCTATACCATTCCGCCACTCGACCACGCGGGGAAGGGTAGCAAAGAATTTGCCGTCGGCCAAGCCGTTGACCTTCTTGTGAGGAGCGAGTATTCTCTATTTTTGTCCAACCTCGGAGCCTCCCCTTGTCCCCACAACTCCTGCGTTTTCTGCTACTCGTTTCCTTGCAGGCCTGCACCTTCCCCGGGTGTATCACTGATCCACAATCGGTTCAGGTGAAGAACCAACCGGCGTCGGTCAGACCACGAGACATTCCAAGGGAATCGGTGACCATTCATCAAGAGATGCGGAAGGTTTCTATTCTGATCATCGCTTTTCCTCGGGACAAAGCGATGGTCGACGAGAGCCTGGAACATCTCAAGGGGTCGGATGAGCTTGGTGACACCAAGGTGGTGACCCAGTTCACTGATGATCCGTTTTCGGACAGACAGCCACACAGTTCGGTCGGTTCTACCGACTACTTCATCGACCTACGCAACCCGCAGATCCGCGAGATTGTCCCGGACGCAACGAAGCTGACGGAAGGGATCCTTTTCTACGCCAACCTTGGCTGCTGACCTCTCTCATCGAACCAACGCCCGGTTCGATTTTCTTTTTCAGAGGGGTTATCTTGACGTGCATTATCGTTGTGGAAGAATAGGGGAACTATGTTATTTGAGACGACCAAGGACGTGTTGGATTGGTACCAGAAAGGGGATCGCGTGATTACTCCAGCATTTATTGATAGCGTTGCCTGGAAGGATATTAAGAACCATCCCATCGACGAGAAATTTTTTCCCGTCCTGTTGTACATGCGCGACATCGAGACAATGACAACGCGGTACTTTGACGAGCTGATGAAGAGCGCTACGGGAAAGGAACCGATGATTCGGGAGTTCATGGAACAGTGGGCGACAGAGGAACCTGTGCATGGGCAACTACTGAGCCTATTTCTGGAGGAAGCTGGCTGTCCGCAGGAGCAAGATTGGAAGCAGAAGGGTTTTGATGGACTCACAATATCCTATAAGCTGCGCAGTAAGATTCAGGAGTGGGTTACACTTCCATTTGGAAAAAACTTTACGAGCGTGCATATGAGCTGGGGCGCGATACATGAGTACTCGACGCTTACTGGCTATCGTCGACTCTGGGAACTCGCGGGCCATCCAGTCCTTGAATACATCCTCAAAGCGATCGCTCGAGAGGAGGCAAAGCATGCCATGTTCTACTGGAGTGTGGCATATATAAACTTGAAAGATTCGCCTTACCGACAACGCCTTGCCCGCTACCTTGTCGAGAAGTTCTGGAAGCCCGTTGGGGAGGGTGTCAAAACGGAGGCCGAAAGCAATGTTGTGATCCGCACCCTCTTTGCGGGAACGGATGGCATCGATCAGATTCGCACGTACGTGAATAACCGCGTCGCGCAACTCCCAGGATTTGAGACGCTCACACGAGTGACAGATCGCATTTCCAGCGCCGCTACACAGTAACCGCCTCAGGCGGTTTTGTGTTCCTTCACCCCACGCATAATGAAGTAGCTGATCGCGACCATGACGGCCAGTGAGGCGACTGAGACGCGATACCGATCCGGTCCCCATGAAAGCAAGACGAGGCCCAGACTCGACCAGACGAGTGGCCCCAAGATAGACGCAGCCCGTTCGAACAAAATGTAGATTCCAAAGAAGCGACCTTGTTCACCTTCGGGCGTGATCTGTGTGTAGAATGCTCGTGAGAGAGTGAAGAGTGCGCCGAAGGCGAAGCCGTTGAGGATCGCGATCGCAATG
>SXGU01454638.1_pt1 | contig 29302 bp, 24 predicted proteins | sample 3174531 | NCBI WGS metagenome assembly SXGU01 (sample SAMN11356863, study PRJNA531348) | freshwater metagenome | isolation source: freshwater sample F1-140 | place: China: Fuxian Lake, Yuxi | collected 2017-12-25 | reverse complement strand
GTCGGCGCTGATGACTGGACGAGGGGAGCGGTCCACGGCAATGCGGGTGTTACCGCTAAATCCTCCTCTACCGTCGCCTAAGCGTACCGAGACGGTGTTCTCGCCAAAATTCGCGACGGCTAAATCCGCGTAGCCGTCGCCGTTGAAGTCGGCGCTGATGACCGAGGTAGGGAAAGAGCCCACTGCAACACGGGTGCTGCCGGTAAAGCCTCCGCGACCGTTGCCTAAGCGCACCGAGACGGTGTGATCGAAAGTATTCGCGGTGGCTATATCCGCGTTGCCGTCGCCGTTGAAGTCGGCGCTGATGATTGAACCGGGATAAGAATCCACCGTAACCTTGGTGTTACCGCTAAATCCTCCGCGACCGTCGCCTAAGCGTACCGAGACGGTGCTAGCGTGGTTGTTATTCGCGGTGGCTAAATCCGCGTTGCCGTCGCCGTTGAAGTCGGCGCTGATGAGCGAAGCGGGATGATAGCCCACCGCAACGGCTGTGTCACCGGTAAAGCCACCGTTACCGTCGCCTAAGCGGACCGAGACAGTGTTATCGTTAACATTCGCAGTGGCTAAATCCGCGTTGCCATCGCCGTTGAAATCGGCGCTGATGATCGAAACAGGAGTTCTGCCTACCGCAACGGTGGTGGTTTGAGCAAACTGCGGAGTGTTCCTAACTAAATCATAGCCTGTCCCCGCCGTTATATTAACCAGCACGGTTTCATTAGGGTCGACAACAGCATCGGCAGCCGCCACAAGGTTTAAAGTGGCGGTGGTTGCGCCGGCGGCAATCCTGAAACTGCCGGCAGTGGTTGCGCCGGCGGAAGTCGTGGAACTGACGACAGTAACGGCGCTAAGATTTTCCCCGGCTCTCAAGCGATAGTCCTCATCCACGGTAGCCGTGCTACCCGAGGTGGTGTAGTTCACCGTTAAACCGCCCTCCGGTGCGGGTGTATCCAAGGTGATAAGGTAAGTACCGATTGAGCCTTCAGTCGGCGAAGTTCCCGCTGTCAGCGTGATTTTAGGTAAGGCCATGAGTTTATCCCGATAGAGAGTGATAGGCGGCCAAAGCGAAAACAGCGCTCAAGCCGCCCAAAAAGAGAATGATCTTTATACACTAGATCTTTTGTGGTTGCCACTTCCTTTATAAGTGAATTCTACCGATCGAAAATTTTTTGCTTAGGAACGAGCATGAAATAAACTGAACAAACGGCACAAGCTGTTCAACTCGTTCCCAGACTATGAAAAATCCGCGTCAACCATCACTGCCCGAGTCGCTTAAAGCGCCTGTATTCGTCGTTTATTTTTGCGCGTTAGCTAAAGCCGCTTGATGGTTTTATGCATCCTCTCACTTAAAATCGAACCCTAACAGCTGAAGTTGACCAATTGTCATATTAAAGAAATATTCACGTAATAATAATCCTCTATTCTAAATATGAATCTCAACATGCTTAAGGGATATACCCGATGCAGGATCTACGCAAAGAAATAATCCATATTCTCGACGGCAGGCTGTTAACGCCGCATTTTCAACCTATTGTTTCGTTGATTCAAAAAAGAATTATCGGGTACGAAGCGCTGATCCGCGGCCCCTCCAAGAGTCCGCTGCACATGCCGTCCGAATTATTTACCACGGCCGAGCAATTTAATTTAAGCACAAAGCTCGAATTCCTGTGCCGGGAAATAACGATACAACGCTACGCCGATCTGGGCATTAAAGAAAAGCTGTTTATCAACGCCAGCCCTTTGGTGCTGTTGCAGCCGGAATTTAAAAAAGGCGAAACGCTCAGACTGCTCGATCAATACGGGGTTAATCCGCACACCGTGGTGATTGAGTTAACCGAACACAAGCCCGCCGATAACTACGAAATCATGCGCGCTTCGGCCAAGCACTACCGAGGCATGGGCTTTGAAATCGCTCTTGACGATTTGGGCGCCGGTTATTCAGGATTAAGGCTCTGGGCGGAACTGCTGCCTGAGTACGTCAAAATAGACAAACACTTTATCCACTGCCTGCATACCGATCAGGTCAAACTTAATTTCGTTCGTTCCATTCAAAGCATGGCGTCTTCTCTGAATTGCAATGTCATTGCCGAAGGCATCGAAACGGAAGAAGAATTTAAGGCGATAGAAAAACTCGGCATTACTCATGCTCAAGGCTTTTACTTTGCCAGACCGACGGCTATCCCGGTAGATAAGATCGACAGTTCAATGTTTGCGGTCGACCAGACGAAACCTCACAAAACCGCTCCGTTTAATAACGCGACCACGGCGTTGCATATCATCAGGGACGTTACCCCTATTTCGGCAAAAACCCGCATCAGCGACGTCATGTACCTGTTTCATCACAACAGCGAACTCACCATCCTGCCCTTGGTCGATGACAATATCGCTTCCGGCATTATTTTTCGCGACAAATTTCTGACCAAATTATTCTCCAGCCGATACGGCATCGACTTACACGGGAAAAATTCGATAAAAACCTTTATCGACAGCACCCCTTTGTGCATCGATAAAAACACGCCTATCGATTTGGTCAGTAAACAGTTGACCTCATTAATGACCAATGACCCGGCTTTTATCATTACCGATAACGGGGAATATATGGGTATAGGCACCTTGCTGGATTTGCTCGCCGAATTTACCCGCCAGCAAATCGACAATGCCAAGCATGCCAATCCGCTGACGCTATTGCCCGGCAGTGTTCCGATCAATAACCAGGTCAATCAATTACTGACCAACAAAATACCCTTTAGTTTCGGTTATTTCGATCTTGATAACTTTAAACCGTTTAACGATGCGTATAGCTACGATGCGGGCGATGACATCATCAAAGCCGTTGCCACTACGCTGACTAATCACATTCCGGCAGAGAGCGGCCTAGTCGGCCATATAGGCGGCGATGACTTTATCGTAATTTTTACCTGCGCGGACTGGCTAATGCGGTGCGAACAGATACTGGAGGACTTTAAAAATACGGTTCCCGCCTATTACAACGATCAAGATATAAAAGCCGGCGGCATTCATACCGAAAACAGGACCGGGGAACTTTGCTTTTTCCCTTTGGTCAGCTTGTCTATCGGTTTGGTCGATCCGTTATCGACCAGTCACTGCCAGTCTCATGTCGATATAGCCGATTTAGCCTCGGAAGCTAAAAAAATGGCTAAAAAAATTCCCGGCAACAGTCTTTTTATCAATAAGCGGGTCACCGTAAAACACTCGGAAAATGCTCCATCCATTGGCCACGGCCCAATAACCAAGCTGCATGTCGTTAATTAAGGCCTAGGGCAAAACGTTGATTGAAACAAAACATACTCTATTTATAAAGGTGATTAAAATGTTTGAAAATATCAGCTTTAAATCCCAAATACTGCTGGGTTTTTTGACCATGATCAGTTTAATGACGGTCATTTCCGGATCGAGTTTAATTAATCTCTCCAACACAAAACGCGACCTTTCCGAAATAAATAACACCTTGCTGCCCAATGCACTGCTGATGGGGCAAATGGCGCGCGATATTGTACTGGTGCATCAATTTTTATCCGACGTTTCGGCCACCCATTCGCCGGAGGCTTATCGGGACGCCGAAAAATCCGCTCAGGATTTTAAGCTGGGCTTAGTGCAGTTCCGCCAATCCCTCGGTAATCAAACGGGCGGCAATCCTCAAAAAGCCAAGGAGATCGACCTCCTCGACGCGAACTTCGACTTGTTTTATCAAGACGGCAAGCAGATGGCCTCCGCTTATATCAACCAAGGCCAGGAAGCCGGTAACGCGGCTATGCAAGAGTTTGATCATCAGTCATATAAATTGTCATCGCAAATCATCAGGCTCAGGAATAATGAGGTAAGCGCCGTCAAGCAGCATGTCAGTGTCGGCGCCGAAACCACAACTCAGGCAACCAACGCTTTGTGGATCATCTCTTTGACCGCCATCCTGCTGGCGCTGGCTATCGCCTTGTGGCTAACCCGCCATCTCAGTAAACAAATCGGTATCGATCCCTTCTATGCCAAAGGTATCGCCAAAGAAATCGCGGCGGGTAATTTATCCCGGTCTATCAAATTGGATGAAGGCGACAAGGACAGCTTGTTGCATGCGATAAAAAACATGCAACAAAAGATGCAGGTCCGCAGAGCGGCTGAACACAAAACGGCGGAAGAAATCCTGCGGATCAAAAACGCTTTGGACTGTATCTGTACCGGCGTGATGATTACCGACAATGACCGTAACATTATTTACGTTAATAATTCGGCACTCACTATTTTGGGCAAAACCGAAGCGGACATTCATCAGCAGGTGTCGAATTTTTCTATTGCTAATTTGGTCGGTACCAATATTGACGATTTGCATAAAAACCCGGCGCATCAGGCGCAGTTGCTTTCATCCTTAACCGGTGCCCATAAAGCCGATATAGTGTTGGGCGATAGGTCGATGACGGTGACGGCTAATCCGATAATCAACGAGCAAGGCCAGCGCTTAGGCACGGTGGCAGAATGGTATGACCGTACCGCCGAAGTTGCGGTGGAAAAAGAGGTGGCCGCACTTGTCGTTGCCGGCACTCTGGGCGATTTTACCAAACGTTTTGATTTGCGAGGTAAGGAGGGCTTCTTGCGCGAGCTGGGCGAAGGCCTTAACCAACTGCTATACGCCAGCGAAACCGGTCTCAATGAGGTGGCGCGCGTATTGGATGCGCTGTCCCGTTGCGACCTGACGGCAACGATCAGTAATGACTATGAAGGCACTTTCGGACAACTTAAAAATAACACCAATACCACCGTAGCAACGCTTAAAAGCATCATTTATCAAATCAAGGACGCGACCGACAGCATCAACACGGGATCGGCGGAAATTGCTTCCGGCAACAATGACTTATCGCAACGCACCGAACTGCAAGCCGCCAGCCTGCAACAAACCGCAACCAGTATGGGCGAGCTTACCGCTATCGTGCAACATAATGCCGAAAACGCCAAACAGACCAACCTGCTGGCCATGGGCGCCGCCGAAATAGCCGGGCAAGGCGGCGTGGTGATGGCTCAGGTTATCGACACCATGAATAATATAAAAGAATCCTCTCGGAAGATTGAGGAGATCGTCTCTGTATTGGACGACATCGCCTTCCAAACCAATATTCTGGCCTTCAACGCCTCCGTGCAAGCCGCTCATGCCGGTGTGTACGGGCAAGGCTTTGCGGTAGTCGCCAGCGAAGTACGCCACCTTGCCCAGCGCGCGGCGGTGTCGGCCGAAGATATTAAAAACCTGATTGACGACTCGGTGAAAAAGATCGACGGCGGCAGCAAATTGGCGGCTCAGGCCGGTAAGACCATGGAACAAATACTCAGCTCCATCCGCGGCGTTTCCGGCATGATGTCGGAAATAACCGACGCCTCGGTCGAACAAAGCGCCGGTATCGAGCAGATCAATCAAGCCATCAGCCAAATGGATAATGTGACTCAACAAAACGCCGCCTTAGTGGAACAAGCCGCGGCCGCAGCCGAATCGCTGGAAGAGCAGGCGCAAAATCTGATTGCCATGGTCGGCGGCTTTAAAATAGATGAAAAACCGGTCCATTCTCTGGCTGAAGACGATGCCGCCTTGCCGGAATTCCATCTGTCGCACCATCACCGGGGCTATAGACAACATAGTCCTTGGGAGGCCGGAAGAACAAACAGCAGTCATGTTTTTCATCATTCCGAAACCGCAGCCAAGCCGCACCTGTTAGCGGTTGCCAACGGCGATTGGGAAGAATTTTAAGAAGGGACGTTTTTTATACGGTACAGACTATCGATGACAACGGCATTCCACGTGGAAAGTTTATGACTCCAAAACAAAAGAAAACGCGGTTACGCGCCAAACAAGATAAACGGGCTTTACATCTGGAGACTGTCAAATCGTTGCAAAAATTGCAAAAAAGCGCGGTTAAGTTATATGTCCTCAGTTCGCAACTCACCCACCTGATCGATGCAATTCCGGATTCCGTCCTGCTCAAAGATAGAGAGGGGCGTAAATTAATCACTAATAAGCTAACCCAAGGTCTTTTTAAGCTGCACGATCTTGATTGGTACGGCAAGACCGATATAGCGCCGACCTCAGCCCCCCAAGAGATGCGCATCAACCATGAGCTCTACCGGATGGCGCTGGAGTCGGATCTACACTTTGCGTTGGCACGGCGAGAACTCAAACTTTACTATCAAATCCTGGTAGACAGCGACCGCCAAATGCGTGGTGCAGAGGCCCTGCTACGTTGGGAACATCCGCGCTATGGATTGATTACCCCGGAGCATTTTATTCCGATAGCGGAACAATCGGGGCTGATCTTACCCATAGGCGCATGGGCGCTGAAAAGCGCTTGCGAACAGCTGAAATTATGGCAGGGCGATCCGCTTAGAAAGGAGCTGTCGCTCTCCATCAACATCAGCCCCTGTCAATTTAGCCGGCCTGAATTCGTCGGGCAATTGCGCCAGATATTGAAAAAAACCGGCATCGACGCGTTACAGCTTAAATTGGAGATGACCGAAAGTTTGATGTTGCACGACATCGCCGGCACCATCGAGAACATGGAGCGATTGAAGCTGCTCGGCATTCAATTTTCCATGGATAACTTCGGCACCGGTTATTCGTCATTAAGTCATCTCAAGCAATTGCCCATCGACGTATTAAAAATCGATCAGTTTTTGATGCGCGACATGGCTAATGATAGCTGCGATGCGATGATCGTAAAAACGATCATCGACATGACCCAAAAGCTGGGAATCAAGCTGATTGCCGGAGGAGTTGAAACCGAGCAGCAATTTGCCTGTCTAAAACAGCTCGGCTGCTCCACTTATCAAGGCTATTTGTTCGGCAAGCCGGTGCCGGTCGATCAATTTGAACAGTTGATTGACAACAGGCTGGGTTTGATCGCTCCCAAGGACAAAGTTAGGTAGGATAATGCGAGCAGAAGCGCAGCAACAAAAAATCTTTCAGGATTAGATCATGCCTACTAACAAATTTGTCATCAGCAAGCCCAAGTCATCAATTACAAAACTCCCCGAGCAAGGCAATAAAAAAACCGATTTTATTGATGACTTCAAAGAATATTATGTTCATCTGCTGGGTCGGGATGAAAACTGCCAGTCACCGTATTATGCCGGTGAAGCTTTGTCATTAGGCATTCGCGACCGCTTAATGGAACGCTGGAAAACAACTCATCAAACCTATAAAAACAATGACTGTAGACGCGGCTATTATCTGTCGATGGAATTTCTTATGGGGCGGAGTTTGAGCAATGCGATGCTCAATTTGGGAATAACCGATACCGTAACTCAGGCCATGTACGATCTCGGCATTGCCATAGAAGAACTGATCAGCAGCGAGCTGGATGCGGGGCTTGGCAATGGCGGGCTGGGCCGTCTCGCCGCTTGTTTTATCGACAGTTGCGCGACCTTGCAATTGCCGGTCATCGGTTATGGACTGCGTTACGAATACGGCATGTTTACTCAGACTATCGTTAACGGCGAACAGGTCGAAAAACCCGATCATTGGCTGCGTCACGGCAACGTTTGGGAAATTGAACGCCTGGAATATTCCCATACCATTAAATTCGGCGGCCATACTGAAATCCAAACAGACGAAAACGACAAACAGCGGCATTGCTGGATTTCCACCAGTAACGTGTTAGCGGTGCCTTTCGATACGCCGATACCCGGCTATCGGAATGGAACAGTTAATTCATTGCGGTTGTGGAAAGCCGTGGCTACCGAAGAGTTTAATCTGGATGAATTTAATGCCGGCGATTATGCCGAAGCCGTCGCGGCAAAAAATACCGCTGAAAATATCACCATGGTGCTGTATCCCAATGATGCCAATGAAAACGGCAAAGAGCTGAGATTACGGCAACAGTATTTTCTGGCTTCGGCCAGTTTACAGGATGTTATCGCCCACTGGACGGCGATGCACGGCAATGATTTCGAGCACTTCGCCGAAAAAAACTGTTTTCAGTTAAACGACACGCATCCGAGTATTGCGATTGCCGAATTGATGCGGCTGCTGATGGATAACCATGACTTAAACTGGAATCAAGCCTGGGCCATCACCCAAAAGACCATGGCTTACACTAATCACACTTTGTTACCCGAAGCGCTGGAAAAATGGCCGGTTAGCCTGATGCAACGGTTATTGCCCAGACTGATGGAAATTATTTTTGAAATTAACGCCCGTTTTATGGCCGAAGTTTCCATGCACTGGCCCGCCGATAACGAGCGTTTAAGTAGACTGTCCATCATTGAGGAAGGCGATTCGCAACAGGTAAGAATGGCTCATCTTGCCATCGTGGGCTGTTTTTCGGTGAACGGCGTTGCCCAGTTGCATTCCCGGTTATTGATGCAAGACTTATTCAGGGATTTTTATGCCTTATGGCCGCATAAGTTCAACAATAAAACCAATGGCGTGACGCCGCGCCGTTGGCTGGCCGCCTGTAACCCCGAGTTGGCAAAGCTGATAACGGAAACGATAGGCGAGCAATGGATTACCGATTTATCGCAACTGAAAAAACTGGAACCCTACGCGGAAGATGCCGCATTCCGGCAACGTTGGCGCGCTATCAAACACGCGGCAAAACAACGCTTGATCGACTATAAAAAAATCAAGCACAGCACCGAATTGCATTTAAATGTCGAAGCCCTATTCGATGTGCAGGTTAAGCGCATTCATGAATACAAGCGTCAACTGCTGAATGTCTTGCATGTGATCCATCTTTATAACTGCATTAAAAAAGGCGGCGCCGACCGGGTGCCGCGATGCGTGTTAATCGGCGGCAAAGCGGCTCCCGGTTATCGCATGGCAAAAAAAATCATCAAGCTGATTAATAACGTTGCCCATGTTATTAATTCGGACCCTGACGTGGGCGACAAATTGGCCTTGCTGTTTTTACCCGATTACCGGGTTTCGGCAATGGAAAAAATATGCCCCGGCGCTGACTTGTCCGAACAAATATCCACTGCGGGCAAGGAAGCTTCCGGCACCGGCAATATGAAGCTGATGATGAACGGCGCAATCACCATCGGCACATTGGACGGGGCTAATATTGAAATTCGCGAAGAAGTGGGCGACGCCAACTTTTTTCTGTTCGGTTTGACCGAGCAACAAATTGAAGCCAAACGCGGCCACTACAATCCGCTTGAGATAATCGACCAGGATGAAGACCTGCAACAGGTCATGCATCTGTTGGAGTCCGGTTATTTTAACCAATTCGAGCCGGGTATCTTCGATGAGTTGATTAACTCGATAAAAAGCGCTTATGACCCTTGGATGACGATTGCCGATTTCCGGAGTTTTGTCGATACGCAAAAACGCGTTGAAGATGCGTATCAAGATAAAGATCACTGGACCAAAATGAGTATTTTAAATTGCGCGAACAGCGGTAAATTCTCTACCGATAGAACGATTGGCGAATACAATCGGGATATTTGGAAATTGCAACCGCAACCGGTTAAGCGTAAGTAATCGGTAATTTTCGGGCATGGCCGGCTGCTACTTTGAAGACGATTTGATAAGTTCTTTCATGCGGTGAATTATCTGTCCTGCTCTTAAACTCTGTTGTTGTACTTTATGTAGGATTTCGGCGAGTTTTACTCTATCGGGATTTCCGGCATGAATTATGTTTAAGCCGGCTTGCGCATAACCGGAGATTGCCGATAGCGGCTGGTTGACTTCATGAGCAATGCCGGAAACCATTTTATCCATCAGTTCAAGACGGTCGACGTAGGAATGTTCAGCCGCAGTTTGCTCTATAAATCCGCACGAACGGGCATCAGCGTCATCGGCAGCCAAAACATAGTGGGCTGAAATATTAAGCGTCGCTAGCCTTTCATCCGAAAAAGATGGGCCGAGCTGAATGGCTCGTTGAAAAATGGAAGCATCACCGAAAGCGGCCAACGCAAGCATGCTTTTATCGAATGTCTCAAGCCAACTGCTCAGTGCCGCAACGTCATATTTTCCCAACACAAACTGAACTTCCAGCTTAGTAAAGGACGGCGATAAAGCTTGACTGCTTAAATTGAGTGCGCTTCCTTCGCTCGGATGTTGCTGGTGTTCCGAGTCGGGTAAATAGTCAGCAGCGATGGCTGGGGCAGGGCGGATAAGCTCATCGACGGGTTTGACCCAGCGCGCTAAAGTCTGGAAAAACAGTTCCCATTCAATGGGTTTGCCAATATGGTCGTTCATGCCGCTGGCAAGGCAGTGTTCGCGTTCTTCAGCCATTACATTGGCGGTCATCGCAATGATCGGCAGGTCGGCAAAGCGCGGGTCGGAACGAATGATACGGCTGGCTTTAAAACCGTCCATGATCGGCATTTGACAATCCATGAGTACGGCCGAATAGCGGTTTTTGCCGATCAAAGTAATCGCTTCGGCGCCGTTATTGGCGAGGTCAACCTTAATGCCGCTGTTCCCCAGTATTTCCATCATCACTTCCTGATTAACGAGGTTGTCTTCCACCAGCAGCAGATACGCGCCGCTTAACGCCGGGTGCTTGTCCGGCGTATGCGCTTGCTGAGAGGGCGGGCGGGGCTTAGCCTCGGCTTGCACACTCAGCGTCACGGTAAAATAAAAAATACTGCCAACCCCCAAACAACTTTCAACTTCGATAGTGCCGCCCATCGCTTCGGCCAGATCCTTGCTGATAGACAGTCCCAGCCCAGTGCCGCCATACCTGCGGGTGGTTGATTCATCGGCTTGATTGAATGCACTGAACAAGCGGCTTTGTTGCTTTTTGCTCAAACCGATGCCGGTGTCGATAACGCTAAAGCACAAACAGACCTCTTTACTATCTAAAGCTTGTACCTGCACCTTTAGCGTTACAGTTCCCTGCTGAGTAAATTTGATCGCATTGCTCAATAGATTTAGCAACACTTGCCCCAAGCGTAACGGGTCGCCGATTAAGGCAACGGGCACATCGGGGTCAACTTCAAAGTTCAGCGTTAACTGTTTGCCGTTTAGCAATTGCGAAGTTACGTCAAGCAAATGCTGGATAACGGTGTCAAACCTGAATTCGGTATGTTCCAGCTTAAGTTTGCCGGCTTCGAGTTTGGAGAAATCCAAAATGTCGTTCAGTATGCGCAACAGCCAATGTGCCGACGTGTTGATTTTATCCTGATAATTGCGCTGTTTTAGCGTTAATTCGGTTTGCAAGGTCAAATAGGTCATGCCGATAATCGCATTCATGGGAGTGCGAATTTCATGGCTCATATTGGCTAAAAATGTCGATTTAGTTCGATTGGCGGCTTCTGCCTCCTGCTTCGCCAACTCCAACTGCCGGGTGCGTTCCCGAACTTTTTCATCCAGATCGGCGTTGGCTTCCACTAACAGGCGGTTTTGCCGCTCCAAGGTTTCCAGCATAATATTGAAGGTATCGGTTAATATCCCAAACTCATCGTTATTATGCTGCGGTGCGCGCACGGAAAAATCCTTTTCCTTGATAATATGCAGCGCGGTTAAAGTAAGCGTGTTCAGCGGTTTGGTGACGATTCTGCGGAGGCTGTCGGCGAGAAAAAAGGCGGCCAGACTGACCAACAAGAAAATAGCCGCGCACCAAAAAATAAATTTCCGCCAGTGTCTGTCTAATTCGGCCAGGCTGGTGCGAATCAAAACCGTGCCGATAACCGCGTCATCGGACATTACCGGATAAAACACCTCCAGCACCGTCCCCTGAAAGCGATACCCGTCTTGTTGCGCCGGGCCGCTTTGGCAAGCAAGATTCGGCTGCGTATCGCTAGCATGGTATTCGGCAATCAGAACCTTGGCGTCAGAAAAAATACAGGCTTGAATAACGGCCTGTTTCGCCTGTAACGCAGCAAGATTTTCTTTCGCCACTTGTTTATCGTCAAACAACAGCGCGGCGGTGCTGCGGTTTGCCAGCAGTTGGGCGGATGAGGAGATGTCCTGCAGCAGATAGTCTTGGTTACGCACTTTGTCATAATAAAGAATTGCGCTAACGGCAAGCAGCAAGGCGAACAAAACAGTGGTCATGATAATGATCATCAGTTTGCCCTTAATGGGTATTTTGCTGAAAACGGCGGGGCGTTGGCGGAGCAATCTTGGCATCGTCAGTCTCCCGGCACAATATGGGCAACTTCCAGTAGTTTCGAACTGATCCGTATGCCGATTTTGCTCACATTCGATACATTAATCTCCATTCTTACATTATTTTCGTGGACTTTAAGCTCCACCATCCCGCCCAGCCGGGCAAACCGATCCATGTCGCTGACCGTCAGCATTTCGTTCAGCGATGCGATTTGTTGCAAAATCTGCGGTAAACGCGACTCCTCCGAATTGCCAATGTAGAGGACGCCGCAGTGGTCGGCAGCTTTTGGCGACTGGGTCAAAAACAGCACCTTGATTTCGTTTCCATTAATCTCTTTCCCGTCAAGGTCGGCAAAAAGCCGGTCAAGTTGATTGCCGGCTATTACGCAAATACTAACGGAGCCGCGGCCTTCGTTAGCGGCATTATCGGTCAATTCGATAAATGAAATAATTTTATAAGTAAAAGCCACTTTGATTTTATCGATAAAGCCGTCATTTTCGCCGGCAGAAGCCGTAGTTAAGCCGACAAAAACCAGCAATATCGCGCAACAGCTTACGTGAAATTTTAATGGGTTGCGGTAATCTTTAGCAAAAAGCGGCCGTAAGCGCATAAGCATTATTTCTTACTCATTGAGAGACTCTATTCTCAGCTATCATTTGGGCTTTGTTTAAAAGTTAACCCGGATTTCGCCAAAGAAATTCCGACCGGGCAGGGGTAAATCATTAGGAATGAGGGCCGCAGGCGCGCGGGCGTCGACATCGAACAGGTTACGCACAGAAAACGCCACTTCCCAATGCTTCGCAAGGTGTTGGCGGCGCAGTGTCATATCCACCCACGTGTAATCGGCAATCGGCGGCCGATTGTCGTTGGCGATTCGGCTACGGTCAAGAATCCATTTGACCTGAGGCGTTATCTGCCAATTAGGCATAAAGTCCCAAGTGGCGCGTAAATAAACCTGATGGTGCGGGGCAAAGCCCGCATCGTGTTCGAGCGATTCGTCTTCGGATTTCTGGTAAGCGTAATTAGTCAAAAATTTCAACCTGTCGTTGGCTTTCCATTCCATCTCCAGCTCAGAACCGTAGCCGATTTGGGTAATGGAAGATGTATCCGCGGAAATAATGCGGATAAGATCTTTCCACCAATAGCTGAATAGATTTAATCCCAAGCGCAATTTATCGGCCGGCAAGTAATTAAACGCCAGTTCGACGGTGTCCATGGTTTCCGGTTGTTGGTTAGGGTTGCCATTGACGACGGGACTGTTGGTCAGATACAAATTAACGAAGGACGGCGCGCGAAAGGCTCTACCATAGAGCAGTTTGCTGGAAAAATCACGGCGCGGCTCCCACACCAGAGCCATGCGCGGATTAACCGTATTGCCGAAATCCGAATAATGGTCGTAGCGGACACTGGAGATAATCGTCCAATTTTTAGCGACTTTCCATTCATCTTGTAAAAAAGCAAAAAACACCTTGCGATCGGCCGGGCGCATAAAGCTGGAAGAGGTACCGGTCACATTGATCAAGGAAAAGTCCGGCAGCAGCGGGTTTGCGCTTCCCGTTAACGGATTAATGCCAAAGTTCTGGGCGGCTTCGACCTTGTACAGTGAGCCATAATTAAACCCGGTTCCGATACGTAAGGTATGCCGGTCAAAGCCGCTATAAAATGCCGAGGTGTTTATAGCGGCGTGACGTTCGGATACGGCAGGACTGCCGCTATAGCCTTGGGCAAAGGTCACCAGCGGGCCTGAACCCACTTGGCCGGTCGTGATGTCTATAGGCAGTCGGGTACCCGGCGGATAATAGACTATGTTGCTTTCTACCTCTTGCGAGGTGTCGAGATAGCTCAATTGCGCTTGCACACGCCAGTCTTTGGCAAAATCGGCATTGTCGTAGTTCAAGTCGGCGTTCCAACGTTCGCTGCCGTAGCGATTGGTGGGATCCAAGGCGTGATTGAAACCGGCGCCATTGCCCACATTTCCCCGCTTTTGCAGCCCGGCATGAAGCCGCCAATTGTCTCTGGAAAGATCCAGCCGCGCGTCGATATTCCGGCTCTGTAAGTTAACCGGCCCCGGCGCCAGTGAGGCGTGTGTTCCGTAACGCTGGTCCAAGACCGTTTGGGCGTCGGCGTCGATAATGCCTTTTTGGCCTTCTGTATCATGGTATTCCAGTATCGCAGCTAGGTCAAAACCGGCCCAAGTGCCGCCATGTAAAGCCCAGCCGTCATACGTGTCAAAACTGCCGACGCGGCCGCCGGCTTGGCTGCCGTTAATATCCTGCTTGGTTTTGGTGATGACATTGATTACCCCGGCAAAGGCATCGGCTCCGTACATAGCGGAGCCCGGCCCGCGGATCACTTCAACCCGGGCAATGGCTTGTACCGGCATGCTGCTGCCGATGTTGTTGCGACTGCCTTGATATAAATTGGAAACGGACACGCCATTAATGAGCACCAGCACCTGCGGATTAGCCGGAGAGTAAACGCCGCGGATGGTATAAATCGAGTTATAGCCTTGTTGTCTTCTGTCTACGTGTAAACCGGGAACGGTTTCAAGCACCTCGTCCAAGTCGGTGGCGCCGATGGCCTTGATGTCATCGGCGGTAATCACCGTGGCGACCGATGGCGCTTTGGTCAGCGGTTGTTTATAACCGCTGGCGATGCTGACCAAATCTTTGGCTTCAAAAAGTTTTAACAGCGCAGCTTCGTCGAGATTGACTATCCGGTCTTTGCCGTGGGCGTTGCCGATCCAGCTGAACAGGATAATAAGCACAGAGATTTCAATGATAATGCTGCAAGACAACATGACATTTAGGCAATTTGCTATAAACGAAGCATTGGGGCGGTGATTTAATTGGACTGTCCCGGATAATTTTTTTATATCCCTTGATTTTGGCGTTGTGCATTGATTAATGGCTGGTGACTTCGATGGGAAAAAGTGCATATTACACATATCAATGCTTGGTTTTTTATGTTGATTGAAGAGAAAAGGAGGTTCGGGGTGAATGGAATAAAAACATATATTAATCAACTTTAAACGTTAGGTTTTTATCCGCTCTACACCTTACCAATTAAAAACGGCTGCTATGAAAGGCAGCGGGGTAATGTTGTATATTTTGACGAAGATCTATTTTAGTCAATAAAATTAAGGTTTTGGAAGGATATAGTAAGAATGCTTACACGAAAAGAGCCGCCGGTTTACATGCGACGAGTTATTTTACTTACAATCGACGGCTGTTAAGCCCTTTAAAATTGTCGACTAAAGCCCCGAAATAACTTGAGCATATGCCTTAGCCGGCGTTTTCAGGCAGACATTCGGCGAAGCTTCGCTGACGGCCGCTAAAGCTCATCGCGCTTGCTGTCCGTGCTGCCGAGGCAATTCCCTGCTATGATCGATGTCGTTTAAAATTTCACTGTGTAAAGCGACAGCCTGCGGCAATGGTGGTATTCTCCAGATATGCCGGATTATAAACGTGAGTTTCCTTTTATTGTGAGATGACGACAAGGCCGGCAACAACGTTAATCGCTATTTTCATGCTATTCGACAGGATTTTTCACGTGGAGTTATCCGGCTGTCCCACCCGTGCTTATTTACATAATTGCTTAATTTTCATTCCTTAATAGGTAAAACATCTTAAATATCATGTCTAATTCCCAACATTACGATGTTCTTGTTATCGGCAGCGGCGGCGCGGGCCTAAGTTTGGCGCTTAAGCTGGCGGATCATTCAATGCGTATTGCCGTGCTGTCGAAATTCGCTTTAACCACGGCCAGTACTTATTATGCGCAAGGCGGCATATCCGCCGTATTCGGGGCCGACGATTCTATTGAATCGCATATTGACGATACGCTGGATGCCGGCGCCGGTCTTTGCGATCCCGAGATTGTCAGATTGACCGTGACGCACGGCAAAAGTTCGATAGACTGGCTGAGGCAACAGGGCGTTGTCTTTACCGAGGAACAGACCGCATCCGGACACACCCAATTGCATTTAAACCGGGAAGGCGGACATTCTCACCGCCGCATTGTGCATACCGCCGACGCAACCGGTAAGGCCGTATCTCTATCGTTGATTGAACGCGCTCAAGAGCACGCCAATATCGAACTGTTCGAACATCATAATGTGGTGGAATTAATTACCGGCAAAAATGCCGAAAAACGCATTGTCGGCGCTTATGTGCTGGACTCAAAAAAACAGCAAGTCAAAACCATGCCTGCTCGCGTCGTGGTTCTGGCCACCGGCGGCGCCAGCAAGGCTTATCTTTACAGCACCAATCCGCAAAGCTCAACCGGCGACGGCATCGCCTTGGCCTGGCGCGCAGGCTGCCGGGTCGGCAATATGGTGTTCATGCAGTTCCATCCGACTTGCCTTTATCATCCGCATGCCCATTCTTTTCTGATCAGTGAAGCGGTAAGAGGCGAAGGCGGCAAATTGATCCTGCCGGACGGCTCGCCGTTTATGCAGCATTTCGATCCCAGAGAAGAATTGGCGCCTCGGGATATTGTGGCGCGGGCCATCGACCATGAAATGAAAAAGCGCGGCATCGACTGTGTCTATCTGGATATCAGCCATAAATCCGAACAATTCATCCGCGAACATTTTCCGACCATTCACCAGCAATGCCTTGAGTTTGATATAGATATTACCAAGCAGCCTATTCCGGTGGTTCCGGCCGCGCATTACACCTGCGGCGGCGTACTGACCGACAGCTATGCGCGCACCGATCTGGCTAATCTCTATGCGATAGGCGAGGTTGCCTGTACCGGCCTGCACGGCGCTAATCGCATGGCCAGTAATTCGTTATTGGAATGTTTGGTGTTTGCGGAACGGGCCAGCGAGGATATTTTGCAAAAGCTGCCCGGTATTGTGCCGCCGCCGGAAATTCCGGATTGGGATGAGTCAAAGGTCAGCGATTCCGATGAAGAGGTGGTGGTTTCTCACAACTGGGAAGAGTTGCGCCGTTTTATGTGGGACTATGTCGGCATCGTCAGAACCGATAAACGCTTAAGCCGGGCTATGAGCCGGGTGGAATTGCTGCAAAAGGAAATCACCGAATATTACAGCAACTTTCGCGTCACCAGCGATTTGCTGGAATTGCGCAATCTGGTCATTGTCGCCGAATTAATCATCCGTTGCGCACAGCAGCGTAAAGAGAGCCGCGGTTTACATTACACACTGGATTATCCGCAAACCGACGACAGCAAGCCCGCGCAAAACACGGTATTAACGCCGCGGCCGTTCGAGCGTCATTAAGCGGTTAAGCGGGCGCATTAAGAGCACGAAGGTTTATCTATTTTTTCTTCGTGCCTTTGCGGTGTTTTTAGGGGTTAGCCAACAGCAATTTAATCGCTAAAGCCGCTTGCTCGCAGTCTATCGCCGATTTCTCAACGCGCCGACGCAAAAAAAGTCCGCTGCTCAAGCCGTCAATATCGCGGGAAACATATTCGTTAAGATCGGCGCATGCCTGTTGCATGTGTTGTTCCGCCTGCATTAAAGAGGCGGGCTTTTGGTCGTCATTCGTTTCCAGCAACATCATCACTTGGCTGGTCATCTGGTTTTGCAAACGGAACACCTCTTCTACGTGCCGGGCAAATTCTTCACGCGATTGGCCGTTGGCGCCATAACCGCTTAAAAACGGAAGCGCACAGCCTGATAATAATGCGGCAATCGCTAACATTATTAAACGTCGAAGAATAATCCCCGCCTTCACATTCATCATTCAACTTTTTCACCGCTCATTAATTAGGGCCGCAAATATACTATAAATCAGTCTCGGTAGAGTACGAAAAAGGCAATATTTTTTCATTTTACAGCGCTAAAACGCCTTTATCGTCCTTGGTTTTATTGCCTAATTCACCCCTTCTAGGTGTATACTTCGTTACCCTTTAATCCATAAAAATCCAACGAATACGGTGTTAAACTGATGACTGAAAAGACAGCAAGCAAATACCTGCTTAACCTCGAAAAACACTTCGCCGCTGATAGTCCGGTATTACTGAAAGCGGCAAAAGTCTTTCAGGAACTCGATCAAATCGAATACGATTTGGGTCTCATCGAAATGGATGAAACCACGGCCAGCAAAAACTCATGGTGGCCGATCATCAGCTTGATTGGCGGTAATTCAACCGCCAAATCCAGGTTTATTAATAACTACTTGGCGGCGGATAACCTGTTTTCCGGCATTCAAACGTCCAGCCATAAATTTACCGTTTTACTGCATAATAATCAGTCCAACCCGACAACTTTGCCCGGCACGGCGCTGGATGTCGATCACCGGTTTCCGTTTTATCAAATCAGCCGTAAAATCGAGCAACGGCAAGAAGGCGAGGGCGAGCGCATTAATTCTTACCTGGAATTGAAAACCCTCAATAGCGACCGCCTAAAAAGCAAGCTTTTCATTGACGCGCCCAACATCAGCGCGGCTCCGGCCAATCCGATCACGTCACTGCTGGCAAAGCATACTCTTGAAAACTCGGATCTGGTTTTGGTCTTTACCGACATTTTCGATTCAACTTCGCCGCTGGTGGATGAAATCATTGAAACCATCATCCTGCATCAAGATTCCAATAAATTCGTTTACCTGATAGATAGACCGGCCACCATGCTGGGTTCGACCACCAACAGCGAAATTATCTCGTCATGGCAAAGAAAACTGGCCGGATTGGGTTTAAACACCGGGCAATTTATTGTTTTGTCCAGCCAGGAAGGCGGCGTTATACCGCAAAGCCCGGCCGACTTTGCCGCAATAGACCAACGCATAGCCAATGTAGGGTATGACCGTACTTACCGGATATTAAACTCGGTAGAAAAAAATATTCGCGAAATTACCGGCGTAGTCATGCCGGAAGTCAAAAAAGCCATCGTACAGTGGAAAGATCGCTCCGCTTTTTCCAGCCTGATTGTGCTCGGCTTTATTGCAACGGTTGCCATTTTTGCCGAAATACAAACCGGTATTTTGGAGTTTTTGATAGACCCTATTATTGGGCCGGCAATCATCCTCACTTTACTGGTCATCATGACGCCGTTGCATATTATTTTCAGCAGGCTCCAGGCAAAATTAATCATTAACCAGCTTAACGCCCGGCAAAAAGAACTGCATTTAATGGAAAATTTAGCCGGTATTTTCGAAAAAAATCTAACGTTTACTCGCATGATGCTGCCGATTTCAGAACCGGTCGGCTGGAACAAAAAAACCAAACTCCGTTTGACTCAGCTGTCCAATAAAGTCAAAGAGTTGGTTCAGTTATTAAACGATAGTTTCAGTACCTATGACGGCCAATCTTTTCCCGGCCATTCCGATTCAGCCGATTTTAAATAGTATCCCCGAACCCTAGGGCGAAATTGTGTCCCTAGGGTTTAAACGGTTTTAAAAACAAAACTTTAGGTGACTATGGATGTTTTAAAACAATACCTGCCGTTATGTTGGTTAAAAAATAACCCGCTAACGCTTCCGAGATCGGTCGATTTTTTCAAACAAAATCTGCTGTTCTATTTTGTTATTGAATATTTCATGCAAACCAACATGACCGACGACCCGGTGGAATCCTTTACCGAAGTCAGCATACAGACCTTATTAACCCTTATATTTATCGGCATCATGCTGTTCTTCAACAGAACGTTATATGCCTACGTACAAGTAACCACCGCCATCGTATTCTGTTCCAATGTCGTTGCCTTGTTCGTCATACCGGTATTAATCTGGTTAACGGTCAACGAAGACCCTTTAAGTTATTATTTTTTGACTCTGTTGTTATTTTGGGATTATGCGCTGGTAACCTACATTATCAGGCAAGTTTTATCCGTTAACCTTCTCGCCGGCTCGATGTTGTCGTTGTTTTATTTTACCGTCACTTATCTTGGCGCTTTTGCGTTAGGGCAAGTGGTGTAACGAACAAAATGCCGTGAAATAATTATTGAATCAAACAGCCCGAGCGACCCGGTAACCTTACCTACCTCTCCTGAATTGTAGGAACGGAAAGGTCGTAAAGAGTTTCTGGCGCAATGTCGATATTGCCCGGCCACACCACAGTACCATAATCCACATGAGCGCCATTAAAGGCAGAGGAATCTTTTAGCCGGTTAAAAGGTTTCTTGTCCATGTAGGGTGACATATCGAAAACGCGATGCTCGCCATTCTCGAATTCGAGCGCCAAGCGATACCCGGAAAGAACTTTAACCGTTACCACATCCAGTAATAGTTCCATGCAATTTCCCTCTTACTGCAAGGGTGCGATGCGAAAAGGTTCTTCACCATTGACGGCAAGTTCCCAGTCGGCGAGAAGCTCATCCCGATGTAACTCAACCCAAGCTTCCACTAACTTTAGCTGTTTGGGTGGCAAACTACCCGCCAGTACACGACCATCTTCAATAGCTATGGATGCTTTGGAATCTTGATAACGGACGTGGAAGTAAGGCAAGTGATGACGATTGTTATCTTCGTACAACAGCGTCACAAGAATGCCGTAAAACATGCTGATTGTTGGCATGACTAACTCTTTGAGAATTTAGGAAAAAACAATATAGCAAATTAAATCAGGCTTGGCTTCTTTAATCCTAAAGATTTTATTACACACAAAAACCGCCCTCAGGTTTCCCCAAGGGCGGTTTCAATTAGATTTACCACGAAATACGTCGGGTTACGCTAACGCTAACCTGACCTACATGACTTATCTTGGTGCTTTTGCGTTAGGGCAAGTGGTGTAGCAAGTGACTATGCGTTGAATGTAAGAACCATTAAACGTGTGGACAGGTTTATAGGCAGATGAGCCCTACTTGGCTTGATAGCCAGCTTTATATGGTTTGTTTAATCATGTTCACTACGGATGCGTCGAATTACGCTAGCGCTAACCCGACATGACTACATGGCTATTGGTTCAGCTCTGGCAACCAATAATGAGAAAGAATATTATCAATTGTCCAAGGACATGTTTCCGGAAAATTTTCTATTCCCGTTTCCCTGATTGCAATAGTAACGGCGTCAGCCCAAACAGCATCTTGCCAATCAGAATTTAATAATTTTGATTTTAGGCTTGGGACTTGCTTTATGTAAAAGGCTGTGACTTACGCTGTTCTTTAATTGTTCTTTCCCAGCTGGCACCTTGATATTCCGGTTGAAACTGCCATTTTAGTAAATGCGCTATAAGTACAGCCATACGGCTTGTTAGTTCACGTTGCTCACTTTTGCCCACGTCTTCTATTTCCTCGGCGATATGTTCAATATCCAGTAATTCAAATTTTTTGTTACGAACCAACCACGCTTGTTCATTAGCCCAAGCGACAACGTCCGTTTCGTAATTAATCGTTGTCATAATTACTCCCCTATTTTCAATAAAAATCCCCGCTTGGAAAGATCCTGCGAGGGTTAGGTTAAATCATCCCGATCATGGCGAATTGCTTTCGCGAATCCGCCTTACAGCGTTAAACCCGGCCTACATGGCTCAGATTTCCCCAAGGGCGGTTTCAATTAGGTTCACCGAAATGTGTCGGGTTACGCTGGCGCTAACTTTACATGGCTATATAACTTGAAAAAATGCCTTAATAATTAGCGCAACAATACCTCCCACAGTTACCGTGAGCATCCAGCGCTGAACAGCTTGTTCTTTACGAATGTCAGCCAGTTCCAGACGTAATGTGCTTTCAATTTTATCTATTTGTTTGCCAAGATTGGTCATATCTTGGCGATTTGCAATCATATTATCCAGTGATTCGGAAAACGCATCTTTTTGCGCCTCTGCGATAGCGGCGGCTTGTTCACGGGGCAATCCGGCCTTTTCCAGTTTTTCAACAAATTTTAAAGTATCAAAAGTAATTGTCGCCATAACAGTCCCCAATAAATTCAAGATATTTGCAGTGTAGCATAAACGAAAAAACCGCCCTCAGGTTTCCCCAAGGGCGGTTTCAATTAGGTTCACCGCGAAATACGTCGGGTTACGCTAGCGCTAACCCGACCTACACGGCTACATGGCTCAATTTTAAACAGAGAAGTTTGCGTCAGCAAAAGCAAGCAGCTCGGTAGCATCGACACCAACCAAAGTTACCAGTAAAGTTTCAGTACCATTACCGGCCAAATTAGTAGTGCCATAGGCATATGAATCGGTGCCGTCGGAGAAGAGAATCACACCTTTAGTTCCGGTAACCGTTACATCGGCAGCAATTGCGGTGGCAGCAGCGTCAATAGTTGTGCTACCCCCAAATAAAATAACTGTTGCGTTTGTAGTGATATCCCCGGCAACTGTTGCAACTTCTTCATAAGTGTCAACTAAAGTAGTGGTATAGGCATTAAAGTCAAGTATATCGGTTCCTGTTCCAAAGTCGGAAATACTGTCCGCATCAGCGGCAGTGGTTGCGAGAACAAATGTATCATTATCCGCACCGCCGGTCAGGCTATCAGCACCCTTGCCTCCGGTAATTGTGTCATCTCCCGCTCCACCGACCAGAGAATTACCGCCTGTATTGCCCGTTATGGTATTGGCTGAAACGTTACCGGTCGCATCGAGACCTCCGCTACCGGTTAAAGTAATCTTTTCGATATCGGTATCCAGAGAGGTTATCGATACGCTACTTTGAATGGTATCGGTGCCCGATGCATCCGTTATAGTCGCTTCACTTAAGCTATCAATAATATAGGTATCGTCACCGGCCCCACCATTCATAATGTCCACACCGGTACCGCCGTTCAAGGTGTCAGTGCCGTTCCCACCATTCAAGGTGTCATTGCCTGCATTACCCATGATATTGTCATTACCATCGCCGCCCGTCAGGGAGTTATTAGCCGTATTGCCCGCTATCGTGGTATTTACAGTGCTGGTAGTGGTCGCATTAATTGCAGTTGTACCGGTTAAGATAATGCTTTCGATATCGGCTGAAATCGATAGAGTCACGCTACTTTGAACAACATCGGTGCCTGTGTCTTCTGTTATGGTATCGCCCGCATTATCGACGATATAAGTGTCGTTGCCTGTCCCCCCAATCATCGTATCGGCACCGGTACCGCCATCCAATGTATCATTGCCGGCATCACCCGTTAATGTGTTGGCAGCGGAATTACCGGTCAATGTATTGTTGCCGGTGTTACCCGTGCCGGCAACCACGTTACCCATTAAAATCAGTTTTTCAACGTTTGTTGCTAAGGTATAGCCTGTTATTGTTGCTTTAACGGTATCCGAACCCGCACTTCCGGCGACTGTTTCATCGATAACATCCGATGTATTTCTAATGATATAGGTATCATCGCCCGCGCCGCCGATTAAGCTATCTATAGCCGCGCTTGTTTCAGCGCCACCGTCTATAGTGTCATTGCCTGTACCGCCGGAAATGGTATCAATACCTGAACTGCCTGTTAGCTTATTAGCCAATGTATTGCCGGTGATAGTGCCTGCCGCAGTCAGAATTGCATTTTCAACATTTGAACCATTAGTCGTCAGGTTAATCGTTGATGCGGAAATAATCGTATCTGTACCGGCATTAGACGCCTCAGTGACAGTATCACCGGTTCCCAAATAGTAAATATCGTTACCTAAGCCGCCGACCAAAACATCAGCAACAGCGACGTTTTGTGAGCCGTCGAGCTTGTTGTCTTTAGCATTGCCGGTTAATGTAATAGCAGACGCTGCATTCGATACGCCGTTTTCAACTTCGGAGGGCAGGGTATAAGTTACCGTTGTATAAACGGTGTCAATGCCTTCATTGGCAATTTCAGTAATCACGACGCCGGTTGCGTTGACAATGTACACATCATCGCCGGCGCTACCTTCCATGAGGTCGGCGCTGCTGGCATCAGGAGTCGTCAGTATTGTTGCGGAGGCGCCGCCGGTAATGGTATCGTCCCCAACGGTGCCAAATAAATAGTCAAGAGAGCTAGAGCCAAATAAAGTCGCTGTTGTTGGTTTGGTTGCAAGAGCCATAATTAAATCCTCATGTTTATCCACTAAAAATTAGCGGAGTTACGCTTTAAAAAACTAGCTTGTAAGTTGAGATGACGCTTTTCTGCTTTTAGGAATTTGAGCACACAGTTTCAGTTACGTTAATATGGCAGCGGCAGACGATAAAACTGTTTGCCACTGCCCTGAATTTAATCGAGTGAGCAGAATAACGTTGCCTCTACTCTGCTACAGATTATTTTTTGTAATTAATGCTAAGGCTGCTGGATGGGTTACTGTAGTTGTAGTAGCCCAAGTCATTGTGGTTGCTGTGCTGCTGGTGCTTGGTGTAAAAGTGATGGTTCCACCATCCACGTCAGTACCAATACCTGTCCCAAGGGTAATCACAATTACACCATCTGCGACATCAGCCATAGAAGCAACTTCCTTGGTGGCGGTGAAGTCTGCGCTTGAGGCTATGCCGCTAGTGCCGCCTGAGTCGCAAGTATCCAAAACGCCGCCGGCTTCTTGTGCGCAGACTGCAACTTGAGTCTTTATGCCATCGACAGAAACAAGAGCATTCGCTACTCTGGCTTTGATAGTGTAGTCTTGATAAGCCGGAATCGCCACCGCTGCCAAAATACCGATGATCGCCACCACGATCATTAATTCGATTAAGGTAAAACCTTGTTGTGCTTTGTTCATAGACAATGTATTCATCAGTAAATCCTCTTAAGTTAAAAAGTAAACCACAACAAAGCGTTAGCAGAAGTCGTGCCACAATTTTGGTTCGACGTCATACTATTCAAGTATGGCTTCAGTATCGATTGTTATACGCCAATTTGCCCAGTCTTCTCATGCTGCCATGAACAATAATTTGGCGGTTCTGCGGTGGCTTAATCAACGTCAGCGTATCCCCGATCCCGGCAAGGATTGGTCCGAAACAGGTTACGCTGGCTCCTAAGCTCTTGCCCTCGTCTTTATAAAAAAGGGTCCGCAAGACATCGTTATCTTGGCAAGCACGATTTTCGCGTAGGGCGCACCGTGCGCGCCTTGGGCAGCTTAGAGACCGACAGAATTTAACTTTAGCCCGGTTGCCGTTGAACGGCTCGGTGCTTCAACTGATTTTATGCGCGTTGTAAGGCGCTCACGGCACGCTCTACATCAGCTGTCCGGTATCACGCCGGCTCTTGAATAGCGTTGTGTGTATAAAGATTTATAGTTCCCACACTCCGGCGCTCGTCTTTATACACAAGTCTGTTCAAGACGGGACGTAGGCCGGAATAAGCCCGCCCGGCGCTAGCCAGGGTGGGCGTTTCCGGCACTCCCAAGCCTCGGGATGCCGGAAACGCCGGTCCTGCGCTAAAGCGCGGACCGGCTTATTCCGACCTACATCGAGATGTGTATAACGATGAGCGCTCCGGCGTGGGAATTCAGTCGGCAACGCTCCAGCGTTGCGGGACACGGGGCGCTGGAGCGTCTATCACTGCATTCCCACGTCGTAGCGCTCATCGTTGTAGTCCAAGAGTCGTCATACCGGCAGGGATGCCGGTATCCAGTGCCATGAATGGCAACTTGCGGCTTCTTAGGTGCTAAATTTAAGCTAAGTGCCGACAGCTTCACGTCCATGTGACTGGGTTCGCTTCGCGCTCTAACGGGTCCGGCATCCCTGCCGGAATGACGAGCTTTGGGCAATCTCACGGACTTGTGTATAACGATGAGCGCCGGAGCGTGGGAACGATGCAACGTTGCTAAGCACTTATAAATGATGGTGTCGGTTCGAGGTAAACATATTATTATCCTTGCCGGACAAAAAACCATGTCACTCTGGAAATGCCGATCAAAAACAGCTGTCATGTTAAAATGCCGGTCAAAAATCCCGGACAAACTCATTGCCCATCTTTAACACTAGGGGAGCACTATGCAACATGTCAGCCTTCAAACCGCCGCGAGCTTAACCGAATGGAGCGAGCGCACTATCAGACGCCGCATCGCCGACGGCCGGTTAAGATGCGCGGCGGATAACAAGGCCCATTACAAAACCATGATTTGTTTTGATTCGATCGAACATGACGTTTGCATGGCGCTTGATGCGGAAGATATTGAATTGATTGCCCGTGCCGATGCCGGTGATGCAAAAGCGCAAAATGATTTGGCTTTGCTTTTTTTAGACAGCAATAAGCCGAAAAGCGCGATTTATTGGTTGGAACTGGCGGCAAAACAACAGCTTACCGATGCGATGCATATGCTGGGGCGGTGTTATTTGGAAGGTAAGGGGGTGGCTAAAAACGATAGTCTAGCCCTTATGTGGATTGCCAAAGCGGCTTCGTTGGGGCATCCGATTGCGTTGGCGCAGATTCGGTCGATACGCTTGAGTTAAAAGCTTTGCTCACCAAACAACTGGCACCGGATAATCAGAAAATACATGATCGACCGTAACGATCATCATGCCTTCAATATAGAACCCGAAATTGATAAAGCGACGTAAAGCCCTCTCCAGCGGGAGAGGGTTGGGTGAGGGGAATCTAAAATAAGGAAAAAAAGCTTATTTGAATCCCCTCATCCCAACCTTCTCCCTGAGGGAGAAGGAGTAAATGTCGCTTTATTAAATGCGGGCTCTATAATTGCCTGTGCAATCATAATGCGGTCAAACGGGTCTTTATGGTGTTGAGGTAATTTTTCTAAATAACTGATGTGCGGCAATTCTATCGGCAATATTTGAATGTTATTTTCCAGCTGGTTTTTGTTTATCAATTCTCCGATGGGGATGGCTAAGGAACGCGCATGAAATAACTTGAGCATTTGATTCTCCTCACCCTCTCCAGCAGGAGAGGGAGCCAGTTGCCGAAGTTATTTCATGCACGTTCCTAACGTTAATTTACCCAGCTGACTTTTAATTTGCATCTCCCAAGGTGAGGCCATGCTTAAATAAAACTCATGTTCGCCCGAACCGCATAACGCTTTCACCGTTTCGGAAAGTTGCGCTACATCATCGTTAAGCCAAAGAAAGGCATGCGTATCTAGCAATAGCTTCATGGTCGCCCTTCCAGCCAAAAACTATCGGGCAAAGGTTCATTAAAATCATCACTCATCTGTATTTGTCGTTTAAATAAACCCAATGTTATTGGTTTTTCCGGTTGCTCAGACTCTTCATAAATAACAATAACTTTGGCTTTGCGTGCATGAATGGTTTTAGGCAATTGCAAATGAATTTGATGATTACTGTCAATTTCCACGGGTAATTCGATGGCATGCATAGCTGTTTTTCCTCTGAATAGTGAAATGCGTGAATTGTAACAAACTCAAGCAGCATTCAATATGTTATGAGAATCTCTAAAATCGATTACACCTATGGTTCGATAGGGCTCACCACGAACGTAACAGTTGTTTTTAATCACAACTCAGCTGATTTATTTTTTTGTCCACTTGACTCAGTTCGTCATAAAAGTCCTTGCATATCAATTGGTACATTTCCGCCATTTTTTCAGGCACATAGTCATGTACTATTCTATTGCGCAGATCTCTCATTTCCAGCCAGATATCGGTGTTTGTCACCAAGCCAAGCTTTTCCATCCGATGTAGGCCGTCTCTTAAAGTCTGGCTCTGTTCCGCTTGCAGGTAGTATTCGTAAGTCCTGAAATATTTAATGGCTACTTCGACAGTCCGGATAAAACGGTCGCTTAAAGCATCGTAAGGCTCTAATTCATCGGCGGAATAGGCTTTATCCGGGTTGTAGCGTTGTATTTTTTCTACACTGGCTTTTAATAACAGATAGGTTTTCTGAAACTTTTCCTTGGCAATAAGCAATTGCTGGGCGTTGACTTGGCTCATATGTTCGATAGCGGCATTTTTTGAATGGATTGCACAAATAAAGCTTGTTCTTTGGTCATCTGCCGGGGATTTATAATCAGGACATCCAGCTTTTCTTCACAATGTTTAAAAAAATCCCGCATGATTTTGCGTGACAGTTCAAATCCCGGTTGCTGAGAAAAAATCAACACATCAATATCGCCGCCCCGCTTTGCATCGTCAACCCTAGAGCCGAATAAATATGCTTCATCGCCTTTTTTTAAGTTTTGTAAAGCAATTTTTAAGGCTTTTTTTTGAGTGTGGTCAAGTCGCATAATAAGTTTCCGAATAGGACCGGTAAACATTGCCCGGCGTTGCGCACATCCAATGGAAAGAGGGGAGGGGGTAACTCGTTGAAATTATCACTTATCTGTATTTTCCCTTTAAACAAGCCCAACGTTATTGGCTTGGCCGGCTGCTCCGGTTCTTCATAATAAATAATAACTTTAGCTTTACGTGCATGAATGGTTTTAGGTGATTGCAAATGAATTCGATGATTACTGTCAATGCCTGGATAGTTGCGTTTCTCTGGAGAGGGGGCATGTAAATCAAGCCGGTTCTGACGCTCCGGCTTGAGCCGGAAAAATGAGTGCGGTACGGCCGGTGAGCTAGACCTTCCGGGTTTTTAAAATTTGGAGGGTCTAGCGAGTAGGTTATTTTTTGCCGGCAATCCAAGCTAATGTCCGGCTTATTGCAACTTAGCCTTAAGCATTTTATTCACTTCGCCGGGATTGGCCTTGCCCTGCATTTCTTTCATCACTTGCCCGACAAAAAAGCCGAAAACTTTATCTTTGCCGCTACGGTATTGCTCAACTTGATCCTGATTATCGGCAATGATTTTATCGATGATGGCTTCTATCGCGCCGGTGTCGGTGATCTGCTTCAAGCCTTTCGCTTCAATCACTTCATCGGCTGTCGCGGTACCCTGCCACAGTTCTTCAAACACCTGTTTGGCAATTTTTCCGGAAATGGTGTTATCGCTGATGCGCTTTAACAAGCCCGCCAAACGTTCGTGACTGACCGGTGAATCGGTAATATCCAAATCGGCTTTATTAAGTGCAGCTAAAAGATCTCCGGTTACCCAATTCGCACACATTTTTGCTTCGCAACCCGATTCTTTAACCACGGTTTCGAAATAGTCAGCCAGCGGACGGGATGAGGTCAGTATCGTCGCGCTCTCTTCATCCAGCGCATAATCCTCTTTAAAACGCTGTTTTTTTGCTTGCGGCAGTTCCGGCAACTGGGCTTTTATTTGTGTTTTAAAATCTTCATCAATCAGCACCGGCAGCAGGTCGGGATCGGGAAAATACCGGTAATCGTTGGCTTCTTCCTTACTGCGCATGGAGCGGGTTTCATCCTTAACCGAATCGTACAAACGGGTTTCCTGTACGACGGTACCGCCGCTTTCTATCAGTTCTATTTGCCGCTCGACTTCGTGATTAATGGCTTTTTCGACGAATTTGAACGAGTTAATGTTTTTAAGCTCCGCCCGAGTTCCGAATTCTTTTTGGCCTTTGGGACGCACCGATACGTTGGCGTCGCAGCGGAATGAG
>SXGU01088676.1_pt1 | contig 29302 bp, 32 predicted proteins | sample 3174531 | NCBI WGS metagenome assembly SXGU01 (sample SAMN11356863, study PRJNA531348) | freshwater metagenome | isolation source: freshwater sample F1-140 | place: China: Fuxian Lake, Yuxi | collected 2017-12-25 | reverse complement strand
AATCTAAAGAGTTTAATTATTCATTTCATATTTTTCAAAACGGTACTCTGGCAGAACGGTTATGCGTGAGCCTGCAAAGCTTATACAAGGGGGTTCGACTCCCTCGGGTACCTTTTAGTATTTTAAAGCAATTCAACAATCACTTGCCCTTTCATCCAAGGATGTAATGTACAAAAATAATCATATGTTCCAATATTTTCAAAAACAAATGTAAATGATGCTTCAGGATCTAAATATCCACTGTCAAAAAGCCCATTTGGATCAGCATAATAACCAGAGGTAACACTGTGAAATGCCGAATCCTCATTTACCCAAGTAACCGAGTTGCCTTGTTTAATTACAATTTTTGATGGAGTGTAACAAGAATCAGTTTTTTCACATCCCGGACGTGAAACTTTTGATGGCATGACAACGTCTCCTTTAAGAATTATTTTTGGTTCATTAACATCTTGAACAAAAGCATTATTTTGAAATAAAATTGCAATTCCCAACACTATTACAAATATTCCAATGATTGTGCCTAGCACTGTTCTTTTTCTTTCCAAATTACATCACATATAGAATGAAGTTATTATGTAATTACCAAATTCTCTAAATATATAACATATTAGATAAACCACTTGACTCAAAACAGCAATGGATTATTAGAGTATATTCCAGGTTCACATACCTTGTTAGTGCAGAAGAATTCTAGCTTACCTTTAGAAGGATTTTCAGAAAACGTCAAAGGAAGCATACAAGAATATGCTGAAAATTCAAAAAGCGAAGTAGAAAAGGGCAATAATTTTCTTCAGTGGGTCCTTACACGAGTATTTGAGGCTACAGAAGATGATGCCGCAGATGCTATTGTAGACGGTGCAAATGATCTTGGAATAGATGCATATCTTCCAGTAGATTTTTCAGATAATACTATCCGTTTATTTCAATCAAAATATGGAACATCTCATTCATTTGAAGCAATTGCCAAATTCAAGGAAGATGCAAAACGTTTACTTGGAAAAGATGTATCAAAAATGAGGCCTGAATTAGCACAGCTTGTTACAAAAATCAAAGAAAAGAATCTAAAAATTAAATGCTGTTATGTCACAGATCAAAAAGTAGAGTATCAGGATGACTTGATTGAAATCATAGATATTGAAAAGATAATTCAAAAACTATGGGAGCGAATAAAAAAGCCTGCTGCAGGAAAAAGATCATCAATAAAATTAGAGAGGATGCTCAGACATGACAATACAATTCTGGGTATTTTAAAATTAAGAGAATTGACAGAATTTGTTAGTAAGAACAGAGATTATGTTTTTGAATCAAACATCAGACAATGGATGCAGTTTAAAACAACGGTGAATAAAGGATTACGAGAAACACTTCAAAGTAACCCAGGGAAATTTTTCTATTATAATAATGGAATTACAATTGTAGTTAGCGATTTTGAAGAGTTGGGAGACAACATGATTGAACTATATGCACCACAGATTGTAAACGGGGCACAGACATCAAATTCAATTCTTGATCATTCAAAACGAACCAAAAATATGGATGGTTCTATGACAGTCACCATAATCAAAGCAGATGATGAACAAGAACAAAACAATATTACAAAATATAGAAATTCACAAAATTCAGTTAGAGGAAAAGATCTTGTTTCATTAATGGATTTTCATAAATCTATTAAATCTCAATTAAAAAATTGTGGATATTTTTACGAGATTCAAGCAGGATCATTTGATACAAAATCAAAATCAAAACAATCAGAATACGAAGGTGATTCGATATATAATGAATATCTTCCAGATAATCATAAAAAAGTAATTGTGGCAAAAGATGCCATTCAAGCTCTTGTAGCTGGAATTGAACAAAGACCTACAGAAGCATATAGTTCTCCAGCTCAATTTCTTCCAAGGGGAAGTAAATATGACGATGTATTCAATGATAATTTAAAAGACGATTATAGAATTTTACTTTATCCATATCTTGTTAAAGAGTATGCAAAAAAGACATTAAAATATGGAAAACAAGGCGGACATAAAACAAAAAGATATGCAACTTTGTTTTATGTTGGAGTTTACTTTAGAATTTTACATAAAAAAATCCTAGAAACAAGAGGTGATTTTAAAAGTGATGTGCGAAAAATGGAACCAATATTTCGTAGTTTTAAACTAAATTCTAGAATTTTAAAAATTACAGATGTAGTAGTGACTAAATTTTTAGAAGATACTGTAGTAGATGATGAAATAGAATTAGCAAACACAAAGCATAATTTTTTCTCACAACATGTATGGAATGATTCAATGCTCAGAGTTGTAGATAAAAAAATAAGGCAAGAAGAAGAAGAAATTTTGGCTTTGAAAAAACTTGCAAATAACTTGTTTTAGATTTTAAAATAGGTAGAAGCCTAACCAAGTAAAAATTTGCAGGAGGTTTACATTGGTCAGACTGCCTACCTAGAATTCCTATAAACCAGTATTATTTAACATGATTTTTCAAATATGTTCCTAAATCTAGAATCTTTTTTATATAGATTAAAGAGAGCAGAGTTACTTTGGGATCTAAAGAAAAATGCACAATCTGTAATGAAAAAATATCTTTACATTTTAATCCCATGGAAGAATGGGGGATTAAAGGTCCACTTTGTGGAAAATGTTATTCAAAAAAGATCGATACGCATTATCCAGGAGATCACGTTAGAGTAAACAAAGAAGAGTAGGATTAATCAGATTTTGAATATTTGTTAACATAAAGACAGTTCCAGGCAAGTGGATCTTCTTTTACATTTTTTTCTTCAAGAAATACAATATCAGTGATTGTTTTTTTTCTTTTTAGTAAAGTTACCTGAAAACTAGAAAATTTTTTACAATTACATTCTTTGTATAAACACACATCATCATCACCTTCATCATGATCCTCTGCTACATGTCCACAATCACATAATGCGTCATTTTTTACATCCTTTCTAGATTTTTTTGCGTAAACCCCTAATCGTAAATATGCTTCACCCCCATGTCCTTTCTTGAATCGCTCATAATTTTCAGATTTTTGTAAAACCTTAAAAAAAGAATGATTGGATTCAGGACGCTGAGAATCTGAACCAATTATGATCCAGTACTCATCACCGATCTCAACAAATCTGATCTTTATGGACGGATCTAACCACCAATGTATTGTATCATGCCAAATAGCTGAAGCCTCTTTTCTATCAGCAAATAAAGGTACGATATTCATTCTAAGATCATAATAGCGATATGCAACACCCATAAAATTTTCAAACCAGGGATTGAGTGAATTAGATGGCAATACAACAAAAATCAGGTTAGAGCGTATTTATCTGATCTGAATTGGTGGTAATACCCTTATATCTCGGTTTTATACTTACTACCGTATGGTTTCCTATAGAACAAGCATGCAAATTGTTGCAGATCTTTTGACCGCAACTGAACAGTCAGGTCAACAAGGAATCAAAACAACATCACTGTTAACAAAGGCAAATCTCTCACATTCCAGATTATCAAAATTTTTAGAAAATTTAACAGGTTCTGGATTAATCAATAAAATAGAATTTGACAACAAAAACACATTTGTAATAACTGAAAAAGGAAGACAGTATCTGGAATCTTATGCAAAATTTGCAGGTATTGCAGAATCCTTTGGATTAGAACTTTAAATCTATTTTTTAGATCTTCGTTTTATGTTATCTTTTTGTCGTTGTTTTCTTTCCTTGTATGAACTATAGAGAATAATTACAGATATGCCTGCAATCGAGGCATAAAATAAGGGAATAAAGGGTTGTTCTCGTATTTCACCTGTTGCAGGAGATATGAATGCAATAGGAATTCCAACAATCAGAAAAATCATAACGATTAAGAGATATTTATCCACAACAAGTGTAATTTACAAAACCATATATCTTTTTGATTTAAGTGTGGAATAATAGAAAAATAATGATTAAGATTCTTGAATTGATCGGATTTGTATTGATTGGTGGAACGGTTTACTCTTATTTAGGGATGATAGGAAATGAATTGCGTTGGCCAGTATTTTTTGGTTGTGCAGCTGGAACATTAGCAATCATAATTTATCGTAAAAAAAGAAGACAGAAAGAAAATAATCAAGTCTAAACATATTCAAATGTAGTATTTTAGATAATGTTGATCAATTATTGATCAATCGACAGATCTATAAAGGAGAATTCAAGGTAATTGTAAGGGGAACATGGTAAGCGAAACTAAACAATGGTGGGAAGGTTTAGGAAAAGAATTACAAGTAGATATTGAAACCTTTGATGATTAAAAATAAAAAATATTCATACAATTTAAAATTATGATAAGCCTCGGGTGGGCTCCGACCCCACGACCTAACGCTTACGAGGCGTTCGCTCTACCAGGCTGAGCTACCAAGGCACTTTTCGGTTATGCCATCAGAGTTAATAAAAAGCCTTTCCGAGTTGGATCAAATGAAGAAAACAATTTCTGGAATTAGAGGGGTATTTGGTGATGATTTTAATCTAAAAGACACAATGCAGTTTTGTAATAATTTTTCATCTTTAATTGAATCCAAAAAGTGTGTAATAGGTAAAGACACAAGACCATCAGGAATGATGATCAAAGAAACTGCATCCGCAACATTAATGAAAAATGGAATAAACATATACAATTTAGAAACAGTGCCAACTCCAGTAGTTTTTCGTGAGTCAAGGAAATATGGAGCAGGATTAGTAATTACTTCATCACATAATCCATTAGAATGGAATGGGATAAAATTCATCATAAATGGGAGAGGAATTAATGAAGAAGAATTACCACGTATCATCGAAAACCAAGAAATTTTAAAATCAAAGATTGGAATTGAAGAACAAATTACATCATCATATCTAGAAGATGCAAAAGAACTCATAGGAAATATAGAAAATCAACCAGAGATTGCAATCGACATAGGAGGAGGAGCTGCAAAGGAGTTTGCACCAAATTTGTTAATACAATTAGGATGTAAAGTAAAAACAATCAATGGTGATTTAAATAATTGCACTAGAGGTCCTGATCCAACTGCAGATAATTTATCAGAACTAATTGCTGCAACATCTGAAAAAGGGATTGGATTTGCATTTGATTTAGACGGAGATCGTCTAGTAGTTGTAAGAAAAGGGGAAAAACAAACTCCAGATGTAACATTGGGTTTGGGAGTTGCAAAAGCTTTGGAATTAGGATACAAACAATTTGTATTAAGTATAGATACAAGTATCTCGGTTGAAAAATTCATCAAAGAAAAAGGTGGAAGCGTTCAGAGATCAAAAGTGGGAGAAGCAAATGTAATAGATTTGATGTTAAAAACAAATGCTCAAGCAGGTGGAGAAGGAAGTAGTGGTGGATTTATCTTACCAGAATTTAATTATTGCAGAGAAGGAATTCTTACAAGTGGCCTCATAGCTTCGATGTTAGGAAATTCAAAATTTAATGAGATATTAGATTTTATGGAAAGCTATGAACAACAAAGAGAGAAAATTAAAGTGGAATCTGTTTTTCACGATAAAGTCATAGATGAAGTATCAAATAGATTGGCAAAAGAGTATTCTGAAGTTATAACTCAAGATGGGATTAAAGGAATAATAGATGAAAATAGTTGGGTTTTGATTAGAAAATCAAATACAGAAGACATCATAAGAGTTTCAGCAGAATCAAACAATGTAGATAAATGCAAGAAAATTGTGAAAAACACATTAGAATTAGTGAAACAATGTTATGACAATATTAGATGAATCAGCAATAATCAAAATTTTTCAAAAGAAATTAGGAAATAAAAAATTCATTTCAGAAGATGTAGAAGTTTTCAAAATTGGTAAAATGAAAATCATTGCAAAGGTGGATACATTTGTTCAGAGCACAGATATGCCTCCAAAAATGAGAATGTATGATGCTGCAAGGAAAAGCATGATAGCATGCATTAGTGATTTTGCTGCAAAAGGGGTCAAACCTCAATATGGAATGATTTCACTAAATTTACCAAAGACAATTTCTCATGCAAAAATCAGTGATGTGTCAAAAGGACTTAAACACGCTTCGGATGAATTTAACATTAGAATTTTAGGAGGAGACACAAACGAAGGAAAAGAAATTGTAATCAATGTATCCATATTTGGAACAACAGATAAAATAGTCAAAAGAAAAGGAGCAAAAAACAAAGATGTGATATTTGTAACAGGTCCATTTGGATATACAGCTGCAGGTCTTAAGATATTACTTGGAAAAAAGAAAGGTAGGAAGAATTTTGTCAAAAAAGCAATTAAATCAGTTATAAATCCAACTCCAAAACTAGATTTTGGAATAAAAAATAGAAAATACATGACATCATCAATGGATTCTAGTGATGGTCTTTCTACCACATTAAATGAAATGGCAAATCAGAGCAAGTGTAAATTCATCATAAATAATATTCCAACTGGAAAAGATTTGGTAGAATTTGCTAAATCAAATAAAATCAAACCAAATGATTTAGTGTTTCATGGAGGTGAAGAATACGAATTTGTATTTACTACTTCAAAAAAACATAAATCATTAATTAAAAAAAATGCAGCATTATTAAAAACACCAATAATTGAAATAGGATATGTTATCAAAGGTAAAGGAGTATTTATTGAAAAACAAGAAAAATTTATTCCTTTGAGAGATTTAGGCTGGCATCACTTCAGAAAATAAATTATTCACCAGAGTAAAAGTCTCGTTCTACTTTTTGAACTATATTAAAAATTGATTCTGCTGGTAATCTGGCAACGCAGTCATCAATCCATATTTTATCAAGATACATCAATCTATTCATATCAGCTGTAGGAAGTTGATCGGGTTGAAAATCAGGATACGATGTATGTATTTGAAATCCTTCTTTGGCAATTTTTTTACATTTTTCCTCTAATGCAATTATGGGTGAAATGTTGTTGTTAGGCATTAGGAATTCAAAAGCCAATGAACCTAGTAATGCAGATGCAATTACAATGCCTATCACAAGCCAAAGGATTGACCCCATACAATAAAGAGTAAAACATAGTATTTGAGTAATAATTGACAATCCAAACGTGCCCAAAATAAGGCAGGTTCAGAAAATCAATGTTTTTTAAACCCTTTAAGATGTGAGTACACATTGTCAGAAATCGAAGCTGAGATTGAAGAATCCCCAGTTGAAGAGGAAGAACAAGAAGTTCAAACAAAATTGAGACCAGAGACAAAGACAGATGGTCCTGAAAAATGGGGAATTGCGCATATTTACAGTAGTTATAACAATACAATTATTCACATGACTGATCTAACTGGTGGAGAAACTGTTTCCATTAGTTCAGGTGGAGTTCATGTTAATGCTGATAGATACGAATCATCACCTTTTGCTGCTATGAAAGCTGCAAATGCAGTTGTAGAAGTAGCACATACAAAAGGATTCACAGGATTTCATATCAGAGTACGAGCTGTTGGAGGAGTAGGTTCTAGAGTACCAGGTCCAGGTGCACAAGCTGCAATCAGAGCTTTGGCAAGAGGTGGATTTAAAATTGGAAGAATAGACGATGTAACACCAATTCCTCACGACACCACCAGAAAGAAGGGTGGAAAAAGAGGAAGAAGAGTCTAGTCAATTATTTTAATTCTTATCTTACAACCTTTAGCTTGAAAATAATCAGTCATGAATTTGGTAAATTTTTGAGATTGGTTATTCAATCTATATTTACTTAACATATCTGCAAATTTTTCCTCAATCCCATTTTGTAAGATAGGTTTGAAAGATAGTTTGAAAAAAGTCCATCCAAATTTAGAGGAAGGTTCACTAAGAGAATATCCATTAGAACTACCAACTAGAGTTTCCATGTGAGATAGAGTTTTTTTAATAAGCAGTAGATCATCACCGTAATTTTTTGTACTTATTTCAAAAACAATATTCACTATTCTTCACCATCATCTGATGAATGATTACTTAATTTATCAGATAAAGATACAAACTTCCCATCTTGTTCAACATTAATCTTAGTTTCCATTCTTATGTTAAGACCTATTGATCTGAATAAAGATAGTAATTTTCCGCCATCAATAGTTTCATTGATCTCTCCAGATGTGATCAGTTCAGATAATTTTTCCACAACCATTTTTGTGTCAGTTGGGAATTGTAATTCGGCATTTCTTAAAACTTCTAGACCCCTAAATCCAAGATGTTCAACAAGAATATTTCTGGGATGTTTTGTTGCTTGTGGCTGTAGATTGGTTGTAGATTTTTCTATTTCTTGTCGAGTAGAAATATTTTGTTGCATTTCTGCAAGTCTTTTTGCCTTTAATCTTTCAAGTTCAGAATCTTCGTCACTCAACCTTTTATCACACCTATAGGCACCAATTTTGCTACTTTAGTGGCTATTCCTAGATTGTGAGAAACATTGACTACTGCATCAACGTCCTTGTATGCTTGGGGAGTCTCTTCCACAACTCCATCACGTGTTAATGCCTTGATAAATATGCCCTTATCACTGAGTGATTTTCTAACATTGTCTTCCGTGAAATCTCTTCTTGCTTTTGATCTAGACATTGTTCTGCCAGCTCCATGTGCAGTAGAACCAAAACTCAAATCCATTGAATTTGGTTGTCCAAGTAATATCCAGCTTGCAGTTCCCATTGAGCCTGGAATTAAAACAGGCTGTCCGAGATCTCTGTATTTTAATGGAACTTCGTCTCTATTTGCAGGAAATGCACGTGTTGCACCTTTTCTATGAACTACAAGTTTTCGTTCCTTTCCATCAACCTTATGTTTTTCAACTTTGGCAATATTATGAGCAACATCATAAACTAAATTCATTCCAAGATCAGATTCTGTTTGATTGAAAACTCGCTCAAAAGATTTTCTTGTCCAATGAGTAATCATTTGTCTATTACTCCATGCAAAATTCAATGCTGCAAACATTGCTTTTCTATATGATTCACCTTCTTCAGATGTATTTGGAACACATGCGAGTTCTCTGTCTGCTAAATGAATATCATATTTTTCCATAGATTGTTCTGATATTCTCAAATAATCACTACATACTTGATGACCAAAACCACGCGACCCACAATGAATTAAAATTGTAATAGTTCCTTCTTTAATCCCCATTCTTTTTGCTGCTTCTTCGTCATGAATTTCAGATACTTTTTGAACTTCAAGAAAATGATTTCCAGAGCCGAGACTTCCTAGTTGAGGTGCTCCTCTTTGTCTTGCTTTGTCTGAAACTTTATTTGGATCAGCATTTTTTATTTGTCCATTTTCCTCACAAACATCTGCATCATATGATGAACCATATCCATTATCAATTGCCCAGTCTACACCTCGTACAAGAACTTCATCTAGCTGAGAGTGACTTAATTTTACTGCTCCTTTGGAGCCAACACCCGAAGGAATTGAGCTAAAAAGATCAGTTACAAGTTCTTTTAGTTTTGCACGAACATCTTTTTCAGTTAAATTTGAACGAAGTAATCTTACACCACAATTGATATCATACCCTACACCACCTGGGCTAATCATCCCTTCTTCAGCATCCATAGCAGCTACACCTCCTACAGGAAATCCGTATCCCTCATGACCGTCTGGTAAGACTACGCTATGACCCACAATTCCAGGTATAGTTGCAACATTTTTTGCCTGCATGATAGTTCTATCCATTAACATTTTCTGTAATAATTCCTCATCAGCATAGATCTTTACAGGAACTTTCATTCCAAGATTGGAATCTGCCTCAATAAGATATTGATTTTCTCCAATTTTTTTAGGAGTTATAGTAGACATAAGGAATGGTAAAATTTTACCTCAAGCCAATTTAAATCATAAGTAGATTTATTTTCGATGTTTTAAGACAGTAATCATTGGCAATTTTACCGATAGATAGTGGGCGTTACGGTACTAAAGAAATGATGGACATTTTTAGTGAACAAAAAAAAGTAAATTATCAATTAGAAATTGAAGGAGCAGCTGCAATATCACAAAGTGAGATAGGGATTATTCCAAAAACAGCTGGCAAAACAATTCACAATGTTGCGATGTCAGGAAAAATTACCGTAAAAAGAATCAAAGAATTAGAAGCAAAAAGTGATCACGATACAGCTGCACTGGTTGAATCATTGAGTGAAAAATGTACAAAAGATGCAAGACCATGGATTCATTATGGATTAACAAGTAATGATTTGGTAGACACGAGTAATTCTATGCAAATGAGAGATGCATTAAAAATTATTGAACCTAAAGTTGCAAAAATGGCAGTACTGTTAGCAAAAAGAGCAGTTCAGCACGGAAAAATTCCAGCGGTTGGTAGGACACATGGTCAACATGCAAGCATAATATCATTTGGATTAAAATTTGCAAATTGGGCTGCAGAAATGGCAAAACATGTAGAAAGAATTGAAGAAATTAAAAAGAGAATTTTGATTTGTAAAACACTTGGAGTAGTTGGAACAGGATCATTGATGGGTGCAAAATCACTTGAAGTGCAAAAACGAGTTGCAAAACGATTAAACCTATTTCCAGCAGAAGTAACCACACAGATAATTCCCAGAGAAAGATATGCAGAATATGTTTTTGAACTAGCACTTATTGGTGCAACTTTGGAAAAAATTGCAATTGAGATTAGAAATTTACAAAGAACAGAAATAGGCGAAGTTGCAGAGCAATTCAAAAAAGGCCAAATGGGCAGCAGTGCAGTTCCAGTAAAGAGAAATCCAATAAAAAGTGAAAGAGTCTCATCACTATCAAAAATTCTACGCAGTCAAATAGCAATTACATTTGAAAATATCCCATTATGGCATGAACGAGATCTTTCAAATTCAGCAAATGAGAGATTTGTGCTACCCACAGCAGCTATTCTGATAGATGAAATGCTAGAAACCATGAGCAATATAGTTTCAAATTTAATGGTAAATGAGAAGAGAATTGTAGAAAATCTATACATTACAAAGGGGCAAATATTTGCAGAATTTGTTTTAGAGGCATTAATAAAAAAAGGCGTTCCAAGATTTGTTGCATACAGAGATGTTCAAAGAGTTGCATTTGAGGCAAATGACAAAGGAATGCAGTATATTGATGCAATAAAAAAAGATAAAGCTTTCACTTCAATTCTTACAGATAAAGAGATTAATTCTATTTTTTCACCAGAGAAACATCTTGGTGCATCATCTACAATAATTAGCAATGTAAAGAAATCAGTTCAAAAAACAACTAGTAAATTTATTTAGTTTTTAGCAATGCTTTGTGAATTTTAGAACCATATTGTAATGCTTTTTTTCGTTTTGTGCATGAAATTTCAGGTATTTTGATTTCACTTGCTAATTTTCTAATAATGTGTTTTCTATACAAGTCTTCAGAGTCGTGAATTTTTTCAGAAATTGGAATAGTTTTTGCATACTCTATAAAATTTGCAGACAGTAATGGCTGAAGAATTTGTACTTTAAATTCAGATGCAATTAGATTTACAGCTTTCATCATTTTTAGTTCATTATCTAATTTTGTATTCATCACTTCCATTATTTGTGATTCTCCACCAGAAAATGCTTCTCTATATGCATTATACCCACAAAATAATTCATCAATTCCATTTGCAGTGATTACGGTATCAAGATTCAAACTATTTGCAAGTTTAGAAACATAATAAAATGCAATACAGTTTTCATTCCATGAAAGGTTCTCAGTCTTTATAGTTTCATAAATTTTTGTTGTAATATCAGCAAAAGTTTCAGGATTAATTTCTAAAATATGATGAGGGTATTTTAGAAATGAATTAACTTCTTTTGCAAATAAAATATCATGAGAGTCAGTAAATCCAATTGTCAACAAAGTAATATCAAAATTCATCTCAAAGCAAATTTTTGAAATCAGTGTACTGTCAACACCGCCAGAAAATGCAATTCCAATTTTCTTTTTACTAACAGTTTCAGAAATAGAATTTTGAATATTTTCAAGCAGTTTTTTATTCATTTCATTCATTATCGTTCATAATTTAGATTGTATAGAAAGGTAATGAATCAATCTTTTAATTTAAGAATATTTCTAAAAAAATATGATGAGATTATCTGAAAATGACATTATTGAAGAATTAAAAAATCTATCAGGATGGAGTGTGGTTAACAAAAAGCTGCACAAAGAATTTCAGTTTGAGAGCTTCAATCAAGCTTTCGGTTTTATGACCAGAGCTGCTATGGAGATTGAAAAAATGAATCATCACCCAGAGTGGTTTAATGTCTACAACAGGATAACTATAGAATTAACAACTCATGACGCTGGAGGCATTACAAAAAATGATGTCAATCTTGCCAAAATTCTAAATTCATTAGAATAGAGAAAATCAAAGAATTTCAGACAAAGTCATTACAGAATTTATATTATATCCAAAAGCAAATTATTTCACATGGCTACAAGTCCCACAATTCTAGATTCGGATTTTAGATATATCGATAAAAAAGGAAATCTGCTAAAAACCAGAACAGAGTTAACAGTAGCTCAGATGCTCACATTTCTAGATCAGGAATACCAATACAAACACAAAATTACACTAAAAAATGGTAAAGAAGTTACAATTGATTTTAAAACAGAAAAAGGCCTCATCGAAGTAATTGATAATGATGAAGACATAACAAAATACAAAAAGATCAAAGAAGATTTTCCAGAACAAAAAGTAATGGCAATAGGCCATGCAAAATATGTAGCACAAATTAAAGAACTTCAAGACATTGTATTTTACGATAAGACACCACAGACAGGTTCAATATTTTTAGAAGATGCATCATTTTCATTTGATTATGCACATATTCTTCCGTTAGTAGAGAAATGTTCAATTTTACATGGGCATACATCTTCTGTCATGGTAGAGTTGGTTGGACAAATGAAAGATAATCTTCTTGTTGATTTCGGTATTGCAAAAAAAATAATCAAAGAAGTTGTTGCAGAGTTTGATCATAAGTTTTTCATTAACAGAAAATATCTAAAAAGAGAAGACGATTCACATTATCAAATTCAATTTGATGGTCCAAAAGGAATGTTTGACATTCAAGTTCCAATAAATACGGCATACCTGTTGGAGGGAGAAGCTACTGTCGAAAATCTTTCAAGTGAGATAATCAAACTCCTTGCTCCTAAATTACCTCATAATGTAGAAGCCGTTGGCGTTTACATTTATGAAGGATACAATAAGGGATCTCATATTATTTCAAATATTTCAAGATAATTAAGAAATGGAACCAAAAATTGTAGAAAAAGCTTGGAACCCAGAGTTAGAAAAGGAGATTCTCAAACAATGGATAAATGAGAAAATTTATGATTTCTCTCCGAAGGATGATAATTTTACGATAGATACACCACCTCCTTATCCATCAGGTAGACCTTGGCACATCGGTGCGGCTGCACATTATTCTCAGATCGATATGATTGCACGCACTGCAAGAATGGCTGGAAAAAATGTGTATTTTCCAATAGGGATTGACAGAAACGGCCTTCCTGTGGAGATTTACACAGAAAAAAAGTACAATATTAGAATGCGTGAGACTGAACGAGGTGAATTTCTTAAATTATGCAGAGATGCACTTGATGATTTAGAAGCTGAAATGATATTGATTATGAAAAGCTTGGGAATTAGTGGAGATTTTTCTAATTACTATAGGACTGACTCTGAAGAATATAGAACACTGACACAATCTACATTTATTGAACTTTGGAAAAAAGGTCAAGTCTATCTTGCAAACAGACCAAATAATTATGATTGGGTATCAGGTACAACAATAGCAGACGCCGAAATAATTTATGAAGACTTACCAACTAAACTAGTTTACATGAAATTTAAAATTAAAGACACAGATAAAGAAATAATCATAGCAAGTACAAGACCAGAACTAATATGTGCTTGTAAAACAGTAATTGTAAATCCTGAAGATGAAAGATATACAAATTTTATCGGTAAAAAAGTGATTGTACCAATTACTAATGCAGAGGTAGAACTAAGAACACATCATTCTGCCCATCAAGATTTTGGTTCTGGTGCAGTAATGGTTTGTAGTTACGGAGATCAAAACGATGTTGCATTATTTAGGGAATTGGAATTAGAAGAGATTGTTGCAATCGGATTAGATGGGAAGATGACAGAATCTGCAGGAAATTATGTCGGATTAAAACCAAAACAAGCACGAACAAAAATTATTGAAGATTTAGAAAGTAAAGGATTTGTGGAAAAAATAGAAGACATAATTCATAGAACTCCAGTATCTGAACGAAGTAAAAACCCAATTGAAATAATTCCAATGGAAGAATATTATCTAAAACAAAAAGAATCGATTGAAAAAATGAAAAAACTAGGACAGGAAATTACATTTTATCCTGCCATGCACAAACAAATTCTGATGAATTGGTTAGAATCCGTCAACATTGATTGGCCAATATCAAGAAGAAGATACTATGGTACTGAAATTCCTATATGGTATTGCAAAAATTGCTCTGAGCCGCACGTTCCTGAGCCTGGAAAATACTACAAACCGTGGATAGAAAAGTGCCCTATTAGTCAGTGTTCCAAGTGTAAAAATAATGAATTTTTTGGTGAAGAAAGAACATTTGACACATGGATGGATTCTAGCGTTTCACCTCTTTTTGTAAGTAAATACAATAAGGATCAAGAATTTTTCAACAAAGTATATCCTACCTCAATTCGTCCTCAAGCAAAAGATATTGTTAGAACTTGGTTATACTATACACTTCTAAGATGTGAACAACTCACTGGAAAGAAACCATGGTCAGAAGCATGGATTATGGGATATGGGTTGGATGAGAAAGGAATGAAGATGAGCAAGAGTAAAGGTAACGCAATTGATCCTTTACCTGTGATTGAGCAATTTGGTGCAGACACTTTTAGATTTTGGAGTGCAAGTGAAATTAATCATGGGTATGATTTTAGATGCAATGAACAAAAAATTGAATCAACAAAGAAATTTCTCAGTAAATTATGGAATGTGTCTAGATTTTTGTCTAGTTTTCCAGTGATTGAATCAGGTATACCAATGGCCACAGATAAATGGATATTATCAGAATTAGATAATTTGATCAAAGAATGTAAAAAAGGATACGACGAGTATAATTTCTTCATTCCTGCAATTGCAATTAGAGAATTTACTTGGAATCTTTTTGCTGCACATTATATTGAAATGGTCAAAGCAAGAGCATATGGAATTGGATTTACAGATGAAGAAAGAGATGGTGCAATATACACTTTGCATAAAACATTATCAACCATTTTAAAATTATTGGCACCTATTACACCGTTTATCACAGAATATCTTTGGAAAACTTTGTATTCATCAGAAAGTATTCACAGACAACATCAAGCAACATCAGAATTAGGAGAGAGTCAAAATAAAATTACAAAAGAAATAACAGAATTCAATTCTAAAGTATGGAATGAAAAAAAGACAAAAAATCTCTCATTAAAAGATTCAATCACAATAACAATTCCAGAAAGTCTAGAATTGTTCAAAAAGGACTTAAAATCCATGCATAATTTAGCTGATAATTGAGCCTAAATTACACATGCATGATTCCATTAGTAATCAAATACTGAATTCCAGATACAAAATCAGTATCTTCTATTAATCCATCAGCCCACCATCCAGCATTGTTTTTTATCCAAGAAGGGATATCTTGTTCTACGTACTGACCTGACTGGGTTTCAGGAATAGTCATTATTCCTTCTTTAATCAAATACTGAATTCCAGATACAAAATCAGTATCTTCTATGAGATCAGTTGACCACCATCCAGCATTGTTTTTTATCCAATCTGGAATTTTTATTTCTGGATTTGAAGTAAATGGATTTAGTGCATTTGTTCCAATAATCTCAATTACAGAATCCCCATTAAAAAATGGAATCACTATAGTTCTAGAATTTGAATTGGATTCAGATTCAACATAGTCAGTTTCAAACCCGTCTACTAAAATAAAAAACATGTCATCAGATAATTCAAATTTTGCATCCAAAAGATCTCTAGGAATTGTTATTTCAACAGTTCCATCTGCTTGAGAATTCATAGTGATAATTAATTCAAAAAGATCAGGATCTAGAAAAATAGTTTCGATATTAGCATTATTAATGTCATAATTGACATCAATTGAATCTACGGAAACAACACCTGTATCTGCAATTGCATATTGAACAGATGAATGAATTATGAAAAGAGAAAATAGGACATAAAACGTAAAAAGAAAATCATTATGTTTCATCAATTATCACCATTAGAAATTCCGTCATCAGGTACAACGGTTGAATTATTTCCAATTGGAGTATTTTCAGAAGTTGAAACTAATTTATTTAAAGTTGCAGTTCCATTAAGAATCCACATATTAGAAATTTTACTTTGTGGACCAAGGATTGAAACTTGTGATTGTTCGATTTTATTAATTGGAATATCAGCATTCAGGAAAATTTTCAGAGTTGCATGAACTTCTTCCAATACATCATCTTCTAAAAATGCCATGATTACAAGGGAGTCTTTAGCACCAGAGGGTCCAGAAGATACTGTTCTAGCCTTTCCAAATCCACAATTATAGACTATGTTATCAACAGTGATTTTACATTCATCCAATTCTAATTTAAGATTAGATTGACTTTTATCATATGTGGAGAAACTCATTTTCCCAGTTAGTGATGATGTTTGGGATTTATCATTTATCATAGAAACTTTTACTGAATCAAAAATTAATTCATATGTTTCAGTATAATCATACGAGGTAATTTTTTCTCCCATATATTTTCCATCATTTATTTTATCAACAACATTTTTAGTTCTTAAATCCAGTTTATCTGATTTTGCAGTAAGTTTTTTCTGAATTTCTTCAGATTTTTTAAATGATTTTTCTTCAAATGATTTAGATTTTTCTGAAAGTTTTTCTTTATTGTCAGATATATTTTTTTCAATTTTGTATTGAGATTTTTCTTTAATTTCTTTTAATTTTTCTGCATATTCATTTGATTTTTTTAATTGTTTTATTGCAAGATTTTCTCTGTGGCTCTCAAGTTCAGCTTTCTTTTCTTCTAGTTGTTTTTGTTTTTTATAAGCATCAGAATCATCGCTACTCACATAGAGGTTTTGGGCATATACATCATCGATAAGAAATAAGCCAAATGTACCACCAATCAAAATGGTTACCAATGTAATTACTAAAACAAAATTTGTTTTCATTTTAAAAAATCGTCCAAATTAGAGTTAAAAAGATTGCTGATAACTTATCATATTGACTATTTTTTTGATTTCTTGATCAAATTTACAAAATATTTGTGTAAAGAAACATCCTTTGTTAATTCAGGATGAAATGCAACACCGATCATATTACCTTTTTTTACAGCAACTATCTTTTCATTGAATTTTGATAAGATATCTACTCCAGAACCAACATCGGAGACAGATGGGGCTCTAATAAAAACACCGTTAAATTTTGTAATATTAATAGAATTCATAGAAATTTCTGCTTCAAATGATTCTTTTTGTCTTCCAAAAGAATTTCTTTCTAGTTTAATATCAAGTAAATCCAAAAGAGGTTGGTCTGTTTTTCCAACAACACGATCATTTGCTGTCTTGGAAAGCATAATCATGCCTGCACATATCCCTAGTACAGGCATTCCGTGTTCAATTTTTTCTTTTATTATCTTAAGTGAGCTGTTTACAAGAGATAGTTGACCTATAGTTGTGCTTTCGCCACCGGGAATAATCAGACCATCAAGTTTGGAAATATCATCAGCGGTTTTAACGCCTACAACTGTTCCTTCTTCTCCTAATTCTTGTAATGCGATCTTAGTAGACATAATATTTTCATGTACATCACCCTGGATTGCTAAAACTCCAACAGTAAGACTCATGCCGAACTTCCACGCTCTTGCATTCTTAATTCCAGAGTCTTAACATCTAATCCCAACATAGACTGTCTTTCATCAATCATTTTTTGTGCCTCTTTCACTTTTTCTGATTCATTCCAGAAAGTAGTTGCCAGAACAATAGCTCTTGCTCTTTCTTTAGCATCGTCTGCATTAAAGATTCCAGATCCTACAAATATTCCATCGCAGCCAAGTGACATCAAATATGCAGCATCTGCAGGAGTTGCAATTCCTCCAGCTGCAAAATTAACAACTGGTAATCGACCAAGTTTTGCAGTTTCTTCAACTAGATCATAAGATACTTTGAATTCTCTTGCCATTCTAACTAGATCTTGATTATCACCAGAATCATAAATTGTCTTTATTGATCTTAATTCATCGTTTACTTTTTTGATATGTGTGATTGCCTCTGCAACATTTCCTGTACCAGGTTCCCCCTTAGTTCTGATCATTGCAGCTCCTTCTTCAATTCTTCGTAATGCTTCTGATAATGATCTTGCTCCATTAACAAAAGGAGTTGTGAAATCCCATTTCCAAATATGATGACTTTCATCAGCTGGTGTCAGAACTTCTGACTCATCGATCATATCAACATCTGTTTCTTCTAGAACTTTTGCTTCATAGACATGACCTATTCTACATTTGGCCATTACTGGTATTGTTACTGAGTCCATAATATCCTCAATAATTCTAATACTTGCAGTTCGTGCAACTCCACCTGCTTTTCTTACATCAGATGGGAGTTTATCTAATACCATAACAGATACAGCACCTGCATCTTCTGCAATTTGAGCTTGTTCTACTGTAGTAACATCCATCACAACACCATTTTTTAACATATGAGCAAAACCGCGTTTCAAAGTAGATGTACCACGTAAAATATCACCAGAATCAAATTTGTCTGTAATTATTCCTTTTGCATCAATTCTTTCGCCTGAAAGTGGAAGCATAATCAGAGTTTTACCAGAGACTATTTGTACCTATTCACTAATTTGTTCTGCGATTTTATCAAGTTGAGATTCTACCATAAAAATTATTGGAGGTATGAATTTATCAGTTGCATTTTGTTCTGGCCAGTTAATTTGGTTAACTCTTCCATTTAGAGTAATTTTGATATTTGATTTTTGAAAATCAGTTACGTTGTCACGTATAAGAAATGATTCTGAAGGGATGGACATAAACCCAGTTTCTTTAATCAAGGCTTTTAATTTACGCAGTTTTTCATCATCTAAATGTGAACGAACATCTGGTTTAGGATAACCATCTTCAGTCACAGCATACTTTATTTCTCCATTATTTTTTATTAATAAAATTTCAGTTTTTTGTGCTCCTACTCTTTCGGTAACACCAAAAGATATTTTTTTCAATTGATGTTTTGTATATTCAATTTCAATTACATCATTTGGATTAGATGCAGAGTATGGAATATCAGATTTCGTGATTAATGGAATGGCAATCAAAATTGCAATGATGGCAGGAATCGCTGCTATTGCTAAAACAATTGGTTTTACCATAATTTACCTTAACGGTTGTAGATCAAGGTTAATTGCAAATAAATCTTGGTTAAAATAACTTAAAATTCTAGTCCGTTTCATTCTTGTTCGTGGGGTCGTAGCCTAGCCTGGTAGGGCGACAGTGCATACGATAGATCACCGCTAAGGGCTCCAAAGGTAAACTAAGCTAAACTGACTCACGGATGATGTAAGTTTGGAGCTGTAGTGACCCGTAGGTCGCCGGTTCGATTCCGGTCGGCCCCACGTTAGAATATTATTTATTTCTTAAAACATTTAGTGCAGAACCAGCTTTGAACCACTCTATTTGAGATTTATTATAAGAATGACTAAGAGAAATTTCATCTTTGGTTCCATCTTTGTGTTTAATGATGCATGTAACTGACTTTTGTGGTTCAAGATTGTTCAAACTAATAAGACTAATGCTGTCATCTTCTTTTATTTTGTTGTAATCATCAGGATTAGCAAAAGTCAATGCCAATATTCCTTGTTTTTTCAAGTTTGTTTCATGTATTCTTGCAAGACTTTTTGTAATAACAGCAGCACATCCCAAATATCGTGGAGTCATTGCAGCATGCTCTCTACTACTTCCCTCACCATAATTATTATCACCTATGATTACCCATTTCATTCCTTTTTCTTTATAATGTCGTGCAATTTTTGAAAAAGGCTCGAGTTGACCAGTTAAGATATTCTTTCCCTTACCGATTTCATCATTAAATGCGTTAACAGCCCCCAAGAGCATATTATCACTGAGGTTATCAATATGACCTCGAAGTGACAACCAAGCTCCTGCAGGAGAAATATGATCTGTGGTGCATTTTCCTTTTGCTTTAATCATTATTGGTATATCTTCAAAGTCCTTTCCATCCCAGATAGAAAAGGGTTGTAAACGTTGTAGCCTTTTACTTTTAGGATCAATTATCACTTCAATATTGCTTGAATTTTCAGGAGGAGACACAAAAATTCCTTCAGGAATCACAAATCCATCTTTTGGGACTTCGGGTGCAGGTTTTGGGGGATCAAGTTTGAATTTTGTTCCATCTGCTGCTGTCAACTCATCTTTCAGAGGATTAAATGAAAGTCTACCTCCCAAAGCAAGTGCAATAATCATTTCTGGACTACCAATAAAATTTAGAGTATTTCTATGACCATCATTACGACCGGGGAAATTTCGGTTAAACGTAGTTACAATTGTATTTTTTTCATCATTGTTTAATTCAGGTCTTTGCCATTGACCAATACATGGTCCACATGCATTTGCTAAAACTGTAGCTCCAATCTCTTTTAGTGAATGCATTTGTCCATCTCTTTCAATGGTGCTTCTGATCAATTCTGAACCAGGAGTGATCAGTAAAGGAATTTTGGATTTAATTCCTTTTAATTTTGCTTGTTCAGCTAAACTTGCAGCTCTTGACATGTCTTCATAAGATGAATTAGTACAACTTCCAATCAGTGCAACAGATATCGGATCAATGTATTGATTAGATTTTACATCATCAGCTAAATTAGATATTGGTCTTGCAAGATCAGGAGTATGCGGTCCAACAATATGAGGTTCTAATGTAGAAAGATTAATTTCAATGATTTTATCAAAGAATTTTTCTGGGTTAGATTCAACTTCAGGATCTGCAACAAGCAAATCTTTGTTCTGATTTGCAAGTTCAGCAATTTTTTCTCGGTTTGTAGATTTTAGATAAGTTTCCATCCTTTCATCATATGGAAATATAGAACAGGTTGCACCTACTTCTGCACCCATGTTGGCAATAGTTGCTTTTCCAGTACAGCTAATAGTATTTGTTCCAGGTCCAAAGTATTCAATAATAGAATTTGTTCCTCCTGAAACTGTCAGTTCTTCAGCTACTTTGAGTATGATGTCTTTTGGTGCTGTCCACCCATTTAGTTCTCCTACGAGTTTTATACCAATTCTTTTAGGATAAAGTAATTCCCATGGCATTCCAGCCATAGTTTCTGCTGCATCTAATCCACCAACTCCAACAGCAATCATTCCCAAGCCACCGGCATTTGGGGTATGAGAATCAGTACCAATCATCAATCCACCTGGAAATGCATAATTTTCAAGAACAACTTGATGAATTATTCCTGCACCGGGTTTCCAAAAACCACATCCATATTTACCAGCAGCTGATTGTAAAAATTTGAAAACCTCACTATTTTCATCAAGAGCTATTTTCATGTCAGTGTCACCTTCTACTTGAGCGCGTATCAGATGATCACAGTGAACCGTTGTAGGTAATGATGTTTGTTTAAGTTCTGCTTGCATAAATTGCAACATCACCATTTGTCCAGTCACATCTTGTAATGCAACTCTATCAGGAATAAGGAAAACGTAATTTTTGCCCCCATCAAGATTACTCTCACTGATTTTATCAAAATGTCCAGATAGTATTTTTTCAGTTAGTGTTAATGGTCTTCCAATTACTTTTCTATATTTTTGAATATTTTCTTTTAATTTTTTATAAACACAAGTTACTAATTCAGGAGTAGTACCTATTTCCACATTACTCGTTGAATTTAACCGGAATTTAATATTTGCAATTAGAAAATTACCATGAATATTGCAATAGGCGTGTTAATTTCTTAACAATTATAAACCAAAAGTAGCTATATAGATGATTGTTGGGAAGTTGCAAATATTCTAAATCAGGGTGTTTAGATGGTCAATAAGGGTTTTCCAAAATTTGGAATGTCACAAGCAGGCGCATATGTTGCTGCTCTAAAAAATTATAATTTACCCGATTTTATTCTAGTATTAATTTCAAAAGAATGTAAATCAGATCTTCTTGAAAGAGGAAGAATAGATGACAGATTACAAAGTATGAATGATGATGCTTTAGAGCTTCTTCACAAAGTATTTGTTGGATGTGAGGAAGACGGTGCAGGAAAATATGCACAGTATAGATTTTACGCATATGTTTCAAGCATGTATCACAAATGTGAGGTTTTAGTTAATGAAACAATTCCAGGAGCAAGTGGAACAAATCATAAAATTCCTGTTGCTGTAAAAAATAATGGAATGTACATTGCAGTTGCACATAACAAAGCAACTGGAAACCCTGTGAACAAAAAAGAAACTATACGATTCTATGAGATGGTTGATGACATTAAGAAAGGAGATCATGGAACTATGTTAAGTGATGCAATTTATGGCTCCTCTGTAGGATTTAGAGGCGATGCATTAGTTGAGCTGGAAAATCTGAGTAAATCCAGAACTCATGATACTGAAAATAAACTTGATTTCAAAACTGCAAATTTTGAGAACAATATTTATTCAGTAACAAAGTGTTGACTTCAGAAAATTTATTTTATTTAGACATTTAGATTTTATTTTATTTTGATATTAGATGTGTCAATTGTAAGAAACATTGGTTTGCCTTCTGTTTTTTCAAAGTTTGCTCCATATTGTTCAAAATGTAATTGATTGTAGAAATGTTTAGTCCAAATCTCATGAACATCTTCGATGAATTTTTTGCGTCCTGATACTCGTAAAAGTTCGTGTGCCAATACATGAGAAACAGTAGTGCAGTTTTTTTCTGCAAGAAATAATGTATCAGAAGGATCTTTTGGAGGTTGCCACCAAACCATACCAAAGTTTTCAGCATGGTATCCTTCACATGTACAATCAGTCCAAAACGGTCTAAAATGACAAAGATAGAAATGGTAAATTTGGGTTCCTCTTTGCTCGTGATCTTTGATGAGTGTATGAGTATCTAATTTTTGAAGTATGCTTCTTGGTTTTGTTACTAATTCATCACATTGAATTTCAAAATCTTTACCAAATTTTTCTTTAATCCAAACTTTGTAAAAATTTGCCATTTGTTTTACATATTCAAATTCTAGTTTACGCTTTTCAAGATCTTCTTCTTTTACAACAAAAATAAAATGTAAAATCATGATAAGAAAAAAGAGTGTTTATGATTGGCCTTCTATACCCATAAGGGTTAGTGTTGATCGAATCTTCTCAATTTTTCTGATTTTCCAAGTAATCGTTTCTCTGAGTTTTTCAACAGTATCAGATTCAATCTTGGCCAAGATATCATATGCTCCGAAAGTACCATGAACTTCCTTCACACCATCTAGACCCTTAAGTTGCTGTATGATAGCCTCTTCAGAACCTAGTTCACAGTTTATTAAAACATAAGCTGTTGCCATATAATCATTAAACGAATCGACTATATCAATAAACCGATTATGGCGAATTTAGTTTTGAGAAATATCAATAATAGTATCCCAAATATGCTTTGGTACAGGCATTACGGATAATCTAGAAATGCGAATAAGTTCCCAATTTTTAAATTCTTTCTGTTTTTTCATCTCATCTAAAGTGATTGGTCGTTTTAATGATTTTTTATATTTAACATCTACTACAATTAATCGTTTATTTTCCTCTTTTGGATTGGGATATGGTTTTGAAATTATCTCCATAATACCAACAGCTTGTCTCTCATCACCAGTATGATAAAATAAAACAAGATCACCCTTTTTCATTTCTCTCATATGTTTTAGTGCTAGATTGTTATGGACACCGTCCCAAATGGTTTTTTTATCTTTTTTTAGAGTTTCAAAATTATATCCTCTCGGTCCTTCTGGTTCTTGTTTGGTTAACCAATAGTTTACCATTTTCACAGTTCATATCATTGTGGTGTGTTTTATGTTTTTGAAAATTTGTAAATGTTCCCCGGTTCTGACTCGCGCAAGATCATTGGTAATTTTAGCCTAAACCTCCTTGGGTTTTCTAACCGGGGTTGCCCATATTGTAGCACACCTGGGTGAATTAGAAATCATTGGTATCAATACGATCAGCGTCATCCTAATCCGTCTGTGTGCCTGCTCTTGGGCGTTTAAGTATAGATTTAGCTATGCTAAAAACCATTGATCATTAATATCTAAGAACCAAAGTTACTAAGCACAAATTCCAAAGGAGTTAATGTAGAATCATCAAAATTAGTCAAAGATCAATCCTGAAAGAGAAATCTCAAATCCAACTACAGGAACTCGTATCTTATAGTTTTCAATTGTTTTTGAATTGATTTCCCCAATAATTCCAATTATCTTACCATTTACTAAAACTGAGGCTGTTCTTCCTTCTTCAAAAATTGAATGCGAAAAAGTTTTCGTTTCAGTGTCTAGATTAAATCCAGTTTTTAATGCAGATTGTAAAATGGATTTAATTTCAGTAAAAGTTGCATCTTGGTGTGCACTGATTCCTGCAAAACTTGTTGTTTCACTAATTGGATTTCCTTGAGAAAAAACAGTTCCTGTTTCAAACAGTTTCTGAGGATATGACGTGTGTATATTTCTAGAGAGATTTTCCAACAATTCTGGAAGAATAGAATCTCGCAAAATAGTATGCTCTTGACTTTTTGAATCTAATACGGAGATCATGTTAATTGGTTTTCTGTTTGTCATTTCATAGAGAACTCTTTTACTTGTCAAGCTTGAATTGAGTGCTTCAGTATATCCAAGTCCAATCATTGTCAAACTGAGTGATTTTAGTTTTATCGATATTGGGTTTGTTTGTCCTAAAGTTTGTGATGGAGATAAGATAGGCTCTAAATTTTGTATTCCATAACCTAATGATACTTCTTCAACTAAATCCATTGGACCAAATATGTCAAATCGGTATGAAGGAATAGTACAAACAATATTTTTTCCTTTTAAAGAAGCATCCAATCTTGATTTTTTAAGTGATGAGATAATTTGAGTGGTAGTAAGATTCAATCCAAGCATCTGATTGATTAGACCTGAATTAATCAATATTTTTTTTGATTCTAATTTTGGTGAAGTGTTTTTAGCACCAGTGATTTTTGTAGACACTAGAGTAAATCCAGCAGTCTGAAGTATGGTTGCAACAACAGAAAGCATATCTTCCACATCATCTTTGTTAATCCCAGTAACTTCAACAAAAAGGTTTTTTGTCTTTGTTGTAACAGTTGTTGTTGCAGCATTAATTATTGGTGGAAAAGATATGGTCTGCTTTTTTGAATCTAAAATAAGTGGAACTTGAAGTGAATTTCCAAGAATCGCTCCATAATCTCGTCCCACATCAGTATTAACAAGAATATCAGATATTGTAAGTTCATGATCAGAGTTTAATGGAATAAATTTGTGATCTCGCTTAGTAGTAGTATATGTTAGTGGGAAAGAAATTTTATCTAAATCATGAATTCCAATAGAAGATTTTTTTCTTTTTCTCCCAATTCCAAAATGAAGGTCTTCTTGCATTGCCATTAGTTGCTTGATTGTATAATCATCAATTCTACCATTTTTTGCAATAATTCCAGTTACAAATGGTCTAATTTTAGCAACAGATTGTTCTACATTAATTGCATAATCAGTTGATTTTTTTATGTTTAATTTTACAGCACCAGATCTAATTCCAAATAAACCCTGTAAACCAAGTGCAATTCCTAAGTCAGTAGAGTAATCAGGTCTATTGGGACTATACTCCACTCTAACTAGATCCTTGTCTTCAGACTCAATATCCAATCCAAGAAAAGGAAGAGATTCAGAAATTTGTTTTTTTGAAACTTTTCCAAGTAGTTTTTGTAATCTAGAATAAGATAATTCAACTACTGGCATTTTCTTGCACTCCTTAACCAGCTCAAATTATTACTATAAAATTCTCTAACATCATCTAATCCGTACTTGAGCATTGCAATTCTTTCAATGCCTCCACCCCAAGCTAAAACAGGTTTTGTTATTCCAAGAGGTTTTGTTACTTCAGGTCTAAAAATTCCCATACCGAATAATTCAACCCATTTTTCCAATCTATCATTATACACCATTGTTTGAAGAGATGGTTCAGTATAAGGGAAAAAGGTTGGCCAAAATTTTATTTTTGTAATTCCTATTCTCTTATAAAATTCTCTTTGAATTCCCATTAAATCACGTAAAGTTGCATTTTTTCCAACTACAACACCTTCAATTTGATTAAATTCTACAAGATGTTTGTAACTTACTTTTTCATTTCTAAAAACACGTCCAAGTGAGAATACTCTTGCTTCATCAGGTTTATTTTCTGCAAGATGTTTGATAGTTACACATGTTGTATGTGTTCGAAGAACCATTTTTTTTGCTTCGTTAATATCCCAATAATATCGCCAACTTTTTTTGTGAGTTTCAGAAATTTTTTTAATTTGTTCTATAGTTCCGATGTTTTTTGCAGAAATCCCATCAAGATAAAATGTATCCTGTAATTCTCTTGCAGAATGATCTTGTGGAGTAAACAATGCATCAAAATTCCAAAAGCAAGGCTGAGTCATATTTCCAATTATTTCTGTAAAACCTAATGTAACAAAGATTTCACGAATTTCATCAATTGTATCTTTAAGTGGATGAGTTCTGGCAACAAACACATCAGGTACTTTAGATTCAACATCAATTGCACCAGATGAACCAGCAGTTATTTCAATAGATTTAGCATTTTCTGTTAAAGATATTTCTTTGGTCTTAATTATATCCTCAATTACAAAATCAGGTCTTTTTAAAATATTAGATAAATCATCAATATCAATTTCACTTTTAGGAATTTTATTTTCTCCAATCTGTTTTAGAGTTTTTTCTCCTGGAAGTTCAGAAGGATGGTTTTTTAGAAATATTTTATCTTCAGATGTATCAACCCAATTATTTTTTCTTGCTAAACCCATAGCAGGTCCAAAGACAGTACCAAGTTCTCTTTGAAGATCAGATAATTTTTTTGATTCATTTTTTAATAAGTCAAGTAATTTCCGTTCAGGTAATCCTTTGTGAAAAGATTCTAATCCATTTTTACCAAGTGATAGAGTAATAATTTGAGATTCATTTACAATAGCTAATTCCTTTAGTTTAAGCCACTCTATTCCTCTTCGAATTTGATCAGGAGATAGATGGGTAGATTTTTCAAGTTGTTCAGGTGTTTGTTTTGTATTGTCTTTTAATGAGATAATGATTTTTTTTTCAATTTCATGAAAGACTTGTGACATCAGCAGAAAGACTGAAAAAGACTTTTTAAACCTTAACCTAAGTCAAAATGAATGTCAGCTGACGACTTTATTGTAACTCCTTGGCATGTTGAGGGAGATATAGATTATGATAAACTAATCAAAAAATTTGGAACAGAAAAAATTTCGCCGGAGATTCTAAGAAGAATCAAAAAAATTACAGGCGAGGACCATTTTATGCTAAGAAGGGGAATTTTCTTTTCTCATAGAGAAATGAACAGAATTCTAGATGATTATGAAAAAGGTAGAAAATTTTTTCTCTATACTGGCAGAGGACCGTCAGGCCACACACATATTGGTCATCTAGTCCCATGGGTATTTTCAAAATGGCTTCAAGACAAATTTGGTGTAAATATGTATTTTCAACTTACAGATGATGAAAAATTTTATTCAAAACAGGATCTTACTTTAGAAGATACAAGTAAGTTTGCATATGAAAACGCACTAGATTTTATTGCTTTAGGCTTTAAACCAAACAACACAAAGATAATTATCAATACAAAAAATATTCAGACCCTATATCCTATTGCGGCACAAGTAGCAAAAAAAATTAATTTTTCAAATACAAAAGCAGTATTCGGATTTACAAATGAAACAAATATTGGAATGATATTTTATACATCATTACAATCTGCTCCTTGTTTTATTGAAGATAAACCAGTTTTGATTCCCTTAGGAGTTGATCAAGATCCTCATTTTAGATTAACCAGAGATATTGCACCAAAAATAGGAAAACCAAAACCAGCCTTAATCCACAACATTATGATTCCAGGATTGTCAGGACCTGGAGGAAAAATGTCAGCTTCAGATGAGAATGGTACTATTTACACAACTGATTCTCCAAATATTGTTAAGAAAAAGATCAACAGGCATGCATTTTCTGGTGGTCAACCAGATATTGAGCAACATAGAAAAATCGGAGGAAATCCAGACATAGATGTTTCTTATCAATATCTTAGAATATTTTTTGAACCAGACGATAATAAATTGAAATCAATTCATGATGATTATAAATCAGGAAAGATGTTAACTGGAGAATTGAAAGCAATTTTGATTGAAAAAATAAATGAATTTCTTGCAGCACATCAGATAAAAAGAGAAAAAGCAAAAGATCAGATAGACAAATTTCTTTTTGAGAATAAATGAATATAAGAATTAGTTGTGGGGATAAATATGAGGCTCAAAAGTTAGCTAGTTTACTTTTTATCAAAGATGCAAATGAGATTTTCATTACAGCAATTTTAAACATAATAGATAACGAATTAATTGTTGCATTAAAAGACAAGTCTGCACATAGTATTGTTCTAAAAGATGAAACAAATGTGGAAATGTTTGCAGATTTTATTCAATCAGTAATAGAGAAACAAGATAAAATAGTATCCACTGAGATTTTCGGGCAAGATGTAGAAATTGTAAAGGGATGAAATCAACCTAAAAATACGGTATAAATTGCAACAATTCCAACCATCACAATAAGACTTATTCCTAATGCTTTATAGTCATTATCCATAATTTTAAAAATATATTATTATAATTAAAGTGTTAATAAATTCTCAAGAGTGGTTTCGAGTAGTTCATCTAGGAAAATATCTGCTTTTTTTAATTGGAGTTTTTGGTTTTTTAGATTCATTTTTTGCTGGAGGTTGTCTAATCTCATTACAATTTAAACAAAGAACTCTCAAATCTTTCCTAGCCAATTCTGGTTCAGAGATATACTTACCCCATGAAGACGCAAATCCGCCTCTTCGTATACTGTCAAATGCATCCTCATCATTGATATGATTAAAGCCTAAAGCTCTTTCATCCTTAAACCCGCAACTAGAACATGTTTTACCTCCTAGAATTTCAAATAATTTTTCTTTTAGAGAAGAATAGAATTTTTCAGAACCGTTAGAATAGAAGCGATCTGTCTT
>SXGU01103917.1_pt1 | contig 29318 bp, 25 predicted proteins | sample 3174531 | NCBI WGS metagenome assembly SXGU01 (sample SAMN11356863, study PRJNA531348) | freshwater metagenome | isolation source: freshwater sample F1-140 | place: China: Fuxian Lake, Yuxi | collected 2017-12-25 | reverse complement strand
GCCCTCTCCTGCGCCCTGATCCACACCCCCGCGCTTTTGGTCCTCGACGAACCCACCTTTGGGGTGGACCCGGTCTCGCGCCTGGAGTTCTGGGAGATCCTGCGCGCCCTGCACCAGGAGGGGGTGAGTATCCTGGTCTCCACCGCGTACATGGACGAGGCCGATCTGTGCCAGCGGGTGGCCCTCATGCACCGGGGTCGGATCGCCGCCCAGGGGACGCCCGAGCAGGTCCGGGCCGCCTTCCCCTATCCTCTGTACCGGGTCAGTGGCGTTGAGTTGCCCCGCTTACAGGCGTTTTTCCGCGGCTTGCCCCAGGTCCGCGACACCCAGGCCTTTGGCGATTGCCTGCACGTCAGCTTTCTTCAGGCTCCCTCCCCGGACGACTGGGCGGCGTGGCAGGGCCAGGCCAACGGGCACTTGCAGCAGTGGCAGGTCCAGGCTCCCAGCATGGAGGACGTGTTTATGGACCTGGCCAGGGAAAAGGGATGAGCAGCCCGGCGCTGCGGACCCAGGAACTGAGCCGCCGCTTCGGCCGCTTCGTCGCCGTGGACAAACTGAGCATCGAGGTGGACCAGGGGGAGATCTTCGGCTTTCTGGGCGCCAACGGGGCTGGCAAGACCACGGTGATCCGTATGCTCTGCGGCCTGCTGCGGCCCTCGGGCGGGCAGGCCTGGGTGGCGGGGCTGGACGTGTACAAAGAGAGCGAGGCGATCAAACGCCGCATCGGCTATATGAGCCAGCGCTTCTCCCTTTACGAGGACCTGACAGTGGCCGAGAATCTCGAATTCTTCGGCGGGGTCTACGGCCTGGAGCGGAGGCATCGCCGGCAGCGCCAGGAGGAGATCTGCGCCGAGTTCGGCCTCGAAAGCCACCTGGGCGAGCTGGCCGGGGCCCTGCCCCTGGGTTTCCGGCAGCGCCTGGCCCTGGGCTGCGCCCTCTTGCACCAGCCCCCCATCCTCTTCCTCGACGAGCCCACCTCCGGGGTGGACCCCCAGGCCCGCCGCAGCTTCTGGGGCCTGATCCAGCGCGAGGCCCAGCGCGGGGCGGCGGTGCTGGTGACCACCCATTTTATGGAGGAAGCCGAGTACTGCCACCGGGTCTCGATCATGGCCGCCGGCAAGCTGGTGGCCCTCGGTGCGCCCGGAGCATTGAAGGAGCGCCACAACCAGCCCACCATGCAGGGGGTGTTCATCTCGCTGCTCAGGCGGGAGGCAGTCCCGTGAGCGGCGCCCGGCGGCGGGTGGCGGCCATCGCCCGCAAGGAATTCCTCCACATCCTCTACGACTTCCGCACGCTCTTTATCCTCTTTCTCATGCCCGTGGTGCAGCTGGTGATGTTCGGCTATGCCCTCAACATGGAGATCCAGCAGGTGGAGCTGGCGGTGGCCGACCAGTCCAGTTCCCCGGCCTCGCGGCAGCTGGTGGCACGGTTTCGGGGCAGCACCTTCTTCCGTTTGATCCCCTGCGAGGGCGGAACCGCCCAGCTCGAAACCCTCTTTGCCACCGGCCAGGCGCGGGCGGCCCTGGTCATCCCCGCCGACTTCGCGCGCCGGCTGGAGCGCGAGCCAGAGACCCCGGTGCAGGTGCTGGTGGACGCGGCGGACGCCAATGCCGCCACCCTGATCCGCAACTACTGCCAACAGGTGTTGCAGGAGTACGACCAGGAGCGGGGTGTCCGGCCGCCCTCGCCCTTTGAGGTGCGCCCCGCCATCCTCTTCAACCCGGACCTGCGCAGCAGTTTCTTCTTTGTGCCCGGGGTGATGGCGATGATCCTGGTGATGATCTCGGCGCTCCTGACCAGCGTGGCCATCACCCGCGAGAAGGAGAGCGGCACCCTGGAGCAGTTGCTGGTTTCCCCGGTGCGGCCCTGGGAGATCGTCGTCGGCAAGGTGGTGCCCTATATGGCGCTGGCCTTTCTCGATGCGGCCCTGATCCTGGGAGTGGGGTTGCTGCTCTTTGCCGTGCCCTTCGAGGGCAGCCTGCCCCTGCTGGTGGCACTGACCCTGCTCTATGTGCTCACCGCGCTGAGCCTGGGGCTGTTGATCTCGACCCGGGCCGGCACCCAGCAGGTGGCGATGATGGCGGCCCTCACCGCCACCCTGCTGCCCACGGTGATGCTCTCTGGGCTGATCTTCCCCATCGCCTCCATGCCCCAACCCCTGCAGTATGTGTCGGCGCTGGTGCCGGCCCGCTACTTTCTGCTCATCGTGCGCGGGGTGCTGCTCAAGGGCAGCAGCTTGGAGCAACTGCTGTCGCCCACCCTGGCGCTGGCGGCCATGACCCTGGTGCTGCTGGCGGTGGCAGTGCGCCGCTTCAGCGCCAAGCTGGAGTAGCCATGCTGCCCATCCTCAGCATGATCCACAAGGAGTTCCGGCAGATCTTCCGCAACCGGCAGATGCTCTTCCTGATCTTCTTTGTGCCCATCGTCCAACTGCTCGTGCTGGGCAACGCCATCACCACTGAGGTCAAACACCTCAAGCTCCTGGTGGTGGATCTGGACCAGAGCCGGGAGAGCGCCGCGCTGGTCCGCGCCTTTGCCGCCGCCGATCGCTTTGACCTGGTGGGCCACAGCGCGGACCAGGGAACGATCAAGGAGGGCATGAAGGCCTGGCAGGTGCAGCTGGCCCTGGTGATCCCGCCCCACTTTGGCCGGGACCTGGAACGCCGGCTCCAGCCCCAGGTGCAGTTGGTGGTGGATGGGGTGGACGGCAACAGCGCCGGGGTGGCCATGGGTTATGCGCGTGGGGTGCTCAACGGTTTTGGCCAATCCTGGGCCCGGGAGCGGGGCCTGGCGCCGCCGGCTCTGCATCTGACCCGCATGGAAGAGCAGATGTGGTACAATCCCGAACTGAGCAGCCGGCAGTACATGGTGCCCGGTGTCGTGGTGGTGCTGCTGACCCTGCTGCCGATGATGCTCTCCAGCATGAGTCTGGTGCGCGAACAGGAGATCGGCACCCTGGAGCAGTTGATGGTCACCCCCCTGACCAAGTACCAGCTGCTGCTGGGCAAACTCATCCCCTTCCTGGTGCTCTCCTGCGCCGAGCTGGCGCTGGTGACGACGGCGGCGGTGCAGTTCTTCGGCATCGCCATGCAGGGCAGTTACACCCTGCTGGCCGGCCTGGCCTGCGTGTACCTGTTCACCACCCTGGGCTTGGGCATCTTTATCTCCACCCTGGCCCGCTCCCAGCAGCAGGCCATGTTCATCGCCTGGTTCTTTATGGTCTTCATGGTGCTGATGGGCGGGTTTTTCATCCCCATCGACAACATGCCCCCCCTGCTGCAAAAGCTGACCTACCTCAACCCGATGCGCTACTTCATGGCCATCACCCGCGACCTCTTCCAGAAGGGCTCCTCCCTCGAACTGCTACTGGGGGAGGCGGTGCCGATGGCCGCTTTTGGGGTGGTGATCTTCTCCTTCAGTGTGATGCGTTTCCGCAAGAGTGTGGGATAGATGCCTTACAGCGATATATACTTTACAAAAAGTCCGCCTATTTGCATATTATAACCCATGATTAAGCGCCAATTCTGGCAGGAGCGCCTGGAGGCAGCCTGGCGGGAAGCACCCGTGGCCTGGTTGGCAGGGGTGCGCCGGGTCGGCAAAACCACCCTGGCCCAGAGCCTCGACCCCGCCCGGGTCCTCTACATCAACTGCGACCTGCCCGTGGTCGAAGACATGGTGCGCGATCCGCAGCTCTTTTTCAGCAACTGCGATCGCCCGATCGTCGTTTTCGACGAGATCCACCAACTCCGCGATCCCAGCCGCGTGTTGAAGATCGGCGCGGACCTCTTTCCCCACTTGCGCATCCTGGCCACCGGTTCATCCACCCTCGGCGCCAGCCGCAAGTTCAGCGATACCCTCACCGGCCGCAAGCGCCACCTCCATCTCGTGCCGGTGCTTTACCGGGAACTGGGCCTGTTCGGGGTCGGCCTGCAAAAGCGCCTCTTTCACGGCGGCCTGCCGCCGGCCCTGCTGGCAGTTGAGAAACAGCCGGCGCTGTACCGGGAATGGATGGATTCCTTCTTTGCGCGGGATATCCAGCGCCTGTTTGCCTTTCGCGGGATGGACCGTTTCAACGCCCTCCTCGAGTATCTCCTGCGCCAGGGCGGGGGCTTGCTCGATGTGACCAAAGGCGCTTCCGCCCTGGGTGTTTCACGGCCGACCTTTGACAGTTATCTCAAGGCGCTGCAGATCACCCAGGTCATCACCCTGGTGCGCCCCTTTCACCGCGGCGGACAGAAGGAAATCGTTCGTATGCCCAAGGCCTATGGCTTCGACACCGGTTTTGTCAGCTTTGCGCGCGGCTGGGACCCCCTGCGCACCGAGGACTACGGTCTGCTCTGGGAGCACCTAGTGCTGGAACACCTACAGGCCCACCTGCCGGACCTGCCGGCGCAATACTGGCGCGACAAGACCGGGCGGGAGGTGGATTTTGTCCTCGCGCACAACCGCGACCGGGTGGATGCCATCGAATGCAAGTGGGATGCAGCGGAATTTGACCCGGTTGGCCTCAAAGCCTTCCGCGCCCGGTATCCGCTGGGCAACAACTACCTGGTCTGTCCGCTGCAGGTGCCCGCCTACCCCAAGCGGGTCGGCGAACTGGAGGTCCGCGTCTGCGATCCCGCTGGTATTGGCACCTGAGGGAGAAGCACGGTCCACCCATTCCCCAGTGAATGGGCATGGGAGGGATCGCCCATAGGTCCGCGAGCTTTTCTACCCCCGCCGCAGCGTCACCCCCAGATTCACCGCCAGACACCCCACCGCCAGCCAGCCCAACCCGCCCGAGATCCCGAACAGGTAGGAGGCCCAGACCCCCAGGGCCGGATACTGTTCGGGGAGGAAGGGAGCTAGGGCCACTGGCGCCACCCGCAGGAGCGCCGCAGCCAGGCCCAACCCGCCGCTCAGGTCCACCAGCCAGGGCCAGGCCACCCGCCGCCGGCCCACAAAGCCGGGGATCATGCGCGGGGCCATGCCCAAAAGCAGCAGGGTGCCGAAGCCGGCCAGGTAGAGGTGGCGCAGCGCGTCGGGAGCCCAGGGCGGGGGCTCTCCCATCAGCGCCGCAATCCCGTTCCACAACGCCAGCAGGCCGGCCAGGGCCAGGCACAGGTACGCGGCCTGGAGCAGGCGCTCGAAATGCCCGAACTCGCCGTAGTCGGGCATGCCGGGCCGGGTGGGCGGGTGGAAGCGCCGGGGCTGGGAGGGCAGTTCCTGTTCGGCGGTCCAGGGCGGCTTGCGCTTGAACAGGAGATCCAGGTTCCAGATGAAAACCAGCAGGGCGGCGCCCTTGAGGGCCCGGCCCAGGCCCTGGGCGGCGAAGCCGGTTTCGCCGGGCAAAATCAGCGGCGGCAGGAACTCCAGGGCGCAGGTCCCCAAATAACACAGGGCAAAAGGGCGCACTGGCCAGCGCGCCGGCGCCAGGCGCAGGTACAGGGGAAAGGTGCGCAGGGAAAAGGCAAAGGCCACGGGCAGGAGCACCAGGGCGGCAAAGAGGTCCAGGCTCAGGCGGTGCCATTGCATATGGAGCTGGGCCTCGCCTTGGAAAGCGGCCTGGAGGGCGGTCCAGCCCGCCAGGCTGGAGGCACCAAGCCAGCCGGCCAGGGCGGTGAGCAGGAAGGGTTTCACCGCGGCGATGGCCCGGTGGCGCGGGGCGCGGCGCAGGCTACCGCCCAGGAGCAGCAGGTAAGACAGCACCGCCAGCCAGCCGGCCAGGGCAGCCAACCCCAGCACCCAGGCGCCGGCCGAACTCTCGGGATCCTGACTCAGCCAGAACTGGCCGGCGAAGCGGCCGGCGATGCCCGTGCCGGTCAGCGCCCAGACCGCGCTCTGGAGGGCCGGCCAGCGCAGGGGGGTGCCGCTGAAGCGGGGCACAAAGTGGAGGCTGACCCCCATGATAAAAAGCCCCAGCCAGCCGAAAACCTGGGCAAAACCGTGGACCTGGACCAGGGGCAGCCACCAGTCTTCCAGGGGCAGCTCGAAGCCCAGCAGGGCGGCCAGCAGGACGGCCCCGCCAAAGCCGGCGCTGAGAGCGGCGGCCAGGGCGGTGTGGACGAAACCCAGGGATAGGGGGGCGTGGGAGGGACGGGCCGACACGAGAGGGCGATCCTTCAATAGTGGGATGAAGAAGTTGACAAATCTATAATGCGGCGCAATATTAGTTCCCTATAAAAGGATAAATTAATCTTTTTTTCTTTTATTGCCCGGAGACCTGCTGATGGAGAATATGCGCAATGATGCCGAGGCGAGGCTGGCCAGCCGCGCTGCCGAGTGGCGCTCGCGCCTGGCCATCCTGGTAATGGGGCTGCTGCTTTTCGAAACCCTCAGCGGCCTGGCCATCTACCTTTTGCCCTTCAGCCTGCCGGTGCAGTTTGCGGTGCTGGTACATACCGGGGCTGGTCTGCTCTTTGTTGTCCCCTATGCCTGGTACCAGGCGCGCCACTGGGCCATGTATCGGCAGGGAGGCTTCACCCACGTCAAGCTCACGGGGTATCTCTCGCTGCTGGCCACGGCCCTGTGCTGCATCTCAGGGCTGGTGCTCACCTATCAGGCGGCGTTTGCCCGGCGCATCGACTACGCCTGGGACACCCTGCACCTGATCACCACCTTTGCCCTCATCGCCTTTGCCCTGCCGCACGTGGGGGTGCTGGTGTTGCGCGGCTGGCGCGGGGAAGGGGGGCAGCTCCTGGCCGCGGCCCGCCGGCAATTGGGGCTGGGCACCGCCGGGGTGACCTTGGCCCTGGCCGCCCTAGTGGGGGCCTGGTCGCTGCTGTACCGCCCGGTGGAGTTCGCCAACGTCTTCCCGCCCGACTACAACCTCAGTTACGGGGGGGACCGCCCCTTTGCCCCCAGCCTAGCCAGCACCGCCAGCGGCGGGGCGTACGACCCGCGCTCCCTGTCCGGGTCCAAATCGTGTGGGACCAGCGGTTGCCACGAGGAGATCGTCGCCGAGTGGGAGCCCAGCGCCCACCGCTACGCCTCGATGGACGTGGCCTTTCAGGCGGTGCAGAACGAGATGGCCAAGCAGAACGGGGCCGAATCCACCCGCTACTGCGGCGGCTGCCACGACCCCATCTCGCTCTTCTCGGGCACCAAGAACATCTTCGCCGAAAACCTCACCGGTTTGGTGGGCTACCAGGAGGGCATCTCGTGCCTGGTCTGCCACGCCATCCAGAAGACCGACATCAAGGGCAATGCCGATTACACCGTCAAACAGCCCGAGCGCTACGCCTACGAACTGGAGGAGGATGCCGGGGCGGCGGGCCTTTTCGCGCGCGATTTCCTCATCCGCTCCTACCCGCGCCAGCACGTCGAAAGCCTGAGCCACCGGCTCTTCAAGAGCCCCGAGTTCTGCGCCGCCTGCCACAAGCAGTTTATCGACGCCGAGATCAACAAGGTGGGCTGGGTGCAGCTGCAGAACCAGTACGACAACTGGCGCAAGAGCCACTGGAACCACCCCGGCGAACCGGGCAAAACCATCGAGTGCCGCGAATGCCACATGCCCCTGATCAACAACTCCAGCGATCCGGGCAGCGGCGACCCGCTCGACTACAACCGCAGCGCCGCCGACGGCAAACACCGCAGCCACCGCTTCCTGGGGGCCAACCAGTTCATCCCCGTCATTCAGAAACTGCCCGGCGGTGAGGAACACGTGCGCCTGACCGAAGAATGGCTGCGCGGCGAGTTGGAGATCCCCGAGATCGCCGACAAATGGGCCCAGGGCCCGGCCGTGCCCATCGAGCTGGTGGCCCCGGCGCGGGTGGCCCCCGGCGAAAAGGTGGCCCTCAAGGTCAACCTTGCCAGCAACAAGGTGGGCCACGATTTCCCCACCGGGCCGCTGGACATCATCCAGGCCTGGGTGGAGCTGACGGTCAAGGACGAGGCGGGTCGGCTGGTCTACCAGTCCGGGGCCCTGGACGAGCGGCACTTCATCGAGCCGGGGTCCTTCATCTTCAAGGCCGAGCCGGTGGACCAGTACGGCAACCTCATCGACCGCCACAATCTCTGGGAGATGGTGGGGGTGCGTTTCAAACGCTCCCTCTTCCCCGGCTTTGGCGACGCGGCCGACTACTCCTTCCATTGCCCCGGCGGCTCGGCAGTGGGGGCCCAGCCCCTGGCGCCCAGCACCGAGCACCAGTTTTCCACCCCGCAGGCCAAAGGCAAACTCTATGTGGAAGCCAAACTCCAGTACCGCAAGATCGACCAGTTCCTGCTCAACTTCCTCATGGGCGAGGCCTCGGGCCTGACCACCCCGGTGACCACCATCTCCGAGGACCGCAAGGTGATCGAGGTGGTGCCCGCCCATCTGGGCCTGGCTACCCCGGCCCAGGCCGGGGGCTGAGCCCGCCATGGCCAGATCCTGGACTCGGCGGCAGCGGCTGGTCTTCCGCACCGCGCTGATCAGCGGGTTGGCCGTGGCAGCGGCAGCGGCCTTCCTAGTCTTCAGGCCCGCGCCGGCCCAGTATGTGCCGGGCGAGAAGATGGAGGGCCTCACCGAGGACCTGGCCCGCGCCATCCCGCCCAACTACGTGCCGGTGAGGTTCACCGAGGTGGCCAGGGAGGTGGGCATCGACTTCCGCCATTTCCACGGCCAGCGCTCGGGCCAGTTGCCCGAGGACATGGGTTCGGGGGCGGCCTGGGGGGACTTTGACGGGGACGGGGACCAGGACCTCTACATTGTCAACGAGGCCGGCCCCCTCACCCTGAGTGCGGCAGAGGTGGCCGCCTCGCCGGCTCACAGCGCCCTGTACCGCAACGAGGGGCAGGGCCGTTTCGCCGAGGTCTCGCAGGGGGCGGGGGTGGATGCCCGCGGCTGGGGCCAGGGGGCGGCCTGGGCCGACTACGACGGGGATGGGCATCTCGACCTGGTGGCCACCAGCTACGGCGAGAACCAGCTCTACCACAACCGGGGCAAAGGCACCTTTGCCGAGACAGGGCGCCAGGCCGGGTTGGGCGGAACCAAGGGGTTCTGGTCTGGCGCCTCCTGGGGGGACTACGACCGCGACGGGGACCTGGACCTCTACATCTGTGGATATGTGCAGTACCGCTACGACCCCGGCCTGGCCAGGCAGCAGAGCAAGCAGTACAACGCCCTCATCCCCGCCACCCTCAATCCCTCCACTTTTGCCCCCGAGCGCAACCTGCTCTACCGCAACAACGGCAATGGCACCTTTACCGAGGTGGCCAAGTCCCTCGGGGTGGACAACCTCAGCGGCCGCAGCCTCTCGGCCTCGTGGGCCGATTTCGACGAGGACGGCTGGCTCGACCTGTATGTGGCCAACGACGTTTCGGACAACGTGCTCTACCGCAATAAAGGCAAGGGGGTGTTCGAGGATCTCAGCCATCCGGCCTGGGTGGCCGACTACCGGGGGGCCATGGGCCTGGCGGTGGGCGACTGGAACGGGGACGGGGACCAGGACATCTACATCACCCATTGGATCGCCCAAGAGAACGCCCTGTACGACAACCTACACGCCGACAACGCCGCTGCTGGACAGCGTGCCCCGCTGCGCTTCATGGACGCGGCCGACCGCTACGGCCTGGGCCAGAGCACCATCGACTACGTGGGCTGGGGCACGGCCTTTGTGGACTTTGACCGAGATGGCCGGCCCGATCTGCTCTCGATCAACGGCAGCACCTTCGAGCGCCAGGACAACCACAGCCTGTTGGTGCCGATGCAGAGTCAGCTCTTCTGGAACAGCGGGCCGCAGGAGGGGTTCTACGACGTGGCCCCGGCCAGCGGGCCGGCCTTTGCCGGGGATCACGTGGGCCGCGGCCTGGCGGTGGCCGACTACGACGGGGACGGCGACCCCGACGCCCTGGTGGTGGTCAACGGGGGGCAGGCCCTGCTCTGGCGCAACGAGGGATCACCGAGCCGGCACTGGTTCGGGGTGCGGCTGCGGGGGCAGGGGGGCAATCACGAGGGCTTCGGGGCGCGGGTGCGCCTGGTGGCGGGCGGGTGGGCCCAGCACCGCCAGGTAGGTGCCAGCTCATCCTATCTGTCCCAACACGCCACCGGGGAGGAGTTGTTCGGCCTGGGCGCGGCGGCAGTGGTGGACACCCTGGAGGTGATCTGGCATAGTGGCAAGGTCCAGACTCTCACCCATCTGTCCGCCGACCACTGGCTGGAGGTCGGTGAGCCGGGAGGAAAGGGCAGATGAAGACCGGGTTCCTGCTCTTGTTGCTGGCCCTGGGCTGTGGCGGCCAGCAGAGCCCAGATACCCAGAAAGCCAGCGGACCTTCGGAGGAGCACAAAGCCCAGGTCCGCCGTTTCTGGGAACTGTACAAGCGCGCCACCGACCTGCGCCTGCAGGGGCAGTGGGAAGAGGCCGCTTCCCAGTACCAGGAAGCCCTGGCCCTGGATCCGGGCCACGAGGATGGCCTCTACTATCTGGGCAACGCCCTCTTCGAGCTGGGCCGTTTCCAGGAGGCCGCCGAAACCTGGAAACGTCTGATCCAGACCAATCCCAATCAGAGTTCCCGGGCCCACGCCCAGCTGGGCATGCTCTATTCCTGCGGGGCGCCGGGTACCCCCTTTGACCTGGCCCTGGCCGAGCGCGAGTTGCACCAGGCCCTGGCCATCAACAAGGAGGAGTCCGGGCCGGTGATCAAACTGGGGGAGGTGGCCCTGCTCAAGGGGGACCGCAAAAAGGCGCTCGAGTATCTGAGCGCCGGCCGCAACCTCAACTTCAAGAGCGTACAGGCCAACTACCTGATCGGGTACCTCAAATGGGCGGGGGGCGACGCGGCCGGGGCGTTCAAGGAGCTGCAACAAGCGGTCGATTTCGCCCTGGCGGCCAAACCGCAACCTGAGGCCTCGGGGGAGGGGGACACCAAGAAGAAGGGGCCGCTCCTGGCCAATGGGGTGGGCAGCCGCGGGTTGCTGGCACCCTTCTGGGCGAGCCTGGAGGAGTGGCCAAAAGGCGCGGTGAACCCGGCCAAGGTCGAGGAGGAATACCGGCGCTTCGACCAGCACTTGCGGGAGGTGTCCGCCCGTACTCGCAGATGAGAGATGAAGGCGGCGGCGCTAGCCGAGCGATGCGAGGGTGGTCCGGCGGCTGCGGTACAGGTCGGCGCATTGCCGGCAGATCCCCTGGGCAGGGCGCCAGGCGGGGAAATGCGCCTGTAACTGCTGCAACAGGGCGGGCGGCAGGTTTTCTGGATCGGGTTCAAAATCGTAGGAGGGGAAGGTGCAGAGGGGACAGCGCCGGTCCACGGCGCCCTTCAGGCCCAGGGTCTGCACCGGATCGCGGGCGCAGGCCACCAACTGGGTGTGGCAAGGGTTGGGTTGGTCGAAATAACGGGCGAAATGCGCCTCGGCAGCACCGCCCAGCATGGGAAAGGCGCGGGCGAATTCCTGTAGCCGGCGCCGGCGCACCTGCTCCGGGGTGTGGCCCTCCTGTGCCAGCCGGCCGTCGATGGTGATATCCCACAGGACCCGGTAGCGGTCCTGCACCAGGCGTCTGGCCATACCCTCCTCGGGGATGTGCAACTCCGGCTCGTAGCCAAATGCAGGGGTGAGCATGTCGGCGAGGTGCAAAAATTCGTGGCGCAGCAGGCCCAGCAGTTGCGCCGGCTCCAGCAGGGATTCGGGCCGCAGCTGCACCCCGATGGAGCGGCCCACGGCCGGGTCGGGACTGACAAAGAGTTCGGCCCCCTCCTCCTTCTTGGTGCGGGCCCGGACTACGGCGCAGCGGCGGGTCTCCTGGCAGAGGATGGGCCGTTCCGCCAGGGCGTCTTCGAGGGGCTGACACAGGCCCAGGCGCTGGAACCACTGGCCGTGGAAGGTGCGGAAGGCCTGGTCGCGCTCATCGGGATCAACCAACTCGTACAACCGATCCCTCACCTGGCGGAACGCCCCCTCGTCGGGGTGGCCCGGCATCGCCCGCAGCACCGCCTCCTCCACCAGGCGGGTCTCGTAATCGACGCGCAGCAGCCTCACTGTTGCTCCTCCGTCTCCTCGATCTCCAGCAACTCCGACTCGCTGCCGCAGGCCATGGGCACGTGGTCCTCCTCGGTGGAGCGCAGTTCGAGGTGCGCCGGCCCCGCCGGTAGGGTTAGCAGCCGGCATTCGGCTTCGAGGAAGGCGGCGCAGACCCTGCCCAGCACCCCGTAGAACCCATCGTCCTCGCGGGCCAGGCGGTGACCAAAGGCCGGCCCGAAGCGCCCCAGATGATCCTTGAGGAAAAGGCGCTGTGCCCTGCAGGTCTGCTCCAGCATGTGCTCGTCGCCCTGCTCCAGGGCATAGGCCTCCTTGCGGCAGAGGAAGGCGAGGAATTCACACTCGCAGGCGATGTGGTCCAACCGCTGGTGCTGCGCCCGGTCCAGTTCCAGGCCAAAGGCGCGGAAGAAGCCGGCGATGTCGGCCATTTCCTGGGGCTGGAGGAAGAGGGTGTCGGTGCCGTACTCGGTTTCGTAGGGCGGCACCGGCCCCCGCGAGGTGTGGCCGAAGAGCAGCAGGAAACGCCGGGGCAACCGCTCCACCTGCGCCGGGGGGGTGGCCAGTTTCCGCACCAGTTCGTCCAGTTTGTCGTCGAGCAGGGACGCCGCTTCGGCCAGCGCGGCGCTCCCTGCCGGCGAGGCCAGCCGCTGGGCCACCTCCGGGCCGGGGGCGCAGAAGCCCAGGGCCAGGGCTTCGTAGAGCATGCTGCGGCACAGGGCCAACTCCAGGGCAGGTACCTCCACCAGACTCATTGGCTCCTCCTCAGATGGAATTCAGGCGTTCCTGCGGCCGCACGTGTACCGGCTCGTCGATGGTGGTCCGGAACAATTCCTGGCCCCGCTTGCCAAAGGCGATGATGGTGTCGTTGTAGATGGTGACCGGCTTGCCCCGCAACTCCCCCTCGTAGATCTTGGGGCCTTCCTCGATCTCATAGCGGAAGATGATGCGGTTGGAGCGGCGGAAGAGCTGCAGCACGGCCAAGAGCTCGCGGTCGGGGCTGGTGTAGCGCTCCACCGCGTGGTCCACCCCCGGGCCGAACATCTGGTACAGGTGCTGTCTGGGCACCCAGCGGGGCGGGATGTAGAAGCCGTTGGGTTCGGTGCCGAACTGCGGGTACAGGGGCAGGGCCACCTTGGCCACCTTCACCATGTAGTAGAGCGGGTGCTGCCTTTCCTCGGCCCAGGACCCATCCTCCGCCATCTTCACTAGGCCCTGCATCCGGATCTGGCCGATACAGGCGGCCATACAGCGGGTCTCCATCGGCTCCCCCTGGCTCTCTGGGTCGCTGCCTTCGACGCGCGGATAGCAGCCGATACACTTCTCAGAGATACGGGTATTGCCCCGGTACATGACCTTCTTGTACGGGCAGGCCTCCACACATTTGCGGTACCCGCGGCACTCGGCCTGGTCCACCAGCACGATGCCGTCCTCGGGGCGTTTGTAGATGGCCTGGCGCGGGCAGGCGGCCAGGCAGGCCGGGTACGAGCAGTGGTTGCAGATCCGGGCCAGGTAGAAGAACCAACTGTTGTGCACTGGCAGGCGCTCGCCGCCGTCCATTTTGTAGTCGTCGCGCTGCCCGCGTTTGCCGACCGGGTTGTCCTCGTAGAGGTTGGGCGAGTTCCACTCCTCGTCGGTGGGCAGGTAGCCCAGCACCCGCGAGCTGTCGGGTTTGAGTGAGGTCTCGCGGCCCTCGAAGACCGTCTTGCCGGCGAACTCCCCGTACGGTTTGTCCGGGTCCTCGCCGCCCGCACTCTTCCAGACCTGCCCGCCCGGATTGGCCTCCTCCAGTAACTGCAGGGTCTTCATATCCCAGTGGTGCGGGTACCCGCCGTACGGCTTGGTCTCCACGTTGGCCCACCACATGTGTTCCTGGCCCTTGTTGAAGGTCCAGGTGGACTTGCAGGCCATGGTGCAGGTCTGGCAGGCGATGCAGCGGTTGATGTTAAAGACAAAGGCGAACTGCCGCTCGGGGTACGCCGCCTCGTAGGGGTAGCTCATCTGGCGGCCCAGGTGCCAGTTGTAGACCTGTGGCATCATTCACCTCCTTGCTGTGCTGGTTGGGGCATCTCGATTTCCAGCAGTTCGATCTCGTGGTTCTCCTGTTCCTCTTCCTGGTCCACCGCCTGATCCTGGTCCACCCAGACAAAGCGCCCCCAGAGGGCGACACATTCGCCGACGATCTTGGTGATCTCCTCCTCTCCCAGGGCCAACAACGCCTGGTGCGCCCCCTGGTAGAAGGGTTTGCGGAAGAGGGTCAGGATCTGCGCGGCCGGATGCCCCAGCCGGGCGAATTCCTCGGCAAAAACATAGGCCATCTCGCGGGTAGCTTCGATATCGCCGGGCAGGGTCACCCCGACGAAGACCATGGGGTCCGTGGCATCGGGCTCGTGCAGGGGCATACTCAGCCTTTCTCCACACTGACCAGCTCGCCGGCCAGGTAGCGTTTCATGAACTCGTTCTCGTTGTCGGGCGTGAAGCCGGTGGTGGCCACCGCCCAGATGCCCACCCCGCCCATGCCGCCGTCCTCGGCCTTGGTCACCCGCACCAGGGCTTCCTTGGGCACGGTGTTGACCCCGTGGTTGTCGGCCTCGCCGCCAAAGAGGAAACCCACCGCGACCTTGGCCTTGTGGAAGAGGGTGTCGGTCTGGTGCATGGGCATGTGCCAGTTGCGGGTCAGGGACTGCTGCGAGCCGTAGCGCAGATTGGATTGATAACCCGTGTTCTCTGAGAGCGCCCGGCCGTCGGGCCGGGTCTCGTGGGCCCGCACACTCTTCTCGGTGGCGATGAAGGGTCCGTGTTTCATCATGATGATGTTGTACGGGTACGCGTGGTTGTACTTGACCCGCAGCATACAGCGCGAGACCCGGTAGAAAAAGTCATCCGGATTGGCCCCCACGTAGGGGCGGTCCGCCGGGTTGGCGTCCACGTACACGTAGTCGCCGTCGGCGATGCCCAGGTCGCGGGCCGCCTGGGGGTTGAGGTGTACCTGGTGTTCACCCACACAGGGGGCGCGTTTGTCCAGGCGGTAGGGGTCGCCGAAGTTGGAATCGAAGACCATGTGCCAGTCCACGTTGGACCAGCCGCTGTGCACCCGGTGCCTGGTCTTGGGGGTGAGGCAGAAGAACTGGAAACCCTTCTTCCAGAGGAAATTCTCGGTTTTCTTCACCTCTCCCCAGCCCATCTTGACGTTGAGGATGGTGCGCTCGTCCCAGTGCTCGACATCCGGTGAGAGCCCGTAATCCTCTGGCCGGATATAGGGGTTGGTGCTGACGATGACATTGGGCAGGTACGGGGTGGCCTCGGGGCCTTCGCGGTGCACGATGAAGTTCTCGCCGTATTCGATGGCCTCAGGCACGTCGGCGTACGCGTGTAAGCGGCCAGTGTCGGTGAAGAAGGGCACCTGGTCGTGGATCTGCTCCCAGAAGGCGATGCGCGGGTAGGTGCGGAAGTTCATCAGACAGCCGCCCGAAGGGCCGTACTTGCCGGCCATGATCTCGTCGAGCTTATAGCCGCTGGTAGTGGTGCTGGTGTCCAGCAGGCGCTGGATGTAGATCTCGCGTTTGCCCTCGTGTTCGAACTTGAAGTAGTCGTCAAAGCGTTTGTCACCCGTCACCTCGCCCAGGGCCTTGGCGATCTGGGCCAGGATGGTGAGGTCGTCCTTGCTGTCGAAGACCGGCGGGATGCCGCCCTTCCAGATTTGCAGGAAAGGATTGGAGCAGGAAGCGGTGACTTCCAGGCCCTCGAACTCCAGCCACGAATTGGCCGGCAGGGCGATGTCGGAGTACTCGATGGAGGCGGTCATCTGTACGTCTATCGAGAGGATCATCTCCACCAGTGGGTTGGTGTTCTTGATCATCTCGTACACGTGTTTGGCGTTGTTGATCAGGTTGACGTTGGTAAAGAGGATCGCCTTGGTGGGCGTGGGCATGTGGGACTGGCCGGTGAAGTTCTTGCGCCCGAACTTGGGTGTCTCCACGATCAGGGCCTTGTCCCCGTGGTTCCAGTAGGCTGGCTCCTCGTCCTTGGTATAGGCGTGGGCCTTGACCTCCCTGCCGGAGGCAGCGGGATCCAGGTTCGGCTCAAAGGGGTCCTCGGCCACCCAGCCCTTGAAGCCAGGTCCGGTCCAGGGCGAACCCTGGAAGAGGGCGGCCTTGTAGTTGCCGGCCCAGGTGTAGAGGCCGGCGCCCGGCTTGCCGAGGTTGCCGGTGAACATGATGGGCAGGTACGCGGCGCGGTTCATCTCGGTGGCGTGGAACCAGTGGTTGATGCCCTCGCCCTGGTGGATGGCCGCCGGCTTCATGGTGTAGAGGTCCTCGGCCAGTTGCTCGATCAGATCCTTGGGTGCGGCGGTGATATCCACCACGGTGTCCAGGTCGTAGTCGCGCAGGTGCAGTTTGTAGAGGGTCCACAGGGTGGCCACCTCGACCTGGGTGCCGTCGACCAGCTTCAGCACGAACTCCCCGTCCAGCGCCGGCTTGATGCCGGCCTCTTCCAGGTGGGTGCCCACCTCGTCGCGGGTGAGGGCGCGCGGGGCGTTCAGGCCCTCATCCCAGACGACAAAGTCGCCCAGTTTCTGGTACTGTTCCTGTTTGAGGCCCTGCTCCTTGAAGGAGGCGCCCTCGGGCTTGAGCCCTGGCTTATAGTCGGGGAAGAGTTCGTGCGCGTGTAGCCGCTTGAGGTTGTCCTTGCGCACCAGCAGCGGGAAGTCGGTGAACTGTTTGATGAATACCTCGTCGTACCAGCCCTTGTCCATCATCAGCCGGGCCACCCCCAGCCACAGGGCCGCGTCGGTGGCCGGGCGAATGGGGATCCAGTAGTCGGCCTTGGTGGAGGGCGGGCCGTATTCCGGGGCGATGACCACGATCTTGGCCCCCCGCTCCATACACTCGATGAACCAGTGGGAATCGGTCATCTTGTTCTCGACCAGATTCTTGCCGTCCATGATGATCAGCTTGGAGAAGCGCAGGTCGTTGAAGTCGCAGTCGGCCGCCTGCAGGCCGTGGACCCAGGGCTGCCCCGGGGCCTGGTCCCCGTGCCAGGTGTAGTTGGACCAATTGCGGCCGGCCAGGGCGTGGTGGTGGTCCACGCCGCGCACATGCACGTCGAGCAGGGCCAGGGAATTGCTCAGGCGGTACATGCCGTACTTGCCCATCACCCCCAAGAGGCCCATGCCGCCGCGCATCTTGATGGTGCGCGTCCCGGCGCCCTGGGTGGCCTTGACCATCTCGGGTTGGTACCCCTGGGAGAGCAGGCGCTCTTGGCCCTGTTCGCCGCTGTAGTTGGCGGCAATGGCCTTGAGGCCGGCGGCGATGTCGTGGAAGACGTCGTCCCAGGAGATCTGCACAAACTCGTCCTTGCCGCGCCGGTCAAACAGATATTTGCTGCGCAGTTCGGGCGTGAGGAAGGGGAAGCCGTCGTCGGCCCAGGTCTTCCAGCCCTTGCGCACGATGGGGTGGCGCAGCCGGTACGGGCCGTAGAGCACCCGGTGAAAGGTGTAGCCCTTGGCGCACTGCCTGGGGTTCCAGTTGACGGTGGCCTTGTTGCCGTAGAGATCGGCATAGTCCTGGTAGTCGTAGGTGGAGCCCAGGCGCACGACCACGTCGTTGCGCACATAGGCCCGCACCCGGCAGGCATGGGTGTCGTTGGGCGAGCACACCCAATCGAAGAGCCGATCGTAGCGGAACTGGTCGCGGTAGATTTGCTCCCAGTCGCGGTTCACCTGTCCGGCCAGCGGGTTCTCGCCGGGTACGGCGGCCAGCAGGCGGAAGGAAGGCAACACCGTTGCCCCGCCCACCCCCATCCCCATCCAGCGCAGGAACTGCCGCCGGGGAATCCCGGATCCGTTTTCTCTTGCCATGGCGCCTCTAGTCCTCTTTTAGGGAGCGAGTTTGAGTTCCTGCCAGATGGTCACGGATTTCTTGCCGTCCCGGTCCCCGTGGCTGCCGTTCCAGAGCGCAAAGGCCACGGGTACTGCGGTGCCCGGCTTGAGCACCACGCCCTCCTTGCCCTTGGCTTTGAAGCTGCGGCGGAAGACCACGTGGTAGCTGTTGCTCTGGTACACCCCTTCGGCCACCACCTCTTGGTCGAAGAGCGGGTGGGCCTTGAGGGTGCCCTGCCCCTGGGCCTGCAGGTCCTCGGCGGCGTTTGTGCGGGTCGGGTCCGAGGCGATGTTGCCGGCCCCCCAGCCAGTGACAAAGGTGGGGTCCGACTCCAGGGTCAGGGCGTGGCGCAGGGGCTGTTCGAGGGGGGACTTGAGCAGGTTGGGGTAGGAATCGATGCCGATATTGGGGTACACATCCTCCAGGTCCTGGAAGGCCACCAGGTCGGCCTGGCGCTCCGACTTCCACATCCAGATGTTGACCGACTGGCCGCGGCTGCCCATGCCGAAGAAGGGCGGGTCCGGGTTGAGGGCGAACTGCACCGCCGCGGCGTCGCGGTAGTCCTGGGGCCGGATGGCGGTGTGGTCGTGGGTCTCGTCGTGCCACTCCAGCAGCACCGCCAATTCCCGGCCGTCGTGCAGGGCGCGCACCGTGACCTCCTCGGTGCGGTCGTCGCGCCACCACAGGGGCATCAGGTGCAGATTGACCGGGCTGGCCTGCCGCCATTCCCCGTCGTCGGGATGGCTGGGCAACTTGGTCACCCGAGGTGCCTCGATAGAAAACTTGAGCATCTCGTTGCGCTGCCGCTGCCGCGGGCTGGACATGGCCAGGACGTACTGGGTGAGGGCCCAGGCATCGGCGCCGGAGGCCCAGTCGCTCATGGGCATGGGGGTGCCGGGCAGGCCGGCGACAATGCGGCGGTACACCGCCTCGGGGGAGGGTTCGCCTTTGTAGATCCCCCGGCTCAGGTCGCGCGGCTTGGTGGGAAAACCATCGCTGTCGATCTGTTTGGTCTGGCCGTCGCCCTTGCCCGTGGCGCCGTGGCAGCCGGCGCACCCTTGGGCAAAGAGTTCGGCGGCCCGCTGCTGGGCCGCCTGGTCGTACACTGGTTCGGGCGGCACCTCGACTACCCCGGTGCCCGGCCCCCCGTCGGCTGGCGGCGGGGTTGGCGCGGGGTAGTCCAGGGGATGGTCGGCGAGGGTTTTGAGATAATACACCAGACCCCAGCGGACCTCCTCGGAGAGGTTGGGCCAGGAGGGCATGGCCGAACCGGGCATCCCCCGGCTGATGGCGCCGAACAGGTCCTCGTCGGTGGGCACCTGCTCCCAGGTGGAGACCAGGCGGTACTGGGCCTTGGCGAAGTTGCGGGGCTTGGGGTAGAGCAGATAGGCCGCCGGGCCATCCCCCTGCCCCGTGGCTCCGTGGCAGGGGGCGCAGTGCTGCTGGTAGGTCTGTTGGCCCTTCTCGACCAGTTGCGGGGAGGCCGGCAGCGGCTGGGCGGCGTGCCCGGTCCCTGACCCTGCTAGGCAGATCGCCGCGCCGATCCCCAGAAACAGAAATGACGTGTTCATCGCGCTTGCTCCTCGCTCGGGGCGCGGCTGGCGCCGCGCGGATGGCGGGATTTAAAACAAGACTTTTTGGTCTTATTTGCAAAACTTATGCCACCCAGGTGTGCAGCTGGTGGGACCCGGCTAATGCTCTGCTGGCACTGTAAATAGACCTCGGAAGGCGGGAATTCCCCCCCCAGCCGAAATGCGACCTACCTGTCGCACATGTCCCTGTGAGTGGGACATCGCCGGTACACTTTATCCGTCGGAGAGGTTCGCTGCTGGGCCGGGCTTCGGCCTTCAGAGGTCGAGGGGGTACTGCCCGAAATCGCGCACCGCCTGGCGCATGGCCAGGTAGTTTTCCAGGCGGGTGCCCGGCTGCAGCACGTTGCTGGTGGCCAGCACCAGGCCGCCGCCTCGGCCTGCTCCGGCAATGGCCCGGCGCACCTGGGCCCGGGCCTGGGCGGGCGGGGCGCTGATCAGGGTGTCGCAGTCCACCCCGCCAAAGAAACACAGGCGGCCCCCGTAGCGCTGCTTGAGGCGGGCCAGGTCCATGCCGATGGCCGGCTGGATGCCATGCCAGCCGGCGATGCCCAGGTCCACAAAGGAATCGAGCAGGTCCCACACCAGGCCGTCGGTGTGTTTGATGAAGAATTTCCCCCGCCGCCGCACCGCCTCGGCCTGGCGGGCCAGGCCGGGCAGGATGAACTCGGCGAAGCGCTCCCGGCCCATGATGGGCCCGCGGTTGTCGGAGTAGTCGTCGGTGGTCATCACTGCGTCGGCCCCAGCGTCGAGCAGGGCCTCGATCCAGGCGATGGACTGATTGGCGTACACCGCCACCGCCCGGTGTACGAACTCCGGGTCGGTGATCATACGTATCAGGAATTCCTCCATACCCACGGTCTGCTCCCAGGGGAAGGTGCCGTCCACCGGGGAGCGGGCGACGATGAAGTGGGTATCGCCCAACTCGGCGACCACGTGGCGCAAGACCTCCAGTTGGGAAGGGTCGATGGCCACCGGGGCCGCCGGGTCGGGCAGGTCGTCGATGCCCAGGTCGGGGAAGTGGTGCTGCACCGCCAGGCTGCCGGCCTCGGGATTGAAGGTCAGGGAGCGGCCGCGATTGTCCACCCAGGAGTAGGGACCAGTCATCTGCGGCCGGGGGTGGGGTCCGGCGGGGGGCACCACCGGCACCCGCACGTAGTCCCATTCCAGGGCGCGCGGCAACTCGACGTGGACCGCGCAGTAGTCGGCGACGATCTGGTCGCGCTGGCCTGCCCAGAGGGCTTCCAACTCGCGCCAGCCTGCATGGCAGAGGCTGGGCCGGCCGAGGAGCTGTTCGGCTAGCGAGCCGTCCACCTGGTTCTCTCCGGTGGGCACCCGGTCCGCTTCTCGGTGGCTCAGGGCGGCGAGCACGCGGTCTCTGGGTTTCATGGGCTGTTTCCGCAGGTGAGGTGTGGGATCGTGGTGGCAAGTTCCGTGCCAGGTCCTGGGTGCTGCTGCGGGGTTTGCGCTTGTCCATCCGCCGGGATCTGTATATTCTCATGCTGTTCCTAACCGACCCTTTATCCCCAAATCGACCATGCCCTTTTCCCAGGCCACCAAATACTGCATCCGCGCCGTGCTCTACCTGGCCGAACACGGCGGCGAGAAACCGGTGATGAGCCGGCAGATCGCCGCCGCCCTCCAGGTCCCCGAGCCCTTTCTGGCCAAGATCCTACAGCAGCTTTCCAAACGTGGGCTGCTGCGCTCCTTCAAGGGGCGGGGGGGCGGCTTTGTCCTGGCCCGCCCTGCCAGCCAGATCTATCTGGGGGAGGTGGCCGAAGCGGTCGATGGGCCTGGCTTCGGGGAGGAGTGTATCCTCGGCCTCGAAGCCTGCTCAGCCGAGAACCCCTGCCAGCTCCACACCCAGTGGAGCCGCTTCAAGCTGGAGATGCTGGAGGTCTTTAGCCAGCAGAGCATCGAAGAGGTGATGCAGAAGGCACTCAGCCGGAAAAAGGACACCCGCACCAGGCCGGGCTGAGCCAAAAGCGCCGGGGAGCGATCCCTCTGGTTTTTCTTCAGGCGCGTCCTTCACCCTCGCTCGCCAATGCTCCCCCGCCCCACCATCCAAGCCCCGCCGCGCCCGGTGAAAAACCTCCGGGTTCATCTCCCTGTCGCTAGTTCTGGGACGTAGCTGGCCACTGGTTGGGACAGTGGCGTCCCGATTTCCTCTCTGTCTGCTATCACTGCCCACCCTTTTCATCCGGTACGATGCTTGCTTTTTCTATACAGATAAAGGGAGGCATCCGTGCGCCTGCACGAATGGGAAGGCAAGGAACTCTTTCGGGAGGCCGGCATCGCGGTGCCGCGCGGCGGGGTGGCCCAAACCCCGGAGGAGGCGGTCCGCATCGCCGCTGAACTGGGAGGACCTGTGGTGGTCAAATCCCAGGTCCTGGCCGGGGGACGCGGACATGCGGGGGGGATTCGCGCCGCTGCCACGCCAGCCGAGGCCGGCGAGATGGCGACCCTGCTCTTGCACACCCCGATCAAGGGCTGCCAGCCCGAGGGGGTGCTGGTCGAGGAGAAGCTGGAGATTGCTCGAGAGTTGTACCTGGGCCTGGCGGTGGACGGGGTGGTGGGGCGGCCGGCGGTGGTGGTGAGCGGAGAGGGCGGGGTGGATATCGAGGCCGTGGCCACCCGGAATCCCGGCGCCCTCACCCGCGCCCATCTGGGTCCGCTCAGCGAGCTGGACCCGAAACGGGCCATGGAATTGACGGCGGGCCTACAGATTCCCGGCGCTGCCGAGGTGCTCTGCCGCCTGCACAAAATCTTCACCGCCAACGAAGCCCTCATCGCCGAGATCAATCCCCTGGCCCTGCTGGCCGACGGGCGGCAGGTCGCCCTCGACGCAGTGGTAGAGATCGACGATGCCGCGCTCTTCCGACTGCCCCGCTGGCAGGGGCGGGTGCGCCCTGTGCCCGGCGAGACGCGGGTGGGGGGCATGACCTTTGTGGAGTTGGAGGGGGAGATCGGCCTGGTGTGCAGCGGGGCCGGCCTCGGCATGGCGACCATGGACCTGATCGCCGAAGAGGCGCGACCGGCCAACTTCCTGGAAACCGGCGGCGGCATCACCCGCGAACTGATGGCCCAGGCCCTGCGCCTGGTGCTGGCCCGGCCCGGCCTGCAGGGGGTGCTGATCAACATCTACGGCGGCATCAATCCCATCCACGAGGGCGCCCTGGGTGTGGCCGAGGTCATGGTCGAGGGGGTACAGGTGCCGGTAGTGGCCAAGGCCCTGGGCAACCATCAGGAGGAGACCTGGGCCATCCTCGAAGCGGCCGGGGTGGAGGTGGTCCGTTCTCTCGACACGGAACAGGCGGTGGCGGCGCTCCTGCGCCGGGTGGGGAAAGGGGGCTGAGATGGGCATTTTGGTGGATGGCCAAACCCGGGTGTGTGTGCAGGGCATCACCGGCCGGGCCGGCCGGATGCAGGCCCGCTACATGCTCGAAGCCGGCACCCGCATCGTCTCCGGGGTGACCCCCGGCAAGGGTGGCGAGGTGGTGGAGGGCATCCCAGTCTTCAACACCATGGCCGCAGCCCAGGCCGTGGCCCCCGCCGATGTTTCCATCCTCTTTGTGCCGCCGGCCGTGGCCGAGGAAGCGGCCACCCAGGCCCTGGGAGTGGGTATCAAACTCGTGGTCCTCATCACCGAAGGGGTGCCGGTACACAGCGCCCTGCGGCTGCGTGCCCGCGCCCAAGAGGCCGGCGCCCGGCTGATCGGTCCCACCACTCCGGGCCTCATCGCCCCGGGCCGCACCAAGATCGGCATCATGCCGGCCCGTTTCTACAGCCCCGGACCCGTGGGCCTCCTCTCGCGCAGCGGCACCCTCAGCTACGAGATCGGCGCCCAATTGTCGGCCGCCGGCCTGGGGCAGAGCACGGTGGTGGGCCTGGGCGCCGACCCGGTGGTGGGCACGGGTATGGCCGAACTGCTGGAGCTTTTCGCCGCCGACCCCCAGACCGAGGCGGTGGTGCTGGTCGGCGAGGTGGGCGGGGGGCAGGAGGAAGCGGCGGGCCGTGTTGCCGCTACCATGGACAAACCGGTGGTGGCCTACATCGCCGGCCACAGCGTGCCGGCCGGGGTGCGCATGGGACACGCCGGGGCCATTGTGCAGGGCGGCACCGGGAGCGCGGCGGAAAAGCTGCGGGCCCTGGAGCAGGCCGGGGTACACACGGCCAGGCAGCCAGGGCAGGTGGCTGGGCTGGTGCGCGAGGCGCTAAAAGGAAGGATTTGATATGGCCAAACGACAGGTGGTCAGGCTGGAGATTGACCCCCGCCTGTGTAAGGGCACCGAGGGCTGCAGCATCTGTATGGACCAGTGCGCCGAGGGGGTGCTGGGCATCTCGCCGGGGCTCTCCCCGCGCGGGGTGCATCCAGCTTCGGTGGTGGAGCTGGCCAAATGTACGGGCTGCGAGTTGTGTGTGATCCACTGCCCGGACATGGCGATCAATCTGGTGATGAGCGAGGCGGTGTGAGATGGCAGAGCCCGCAGTGAGAACCGGAAGGCACTTTATGCAGGGCAATGTGGCCTGCGCCGAGGGGGCGCTGGCGGCGGGTTGCCGCTTCTTTGCCGGGTACCCCATCACCCCGGCCACCGAGATCGCCGAACACCTGGCCAGACGCTTGCCCGAGTTGGGCGGGGTCTGCCTGCAGATGGAGGACGAGATCAGCTCTATCGGCGCGGTGATCGGGGCCTCGTGGACCGGGGCCCGGGCGATGACCGCCACCTCGGGGCCGGGCATGAGCCTGATGCAGGAGAATATCGGCTACGCGGTGGCCACCGAAACCCCCTGCGTGATCGTCGACGTGCAGCGCGGGGGCCCCTCTACCGGCATCCCGGCCGTGCCCTCCCAGGGGGACATGGTGCAGGCCAGGCACGGCTCCCACGGCGACTGCGAGACCGTGGCCCTGGCCCCCGCCTCGGCCCAGGAGATGTTCGACCTGACCGTGCGGGCCTTCAACATCGCCGAGCGCCTGCGCGTCCCGGTCTACCTGCTGGCCGATGCCGCAGTGGGCCACATGCGGGAGGTGATCCATATCCCCCCCCGAAGAGGAGTTACAGCGCGGGGAGCGTCGCCTGCCCGAACCAGACACCGACCCCTTTGCCCTCCGCGGTTTCCTCGGTGAGGAGGTGGCGCCCATGCCTCTCTTCGGTCGGGGCCACAAAGCCCACGTCACCGGCTCCTGCCACGACGAGCGCGGCATGCGCAACGTGGTGGACGCCGAGGTGATCCTGCTGGGCTGGGGCATCGTCGGCCGGGCCGCCCGCGCCATCGCCCGCGAGGGGCGGGAACAGGGCCTGCGGGTGGGCAGCGTGCGGCCCCTGACGGTGTGGCCCTTTGCCGACCGGGAACTGAACGAGTTGTGCGGGGGGGTGAGGCGGGTGCTGGTGATGGAGAACAACCTGGGACAGCTCTTGCCCTACGTGCGCTCGGCCATCGGCCGCCGGACAGAGGCGGAAGGTCTGCTGCCCCAGGTGCTGGGCACCCTGCACCGGCCCGACGCGGTCCTGGCCCGAATCCGGGAGGTATTGCGATGAGTGCCATCGCCCATCCCATGGGCAAGTACCTGCGCCTCGGCTGCGAGGTGACCACCTTCTGCCCCGGCTGCGGCGACGGCACCATTGCCCAGTCCCTGCTGCGGGCCATCGACCAGCTGGGCCTGGACCTGGACGAGTTCGTCTTTGTCTGCGGCATCGGCTGCGCTGGCTGGATCCCCAGCCCGTACCTGGCGGCCGACACCCTGCACACCACCCACGGCCGGCCCCTGGCCTTTGCCACCGGGGTGAAGCTGGCCCGGCCCGACCGCCGGGTGGTGGTGATCAGCGGCGACGGCGACCTGACCGCCATCGGCGGCAACCACCTCATCCACGCGGCCCGCCGCGACCTGGACCTGACGGTGCTGTGTGTCAACAACCGCATCTACGGCATGACCGGCGGGCAGGCGGCGCCCACCACCCCGCCGGGGGTGCGCACCACCACCACCCCGCAGGGCAGCCTGGAGCGGCCCTTTGACCTGTGCCGCCTGGTCGAGGCAGCTGGGGCCACCTATGTGGCCCGCTGGACCACCGCCCAGCCCCGCTTCATCACCCGCTCAGTGGTACACGCCCTGCAGCACCGCGGGTTCTCCTTCATCGAACTGATCAGCCAGTGCCCGGTCCACTTCGGCAAGATGAGCGGCGAGGGCAGCGCCGTGGAGATGTTGCACGGCTTCGAGGAAAACACGGTCCCCCTCCGCAAGGCCGGGCAACTGAGCCCGGAGGAGTTGGCCGGCAAGTGGGTGGTGGGGGAGATGGTGGGGGGCGGCAAACGCGAGGAGTAGAGAGATGGAACGCACCGAGGTGCGCATCGCCGGTTTTGGCGGCCAGGGCGTGGTCCTGGCCGGGGTGTTGTTGGGGCGAGCGGCCCTGGAGGACGGCCGCTACGCGGTCCAGACCCAGTCCTACGGGGCCGAGGCGCGGGGTGGGGCGGCCCGCTCAGAGGTGATCATCACCGACCAGCCAGCGCTCTATCCGGAGGTGGTGGCCCCGCATCTCATGGTGGTGCTCTCCCAGGCCGCCCTCGACCGCTACCTGGAGGACCTGCGCCCGGAGGGCGTGTTGATCGCCGACGCCGAACTGGTCACCCGCATACCCGAGCGGCCCGAGGGGCTCCTCCTGCAGGAGCGCTTCACCGAGGTGGCCGGCAAAGAGCTGGGCCGACCCATCGTCGCCAACATGGTGATGCTGGGGTTCATGGTGCAGGCCACCGGCCTGGTTGGCCTGCACAGCCTGCGCGCGGCGGTGAAGAAGGGGGTGCCCCCCGGCACCGAGCAACTGAACCTGAAAGCTGTGGAGCGCGGCATCGAACTGGCTGCGGGGCAGACCGGGCTGGTCCCCCAGCCGAGCTCCCCCGTTGTGCGCTGCTCGCCACAGGTGGTTTGAGGCGCTGTTGTCCCAATACTCCCAGATCCTGAGGCGCTGTTGTCCCAGGATTGGGATTTGCTATGTTTGTGCAACACTATATAGAATGCGGCCCTCTGGCTGTTGGCAGAGTTTTTGCCTATAGACCCCTGGAAGCCCTCTGCAGGGAGGACCAAGGCAGCGGGGTGAGGCGGGCTTCTCCATCGCGGGAGCGGGGAAATACAGATGCGGAGCGCAATCCTGGGTCTGGCTTTGCTGGCTGGTCTGAACCGGCCGGCAGCGGCATTAGTGGTGGACGGGCGGTTGACCTCGACCCTCTACAACTATGAGGCGCTGAAGGACAGCGCGACCACCACCTTTCTGCGCGCCAATCAGGGCCTGCGCCTGGACCTGAGCGGGCTGGGTGCGCGGGCCCTGTCCTTTCACACCTACATGCAGGGCAGCACCGACTTCCAGGAGGAGGCGGCCAGCGATCCGCGCCTGCGCCTCTATCACGCCTACTTCGCCTGGAAGCAGGATGCCAACGAGCTGCAGCTGGGCCGCCAGCGCATCAGCGCCGGCGCCGGCCTGGGCCGCGTCGACGGCGCAAGATTCACCCGGCGCGGCAAAGGCTGGGACCTGGATCTCTACGCCGGGGCGCTGGCCCCGCTCGACAGAGGGGTGGGCCTGGGTTCCTGGTCCGAGGGCAATCTCTGGGGGGCGCGGGTGCGCACCAGCCGCTGGCTGGGCGCCGACCTGGGCCTCAGCTTTGCCCGCCGCCAGCGCGAACTGGCCTCCGGCAGCGACCTGGTGCGGCAACTGGCCAGCCTGGAGGGCCGCCGGCTCTGGCGCGGCAAACACCACCTCTACGCCCGGCTCGACTACGACCAGCAGCAAAGCGAATTGCAGCGGGCCGAGGTGGATGCCCGCCTGGCCCTGGCCCCGAGGCTGAGTGTGCAGGCCAACTGGCTGCGCCGGCTGCCGGTGGTCTACGAGGGGTCGTACTTCAGCATCTTCCCGCAGGACGCGTACCAGGAAGCAGGCGCCAGCCTCTACTTCAGCGCCACCGACCAGGTGCAGGTGGCCGCCAGCTTCGCCCAGATCATCTACGCCGACGACCATGCCCAGCGCCTGGGTCTGGCCCTCAGCTCGGGAACACATTACACCGTGGGCTACCACCGCACCATGGGGTACGCCCGGGCCAGCGATGGGCTGGCCGGCAGTCTCCACTACCGCCTGGGGCGGAACCTGGCCCTCAGGGGCCAGCTCGACCTGGCCACCTTTGAGCGCTACGAGGAGGCTGAGGAGCGCGACGGCCTGGCCTCCGGCAGCCTGGGGCTGAACTGGAAGCCGGTGCCCGCCGGCCTGGTCGAAGCGCAGGTGGAAGCCCTGCGCAACCCGGTCTATTCATCTGACCTGCGTTTCCTGCTGCGGGGCAGTTGGCATTTCTTCAAGGGCGAGGGAGCGAAGTGACGTACACCCTGAGACGGCTGGCCATCGGCCTCTGGGCCCTTCTGTTGTGGCAGGGAACGGGCGAGGCGGCGGTATTTTCGCACCGGCGCCACGTCGAGCAGGAAGAGCTAAAATGCCGGGATTGCCACGCATCGGCGTGGACCAGCACCCAGGCCAGCGACAACCTGATGCCCGGCCCCGCCGCCTGCGCCGACTGCCACGATGCGGGCCAGGTGCCCACCAATTTCCGGACCGCTGCGGGCGACATCGTTTTTGCCCACCGCCGGCACGTCGAAACCCTGAAGATGGAATGCGAGCAGTGCCACGCGGGGGTGGCCAAACTCGAAGCGCCGGCGCCGGTCGCGGCCCTGCCCGCGATGAGCAGCTGTATGACCTGCCACAACGCCGAGGCGGCGCCGCGCGAGTGTGCAACCTGCCACCTCCAGCCGCCCGCAGAACTGAAACCCGCCTCCCACCAGCTAGGTTGGAAGACCGGCCACGGCCCCGATGCCCGGCTCAGCGATTCCTCGTGCCTGCCCTGCCACCGCGTCAGCGAGTGCCAGGAATGCCACGAGGGCGCCCTGCTGAGCGAGCTGGCCAACGGCCGGCGCCAGACGCCCCTGGCCTCGCGTATGGAGAGCAGCACCGGCCAGGTGGTCCAGGAGGTGCACGGACTCAACTACGGCTTCCTGCACAGCCTCGAGGCGCGCGGCAAGGGCAGCGACTGCGCCACCTGCCACGAACTGGAGGCCGGCGATTTCTGCGCCCAGTGCCACAACCCCGCGGGTGACCCCGGGATCAGGCCGGTCTGGCACGGCGGGGCCGACTGGGTGCCGCTGCAGGACGGGGGCCGTCACGCCCGGCTGGCCAGGCAGGATCTGGAAAACTGCATCAGTTGCCACGATCTCGAAGGCCGCGAACCCACCTGTCAGCGGTGTCACGAGGCAGAGGAGGGCGAGTGATGGGGGCCATGAAGCGTCTGGGCGGCCTGCAGGTCCTGGCTCTGCTGTTGGGTATGTGTTGGTGGAACGGCTGCAGCGAGGTGCACGAGGAGAATGCCCTGCCCAGCGGACCGGTGGCCAAGGTTCATGAGGATGGCTGGGCCAATCTGCAGACCGGCCAGTTCCTGCACGCCGAGGAGATCGCCAACAACAAAGGCAATACCACCTCCTGCCAGCGCTGCCACGGGACCGACCTGCAGGGCAAGGGCGACCCCCAACGCTCCTGCTTCCAATGCCACAGCGATCCGGCCAAGGGGGTAATCCACCCGGCGGGCTGGGCAGATCTGGCAACGGGGCAGTTCCAACACGCCGCGCAGATCCGCCAGAACGGGGGCAACACCGCCAGCTGCCAGGGCTGCCACGGCGAGAAGTACGACGGCGGTATCGCCCAGTCCTCCTGCCTGAGCTGCCATGCCGATCCAGCCAAGGGGGTAATCCACCCGGCGGGCTGGGCAGATCTGGCAACGGGGCAGTTCCTGCACGCGGCTTCGGTGCGTCAGAACGGGGGCAGCACCGCCAGCTGCCAGGGCTGCCACGGCCAGGACTACGCCGGCGGCATCGCCCAGTCCTCCTGCCTGAGCTGCCAT
>SXGU01053483.1_pt1 | contig 29320 bp, 27 predicted proteins | sample 3174531 | NCBI WGS metagenome assembly SXGU01 (sample SAMN11356863, study PRJNA531348) | freshwater metagenome | isolation source: freshwater sample F1-140 | place: China: Fuxian Lake, Yuxi | collected 2017-12-25 | reverse complement strand
CCAGCTAGAGGGAGCGGCCGGTCGCTCCGGAGACGACGCCGTCCAGCACAGCCCGCAAGTCCAATGGCGCGGCGATGTCGAGGTGGGTGGTGGGCTCGTCGAGGATCAGCAGCGGTGCATTCTGGCACAGCGCCCGGGCCAACAGCACCCGTTGCCGCTCGCCACCGGACAGCGAAGCGAAATCCCGTCCCGCCAATCCGGTGCAGCCGGCGTCCTGGAAGGCCTGGTCGATCAGCGCCCGGTCGGCCGCGTCGAGGCCGCTCAGGGCGCGGGCGAAGGGCGTCCGGCCCATGCTGACCACTTCGTAAGCGGTGAAGCCCAGGCCTTGGCTCTGCTGCTGCGGCAAGACAGCGCGGCTTCTCGCGGCCGCGCGTGCGCTCGACTGCCAGATGTCGCTGCCATCGATTAGCACCGAACCGTGGTTCGGCTTGAGCGCCCGGTAGGCGGCCCGGAGCAGGCTGCTTTTGCCCGAGCCATTGGGTCCGACCACCGCGGTGATCGACCCGGGTTGCAGCGTGAGCGTGGCATCGTCGAGGATCGCCCGATGGCCGATGCGGACCGTCACGTTGTTCAATTGGAGACTCATACTGCGCGTTCCTCTTTGCGGGTGCGGAGCAGCCAGAGGAAGAATGGTGTTCCCAAGGCTGCGGTGAAAATGGTCAGCGGATATTCGTTCGGCGGATCGATCAACCTGGAAGCCAAATCGATGAGCACCAGGAAAATAGCTCCGCCGGCCAAACTCAGCGGCAAGAGCTTCCGGTAGTCGGAGAATCCGAGCATCCGGAGTCCGTGCGGGATGATCAAGCCGACGAAGCCGACCGCGCCGGCCACGGTGACCGCCACGGCGGTCAGCAAGGCGCTGGCGACGAGCAATTGCCAGCGCAGCGAGTTGACGTTGATTCCGAGGGCGACGGCGTCGTCGTCGCCCAGGGCCAGGGCGTTGAGTTGCCGGGACCGGGCCACCAGGAACAGTGCGGTGATTCCGGTGACCACGGCCAGTACCGGCAGCTGCGACCAGGTGGCGCCCGCGGTGCTGCCGAGCATCCAGAACAAAATGCCCCGGACCTGGGCCGGGTCCACATGCAGTTGGATCAGCGTGGTTCCGGCCATCGCGGCCTGGCCGAGCGCGACGCCGGCCAGTACGATCCGGTATCCGGAGAGTTTTCCGGAGCGTTGCGCCAAGAACACGAGCAGGAGCAAGGTCAGCAGGGCGCCCACGAAAGCCGCGGCGCTCACCCCGAGCCCGGCCAATGCCGTGCTGCCCAGTGCCATGACCGAGATCGCCCCCAATGACGATCCCGACGAGACACCGATCACGAACGGATCGGCCAATGGATTGCCCACCACGCCTTGCAGGACTGCGCCGGCCATCGCCAAGGCCGCTCCGACCAAGGCGGTGAGCAGGACCCGGGGGAGCCGCAACTGCCAGATGATCTGCTGGTTCAGCAGCATGCCCGGATCGGCAGCCGCCGCGCCCTGCCCGCTCAGGTTGCGGCCGATCACCGCGAAAATCTCCCCGGGCGGGACGGCGACCTGGCCCAATGCGGTGGCCAGCATGATGCTGCCCGCCAGGCCGATCAGCAGCAAAGCCGCAGCCAGCCCCGCTTTGCCCACCGGACGGTGGGCGAAGCGGACGGCCGCAGACGTTGCGCCGACGGCTTCCGGCGGTCTAGTTGAACGCATCTGGGTGTGCGACCTTGGCGATCTTTTCGATGGCGATGGCGTTCTGCGGTCCCAGGTATGCGCTATCCGCCAACGTCACATAGCGGTTGTTTTTGGCAGCCGACCACTGCGGATAGGCGGCGAAGATCTTCGCCGCCTCGGCGGCGAGGTCCTCGCCGGCGCTGAATCCGCCGAGGACCAGCACCTCGACGTTGGCCGCAGCCAGCTGCTCGGCACTCAGGCTCCGGGTGAAGGTCCGGTCCTTCCCGGAGAACGCGTTGCTGGTTCCGGCGGCCTCCAACAACGAGTCATAACTGCTTCCGGTCAGGACCGCCGGCAATCCGCTGGAGTTCATCATGGACATCCCGGGGACCGCGATCAGCACTTGCGGTTTGTCGTTGTTCCCGGGCTTGGTGGCAGCTTCCTTCTGCACTGCCGCCTGGACCTTTTGCACGCGTTGATCGATCTGGTCCGAGAGCTCGAGAGCCTTCGCCTCGACGTCGAAGACATGGCCGAGCAAAGCGTAGTAGGTCTTGGCCGAAGTCCAGGACGCTTGGGCCAGATCCTGCTTTTCCGCGTCCGTGGCATCGGTTTTGCCGAGTGCGCACTGCGCGGGATTGACCAGGGTTTTGGCTCCGATCGCGGCCAACTGTTCCCGTGTCGCCATGCCCTTGCCGGCATCGAAAGCGGCCGACGAGTTGGCCAGCACCAGATCGGGCTTGAGGCTGAGCAGGGTCTCGGCGGGGATGTCCTTGCCGGTCGGCGTGTTTCCGTTGGCCGAAGGCAAGGCATTGATCTTCTCCGCCATGCCCGGCTCGTCGTAGACCCCGTACCGTTGCGCATTGGCGATCACGGTTTTGTCCAGGCCCAACGCGATGACGCTCTGCACCTCTGCGATGGATTGCCCGTTCAGGATCACCACTCGGCTCGGCGCCTGGTCGAAGGTTTGGCTCAGACCGCAATTTTCTACGGTATAGGGATAACTGGTGGCCTTTGCCGACTCAGTCGGCGGAGCCGGGGAATTGCCGGGCGAATAGCCGGCGGTGCTGCCGCAGGCGGCAACGGCCAGCAAGGTTGCGATGGCGCCGACGGCGATTGCCGAACGGGAAAGGGGATGCATGGGTTCTCCGAAAGAAGCTGAGCAGAATGGCTGGCAACCGATGCCGGGGTGCTGCAGAACGCAGGCCCGGCCGGTTGGTCGGAAACTCGGAACCCGCCGCAGGGCGGGATCCGCAGACTGCCGTGGCAGGAACTGCACGGCTGATCGACCGGTGGCTGGAAGGCGCCGAACCGGTGGCTAGTGCGTGGTGAGCAGCCGAGGAGGTCCGCGGTATTGCAGCCGCAGGAAAACGTCACGTGAGTTGAATGCAGCCAGCCGGGTGCGGGCCGCGACCCGCGGATGGACTTCCTGAGCCGGCAGCAGCGCGGCGAGCAGCCGGAACAATGGGCGCAGCAGCAGTGCCAGGATTCCGACGAACCGCCGGGCGACCCGCTCGCCTCGATGGAAGGCGGCGATGGTCAGCAGCGCGGCGCCCAGGTGCGCGGCGAGCATAGTGAGATCCATCCCCGCCACCGCCGGTTCGGCGACCCCGGCCGGAACCCCGAAGAACGCATGGTGATGACCCGCGGGCACGGCGCTGGACGGGCCGAAACCAGCGTCGCCGAGCAGCGCGAAAAGCCCGTGGAAAATCACTTGGGAAAGCAGGACCGCGACGGTCAGTCTGGGCAAGCTGAGCGTCTTCCCGGCCAGCGCGGTGCAGACGAGGGCGGACAGCACGAGGGCGAGCAAAAAGGCGATGCCGAGTGGGAAGGCGCCTCCGCCGATGGTGTGCGAACAAGCAGCGACGGTGGTGGCGAACAGGGCTGCGGTCCAGCCGCGGACGAATCGCGCACTGTGTGCGTTCATCTGGCCGGCCTCCTCCGCGATTCGATGCCACGCGTTCCGGAACGATTCTACACGGCGTCGAAATCGAGCCGGTCCGTGAAATCCAGTCTATCCGTGCTGCCGGCGATGTCCGGCAAGGGCTACGTCACGGATGGCCGTACCGGGACTCATTTGACCGAAATCCAGCGTCGCTGCGCACCGGGGCCGGACTCAGCCGGCCACGGTGCGGAAACCCAGGTTCCCGCTGGCCGAATCGGGCGTATTCGAGCTGCGCGCGGCCACCCGGTAGCGGTTGCAATAGGAGGCATGGCAGAGATAGCTGCCGCCCCGCATCACCCGGGCGATTCCGCTTTCCGGACCGGCCGGATTGCGGTCCGGACTTTGCGCGTAATAATCCGCCGAGTACCAGTCGGCGCACCATTCCCAGACATTTCCGGCCATGTTCCGAAGCCCGAGGCCGTTGGCCGGGAAACTGTGCGCCGGTGCGGTCCCCAGGTAGCCGTCCTCGAACGTATTGCCGGAAGGAAAAGTCCCTTGCCAAATATTGCTGTGCTGCTCGCCGCCGGGGCAGAGTTCGTCCCCCCAGGGGTAGCGCGCCCCGGCGAGGCCGCCGCGGGCGGCGAATTCCCACTCGGCTTCGGTGGGCAAGCGGCGGCCGGCCCATCGGCAGTAGGCCATCGCGTCATGCCAGCTGACCTGGACCACTGGGTGGTCCGGAATGCTTCGCCAGTCCGAGCGGCTGCCGGCCGGATGGCGCCAGTCGGCGCCGCGTACGGTCAGCCACCAGGGGGCGCCGCCGACGGCGTGGAGCAGTTCTTCCGGGCTGCCGTCGAAGAGCAGATGGAACACCGCCGAGTAGCCGAAGCGTTCCGATTCGGTCCGGTACCCGGTTGCGCCGGCGAAGGCGGCGAATTGCGAGTTCGTCACGGCGTGCAGATCGATCGCGAACGGATCCAGACTGACCTGGTGCACCGGCAGCTCGCCGTCCGCCGGGTAGCCTTCGGCGAAGGCGTCGCCCATGGCGAAACTGCCGCCGGGCACCTCCGCCGCCGGATGCCCGGCCAGGTCTGGCGCAGCGGCCGTCATCCCGTCCGGTTCCGGGACAACCCGAGGGTCGAGGGGGCGGTTCGGGGATTCCGGGGTGCAGCAGCCCATGATGCCTTTCGAGGGACGAGTGTTGTCATAATATGACAGAGTCTGATTGAGATGTTCGATTTTGCATCATGAAATGTCGCGAGGCGGTGGCCGGACGGCGATCCACGGAAAGTCTGGGAGCGCAATCGATGAATGGACGCAAATCTCCGAATGTACTCCTGATCTGTGTGGACCAATGGCGCGGTGACTGCCTGTCCAGCCAAGGGCATCCGGTGGTGAAAACGCCGTACCTGGATTTGTTGGCCCGGGACGGGGTGAACTTCGATGCCGCCTATTCGGCGACGCCCACTTGCGTGCCGGCCCGGGTGGCCCTGATGACCGGGCAGTCGCAAGAACGGCACGGCCGGGTGGGCTACCAGGACCTGGTGCCGTTCCAGGAAGCGCACCCGGTTCCGACGCTTGCCGGATCGTTCCGCGATGCCGGGTATCAAACCCAATGCGTGGGCAAAATGCACGTCTACCCGGAGCGCGCCAGATTGGGTTTCGACGACATCCGGTTGCACGACGGGTTCCTGCACGCTGCGCGACGCCGTGCCGAACGGGATCTGGCATCGATCGACGACTATTTGCCCTGGCTGCGGAAACAGCCCGGGATGACGGCGACCGAGGACTACACCGACAATGGGCTCAACTGCAACAGCTACACCGCCCGGCCCTGGGACAAGCCGGAGCCGACGCATCCGAGCAACTGGGTGGTCACCGAGGCGATCGACTGGCTCCACCGGCGCGACACCACGGCGCCGTTCTTCCTGTATCTGTCCTTCCATCGCCCGCATCCGCCGTTCGATCCGCCGCAATGGGCGTTCGAGCAGTATCTCGACGCGCCCGTGGCGGATCTGCCGATGGGGGACTGGCTCGATGACTATGCCGAGTTCCGGGCCGACGGCGACGCCGATGCGGTAGTCGGTGCCGCAGACCCGGAGAGCCACCGCCGCGCGGTCGCCGGCTACTACGGGCATATGAGCCATATCGACGGCCAGATCGAACGGTTCCTCGCCGCGCTGGAGAATTTCCAACTGCGCGAAGAGACGATCGTGGTCTTCACCTCGGATCACGGCGACATGATGGGCGACCACGGGATGTACCGCAAAGGCCAGCCCTATCAGGGCTCGGCGCGGATCCCGCTGATCATCTCGGTGCCAGGCGCGACTACTGGGCTGCGCCGGCACGTCGCAGACGTCGTGGAACTGCGGGACCTGATGCCGACGCTGCTGGACGCGGCCGGAATCCCGGTACCGGATTCGGTGGACGGAAAATCCCTGTTGCCGATCGTCCTGGACCCCGTTGCGGGACCGGTGCGCGAGTATCTGCACGGTGAGCACGTCCTGCTCGGCCAGTCATTGCAATGGCTCACCGATGGGCGACGCAAGTTCGTCTGGCTCTCCGGCAGTGGCCGCGAGCAGTTCTTCGATCTGGAGCAGGACCCGCAGGAGCTGCGCAATCTGGCCGCGGATCCCGACCGTGCGGAAGAAGTCGGCCAGTGGCGGGATCGGCTGATCGAGGCACTCGAGGGCCGGGAAGAGGGATTCGTCGCGGACGGCGGATTGCTGGCCGGCCGGCCGGTTCACCCGACCGCGGCACGGATCCGGGGGCTTGCCCGAAGCTGAATGCGGTGCCTGAGGAACAAAAGGGCTCCCGGATCATCTGATCCGGGAGCCCTTTTCGATCGTGCGCGGAGGGGGACTTGAACCCCCACCCCGTTTCCAGGACTAGCACCTCAAGCTAGCGCGTCTGCCATTCCGCCACCCGCGCAGGTGGACTTTTCCAAGCCTCTTTCCGGCTCGAAAACCGGTCTGAAACTCACAAAAGCAGCGAGAAAAACCATAACACGACTCAGGGCGAAACTCGGAATCGAAGGCCGGCCTGGCCGGCGGTAGGCTGGGAACACACCCAATGGCGTACAGCGATCGGAGAGTCAGGCGTGGCAGAGCTCAGCAGCAACCAGATTGCCTCGGAGGAAGTCATCCGGATTTGCCGGGATTTGATCCGGATCGACACCTCGAATTACGGTGACGGCACCGGCCCGGGCGAGCGCCAGGCCGCGGAGTACACGGCCGGTCTGATCGAAGAGGTCGGCTTGGCGAGCACGGTATTCGACTCCGCACCCGGACGGACTTCGGTGCTGACCCGGATGCAGGGCAAAGATTCGACCAAGGGCGCGTTGGTGGTCCACGGGCACCTGGACGTGGTTCCGGCGCAGAAGGAGGATTGGTCGGTCGATCCTTTCGGCGCCGAAGAGAAAGACGGTTTGATCTGGGGCCGCGGCGCGGTGGACATGAAGGACATGGATGCCATGATCCTGACCGTGATGCGCTCCATGGCCCGGGAGGGCAGGGTTCCGGAACGCGACCTGATCTTCGCGTTCTTCGCGGACGAGGAAGCCGGCGGCACTTATGGATCGCATTGGGCGGTGCAGAATCGCCCGGAGCTGTTCGAAGGCGCAACCGAAGCCATTTCCGAAGTCGGCGGGTACTCCACCGAAATCGGCGGGCGGCGCACCTATCTGCTGCAAACCGCGGAAAAGGGCCTTTCCTGGTTGCGCCTGGTTGCGCATGGCCGGGCCGGGCACGGTTCGCAGATCAATACCGACAACGCGGTGACCAGGCTGGCTGCCGCGGTGACCCGGATCGGCCAGTACGAGTGGCCGATCGAGCTGACCAAGACCACGCAACAGTTCCTGGACGGGGTCACCGAGCTGACCGGGGTCGAATTCGATCCGGACAATCCGGAGCTGATCCTGAAAGAGTTGGGCACGGTCGCCCGCTTCGTGGGCGCGACGCTGCAGAACACCACCAATCCGACCGTGCTGCGCAGCGGATACAAGCACAACGTGATTCCGGGCAGCGCGGAAGCGCTGATCGACGCCCGGACGCTCCCGGGACAGCAGGAACAGGTGCTCGAGATCGTCCGCGAGCTGGCCGGCGACGGGGTCGACGTGAGCTACTCGCACCGGGACGTCGATCTGGAAGTGCCGTTCTCCGGCAACCTGGTGGATTCGATGATCGACGCGTTGCACGCGGAGGATCCCGGTGCCAAGGTGCTGCCGTATACGTTGTCCGGCGGAACCGACAATAAGGCGCTGAGCCGTCTGGGCATCACCGGCTACGGCTTCGCCCCGTTGCAGCTGCCGAACGATTTGGACTTCGCCGGGATGTTCCACGGCGTCGACGAGCGGGTCCCTGCCGCCTCGCTGCACTTCGGCGTCCGGGTGCTGGACCGGCTGCTGAGCAGCTACTGATGGACCGCGCACAGTTGCTTGCCGAGCTGCTCGACGAGGAGCTGCTGCAGCGTTTCCGGTTCCGTGCGGCCGAGGCCGACCGGGAGAACCGCTTCTTCGACGAGGATCTCGCCGAACTGGCCGAGCTCGGCTATTTGGCGGCCTTCGCCCAACCGGGTGCTTCAGTGCAGGCGGTGGCGCGGGCGCAGCGCCGGCTCGCCACTGCGGCGCCGGCCACCGCCTTGGCAGTCAACATGCACTTGGTCTGGACCGGAGTGGCGAAGCTGCTCAAGGACCGCGGGGACGATTCCCTGCAGTTCGTGCTCGACGAGGCATCAGCCGGCGAAATCTTCGCCTTCGGGAACTCGGAAGCTGGAAACGACTCAGTGCTCTTCGACTCGACCACGGTCGCCGAACCGACCGGCCGCGGCGGCTACCGGTTCACCGGCAAAAAGATCTTCACCTCGCTCTCCCCGGCCTGGACCCGATTGGGCGTTTTCGGCAAGGATTCCTCGGGTGCGGAGCCGGTGCTGGTGCACGGATTCATCGATCGCGGCCAGCCCGGATACTCGATTGCGGACGATTGGGACACGCTCGGCATGCGGGCCAGCCAGTCGAACAGCACCGTGCTCGACGGCGTCGAGATACCGGCCGCACGGATCTTCCGGGAACTCCCGGTCGGCCCCAACGCCGATCCGTTGATTTTCGCGATCTTCGCCAACTTCGAGATTCTGCTCGCCGCGGTGTATGCCGGGATCGGCGAGCGGGCGGTGACCTTGGCAGCCGAGGCTGCCAAACGCCGTCGTTCTTTGAAAAACGACGCACCCGCCGCCAGCGACCCGCTGATCCGGGCCAGAGTGGCGAAGGCCGCGATGCTCATGGATGGCATTTACCCGCAGATCGACGTGCTGGCTTCGGAGGTTGACGGGCAAGCAGACCACGGTACGCAATGGTTCGCGAAGCTGGTGGGTTTGAAAATCCGGAGCACCGCCGCGGCGCGCGAGGTCGTCGATTTGGCGATCCAGGTCAATGGCGGGGCAAGCTACTTCACCGGGAACGAATTGGGCCGGCTCTACCGGGACGTGCTCGCCGGGCAATTCCACCCGTCGAGCGAAGACTCGGCCCTGGGCACCATCGCCACCGCGTGGTTGGGGCCGGTCCCGAACCCGGCGGGGGAGTCGGACTAGACCGTCCGCTCGACCCGCAGGACTTTGCGCCGCAGCCAGAATTGCCGGCCGCCACCGATGTACAACCGGCTGCGTTGCAATTCCCATTTGCCGTATTCGGCGTGCTCAACCAGGCGTTGCCGGGCTTCGTGCAACGACTCGCGCGGGCTGACCGTGAGCACCAGATACTCATACTGCCGGGCGTAATCCCGTTCCCGTCGGACTGAGGCATCCTGGCCGCCAGATGGAGTCCGCCGGCCAAATTCTTCTCTCATGACTCCCCATTTTCATCCCATTAGGGCTAACGTCGTCTTTATGAGCATAGATCCGCGTGTCGCATTGCAGTCCCTGATCTCAGCGCTCGAGGAGCATTTGGCTGCTTCAGTGGCTCGTCGGGGTGACGATGATCCTGCCGTAGAGGCAGCTTATCTCGCCATCGCCGACGCCTTCGAGGTCTATGAAGAAGTACTTTACGATTCGTACGGCGAAGTCACGCCTCTGGTCATCTACGAGGACGATTCCGACGGTGACGACGAGTTGGACGACGAGGACGAAGACCTCGAACCGATCGAGAACTAACCGGAAACCTCGTCGAGCACTGCCGAAATCTGTTCCGGCAACGGTTCCAGGCTGGCCGACAAGATCGACTGCAGTTGCGCCGGGGTCCGGGGACCGATCACTGCGCTGGCCATCGCCGGTCGATCCAGCAACCAGCTGAGCGCGACGTCCAGAGGGGCCCGGTCCAGGCCTTTCGCCGCGGTGACCAATGCCTCGGCCACCCGGCTGCCGGGGCCGCTCAGATAGGGCTCGACGTAGCTGGCTTGTTCGCCGGCGCCCCGGGAATCCGCCGGGATCTGGCCGCGGTACTTTCCGGTGAGCACGCCGCGGCCCAATGGGCCCCAGGCCATCAGGCCGATGCCGGCGTCCTCGGCGGCCGGCACCACTTCCGCCTCGGCTGCTCGGTTGAGCAGCGAATACTCGACCTGTTCGGCGACCAAGGTGCTGCCGGAACTCAGCGCCGCCTTGGCCAATTGCCAGCCGGCGTAATTCGAGATCCCGGCATAACGTACCCGGCCCGATTGCACCGCGTGGTCCAGCGCGCTCATGGTCTCCGCCAAGGGCACGTGCGGATCCCAGGTGTGGGCCAGCCAGAGATCGAGGTAATCGGTGCCCAGACGGGCCAGCGAAGCGTCGAGTCCGGCGAGCAGGCCGCGTCGGGAGCAATCGACCATCCGTTTTCCGTCGCGGCGTTCGATGCCGGCTTTGGAGACCAGGACCAGATCCGCCCGGGGTGCCACGTCGCCGAGCAACTCGCCGATGATCGCTTCACTGCGGCCCTCGCCGTAGCTGACCGCGGTATCGACCACGGTGCCACCGGCTGCGACGTAGGAACCCAGCAAATCCCGGCATTGGTCCTCGTCCGTGCCGGTGCCCCAGGTCATCGTGCCCAGGCTCAGAGTGGAAACTCGCAGGCCGCTGTGGCCGAGGAAACGTTGCTGCATGAAAGAAGTTTACGGGTGAATGGCATAAGGTCAGGTACGTGAATTGGTTAGAAGCAGCTTTCTTGGGACTTGTGCAGGGATTGACCGAATTCCTCCCGATTTCCTCCAGCGCCCATCTGTTCATCGTGAGCAAGCTCTTCGGCCTCGCGGACCCGGGGGCGGCGTTCACCGCCATCAGCCAGCTGGGCACCGAGGCCGCCGTCGTGGTCTTCTTCTGGAAGGACATCGTCCGGATCATCAAGAGCTGGTGGCTTTCGATCGTCGGAAAGCTGCCGCGCAATGACCCGGACGCCCGGATGGGCTGGTTGGTGATCATCGGGTCCATTCCGATCGTGGTGATCGGGATCTTCTTCCAGGACCAGATCGAAGGCGCGCTGCGCAACCTCTGGATCGTGGCGACCACCTTGATCGTCTTCGGCGTGATCCTGGCGGTGGCGGATGCGCTCGGCAAACACCAGCGCAAACTCGAGGAGCTGACGGTCAAACACGGCATCTTCTACGGGCTGGCGCAGTGCTTGGCGCTGATTCCGGGCGTCTCCCGGTCCGGCGGCACGATTACCGCGGGCCTGCTGATGGGCTACACCCGGGAAGCCGCCGCGCGGTATTCCTTCCTGCTGGCCATCCCCGCGGTGCTCGGCAGCGGCTTCTACCAGCTGTTCAAAGTGTTCGTGAAAGGCGAAGGGGTCCAGGGCCCCTACGGCTTCGGCGAAATCGTGCTGGCCACGGTGGTCGCCTTCATCGTCGGCTACATCATCATCGGTTGGTTCCTGAAGTTCATTTCGCACAACAGCTACCGGCTCTTCGTCTGGTACCGGATCGCTTTGGGGCTCGCGGTGTACTTGCTGCTGGGCTTCGGCGTCATCCCGGCGATGAACTGAACGCGGTCGGAACACCCCGGCACAAGAACCCCCGCGAAAGAAAGCTGATCCCGTGAAATCCTGGTCCACCCGGCCGCGACCCGAATTGCCCGGACGACTCGACGGACTGGCGCTGTTCGACACCGTCGAAGGGGCATTGCTGCCGCTGCCGACCGAAGGCGCGGCGAGCCTCTACGTCTGCGGCATCACCCCCTACGATGCGACCCATATGGGCCATGCGGCGACTTATCTGGCCTTCGACTTGTTGGGCCGGGCCTGGCGGGATGCCGGCGTCCAGGTGAGTTTCGTGCAGAACACCACCGACGTCGATGACCCGCTGTTGGAGCGGGCCGCGCGTGATGGCGTGGACTGGCGCGATCTGGCCGCGCAGCAAATCGAACTCTTCCGTACCGATCTGACCGCCTTGAACATCATCGCGCCGGAGCATTACATCGGTGTGGTGGAAGCAATCGAATGGATCGTCCCGGCGGTGGAAGAGCTGGTCGCCGGAGGCTTCGCCTACCGGCTCGACGGCGGGGACGTGTACTTTGACGTGGCCGCCGCGTCCACCGCGGAGCAGGTGCCGGTAGCGCAGGGTTGGTGGCTGGGGCAGATCAGCAGGCTCTCCGAAGCCCAGATGCTCGAACTCTCCGCCGAACGCGGCGGGGACCCGGAGCGGCCCGGCAAACGCCATGCCTTGGATCCCTTGCTGTGGCGCGCCGAGCGTGCCGGCGAACCGTCCTGGCCGGGAGCCTCGCTGGGCCCGGGACGGCCGGGTTGGCACATCGAATGCACGGTGATTGCCAGGAAATTCCTGCCGGCGCCGTTCACCGTGCAGGGCGGTGGATCGGATCTGGTCTTCCCGCACCACGAAATGGGCGCCGGCCATGCGTGGGCGCTGGACGGCACACCCTTGGCCCGGCGTTACGCGCACACCGGAATGGTGGGGCTGGACGGCGAGAAAATGAGCAAGTCGAAGGGCAACCTGGTGTTGGTCTCCGCGTTGCGCGCACAAGGCGTCGATCCGATGGCGATCCGGCTCGCCATGCTGGCCAATCACTACCGGACGGATTGGTCTTGGACGGAACAATTGCTGGCGGCCGCCCAAACGCGGTTGATCGCCTGGCGGCAGGCCTTGGCCACCGCGCCGGTGGGTTCCGGCATGCCGCTGCTCGCCGAATTGCGGGCTGCTTTGGCTGGGGATTTGGATGCGCCCGCGGCGTTGGCCGCCGTCGACCGTTGGGCCGATTCGGCTGCTGAACCGGACGCGCCCGAGGGCGATCCGGCGGAAGCGCAACTGGTCGCCGATGCGATCGAGTCGTTGCTCGGCGTCGTGCTTCGCTGAGCCGGACGGCCGCCGGAACCGTCAGGGTTTTTCTTTTCCGCGCCGCCGCAGGTAGCGCTCGAACTCCCGGGCAATCGATTCTCCGGTGGCTTCCGGCAGATCTGCGGTGTCCTTGGCCTCCTCCAGCTGATGCACATACGCGGCGATCTCCGGATCTTCGGTGGCCAATTCGTTCACCCCGCGTTCCCAGGCGTCGGCTTCTTCCGCGATGTCCGTGCTTTCAAAGGGTACTTGGAGCAGTTCTTCGATCCGGTGCAGCAGCGCCAACTGGGCTTTCGGCGAAGGGGACTGGGCCACGTAGTGCGGCACCGCGGCCCAAAGCGAAAGCACCGGCAGATCCCGTTGCTCCGCCGCCTCGGCCAGGACGCCGACAATGCCGATCGGTCCCTCGTATTGCGGCGCCTCGAGATTGAGCCGCTCCCGGAACGCGCTGTCATCGCTCGAGGAGGTCACCGGGATCGGCCGGCTGTGCGGGACGTCCGCCAACAGCGCGCCGACCAGGATCAAGCAATCCGCGCCCAGCTCATCGGCATGCTGGAGCAGTTCCGCGGTGTAAGCCCGCCACTTGTACGACGGCTCGATGCCGTGCACGAAGACCAGATCCACCGGATGGTCCGGCAAAGCCACGCGGCTCAGCCTGGTGGTGGGCCATTTGACCTTCCGGTTCCCGGCCGCATTTCGCCTGATCACCGGGCGGGTGAATTGGAAGTCGTAATACTCATCCGCTTCGATCCGGGCGACCTTCTGCGCGCCCCACAATTTGCTGAGATATTTGAGCGCATCGCTGGCGGCATCACCGGCGTCATTCCAACCTTCGAAGGCGGCAAGCATGACGGTGATCCGTTCCCCCTCGGGGACCGGAGGCAGCAGCTTGCCGGCTTCAGCAGCGTCATCGAATCTGTTCACCTTCCCACCCTACGTCGCGGTACCGGTGTGTGCCCGCCGCATACAGCTGCGACACAGCCGCCTTCGCCGAGAGCTTAGCCCGGGCCGACGGTGCGGCGCCGGGCTGCCGGGCCGCTAAAATGGGTTCATGCATTCTTCTCTCAGCAATTCCTCCCTGCCCGGGGCCGACGGAACCGTGGCCGCGCAGGGTTCCCCTGCTGAGCAACCGGTGTCCGAGAGTTGGTTGAAAGCGGTGCTTTGGGATATGGACGGGACCCTCGTGGACACCGAACCGCACTGGATCGACGCCGAGCGGGCGCTGGTCGAGGAATTCGGCGGCACGTGGCGGCACAGCCAGGCGATCGAGCTGGTCGGCCAGTCCTTGTGGCACTCCGCCGGGATCCTGCAGCAGGCCGGCGTCGCACTGGGCAAGCGGGAAATCATCGACGAACTCACCCGGCGCGTGATCGGACGGATCCGGCTGGAACTGCCTTGGCGCCCCGGAGCCCGGGAGCTGCTCGCCGATCTGCGCAATGCCGGAGTCCGTTGCGCCCTGGTGACCATGAGCGAAGGCCCGCTGGCTGCTGAAATCCTCGCCGCCTTGCCGGACGGCAGCTTTGAATTCATGGTGACCGGAGATCAGGTGGAGCACGGAAAGCCGCATCCGGAGCCTTATTTGCGGGCCATCGAACAGCTCCGGGAAACCGACCCGGAGCTGGCTGCGGCGCACTGCCTGGCGCTGGAAGACTCGGTGCCCGGAGTGACTTCGGCCTTGGCTGCCGGGCTGCTGACCGTGGGCATTCCGCACACCGTGCCGCTTCCGGACGATCCGGCCCGGGTCACCTGGGACACGTTGGCCGGCACCACCGCGGCCGATCTGATGGCGTTGAAGGCGACGGCCCAGACGTGAGCGGTCAAGAGCCGCAGGCGGAATTGCGGGTACGGCGGGAAGGGATTCCGCTGGGCCGGATCGCCGGAGTCCCGATCATCCTCGCCTATTCCTGGTTTCTGATCGCGGCCTTCACCGTGCTGGTCTTCGGCCCGCAGGTGAGCGAGCTTTTCCCGAGTCTGGGCATCGGCGCGTACGGGGTGGCCTTGGTATATGCCTTGTTGTTGCTGTTTTCGGTCCTGGTGCACGAACTGGCCCATGCCTTGGCAGCCCGGGTCTACCACTGGCCGACGCAGAAGATCGTGCTCAACCTCTGGGGCGGGCATACCCAATTCGAAAACTTCACCGCGACGCCTTGGCGTTCCCTGGTCGTCGCGCTCAGCGGGCCGTTGGCCAACTTCGTGCTCGCTGGGATCGCTTACCTGGTGCTGATGAATGTCTCAGCTCCGATCAACATCACGGCCCGCGTGATCATCCTGCTGCTGAACATCTTCGTGTGGGCGAACTTCCTGATTGGCATCTTCAACGTGCTCCCGGGCTTGCCGCTCGACGGCGGACGCCTCGTCGAGTCGCTCGTCTGGCGGGTCACCGGAAGCCAGGAGAAAGGCACTGTCGCGGCCGGTTGGGCGGGCCGGGTGGTCGTGGTCCTCCTGCTGGTCGGCGTGCTCGGCGTGCCGTTGCTGACCCGGCAGCCGCTGAACATCCAGACTGCGCTGTTCAGCCTGTTCATCGCCGGATTCCTCTGGGTCGGGGCGAGCCAGGCGATCAGCGGCGCCCGGATGCGTTTGCGTCTGCCGGAGATCAGTGCCGGCAAGCTCAGCGGGCCGGCGATCGGGATGTCCGACGAGGTGTCGGTGTCCCAAGTGCTCAATACCGTCTCGGCCAACCCGAGCGTCAGTGTGGTGCTGTGCGGACGGGACGGCCGCCCGGCCTACCTCGTGGATCCACTGGTCTTGGCCACGGTGCCGCTGACCGCAGCTGCGTCCACGCCCGCCACTGCGGTTTCGCACGCTTTGCCGGAGGGCGGGTATGTCCCGGAGTCGGCTTCCGGTCAGGAACTCGTGCAGTACCTGGCCCAGCTTTCCGGGAGCGAATACGCGGTGATCGATCCGCGTGGACAAGTCACCGGATTGTTGCGCCAACGCGTGGTGGTAGCCGCGATCACCGGGAAATCTTTGCCTGACGCTTGAGACCGGTAAGCACCGGAAACATCGCGGCGACGGTCAGGAAGCCAGCCGGGTTCCGGCGTCGGAATCGTCGGCTTCGTCGGACCGGCTGATGCTAGCCCATACCGAGTCCAGCGAAAGCCCCAACACCTCGGTGATGGCCGCGATGGTTGAAAAGGCCGGAGTGGCCACCCGCCCGGATTCGATCTTCCGGAGTGTTTCCGGCGAGACGCCGGCGTCGAGCGCGGTTTCGAGCATCGACCGTTCGCCCCGGGCCCGGCGCAGGACGGCGCCCAGACGCTGTCCTCGGGCTACTTCTTCGGCAGTGAGCGGTAATCTGACCATGGATCCAATTGTAATACCGGGATAACATGGCCGGTATAGTTATTGGCAAGATGGTCATTGGTTTAGTTGAAACGAGAACGGCATGATTGAAATCCTGAACCCCCTCGAGCTGGCCCGGGCAAAGGTGACCGGCGCGTTGGTCGCGGATATCCTGCAGAGCGTGAAAAATCGCAGCACCGTCGGTACGAACTTGCTCGAGATCGACGGCTGGGTGCAGACCATGATCGCCGAGGCCGGAGCGCAGTCCTGTTACGTCGACTATGCGCCGGCTTTCGGGCGTGGTCCGTTCGGACACTACATCTGCACGTCGGTCAACGACGCGGTGCTGCATGGACTGCCGCACGACTACCAGTTGGCCGACGGCGACCTGCTGACTCTTGACCTGGCCGTGCTCAAGGGCGGAATCGCCGCGGATTCGGCGATAAGTTTCCTGGTGGGCGATTCGCGGCCGGCCGGGAGCCTCGAGCTGATCGATGCGACGGAACGCGCACTGGCCGCCGGGATCGCGGTAGCCGGCCCCGGTGCCTACACCGGCGACATCTCCTACGCGATCGGTTCGGTGCTCAGCGAAGCCGGCTATCAGATCAACACCGAATTCGGTGGGCATGGCATCGGATCGACGATGCATCAGGATCCGCATATTTCGAACTCCGGCCGGCCCGGCCGCGGGTTCAAGTTGCGTCCGGGACTGCTCCTGGCGCTCGAGCCGTGGATCATGGCCGATACCGCGACCTTGGTCACCGACCCCGACGGTTGGACGCTCCGCAGTGCAACCGGCTGCCGCACTGCGCACCGCGAGCACACCATTGCGATTACCGACGATGGAGCTGAGATCCTCACTCTGCCGACCTCGGTCTGAGTCGATTCCGCAGCTGGGCTCAGTCCTCAGCTTTTGGCTGACTTGGGCGCAGTTGAGCAGGGTGCGGGCGGGGATTACCCTGCTCAACTGCGCCCAAGTGGGGATATCTGTGTCAATGCCGCGGGTCCCTCGCGCGCTACGCTTAGAGCCAGGCTTGATTTTGTCTTTTGGAAAAACAGAATGGACTTTCGTTACGTGAGCAATGTGATCTCCCCGGAACCGCAGGACCGACCGCACGGGGCAGCTGCCCGCCGTGGACCGTTCCGAGTCGGTGAGCGGGTCCAATTGACCGACGAACGCGGTCGGATGAACACGATCACGCTGACCGACGGGGCGGCTTTCCATACCCACAAAGGCTTCCTCAACCACGAAGAGCTGATCGGGAAATCCGAAGGCTCGATCGTGGCGAACACCACCGGCCAGCTCTACCAGGCGCTGCGGCCGCTGTTGAGCGATTTCGTGTTGTCGATGCCTCGTGGCGCAGCGGTGGTCTACCCCAAGGACGCCGGGCAGATCATCACGATGGCGGACATCTACCCGGGTGCCCGGGTGGTCGAGGCCGGCGTCGGATCCGGGGCGCTCTCGATTTCGCTGCTGCGCGCAGTCGGCGACCAAGGCTACCTGCATTCCTTCGAACGGCGCGAAGAGTTCGCCGCGATCGCCCGTGGGAACGTGGAGACCATTTTCGACGGACCACACCCGGCCTGGCAGATTTCGCTGGGCGACTTCCAAGACGAAGTGGTCAAAGCGGAGGCGCCCGGCAGTGTCGACCGTGTGGTCCTGGACATGCTCGCGCCCTGGGAATGCCTCGATGCGGTGGCCACGGTGTTGGCCCCGGGCGGAGTTTGGATCAACTATGTGGCCACCGTGACCCAGTTGTCCCGGACCGCTGAGGCGATCCGGGCAGACGGCCGGTTCACCGAACCGGATGCCTGGGAATCCATGGTGCGCGGCTGGCATCTCGAAGGCCTGGCGGTGCGGCCGAACCATCGGATGGTCGCGCATACCGGATTCTTGCTGGTGACCCGCAAGCTGGCCGACGGTGTGACCTCGTTGGCCTTGAAACGGCGGCCTTCGAAAACCGAGTTCAGCGATGAGGACCTGGAAGCCTGGACTCCGGGCTCGGTCGGCGAACGCTCGGTGTCGGACAAAAAGCTGCGCCGCGCCGCGCGGGATGCCTCGGCGACCACGCAGACCCGGGGCCATGTCGCGCCGGCGCAGCCGACCGTGCCGCGTCCGGCGGCAGAAGATTCTGTCCAGGAAACGGACCAGGCACAAAATCCCGACGCTTAGTGTTCTAGATTGGTAGGGGAGGGTCGCTTCTCGTTGGAGCGGCCGCTAAGGAGCTGATCACGATGACCCACATTCCGGCAGAAAATCCGAGTGGATCCGAAGCCAAGGACTATGCGGCTTTGGAACGCCAGTTCAACGTGCTCCGGGACAAGCTCCGTGCCGTGGACAAACAACTGTCCGCAGCCACCCAGACCAACGGCAAGATGACTTTGATGCTGCAGACGGCAAAAGCCGAGATCCTGCGGCTCAAGGCGGCCCTGGAAAAAGACGGCCAGGCGCCTTACGGCTTTGCCACCGTGGTCCAGATCAATCCGCGGCGGAACTCTGCGCCGGGGGCGGGGGAGGCCGGCGGCGTCGCAGTGACCGAAGAAACGGTGGACATCGCCTACCAGGGGCGCAAGATGCGGGTCGGGTTGAGCCCGCTGGTCAATATCGCCTCGCTCAGCCCGGGCCAAGAAGTGCTGCTGAACGAATCCTTGACCGTGGTCGCCGGTTTGGGTTTCGACCGGACCGGGGAAATTGTGACGGTCAAAGAACTGCTCGGCACCGACCGGGCGTTGGTGACCGGCCGGGCCGACGAAGAGCGCGTGGTCAAGCTCTCCGGGGCTTTGATGAGCCAGAAAGTCCGGGTGGGCGACGCCTTGTCCACGGATTCGCGGACCGGGTACGCCTTGGAGAAGATTCCGCGCTCCGAGGTCGAGAACCTGATCCTCGAGGAAGTACCGGATATCTCGTATCACGATATCGGCGGACTGGGCCCGCAGATCGAGCAGATCCGGGACGCCGTCGAGCTGCCTTTCCTGCACCCGGACCTCTACCGGGAACATGGTTTGAAGGCCCCCAAAGGCATCCTGCTCTACGGCCCGCCCGGCTGCGGCAAGACCCTGATCGCCAAAGCCGTGGCGAACTCGCTCGCGGCGCGGGCGGCCGAACGCAGCGGACAGAAGGAAACCAAGAGCTTTTTCCTGAACATCAAGGGCCCGGAACTGCTGGACAAGTACGTCGGCGAGACCGAACGGCAGATCCGGTTGATATTCGCCCGGGCGCGGGAGAAGGCTTCGGACGGCAGCGCGGTGGTGGTTTTCTTCGATGAGATGGACTCGTTGTTCCGCACCCGGGGGACCGGGGTCTCCTCCGACGTGGAAACCACGATCGTGCCGCAGCTGCTCAGCGAGATCGACGGCGTCGAACGCCTGGACAACGTGATCGTGATCGGCGCCTCGAACCGCGAAGACATGATCGACCCCGCGATTCTGCGTCCCGGACGGTTGGACGTGAAGGTCAAGATCCAGCGTCCGGACGCCGAGGCGGCCGCGGACATCTTCGCCAAATACGTCACCGTGGACCTGCCGTTCCACCGGGACGACGTCGAGGCGCACGGCAACAGCGCCCAGGCCACCGTCGACGCGATGATCCAGCGCACCGTGGAAGCCATGTACTCCACGGACAAATCCAATGAGTACCTCGAAGTGACCTACGCCAACGGGGACAACGAAATGCTTTACTTCAAAGACTTCAACTCCGGCGCCGTGATCCAGAACGTCGTCGACCGGGCGAAGAAGTATGCGATCAAAGATCTGCTGACCACCGGGGACAAGGGGATTCGGATCGATCACATGCTGCGCGCCGTGGTCGATGAATTCCGGGAACACGAAGACATGCCGAACACCACCAACCCGGATGATTGGGCCAGGATTTCCGGCAAAAAGGGCGAACGGATCACGTACATCCGCACCATCGTCCAGGGCAAAGCCGGGCAGGAACCAGGCAAGACCTTGGAAACCTCGCTCAATACCGGCCAATACCTGTGACCCGGGGTTCCGAAGTCCGGCAGGCCAAGGGCGCGTCGGGATGACCGCGATCCGGGTGATGGGCGCGGAAACCGAGTACGGCATCCATGTGCCGGGCGCCCCTGGATTGAATGCCACCTGGCTCTCCAGCCAAGTGGTGCACAGCTACGCGATGTTCGCCGCGCAGCATGCGGCAGGGGGTGCGGAGACCCGTTGGGACTACACCGACGAGAATCCTTTGGCGGACGCCCGCGGCTGGGCCCTGCCTCGGGACCAGGCGCATCCCTCGCAGCTGACCGATGACCCGGCCGCCGCAGCCCCCTCGGGTGAATCGTGGGCCGGACCGGGCGGCCGCCCGGATGTGCTCACGGCTGCCGGAATCGCGCTGTCGGACTGGGATTCGGCGGACGGCGCTTTGGACACCGCGGACCGGGTGGACGCACCGCCGATGGTGATGAACATGGTGCTCGGCAACGGGGCGCGTCTGTATGTCGACCACGCGCATCCGGAGTATTCCTCGCCGGAAGTCACCAACCCGGAGGACGCGGTCACCTGGGATTTCGCCGGCGATGAGGTGGCCCGGCGGATTCTGGCGGATCTGGCCGAGCGGCGGGCCAACGGCGAGCCGGAGCTGCCGGAGATCCAGCTGTACAAAAACAATACCGATTCCAAAGCCGCGTCCTACGGCAGCCACGAGAACTATCTGATGCCCAGGCAGCTGCCGTTCGGCCAGATCGTCTCCGGGCTGACGCCGTTTTTCATCACCCGGCAGCTGATCTGCGGAGCGGGCCGGGTGGGGCTTGGCCAAGACGCCGCGGTCCCGGGCTTCCAGCTGAGCCAACGGGCCGACTTCTTCGAGGCCGAGGTGGGCCTGGAAACCACGATCCGGCGCCCGATCATCAACACCCGGGACGAGCCGCATTCGGTGGCCGACAAGTACCGCCGGCTGCACGTGATCATCGGCGACGCCAACCTTTCCCAGGTCTCGCACTACCTCAAGTTCGGCAGCACTGCCCTGGTGCTCGACCTGATCGAGCGCGGGCTGGCTCCGCAACTCGAGGTCTGGGAACCGGTCGAAGCCCTGCAAGCCGTCAGCCATGATGTGTCCGGGCAGAACAAATACCGCTTGATCGACGGCCGGCGGGTCACCGCCTTGGACATCCAGTGGATGTATTTCGAAGCGGCGCAGCGGGCCGCCGAGCAACGGCCGGACCGGCACACCGCGGGCGTGCTGCAACGCTGGGCGGACGTGCTCACCGGATTGGCCACCGGATACCGCGAGGTCAGCGGCAAAGTCGAATGGGCTGCAAAGCTCGCGTTGCTGGAACAGTACCGGGAGCGCGATGGCCTGGCCTGGGACGATCCCAGGCTGGCGTTGATCGATCTGCAATGGGCCGACGTCCGGCTGGACAAGGGACTGGCGAACCGACTGCAGGCGCGCGGACGTTTGGACACCGTGGTCAGCGCGGCCCGGATCGAATCCGCCGTGCTCCGGCCGCCGGAAGACACCCGGGCCTATTTCCGCGGCGAATGCATCCGGCGCTTCGGCGCCAGCGTAGTCGGCGCATCCTGGGACTCGGTGATCTTCGAGCGCCCGGCCCAGCGCAGACTGCAGAAGGTCCCGACCCGCGAACCGTTGCGCGGCACCAAGGCGTTGACCGGCGAGCTCTTCGAAGCCCACGCGGATCTGGAGGATTTCCTGCAGAGTCTGCTCGGCGGGATCTGATACCGGACAACTCCGGGCGGGCATGGCAGGATGAGGAATGAAAGTACCTTCGACAGCAGGAGTGCGTGATGGCAGGTCAGGAGCAGCAAAGCAGTAGGCCGCGCGAGGAAGAACAGGACGGCGCGGACACGCCGATCCCGGCCCCCGCCGTCCCGCAGGCAAGCGCGCATACCGAAGGGCTCGATGACCTGCTCGACGAGATCGACGGGGTGCTCGAATCCAATGCCGAAGAATTCGTCCGTGGATTCGTGCAAAAGGGCGGACAGTAGGCCGCAATGGATACCCCTTCGAACCCGCGCCCGGCACCGGGCTGGCGCAGTCCCGGGGAACGTGTGGTCCGGGACCTGGCTGCCGCGGCGACGTCGTCGTTCAGCGAGCATTTGGCGCAATCGCGTCCCGACCTCTTGCCCTTCAACCAGTCGCTGCCGCCGGGTGCGTTGCCGGTCACCCCGCACGCCACCACGATTGTGGCGATGACCTTCGCCGGCGGCGTGCTGATGGCCGGCGACCGGCGCGCCACGATGGGTACCATGATCGCCAGCCGGCACATTGAAAAGGTTTTCCCGGCGGACGGTTACTCGGTGTTGGGGATTGCCGGCACCGCAGGCTTGGCGATCGACATCACTAAGCTCTTCCAAGTGGAATTGGAGCACTACGAGAAGATCGAGGGCACGACCCTGTCCTTGGAAGGCAAGGCGAACCGGCTGGGCGCCATGGTCCGGGGCAATCTGCCGATGGCGCTGCAAGGGCTGGCGGTGGTGCCGCTGTTCGCCGGCTACGATCCGGCCTCCGCGCAGGGCCGCCTGTTCTCCTATGACGTCACTGGTGGGCGGTACGAGGAACTGGAGCACCACAGCGTGGGTTCCGGCTCGGTCTTCGCCCGCGGGGCGATGAAGAAGCTCTGGAAACCGGGGTTGACCGAGGCGGAGGCGATCCGGGTGTCGATTGCCTCCTTGGTCGACGCGGCCGACGACGACTCGGCCACCGGCGGCCCGGACGTGGTGCGGAAGCTCTGGCCGATCGTGTACACCGTGACCCGCAACGGCAGCCGGAAGGTGGCCGAGCACGAACTCGGCGAAGTAGTGGCATCGGTGCTCGCCGAACGCACCGAACTCGGCCGGGAAGCCTGAAGGAGCCGACCATGACGCAGCAGTTCTACGTCTCACCCGAACAGGTCATGAAAGACCGTGCGGATTTCGCGCGCACGGGCATCGCCAGAGGCCGGTCGGTGGTGGTGGTGTCCAGTCTCGACGGCATTGCCCTGGTGGCGGAGAACCCTTCGCCGTCGCTGCACAAGATCGGTGAGATCTACGACAAGATCGCTTTCGCCGCGGTCGGCAAGTACAACGAGTTCGAATCGCTCCGGCAAGCCGGGGTCCGGTATGCGGACGTGCGCGGCTATTCCTATGACCGGGAAGACGTCACCGCACGCGGGCTGGCCAGCGTCTATGCGCAGAGCCTCGGCGCAGTCTTCACCGCGGAACAGAAGCCGTTCGAGGTGGAGCTGGCGGTCGCCGAAGTCGGGGCGAACCAGGAACAGGACCATCTGTACCGTTTGACCTTCGACGGTTCGATCGCCGATGAGACCGGCTTCATCGCCATGGGCGGCCAGGTCGACTCGGTGCACCAGGTGGTCGCCGGCGGCTGGCAGCCGGGCGCCGGACTCGCCGATGTGATCCGGCTCGCGGTCCGCGGCCTGACGGCAGACCGCGAACCCGCAGTCGATCTCGACGCTGCGACGTTGGAAATCGCGGTCTTGGACCGGAACCCGGAAAGCGGCCGCGGTACCGCCCGGGCGTTCCGCAGACTCGCGCCGGCCGAGGTCACCGCTGCGCTGGACGAATCGGCTTCCGGCTAGCAAACCGGCATTCCGCCGGCCGGAACCGGCGACTGGCCAAAAGCCAGTCGTTATCGCAGATCAAGGGAGCAGCATGGACCGTAGGATTTTCGGCATCGAAACCGAGTTCGGAATCACTTTTTCGAGCCGAGAGTCGCGGCCGCTCTCACCCGAAGAAGTCGCCCGATACCTGTTCCGGAAAGTGGTCAGCTGGGGGCGGAGTTCCAACGTCTTCTTGGCGAACGGCTCCCGGCTGTACCTCGATGTGGGCTCGCATCCGGAGTATGCCACTGCGGAATGCGACGACATCGCCCAGCTGATCGCGCACGACCGGGCCGGTGAGCTGATCCTCAATGATCTGGTGGCCGAGGCGGAGAGCCGCTTGGCACTGGAAGGCTTCAAGGGCCAGGTCTACTTGTTCAAGAACAACACCGACTCGGCCGGCAATTCCTATGGCAGCCACGAGAACTATCTGATCGGGCGGCGCGGCGAGTTCAGCCGACTGGCCGAAATCCTGATTCCCTTCCTGGTCACCCGGCAGCTGATCGCCGGTGCCGGCAAAGTGCACCAGTCCGACGGGAACGCGAGCTACTCGTTCTCGCAACGGGCCGAACACATCTGGGAAGGCGTCTCCTCGGCTACCACGCGTTCCCGGCCGATCATCAACACCCGGGACGAACCGCACGCCGATGCGGAACTGTACCGGCGGCTGCACGTGATCGTCGGCGATTCGAACATGTCCGAGACCACCACGATGCTCAAGGTCGGCACCGTCGATTTGATTCTGCGGATGATCGAAGCCGGCGTGATCATGCGGGACCTGCGGATGGAGAACCCGATCCGATCGATCCGGGAGATTTCCCAGGACCCGACCGGCCGGGCGCCGGTGAAGCTGGCCAACGGCCGAGTGCTCGACGCGCTGCAGATCCAGCGCGAATACTATGAAAAGACCTCGGAATTCTTGGCCGCACGTGGCGCGCACAACGCTTTGGTGCCGCGGATCATGGACCTCTGGAACCGCACCTTGTCGGCGATCGAAGATCAGGACACCAGCGGCATCGACACCGAAATCGATTGGGCGATCAAGAAGAAGTTGCTGGATTCGTACCAGGCTAAGCACGGTCTGGCCGCGGATTCGCCCCGGCTGGCGCAAATCGATTTGGCCTACCACGACATTTCGCCGAGCCGTGGTTTGTTTTATCTGCTGCAGAACCGCGGTGCCGCGGCCAGAGTGCTCGACGGCGATGCCGCTCAGGCTGCGGTCGAAGCGCCGCCGAACAGCACCAGGGCCGCCTTGCGCGGCCGGTTCGTCCGGGCCGCGCAGGCCGCGGGGCGCGACTACACGGTGGACTGGGTGCACCTCAAGCTCAACGACCGGGCACATCAGACGGTGCTGTGCAAAGACCCGTTCCGGAATCAGGACGAACGGGTCGATGCACTGATCGACTCCCTGCTCGGCCAAGGTGACTTTTCAGACTGAACGGCTAAACTGGCCGGGGCCGGTACCGGCCAGACGAGTTCCCGACGAATTGAGTGTTTGTGCGCCGATCTTTGGCCGTAGCGGCCGCTATTGTCCCTCTGGCTCTCCTATTGTCCGCCTGCGGCGGTGGCAGCGACCCGGCATCTTCCAGCGCGTCCAGCTCCGCCTCGGCGAGCGTGCCGGCTGCGAATTCAGAACTGCTGGACAGCGTCAAAGTCACGCCCGGAGAAGCCGGCAAAGCCCCCACGGTGGACTTCCCGAAGCCCCTGAACATGCCGCAGATCGCCATGAAACTGACCAATGAAGGCAGTGGTGAAACGGTGGTCGCCGGTCAGCAGGTGACGCTCCGTTCGGCATCCTTCAATGCGCAGGACGGCACGTCGAACGGCGAGAGCTTCAGCCAGGGCACCGGCACCGAGATCCTGCTCGACGACAGCTTCAAGGCCCAGGCCGCGCTGCCGTACAGCGTGATCGTCGGCGCGAAGGTCGGCGCCTACTTCGCCTATGGCGTACCGGCGCAACCGGCGGCGCAAGGCGCAACCGCGCAACCGGCTTCGATCGAGGTCTACTACATCGAATCGGCCAAAACCCCGCCGCCGCTGCCGACCCTGGCCACCCCGGAGGAGTCCAAGCAACTCGATTCGGACGGCAAGCTGCCCAGCGCGACCTTCGACGACAAGGGCGTGCCCAGCATCCAGGTCCCGGCCGTCGACCCGCCGGCGAACCTCGTGGTGAAGGTGCTCAAAGAGGGCAACGGAGACGCGCTCAAGTCCACGGATTCGGCCAACGTCGAATACACCGGCTGGAAGTGGACCGACCCGAGCACCCCGTTCGACTCGAACTACGGCAAGGGCTCGCCGTTCAAAGTCACCTTGTCCGGCGGCGTGATCAAGGGCTGGCTGATGGGCTTGGTGGATCAGAAGGTCGGCTCGACCGTGATGCTGGTGATCCCCGCGGCCCTGGGCTACGGCGACAACCCCAGCGGCGGACAGCCCGGCGGCACGCTGGTCTTCGTGGTGAACATCCAGGCCAAGGCCTAGCCGACGAGATTTTCCGATTCAACGACTACCCTTTGAGGAGCATCATGTCTTTTGGACAACGTGATTACGACCGCACCAAACCGGAAATCGATTTCCCCGAGCATGAAGTCCCCACCGAATTGGTGATCGAGGACTTGATCCCGGGCGACGGCGCGGAGGTGCAGCGCGGGAACACGGTCTCGGCGCACTACGTCGGCGTGGCCTTTTCCACCGGCGAGGAGTTCGACTCCTCCTGGGGCCGCGGCAACCCGCTCGACTTCACGGTCGGCGTCGGCCAGGTCATCCAGGGTTGGGACCAGGGCCTGCTGGGTATGAAGGTGGGCGGCCGGCGCCGGCTGGAGATCCCTTCGGAACTCGCCTACGGCGAACGCGGCGCGGGTGGCGCGATTGCGCCCAACGAAGCGTTGATCTTCGTGGTCGATCTGGTCGGCGTCCGCTGAGCGCGTACTGAATCACCGGGTGCCGGGAGCGGACACGCATTTCGCCTAAGCTGGAGGCGTGTCCGCTTCTCGTACCGAGCGTTTGCTCAATCTGCTGATCGCCCTCCTGGAAACCCGGATCGGGCGCAGCAAGGAATTTTTGCGCCAGAACATTCAGGCGTACCGTGATTCACCCTCGGAGGAAGCCTTCGAGCGGATGTTCGAGCGGGACAAAACCGACCTCCGGGCGATGGGCATCCCGTTGGAAGCCCGGACCGAAGCGGGGCTCTTCGAGGAAGATCCGGGAACCACTTCATACCGGATCCCGAAAGAAAAATACCGGCTTCCGGAACTGCGGTTCAGCGTTCAGGAAGCGGCGGTGCTGTCGCTTTCGGCGCGTCTCTGGGGCCGGGCGGCCCTGGGCACCGCGGCTGCCCGAGCGGTACGGAAAATCGAAACCAGCGGGGCGCTGCCGCAGGAGCCCTCCGCCGAGCCGCTGCTCGAACCCCGGATCAGCACCCGGGAGCCTGCCTTCGAGGACTTGTTGGAGGCCGCCACAGCGCGCCAGGAAATCAGCTTCGACTATCAAGGCCGCTCGGATGCGGCACCGTCGGCGCGCCGGGTGCAGCCCTGGGGCCTGGGCCAGAAGTTCGGCCATTGGTACCTGATCGGCTTCGACCTGGACCGGCAGGCGCAGCGGGTCTTCCGGCTGTCCCGGATCGATGGCCCGGTGGTCGCCGACCCGCGCAGCAGCTTCGAACGCCCCGCGGATTTCTCCGTGTCGGCGGCTTTGGACTCCATGGTGCTCCCGGCGGAACAGCCTTCGGTGCTCCTGGTCCAGGACGGCCGTGCCCAAGCATTGCGGGACCGGGCCAAGCCGTTGCCGGACGACGTCGGGCAAGCCGCCCGAGCGGGCTGGGACGTGCTGAACGTGCCGTTCGGCTCCGAGCCGGCCTTCGCGAGTGAACTGGCCGGTTGGGGATCCCGCGTGGCGGTCCGCGCGCCGGAGGGCTTGCGCGCCGCAGTGCGCAGCCGGCTGTTGGGCGTGCTCGAGGCGGCAACGACGCCGCTGCCGGATCTTTCGTCCGCGGTGGCCGGCAAACCGGCGGCACGGAGCAAAACCACGGCCCAGGACCATTTGCGCAGATTGGTCGATCTGGTGCCGTTCCTGGTGCACCACCAAGGCCTGCACCTGGACGAGATCGCCGCCGAGTTCGGCATCACCAGGAAACAACTGGAGGCGGACCTCAGCCTGATGATGGTCAGCGGCCTGCCCGGCGGTCTGCACGGGGACTTGATGGACGTCAGTTGGGAGAGCGGCCACGTTTTCATCGCCGATGCCGAGGAGCTCTCCGAACCGGTCCGATTCAGCCTCGATGAAGCCTCGGCGCTTCTGGTCGGCTTGGAGGCGCTGAGCGCTTTGCCCGGAGGGTCCGGGGATTCCGCAGTTCGATCGGCTGCCGCGAAGATCAGCGCTGCGGCGGGTGAAGCCGCCGGGGGCATCGCCGGAACCGTCGGGGTGCGCTTGGCGGCCCCGGAACATGCCGGGACGCTGGAGCTCCTGCAGCGCGCGATCCGGGAACAGAAACAGCTCCAGCTGCGGTATTTGGTGCCGCACCGCGACGAAATCACGGAACGGACCGTGGACCCGCAGCGGGTGTTCTCCAATGATGAAGCCTGGTACCTGCAGGCGTGGTGCCACAGTGCGGAGGCGCAACGGATCTTCCGGCTCGATCGGATCCGGGAAGCCGCACTGGGCGGCCCGGTGGACTCTCCGGAAGCCGGCCCGGGATCCGATTTCCCCGAGCAACTGTTCAGCTCGAGCGCTGCGGACACCGAGGTCACCTTGCTGCTGGACGGATCGGCGCGTTGGGTCGCCGACTATTACGATGCGCAGCGGGTCGCGGATCTCCCGGCGGCGCCGGAAGGCGGTCGGCGCTGGTGCCAGATCGCCACGATCCGGGTCGGCAGCGTCGGCTGGTTGCCGCAGTTGGTGGCCCAGCACGGCGGCGCGATCCGGGTGCTCGAGCCCGCGGACCTGGCGGCGGAAATTGTCCGCTGGACCGAAGCGGCCCTCGGCAACTACCAGGAGTAGTCGACGAGGGCCGTCAGCGGTCGGAACCGGGAGGATCAGGACTCGGCCAGCGCCTTGCGCCGGCCCCTGCGGACCAGGGCGAAGTAACCGATGGTCAGCAAGGCGTACCAGACCGGTGCCACGAACAGGGCGATCCGGGTGTCTTCGAAATACCCCAGGGTGACGATGATCAAGGCGAAGAAGACCAACACCGTCCAGGCCATGAACCGCCCGCCGGGCATTTTGAACTTCGAGGCGGCGTGCAGCTCGGGGCGCTTCTTCCGGTAGGCCAGATAGGAAACCATGATGAATCCCCAGACCGTGATGAACAGGATCGCCGAAATCGAGGTCACGAAGGTGAAGGCCGCGCCCACGGAATTGTCCGCGTAGAGCAGCGCCACGCCGGGCAGCAGCGCCAAGCAGGAGAGCATCAGCGCCCGGGCCGGCACTTTGTTCCGGGACAGTTTGTAGAAGGTCTTCGGCGCTTCACCGTCACCGGCCATGCCGTACATGATCCTCGAGGTGGAAAAGATGCCCGAGTTGGCGCTGGAAGCCGCTGAGGTGAGTACCACGAAATTGACCACGCCGGCGGCCGCCACCAAGCCGATCAAGGCGAACATTTCGACGAAGGGGCTCTTGTCCGCCTGGGCGTAGCGCCACGGGGTGACCGCCATGATCACGATGAGCGAGCCCACGTAGAACAAGAGCACGCGGATCGGAATCGAGTT
>SXGU01087172.1_pt1 | contig 29326 bp, 17 predicted proteins | sample 3174531 | NCBI WGS metagenome assembly SXGU01 (sample SAMN11356863, study PRJNA531348) | freshwater metagenome | isolation source: freshwater sample F1-140 | place: China: Fuxian Lake, Yuxi | collected 2017-12-25 | reverse complement strand
TTCCAGGCGCGGCTGGCCTACTACTTCGGCGGCCGATCTCCGGGGCAGCTCTCGGCGGCGGTCTCACAGGACCGCGCGACCAACTTCGTCAGCACGCAGAACTACACGGCCTCGGAATTCGGCGTCGAGGATCCCATCTTTTCCGGCTATACTTTCATCACCACGCGCAACGACGATCGGATGCAGCGCACCCGCAACATGGACCTGAACTACAACCAGACGCTGGGTTTTCTGCCGAGCCCTTACCTGCGCGGCATCAGCCTCGGGGCCAACCTCAGCCGCACCTACGTGAACGTACGGCGCAACAACGTCGCCCCGTGGCGCGCGACGGCGCGACTGGGCTACACCTACAAGCGCTTCAACGGCTCCTTCGGCCTGGTGCACGTCAAAGACAAGCCCAGCGGCAACTACGGGCAGTTCTTCGGTGAGATCACGAAGTACGATCTCTCGGCGAGTTTCCGGCTGACGAAATGGGCGTCGCTTTATGTGCAGGGCCGCAACATTTCCAACGTGAAGGACATGTGGTACCAGTCGCCCCCCGGCGTCACGGAAGGCGAACAGCGTGCGCTCCGGCAGATCAACGCTTTCGGCGCCAACTGGGTCTTCGGCATCAAGGGCCAGTTCTGATCGCACCCGCTCTGAACGGGGTCAGGCCGAAAAATGTTAAGGCTGATGGCAAACGTATACCCTACCCGACTCAGCGCGTCGGCTCGCTTGTCGTGATCGCGAGGTTGTCGAGATAGAACTCGGTCTTCTCGGTCGCCCCGCTGATGAAGCCGACCCAGTCGAGCGTCTTCATCCCGGCACTGCGGAAGGGCAGGTCCTTGAACTCCTGCGTCGCGCCGCCCGTCGGCGTGACGCGCAGCGTCCAGTGCCCCGGGGCCGCGGCGCCCAGCTCCGCCACCACCTCGAAGCGCACCCAGTGCTGCAGTGGGATGTCGGCCGCCAGGCCTTTCACGCCGGTGAGCTTGCCGTCCTTGATCTGCAGCATCGGACCGGTCTGGTACGGCGAGGCCTTGTTGCGCCACTCGTGGATCACGATCGCCTTGGGTTCGATAAAGAGATCAAAGCTGATCGTCGTGGTCCCGGTCTTGTGGTTCGGAGCCAAGGTCAGCATCGGAAAGTAGGTGGCCGGCAGCCCCGGCGCATCGACAAAGAGCAGGCTCTGCTTGCCTTCCGACTTCTGCGCACCCGTGAGGCGGAGGGCGTCGCCCCGCGGCGGTTGGCCGGCTCTTTGTTCGGCCAGACTTCCGTTGGCGTAGGGGAAGGGAAACTTCGGGTTGGTGATGCGCCCTTCAAAGTTCTGCCGGATGTTCAGCGCCGGCGGGACCGGCTTGGCGGGCCGCGGGCCGGCCGGCTCGCGCGCAAAGGTCGCCGCCAACTGGCGCCACGCCGGGTCGCCAACGACGCCCATCGTGGATACATCGATGGGCTTGAACCCGAGCGCGAGCGCCGGCGAGCCGGGCTTCAGGCGGAAGTCGCGCGCCGCGGGGTTCTCGAACAGCGGATCCGCGATGATCGACCCCGCATCCTGGCCCGTCTCCTGCCAGGCCGCGAGCGGGAGGGCCTTCGCCGTGAACGTCACCGGGCGGCCCGCGTAATCCCAGTACAGGTTGCCCTTAAGCAGGAAATTCGCGGGCGTGCCGTTCCAGTTGCCGCCGAGCAGGTCCCCGCGGTCATACACCACCAGGTTGTTCTCGAAGGTGAACGACCGGTGTTCCTCGAGGCGCGTGCGCTTGACCTGCACCTCGCTGGAGAAGGCGAAGATGTTGCTTCGAATGATATTGTCCCGGCCGTAGTGCTGGTGAAAGCCGCCATCGGTCGTAATGTAAGTGACATTACCTTCCATCACGATGCCCGTGCTGCCTTCATCCGTGTAGAGGCCCCAACCGCCGTAGCTGAAGCAGGTCACGTCGTGGATGAGATTGTGACTGACACTCGTGCCCTCGGATGGGCCGAGCGTGTAGACGCCGCCCATGTCGCTCAACAGCCCGCGCCCGAGATGGTGCAGATGGTTTCGCTCGATGCGATTGCGCTTGGCGCTGCTCGGCGCGTACCCCCAGCGCCAGCCCACCGAGATCGCAGTATAAAAGAGGTCGGAGATTTCGTTGTGCGTGACCTCGTTGTCCGAGGAAAACCCAATCCACACCCCCACCGCACACGGAAAGAGCAGGCCGCCGTCGCGGATGATGTTGTTGTGGATCCGATTGTGGCTCGCGAGATTTTCGGGCTTCGGCTCCTCGGCGAGCGACCCGACTTTCACGCCGCCCGCGCCCATGTCGGTGATGAGGCATTTCTCGACGACCACCTCGCGGCAACCCTGCTGCAACGAGAAACCGTAGCTGCCGAAGTGCGCGAGCTCGCAGCCCTCGAAGGTCACCTGCCGGGCATGCGCCAGCGTGATCACGCCATCGACGCTGCGCACGGCCGCCTGGTTGGCCTCAAAGGTCGCGACGGAAGCGACGCCCTTCGCGTGTCGAAACTTCAAGCCCTGGAAGCGGAGGAACTGCACCGGACGGGCGCCGTCGCCAGCCAGCGTGAGGAACTTCTCCGCCTGCGGAACGATCGCGCCAACGCCGGCCACGGTCTCACCTGGCCGCGGCAGATAAGAGAGCAGACCCGCCCGGGACAGAAACCACTCGCCGGGCTGGTCGAGCAGCGAAGGCAGATTCTCGATGATATAACCGGTATTGTGATCGAGGGTATTGTGCGGTTTCACCGGCCCGCCGCGCACCACCACGATGCCCTGGAGCGGATCGACGGACTCCACCCGGCGCCGGGTGTTGTCCCACTTGTGATAGAAATTGATTACCGCATCTCGGGCCTCGGTCGGCGTGACACCACGGAACCCCTGCAGATCCTCCGCCTTTACCCTCAGCGTCTGCTCGTAGATCTCCGCGCCCTGCTCCGTCGCCACCTTCTTTTCCTCCTCGAGGCTGCGCATGAAATGGTAGCCCTGCGCCACCGAACGCGCCCGCACGGCCCGACGCTCGCCGACCCAGAGTTGCTCGAAAAGACCCAGGCCCGCGGGTAACTGCACTTCCCAGCGTCCGTCTGGGCCGGCCCGAAAAGCCGGCAGGGATTTCCCACCCGAAATAATCACCTCCGCGCCCGGCGCCGCTTCGTAGGAAACCACCTTGCCACTCTCGCCCGAGTCGCGCGCGTCGAAGGCCACCGCCTGCTCGATCCGGTAGGTGCCGCTGGCAAACCGCACGCGAACCGGCTCCGCCAACGGCCGTGGCAGCTGGCGTACCGCAAGCCGCGCGCCCTCCAACGACGCCAGCGGGCCGTCGGTCTTCGCGGCATTGGGCTGGGCGAATCGCCCCGACCAGCGGTCGTTGCCCAGCGGGCTGACATGCAGATCGAGGGCGAGGACCCCGAGCGGTGAAAAACCAAGGACGAGGGCCAGGGAGCGAATGAAAAGACGCATGGTCAGGACAAGGTTGGAGCCCTGACTGAACCGACTCCGCGCGCGCAACGCGATCCGATTGATGCGCGCTATCCCCGTCGGGCTGCATCGCAGCGGTTGCGCTCCACGAAGCGGGGATCGGAGCGGACCGCCGCCACGTTGCGACCTGCCGGCTGGCGCGCCTACCGTCCGTACGTCGGCGACGCGTAGTCCGGAATCGTGGCGAGGATTTTCTTCCACTCCTCCGCCTTCTCCGGCCGGCCGGTGATCTCGAAGATCTTGACGAGCGCGCCCACCCCCTCGCGGCACATGCTGACACTGAGCGGCGTTATGGTCCCCTTGGCTATTGCGGTCTTTTGCGTTTCCCAGACCTCGAGCAGGACTGGTTCCGCCTCTTGGTAACGCTGCATCCCCAGGAGTGCCAAGCCCACGGTACTTCGAGCTTCAGCGAGAAATATGTTGTCTTGGGAAAACACATTCAGGCGGTAGTCGAGCGATCGCTTCGCCCAACTGAGGGCCGGTTCGAAATCCCCATTATCCAAGAGCTGCAAAGCCATTGAGCGGAAGAAGCGGCCGGCCATTCGACGGTTATCTTCGAACTGGGAGCTGATGACCGCGAAGGTGGTGCGCAAAAGGGACTCCGGGCTGGTTCGGGTTTTCCACTCCTCGGCCAATTTCGATTCTCCCGCGGCCGTGAGGAGAGGCACCAGCGCGCTCGCGCAGCGCGCAAGTTGGTTGGTGCGTTCCGATCCAAGGTCGCCCTCCTCAAATCGGCGCCATAAGATTTCACAGGCCGCCAATAATAGTGGCTTGGCCAGTAGGCGCGGCACTTCCGCCCACAACGGGACGGCCAGCAATAAGATGAAAATTGCAAGACAACGGCGCATGGTCACTCTGAACGTGACCAGACGGGCATTGTTCCGCAAGCCCGCAGCCCTACATCCGGCAAATCAGCAGCTCGCGCTCGCAAATCATTTTCTTCGGCGCGACTGACTTAACTACCGCGGCAGCGGCTGCCCTTTGAACTGGGCGGTCAGCCGATCAGTTTGCCGCATGACTTTTGCCATCGCGATGTCGAACGCGGCGAAGTTTCGCAGACGAACGACCTGCCCGGCTGAAAGGGTCTCGTTCAGTTGCGGCGCCGCGGCGTCCCAGTTGACGCTCAACCAAGTTGACAACTGCCAGGACTGCTTCGGCGCGCGCTGACTGTGCCGATCAAGTATCTCCGTGACGCGCTCTACTTGAGCCCACGTTGCGGGTATTTCGGGATAAACCTCGATCGAGGCGAGGCGCTGGACTTCGCTCCGGAGAAACTGGGTGCGGAGGTGTTCGCGATAACGCTCTTCCAAAGGGCCGAAGAATTCGGCCTCTTTTTTTGCAAACATTTCGTCATGCTCGCGCGCTAGCGCCTGGTAGGCCTCCCTATTGCGGTCGAGCCCCTGCATCTCCGCTACCCCAATACGATCCATTATCAACTGCTCACGCTCGATTCTCAGATTCTTGAATCTCTCGATTTGCTCAGAAGACATGCCAAGTGCCCTGAACATTCCGCCATAATCCAAATCGAGGCTGCCCTGCAGTTCCCGGCAGTGGGCCGCCATTTTTTCCGGATCGTTTGCGACGATCGCTTTGGCACTGAACCGCCGCGCCGGCGCCGGCGCCTTGTCGCGCGTATCGTTGCCGGACGCCACAAGTGTACGAGCCGCAGTCGATGCCGTCTGCGATGCAGGACTGGCCTTGGATTCGGGCCGCGCATCAGAGGACGTCGATTGAGCAACGCGCAGCCGCTGTTCCCATTGGGCAATGCTTCCACGCACTTCATCGCACGGTAAGGCGAGGGCCTTCAACCCCTGTTGGCTCTGGGCACATTGAATGTTCGCTCGGATGGTGAAACCGATGCCAAGCGTAGCGGCGGCGAGGGCCGTGATGAACAATTTCGTTTTCATTTTTTCGCGGGAATGGCGGCGGGGTGATAGTCAGCGAGTTGGGCCTCCATGCGCCCGCGGGCGGCCAGCGCTTGCAAGCCCTGGAGCTGTGCGGGGGACAAGAACGTCTCCGCTCGGGCGAGAATCGCGATCCAATCGCGCGTGCGCCGCACCACATTGAGGAATCCATTCTGAGATCCAGTTTCAGTTCCGGGACTGGCGGTAACCGGATCGCCGGAATTCGCGATGAGCTGCACAAGCTGGTCTGACTGCGACTGGCGTAGCGGGGCATCGGCATAGTAAAGTTTCGCCGACAACTCACTGACCAGAAATGCCCCGGATCGCGTCTTGCGGAATTCAGCGAGCCGGTCCGCCGCAGCCTCGCCGAATTGCGTGCGAAAATCGCGAAAGAAATCTTTGGCCATCGTCCCTCCGTCATTGTTAGCGAGCAGTCCGGCGAGCCGCTGAGCCTCGCGGATTCCCATGGGTCGTTCCAACAGATCGCCGGCTGCCGCCAGCTGCGCCGAGGTGAGACCGGCCCGTTCGAGGCCGAAATAGGACGCGTTGGACATTCGATCCCGTTTGAGGCGGAGTTCCCGCAACTGCGGGTCGGCCGCCAGCAGTCGTTGGAGCGCTTCGTCCTGCGCCTTGCTTTCTGCATCGGTCGGCGCTGCTGCAGGCGCGCGTTGCTCGACCGCGTTCTGGCGCTCACGGGTTTCCTGCTCCGCGATACGAGTGCGCGATTCCAGATCGGCAAGCTGCGCCCGTAATGCAGCAAACTCTCCCCTGGCTCTCGTTAATGTTGTGCTGTCTGTCTGCGCCTTGCCGCTATGGTAAACAGCCGTTGTGATTGCCAGCACGGCGGCAATGCTCGCGGCGATCGTTGCTTTGTTCGTAATCATGAAAGTCGCAATGAGGCCCACGCCCGACACTGCGCCGGCGCCGACGAGCGCGGCAGCGGTGATCGAGGTGGCGAGGCCCATAGGGGCGGTTGCGCCGACTTGGTTCGCGAAGACGGTCGCGAGCGCGGCACTGGTCGACTTCACGCCGCGGCGCGAGAGAGCGGCGCGCAATTTGTCGAGCGCACGATCGACGCGCATCCGGGCCGCATCCTCGGAGAGGCTGAGCGTCGCGCCGACGTCGGCGAACGGCCGGCCCTCGAAGAAGCGCAGCAGCACGGCTTCGCGGTCGCGGTCGTCGAGTTCGTGAATCACATCGTCGATCATGGGGCGGAGGCGTTCCCACTCGGCGGCGGGATCGGAGTCGTGAAGAAGGGCATTCATCGTCGTGGCCTCGTGCTCATGTTGCTGGCGGGAAGAATCGGCGCGCCGCGCTTTCGTTGCCGCGAACCGCGTGCTCGTGTGCAGCCAGCCAGTGAGGGTCGCGCGATCGGTGAGCGAGGCGGCCTTGCGCGCGAGATCGGTGAAGACCGACTGGGCAACGTCCTGCGCGCGGTGGGTGTCGCCGCCCACCTGGCGCAGCGCGGCGAAGTAGACGAGGTTCAGATGCCGCCGCACCAGCTCGGCGAAAGCCGCCTCGGAGCGGTCTTCGGCGTAGCGGCGGAGGAGTTCGGTGTCACCGTTCATGGTTGCATGAACTATCACCGCGCCGGGCGGAAACCGAACAAAGTTTTTTTGCGCAAAAAGTGGCTGCGGCTTCCAGCCGCAGTTTTTCAGATTCATCGGCTGGAAGCCGATGCCACTACATCCGGCTAACCCCCTCCCGGATCCGATCCCCCTGAAAATCCAGTTTCCTATCGGTAAGCGCACGCTGCCATCAGTCCGCACCGGGCCGAAATCGATCACGGTATTGGCCTCATTGAGCCGGGGGCGATCGCGGGCGGAGAAGTCGGGGCCCTCACCGGTGGCCGGCACAAACGCGAGGCTGGCGCCACCGTCGCGCACCTGCAGTACGCCGAGCAAAATCGCGTTGCCGCCGCCGTCGGCTCCGCGCAGCCGCACGCGTTCGCTGGTACCCGCCTGGTCATAGAGCCCGATGAGCCAGCGGTAGTCGCCATCGGGAATCGTCGCCGGTATCACGAGATTAAACGGGCCGTCCGCGACGACTTGGTTCACCTGCCATTGGGAGGTCGGCGGTGTGAGCGCATGATCCTGCTGCCAGCGGATGGTGTTGTCGGACGTGAAGTGGACGAAGCAGCGGTAGTCCTTCGCGAGCCGATCCTGCACGGTCCAGCGATAGGTGACACGCAGAGCGCGCGGACCCGTCTGCTGCCAGTCCGCGACGGAAGGCCGGATGTCGCGGAACGTGGAAAGGTTCCAGTCGAGGGCGCTGCGGGCGTTGGCGAAAAACGTGTCACCGGTATCGGCAAAATCGCAGACGATGCCCTGGCGGAGCACCGTGCCGGCGGTCACGCCCGCGCCTTCGGCCAGCCAACCGAGCGGGGGCAGCGTCCACGCGCCGGCGGCGAGCGGCGTCTCGGCGCTGTTGGCGGTGACGATGAGTCCGTTGTCGTAGCGCACGCGCACGCGTTGCGCCAGCGGTTGGTCGCGCTTGGCGAGCGCGCTGGCGTCAATCCACGCGCCGCCGTCGCCTTCATAAAGGACTTCGGCCACACGCGCGGCCCCGTAGCGCGCCGCCACCGGTGACACCAGATGGTGCTCTAGCCAGGCGAGCGGCACATTGGCATAGGTCGAGGTGGCCAGAAAAGGAGCATGGCCGTAGGCGACTTCCTGCATCCGGTAACGGTCCAGGTAGAGCAGCGGCGGCGGCCCGGCAAACGTCGCTTCATCCGCCTCCGGATACCAGCGGTTGTAGTAACCCATCCCGTGGTTGACCATCTGCGGATGGATGCGCAGCAGGTCAAAGTCCGGCAGCAGCGGCGCGGTCAACCCGCCGTTGATCGGCCAGCCGGCTCCGAACTGGGCCTCGACGCCGTCGAGTTGCCCGCCCCAAAACCAGTGCCGGTGACCCTCCCCGAACAGCGGGCCCTCGTGCGTGGCGCGCTCGTAGTCGAAGAGCTGGCGGTGAATCTCCCGCACGCGCGCGAAGGTGCCGGCGCCCTCCTCGCCCGCGCGCTGGTCGACATGGAACCACGGCGCGACCGCTGAGTTGACATCGAGAAACGCCGCCGTGGTGAGGAAGCGGCGGTGAATCTCCGGCGACTGCGTCGCGGCCAGCCGCAGGACGGCGTTGGGCTGAATCGCGAAGGACTGGATTTGGGTGGATTGGTTGAACCAGGCATTCACCCGGCCCCCGACGGAGTTCAGCGCGACGTCGGCGGGGTTGAACAACTCGTAATTGGGGTAGTAATCGACGTAGTTCTCGTGGAGCGCGCAGCGGAGTCCCAGCCGGCGGGCCGTGGCGGTGAGCGTCGCCATCGCGGCGTCGCCCCCGAGGGAAGCCTGGGCGGGCAGATGCGCCGGCAGGGCGTTGTCATAACCGCTGCGCTGCCACACGTGGATCAGCGCCACGCAGTTCGTCACCCCGTGGTCGGCCAGCACCTCGAGGTTGCGCGCAATGGTGGCGAACTGTCCGCCCCAGATGTCGAGCACGACCTTGTCGGCCAACTGCGTGCGCCAGGGCGAGGGCGGATGCGGGACGTTCGGGAAGACCTCGGCCAGATGCCAGGCCGCGGTGAAAATCGCCCGTTCCCCGAGCGGCACCCGGGTCCCGTCCGTGCGTGCCTGATACAGTGCGCGCGTCGCGGAGTGCGAGGTGGCGGCGCTCGCCGTCCAGTCGAGCAACACGCCCGCGAACAGGTTCTGCCCGGGCAGGTAGCGAACCGCGCCGGTGTAGAAAGGCACGGTGACGTTGCGCGATCCCGGACCGGTGAGGGTGCCGGCCTCGAAGGCGGTCACGATCGGCTGGTCGCAGCTCACCTGCAGCGCGAGGCTCTTGCCCGCCAGCCTGCCCGTGATGCGCACGGTGGCGATCACGGCCCCCGCGGCGAATGTGCGCACGAGGGTGCAGGCCTCGGGCCCCGCCTCCCAGGTGCTCGACTGGGCGCTCGCCGCCTGCGACCAGCTGAGGCTTGAGCCGGTGCCCACGGAGGTCGTCACCGCCGCCGCACCTGGCGCCTGCGCCGTGAGCACGATGGCCCCGTACAGGCCGTCGGCGGAGCCCTGCGGCCGGCGCCACTCATACTCAAGCACGCCATCCGGACCTTCGTAACGCAACCGCGCGACGTCGCCCGCGAGCGTCACCGCGCGGGTCCCCGCGAAGCCGCTCAACGGGGCCACATCGCCGTTGGCGGCCGCCGACATCCGCGCCAGGTCGAGCGGCAACTGGGCCGGCACCTGGGCCGCCGCGACCACGGTGAACGTACCGATGGCGGCCACCCGCCGGAGCGCGCGCTCCCAGGCGTCAGGAAACGGGATACTCATGGGATCGGGGCCGGGCGGGAGCAGGCATCGTCCCATGATGGTCCCGCCGCCCTCCCCCGTCTGCGCATCACTTGGCCAAACCCGCGCGAAAATGGCGCGCGTCCGAGGCACCACCGAGGCCAGCGAGGATCGGCCATGGGAGCGCGGGCGTCCCGCCCGCATTCTGCAACAGCGGGCAGGATGCCCGCGCTCCCAGAGAGCCTCGGAGCAAGACGCTTGGCGGTCGTGGGCAGCCCGATTCCCGCTAATGGTGGAGCGGACGTTCGAAGAACAGCCAGTACTTCTGCAGATGTGGCGGAATCTCCGAACCCTCGTACGGGGACCGCTCCACAAAGCCGCGCGACCGATAAAGGCGCTGCGCGTCGGCCATGAACCGAACCGTGTTGAGCCGCAACACCCGGGCGTGCCACGACCGGGCTGCCAGGATCAGCCGGTCCAGTAGCGCCGCGGCCGCATCAGTGTCCGCTCCCGGACGCGCCTCGCGGATGACCACGCCGGGACCGAGGGAAATCGGAGTCTTCATGAGCTTCGCTCCGGGGGATGCTTCGTGGCCGCGGTCCCGTCACTCCTCCCCCAGCAGCCGGCGAAAGCTCGCCTGCAACGCCGGCGCGTCCAGCACGCGCAGGGTGTTTCCGCTCACCTCCAGCAATTGCTCCGCCTTTAGGTGGGCAAAGGTGCGCGACTGGGTCCTCTGCCGCACGACTGCCGCCTGGTCGGCTCAGCAGGGTGACGGTCGCTCGGCCACACCCTCTCGAATCTATCGTTGGCCAGGAACGACCGGCCATGAACGGGAGCCCGCTTCACTTGCGCGGCGGCCCTGCACGGCGCGTTTGAATTGCAGGGACGCGGTCGAGTTCGGCACCGTCGGAACTCAACCGTAACGGCTGTTCGCGGTCCGCAACATACGAAAGAAGGTCCCTTAGTTCTGTTCGGGAAAGGACTTCGCCGACCCCCCCTGGCATTCGGCATCGAAGCGTGCGACGCTGGCTGACTTGATCCTTGGAAGTTTCGGTTTCCGACCCGTCCGTGCGGCGTAGTTTGATCACCGATTCGTCTTCCTGGCTGACGACGCCGTTCTCGACCCTGTGACTCCGCAGCGTTAGCTGAGTCCTTTCGAGCCCCGGGTTCATCCGCGCATTCGGATTCACGAGGGCGTCCAGCACATCCTCTGCACTTCCCTTGATCACCATTTTCCGCCGGAGGGATTCACGATCGGCCGGTGAGCCGCCCGGTTCATGACATCGAAGACACTCCAGGACGGGGTGGCGTTCAAAAATCAGCCGGCCCTTGAACGGATCACCACCCTGCAACGCACTTCGGTACGGGAGCAAGCCGTCCGCACTCGTCCGCCACGCTGCGCTGATCTGATCCCTGAGTTCAGTCAGCTTCGGATCGGTCCGTGCCCGGACGGCGTCGATCAGCTCCGCCTCCGTCGCCAGCGGCAACTCACCGTCCCGCAAGCGATGCAGGGACATGAGAAGAATCTCGTCGACCTGCGGACCTGGGATTTTCGATAGAATCGGGAAGATCGCTCTCTGGTCATCGGCGGTTCCGTGACTTGCCATGCGCTTCAAGGCGGGAAGCCCCACCGCGGGAGGCAAGCGAACCAAGATGGGAAGGGCAGCCGCACGAAGATCGGCATGCTCGCTACGGGCGGCGTGCTGGGTTGCGACCTCCAATCTGAGATCGCGCAACTGCTCAAGCGCTTGCAGCGCCGAGATGCGAGCCGCCACCGGATGGGCGGCCTGAAACACCACGTCCCACAGCGCGTGACCCATGCCCGGCATGGCGAGCGCCGCCACGGCATTGATGGTTGCTACCTGGACGTCTTCCGGCGCTTTACCCGACAGCTCGGCCAGAAAACCCCGGAGTGCCTGGCGCGCCGGCGCGGGTTCCCGTGGCTCAATGGGGCGATGCAGACCTGTGATCCGGTCGCGGCTGTTTGGCGTGGCCCATTGGCCAAGGCGATTCAGCGCTTCCGCTCGCAAGGGCGCGGGAACGTAGGCGCGACTCGCAAACGTGGCCAGGGCCTGGGCGTTTTCCACCTTTCCCAGACGAAAGTGGGCGTTGATGGCACGCAAAATCACCGGGGCATCGTCGAGCGGGACCTGCTCCAGGATCGCCGCAAGCGCCGCCGTTCCCGCCTCGATCGGGACGTCATTGATCGCAAAAGCGGCCTCGCGGACAATGGTCGGAACGAAATCTTCCAGGAACGCAGCCACGGCGGGATCGCCGATACGCCGATACGCAAGCAGACCACCGAGCCGGACCGCGCGTGACGGATCCTTGATCGTCCTTTCCAGCGCCGGATCCGGGCCCAGCCGCGCGAGGGCAATCACCAACGCATGCCGTAGCACGGGATCGTGGCCGTCATGCCGACGCAGCAACTCGATCAGCAATGGAATTGCTTCCTTGCGCTGCAACTTTCCCAGGCTTTGGACCGCAAAAAAGGTCACCCGCGGTTCGGGGTCCTGCAGCGCGGCGGTCAGAAACCGATAAAACTCAAACCGGGCGTGTTCGCCGATCAGTTTGGCTGATTGAGCGCGCACCTCGGCATCGCCATCCCGCAGCAGGGCCGGGAGGTGATTCAAGGCCCCGGGTACCCGGTCGGCTAGCTGCCCTGCCCCCCAGAGGGAGTGGACTCTCGACGACCGCGGCGCCCCAGGGTTCGTGGCGATTTTTTCGAAAACCACGAGGCTGGACTCCCCCCGCTCCGCCAGTTCGAACTGCGCGGCCAGTCGAATTCTCTGATCGGCGTGGCCCAGTAACTCCGCCACCTCGCCGGCCGGCCGGCCGGCCATCCCGCCCTCGATCCATCGCCGGGTCTGGTTGCGGGTCGCAAGCTCCGAAGCGGAGATGTTCGCCGCATCAACGGCGTAGACACGCCCGCGCCCGGACTTCGGCCAGGGCCACCGTGAGACCCAGTCAGCCACATAGAGCCGGCTGTCAGGCCCAAAGGTCACCGCCGTCGGTAGCACCCCGCCCAGAAACAGTTGGGACTTGGCGAGACCGAAACCCGCACCCTTCGGCTCAAGCTGATAGGCCAGGATGCCGCTGTCCTCCGGGTTGGCTGCAAAATGCCCGACGAAGAACGTACCGCGGTATTCGGTGCCAAGCCCACTGCCCGGATAACAAACCAAGCTGGATGGTTCATCGGCGATAGCTTCCACTGGTGGAAGAAAATGCGCCGGCTGATCTTTGCCTTGGGGCCGACCGAGCGAGAAGGCCGCCCCCGGCTGGCCGGCCATGATCGGATACTCCTCAAAGCCGACGCGCCAGCCGTGATCACTTCCATCGACCACGTAAACCAGCCGGGCGCGGTCGCCTCCACTGCTGGCGCTGTCCACCGTAAAAAGATTACCCCAGTCGTCGAAGGCCAGCGCGCGCGGGTTTCTTAGACCGTCGGCCACCACTTCAAGCCGGCTGCCGTCCGGTAAACACCGCAGAATCGCTCCGCTCTCTGTGAGGCTCACCGGCAGGGCATCCCGGCCTTTGAGATGGGCACCCCGATCGCCCGCTGCAAAATACAACATTCCATCCGGACCGCGGACGATTCCATTCGCTCCGTGCCCCGGCGAGCCGACATGCACGCCAAATCCGCGCAAGGTCTCGCGTCGCACTGCCGGCTGATGGGGTGCGGAGGACGACGTTAATTTCCACAGACTCGGACTGGCGGTGAGCCACACCTGATCGCGCTCAGCCAGGATGCCCCCCGTCACACCATCGAACGGTTGGTTGAATCCCTCGGCGAATACTTGGCTCCGATCCGCCGTACCGTCGCCATCGGTGTCCTCGATGACACGCACCCGCTCCGACTCAGTCGCCAACGCGATGACGCGATCGCCCAGCAAGTCGCGAAGCAGGTGCTGCATATCCTCGGGCGTTCGACCCGCAAGATCACGCTCGCGGAGTCCAGGGTAATCACGAATCTCGCGGGCACTCGTCCCGAGGCGAAAGGTTTCCGCGACGTACAATCGTCCGGACGGATCAAACGAGATTGCCATGGGATTCATCGCCAGCGGCTCGGCCGCCCACAACGTCCCCTTTAATCCCGGCGCGAGTGCGAGCCGACGAACGGCTGCATCGGCCTGCGCAGCTCGCTCCGAAACATTCATCGCCGCCGGGCGGCTGCCGGCCGGCACAGGCGGAGTTGGGGCGCCCGACGCGGCGTTGGCGGCGAGCAAGAGTCCGAGCCAAACCCGGGTCGGAAACCGCAGCCAACTGACCACGCTGAACCGGGGTATCCGCAGAACCGGACACAGGCTCAACGCGCGAGTGACATGGCAGCTCATGGGTTGGGAGGGATTTTCGAGTTGGCCGAAAAAAACGCAATCCCGCCGCGCATCCTGCCGCAGCCCCCGGTGGAATGAACCACACTGGGCCCAATCCCGGGGAACCGGTTTCGTCCCGGTACACTCAGAGCGGCTGGATCGTCAGGTTGCGCCAGCGGCACACGGCCCCGGGGGCCCAGCGATTGCGGCCCATTCCCCGGGGCGGTGAATCATGAACTTCCAGCCCAATGTGCCCAGGTTCGCCCAAGTAGTGGAGCGCCAGATCGGGATCGAATCCCGGCAGGCGCACGTTGGCGTAGTTCAAGGAGGCGATTTTGAGGCCGTTGATCCACGACGTCAGCACGGGGACCTTGCCCACACAACGAACGCGGAATCGGTTCCAATCGTCCGAACGCCATACTTTGGCGAAGTCGTCGAAATGGGCGGCGTAGTCGAGCGGCCAGAACGGCCGGCTATCATGGATGCCCTGCGTGAGATGGGTGTACCTGAATCCGGGCAACTCGAGGGCGTCGAGGTAGTAGGGCGCCGAACGGAAGTTGCCTATGCCGTTCGCGAAGAAGCCACCCATGTTGCCCCGCGGACGCGGTTCGACGGAGATCTGATACCCGAGGGGGCCGACCGGATGCTGCCGCACCAGAATGCCGCTGTCCACGGGCCAGTCATGATTCGCCTCGAACTCGAGTTCGAAGTCCTGAAATTTTTTCTCTGTAATCAAGTAGGCGCCGAGTCCCGATCCGGCGGGTTCCTGCCCGCCAACAATGGCTCCATCGATCACGCTCCACTTGCCCGTGTGACGCAGGGCCGACTGCGACTCCGGGAGGGCCCGGTGGTAAGCGAGGGTCTTCTGCTCCAGTTCCGCGAGCGCGACCCTGCCCGCCTCAATGACGGGCCCGATAGAGAGCCGCGGAATGGCGCGCCAACCGTTCAGGGACTGGCCGTCGAAGAGACGAAATTTCCCATGGGTCGGGTCCTCGGTTGTGTACAGTCGATCCGGGAGGGAATCCTCCGCGGAACGCAACCGTTGCGGGAAGGCCGACGCGGCGAGCAGCATCGACGTGGACGTGATGAAATCACGTCGGGAACTAGAATTGGGAGATTTGATATTCATTCGATCATATCGACGGATGGTACGCCGCAGCCCCATTTCACCGGTTCATCCCGGAATCTTTCCGCTCAAACCCGTTGGCAATGGCAGCACCAGCCGGATAGGTCGCGTTCATTCTTCCGGGTAAAATCCTCCGAGCTGATCGAGGATCTTCCGCCCGAGAACCACCGAGTCGAACGGCCCGTTCTGCCGCCAGATGATCTGGCCTCCAGGGGCGATTAGGACGGTGTGCGGGATCGGTCCAGGCCACGCGGGATCCAGACTTTGCACGAGAGCATCTGTGCTCGCGGCCGAGTAGATGTAGTTGTTAGTGGAGCGCTTCTCTTCGAGGAGTGAATCCTTGATTCGAGCCGGCATGCCCGCGTGTTGAGATTCCAGAAACTTCAGCGCCTTCGCCTGGTCCTTGGGTTGATCGAGGCTGATGGTGATCACTTCGAAGTCGCGCCGCTTCAAGCGCCGGGACAATTTCGCGAGTTCGGGAAACTCGGCGACACAGGGTCCGCACCACGTCGCCCAAACATTGATTAGTCGCAGCTTCTTCGTGGGATTCCGGGCCAAGGCGGCGACTTGCGCGGCGTCAATGGGCTCAATCGTCACCGGCTCGTGGGGCCAGGCGGCCTCTTTGGCGGCGGCGGCTTTTTCCAGCTTGGTCAGCCATTTGACGGCGCAACCCATGGGCCGGGCGTAGGGGACTCGGACCGTCTTTCCCTGTACCAGGTCGTCGAACGCGTTGATCGCATCATGCCTCGTGACGGTGTTGGCATTCTCAAAGCGTGAGTCGTCAAACCGGCCGGAGTAGCGGAGTTTCCGGTTCTCATCGAAAATGAAGAGATCCGGCGTCGCCAAGGCCCCGTACGCTTTCGCCGTTTCCTGTTTTTCGCCGTCATAAAGATAGGGAAACGTAAAGTGATTCTCGTCCGCGTAGAGTTTCATCTCCTCGAAACTGTCGTTGTACTTGCTAAAGCCGAGTTCGTCGACGGTCACGGCATCCGGATGATTCGGCTGAATCGCGACCACCCCCAGGCCCTTGGCCTTCATCCGATTGATCCAGGGGAGCATTCTCGATTCGGCGGCGTGGGAATAGGGGCAGTGATTGGAAAGGAACACGACGAGGAGAAACTTGTGCTGCCGAAAATCGGCGAGGGTATGACGTTTGTCATCCACCCCGAGCAAATCGAAATTGGGAGCCGCTGCACCCAGCTGCAACCGCCGGAACCCGGCCGGGAGATTGCGCTCAAGTTCCGGGCCGGAGCCACGGATATCCGTGCCCTCCTGCGCCGCCAGTGCGACGGGCATCAACAGCAACAAAAGCAACAAGCTCGTGGAAACGCAGTTCACTTCTTTGGGACGCCGGGGCGCCGCGGCTCAGTTCCGCCGAAATGCCGCCGTCACTTCGGCGTGGAACTTCGGCACCACTTTGAAGGGATCATACGGGACATTGGTCACCGCGAGCGTCTCGATGGGCAAGTACCCGCGATAACCGGCGGCGCGCACGATTTTCACAAAACGGTCGAGATCGAGCCTGACGGGACTGTCCTTTCCGTACGGACTCTCCTTGATCTGAAAATTCACCGTGTACGGGAGGATGGACGCAATTTCGGCGTACGGGTCCTTCGGGTAGTTGCCGGTGTCCAAAATGACGCCGACCCAGTCCGAGCCGATCGCGTCGATCAGTTGGATCGTCTGCTCGGCGGTTCTAAGAAAATCGCCGTGATTTTGAACTCCGACCACCACCCCGAATTTTTTCCCGTGCTCCGCGCAGGCCCGAATGTCGTCCGCCATCCACTTGGCGACTTCCTCACGGTTGGCGCCGGGTGCTTCGTGGCCTGCAAATACGCGGATTACGGGCGCGCCCAGCTTCGCGGCCACCTCGATCCACTCTTTCGCCAATCGAACGTCCGCCGCCCGCGCCGCCTTGTCAGCAGCGGCGAAGTTGTTGCGAATGCCCGTTCCACTGATGCCGATACCCAGATCGAACGCGCGTTTCTTGAAGCGGGCAATAAACTCGTCACTGGGCACTTTGGGATAACCCGGAAAATAGTATCCCGTCGGATCGATGGCATCGAAATCCTGTTGCGCGCAGAACTCCAGGACGTCGAAGAGCGTCAAGCTCGGGGCGGCGCCGCCCTTCACCCCGAGGATCGCGTCGTTGAAGGAAAACGCATTGAGGCTGGTCTTGAGTTTCGGGCCTCCGGCGCGGCGAGTCCGCGCTGACCCAGCCGGACGTGGGACGCTCGTGGCGGCCCTCATCGCACGAGGAGTCGCGAGGGCCGCGACGGTGAACGCCGCCAGCGTGGTGGAAGATTCTATAAAGGCACGGCGATTTTGTTCGTGAATCATAGTGGATGGCAGTGATGGATTATTTTGCGACGGTGTACACCTCAAGCAAAGCGATGCCGGTGGCTGCGGTCGCCCCGGTGACACGAGCGGTGTAAACTCCGGGCGCCAGCGTGACCAGCAGGGCGGAGTCGGCCGAACCCGTCGGGAAGGAAAAGGCGCCCACGGAGGCGGAGGCCGTTGCAATATCCGCGGCATTGGAAGCGGTGCTCCAGCCGGTGTTTTCGGCAATGGCGGTTCCGTTGTAGGACACCAGCGACAGGACGGGGCGGCTCAGAGCCCCGGCGACCCCAAATCGCGTCAGCACGGGACCGGCCGCCCGGATCAAGACCTTCTGCGGCTCCCGGCCGGTGATGACAAAGCCCGAGATCATCGCCTTATCGCCGGCTTGGACTTCGCCGCGGGTCGAGATATTCACCAAGCCCGCACTTCCACCCGCACTTCCACCCGCAGCGCCGCCCGCACCCGTCGGATCCGTTAGGTTGATGCCTTCTTGATCAATATAAACATCGTCGGCAAAGAACGCGGCGTCCAGCGCCTGAGGGGCTGCGATATTTCCCGCCGTATTCGTGAAGTAGAACACGTCCAAATGGGCGGCCTCCGGATTCAGGTCCCCGTCCGGCTTGGCCCGAAAGCCGCCAAATTCACCCGGAACAAGCGGGAAGACGAGGATCGGGGTTCCACTGTCACCCACACGAATGTAAACCTGATAATCCTGCCTCTGATTAACAACTGAATAATTGCGAACATAGAACCACTGCGAAACCCAGACATTATTGGGCCGATTGGTCCCGATACTCTGGAAACCGATGACTGCGGCGGGATTCGTCGGATTAGGATCTCCGTTGTAGGCACGGAACTCAGCTGAACCCACATCGTAACTGGTCACCGGGCCGGATTCCGCATACTGGGTCGGAATGTCCACCGCCGACATGCCGACGTTCATGTCAATTTCGGGCGGAGACTGGACCCCGTTGCGACTAACCGTGGCCGTGTACCAGCGATAAAAAAGCGTTCCGGTGGTCCCGTATTTGATCGGTGGTGGCCGGCCAATCAACCGACTGCGGTGATCACTCGGATAGGGGGAACCAGGGTACATGAGCATGACTTTGTTGCCCTTGGCGGCGCCGGCGGGGTCGGGATCGGCCACGATCGCGACCTTGGAATCCGCCGTGGTGCCGACGTCGCTTTGCGTAAAGACCCACTTGTTGAGGTTACCACCTTCAAAGTCTTCGAACTTTTGCCACTGGGCAAAAGCATTGATGTGCGAGGCCAGGGCGAGCGCAGCCGAAAGGAGAACTTTCGTTTTCATGATTAGGAGGGGCCAGTTGAGGCAGGATACTGAGCGCTGATTGTTTTCGGTGAAAGTAGGGTAAGGGGGAAACCGAGGACCGAGGCGCTGCCTCAAAACCCAACGGTGGCGGTGAGACGGAACGTCCGTGGGAAGCGAAACACTTCCGATCGCTTGGCAACCTCGCGCTTGTTGTATGCATCCGTGTAGGTGGCCGTCGTCGTGTCGCCGCGATCGTCGAGGAGGTTCTTGACGTTCAACCGCAGATTCCAGCTGGTTCGGCCCAGTTTGAACTTATAGTAGAGTCCGAGGTCAAAGTTCCAACTGTCGGCCGTGTCCGGGGTCGGAAAAAGATTCTGTCCGACCCTGTTGCCGCCGATGGCAATCGACGTCCGGGCGGCGCTCGAATAAATCGCCCCCAAGCCCACGGCAAAGTTGTTCAGCACCCCCTCGGTGAATTCATAATGCGTCCAGAACGTCGCCTGATGCGCAGGGTTGAAGAACAGGCTCACCCCGTCGATACCCGAAAGCGCCTGACTCGGGAGCAAGGGATTCGTCGCACTCAACACGTTGCCATTCCGGTCGAGAAATCGATCGGCGACTCCGTCGCCGTTGGTGTCTTCCGACTTGATGCCAAAGGCCTCGCGTCCAAAAACCCGGACGATGCGGTCATACTCAGTCCCGGCGTAAGTCTGGCCATCGGCCCGGGAAATAAAGTCGACCATCTTGAACGCCCCAGTCGCCGCGCGCTGCGTGTAGGAGTAACCCACCAGGATCTGGAGGTTGTTGTTCGGCTGAAAAATCAGCTCGAAGTCGCCCCCGCTGGCCTCATCCGTGAAGGTGACGTTGGCTCCATCCGAACTGTCGAGACTGGGATTATTGCCGCCCTTGAACTCGCCGAAGAACGACTCCTGCCGGGTATAGTTCAGGGGATCATACTGCCCGGCGACGTTCGCGGAGACAGATTGATTGAAGAAAGCCTTCTCAAAGAATTGCCGCCAGGTGTACTTTTGACTGACCAGATTGCCGCTTGGGTCCGTGTAAGCGAAATCGAAGGGCACGTCCATGTCGGCGTGCTTCACGTAAAATATCTGCGGGTCATCAGCCCGGCCGCCGGGGTTGGCAAAATCGATCAGGCCGGGAATTAGCTGCCGGATCGGGTTGCCCCTCGGATCCCGGGTCGTGATGTAATAAGTTTTGTGGAGCGTGACCGGATCGATGGTCGAAGAATTTCCAGCAATATAAGCGTTCTGAAAGGCCGCCGGCGTTTCTTTCGCATTAATGCCATAAGTCAGCACCTGCACGCCGATCGCCGGCTTCGGGTTGAAACGGTTGGATGTCAAATTCTGCCCGACCGGAGGACTGGGGGATCCCTGCCAGCGGGCGGGCGCCGGAGCGTAGGCAAAATCCCAAATCGCATTCTTCCGTTGAATTTTATACGCCGAGACACTACCGGTCACCCGGTTATTCCGGGAACTGAATTTGACGCCCACCTCCTGCGATTTCGTCTCCTCGGCTTTGATGAACTCGTTGTTGCCGTCGGTCAGCCCGGTGTTCGGCGCAATGCCCTCGGAGTAGAGCCCGTAGATTGTATAGAGGTCGTTGATCTTATAATTCAACGCCAGGGTCTTTGACGTTTTCGAGATATCCTCGGGAAAGTTCTGCGTGGCGTCAAAGGCGCCATAAGTAGTGTTGTTCGGATTGTTAACGTAACCGACTTCCTGCGCCTGAATCTGCTCCTTGGTCAGTCCCTTGCTGCGCTCGGGAGGGAGGCGGATAAAATCGCTTGTCGAGGCATTGTACTCATCATATCGCACGCCAGCGACCACCCCAATGCGATCTTTCCAGAATCGGCCCTGATACACTCCGTAGTAGCCCTTGAACCAGATATCCTGCTCCGAGTAGCGCGTTCCTGGCATCGCCAGATTCTGACCCTCGTAGCGAAAGGGGGAGTAATCGGTTACCGGCCGGAAATACAGACTATCATTGGCGTCAGCCGATCGGTTATAGGCCCGCACGATGGATTCCTCGCCATTGAGAAACCGGACCTTGTCGTTGATAAAGTGATTGCCCGCCAGGAAAGTGTGGGTGCTGGAGCCTGTCACCGGCAGGTCAAGGTTCAACTTGTAAGTGCCCCGCAGCCGCCACTGGAACGACTCGCTGGAAGTCGGGCGCTTGCTCCACCAGTACCGCGTGATCTTGGCATTATCCAAGGGATTTACGTTGGCCGGATCGAGGCGATCGCGCGCGACAAAGAACGCATTCGCGGCCGACCACACATTGATCGTATTGGATACTTGATCCGGCCACGGAGCACCCGGACCCGTGTATTCATTGGCGGCGATCGATGTCAGGGTATTGCGTAAGTCCACGCCCCCACCTCCATTGGTCATGTTCAGGACATTCAACGCCAGCTCCTCCGTCTGCTGTTTGGTATAATAGGCCCCACCGGAGAGGGCAAAGTTCCGGGTGGGCGTCAGCTCCATGTTCAGGAGAAAATTATCCTCGTCGCGCTGCTCATACGTGTCGGGTCCGGTGATCCGGTAAGTGTCGGGCAGCCCACCGCCCTGCATCTGCCGGGTGGCCGGATTCGGTTTATCATAAACCAGCGAGACTTGGGGCGAGGGGAGCGGCCGCCCGCGAGCATCATAACTGATGATGTCCCGCTTCACGAGATCCAGGCCCTTGATCGGGCCCGATTGCCGGGCAAAATTGTACGCCTCGTCCCACTCGTTCCGAAAGAGCGGCTCCGAGCCACCCGTGTCGTCGTAGATCCACTGGTCGCCCGTGCCGTTGAATTTCGTCTTCGCGGTCTGGTATTCAACGAAGACGTTGAGCTTGCCCCGGAAAAAATACTCCAGCTGGGCCACGTTGTAACGCTGACTTTTCTGCTGCCAATCGGTGTAGTGTTCACGGTTTTCCCATGCGCCGGCAACGCGGAGATTCAAGGAATGGCCTTCTTTCCCTTTCCGGAGGAGCGGAGTGGAGGCGTCAACGGTGGCACGCTGGAATCCATAATCACCGCCGCTGATGCCGAACTCCAACACCGGCTTCGACACGGGTTTCTTGGGGATCGCATTGACGATGCCGGAAAGAACGCCAATCCCATAGAGCAGGGAGTTCGGCCCCTTGACGACCTCAAGGCGGTCCATGTTGACCGAGTCCAGCAAACCGCCGAGTGCAATGTTGGTGGTCGGGGTGACCACAAGCCCACCGACCCGGAAGCCCAGCCGATTCTGAAACGGGACGTCAAAGCCACGAATCGTCACTACGTTGGCGAAGCGGTTGCCGCGGGCGCCGGCCGAGGCGGACCGTTCCGCCGACCCACCGCCGACGTTCGCGTTCGCGGAGTTCAAGCCACCCGCCGCCGCCTCCGTACCGATGAACACACCCGGTGAGTAAGCGAGCGCTTCCGTGAAGTCCGTGGCCCCAATGTCGTTGATGAACTCCGCCGTGACCACCTGAATCGTCATGGGCAGTTCCTTGAGCGGGGTGTTGAGACTGGTGCCGGACGTGGTATTGGACGCCCGATAGCCGACGTCTCCCGAAGCGACAACCTGGAACGGCGAAAGAGTGACGGGCTCTTCGATCAGTACATCCGGCGGAGGGCTTGAGACTTTTTGGCCCCGCGCGGCGTTCGGGCTAAAAACCACCAATGCCAACAACGCGATCCGAACGAATGGATCAGGATCGACTGCGATTCCTTTCAAGGAACCTACCAGGGTAGAGGAGTTCATGGGTTGAGGTAGCATAGGCTGCGTGGGGCGAACTAGCCGGGCCGGGGGAATCCTAGCGGGGCGACGAAGTGCTTTCCCTCAAACCCAGACCGCTCACCGGCTGCGTCCGCCCGGACGCGACGATCTGGGGTCGGTCATCGACGCGCAAGACCAGTTGCACCTCGTCCGCATAGAGGCCTGCAAACGAGACGGCGCCGTCGACGGGAGATAGATCAGCCGGGATTACTTTCAGTTCGACAACGAGAAAGTCGGCGTTCGTCGGCACCATCATGGTGCACGATATGCGCTGCCAGCTGTGCAAATCATCATCCCCCGTGATCCGCCACGAGCTATAGGCCGTTTCCTGATACAGCTTCTCCGCCCAGTTTCTCGGAAGAATAGCGGTATCCCCGGTAAAGGCCCACACGCTCGCCACCAGTGTGGTCTTCTTCACGGAGTGCTCGGGTACGCAATTGAACCAGGCCGACCAGTCCACCGCCGCCGTGCCCGTGGCGATCACCGCCCGGAGATGCCGCACATCCACAACCTGGTAGATATTCCCGTGCAAGATAGTTCCGCGCGACGATGGTTCCAGCGAATCGGAACGCAAAAAGCGGAACATGCGCTGCCCCTCCTTCGGGACGATTCCCTGCTCCGTTCCCACCACCGCCGCATAGTCACCACTCCAGACGCCGTAACGCACCGGCACGCCGTTTGGCAGCGGGGCCTCGCCGGATTCAAATCCGGCATTGGCCACTGCCAGCACGTGTCTCACAATGTTTCGATAATTTGGGACGACGAAAGCCCAGGCCGCGGAAGAGCAAAAGACTCCCAGCGCCAACCCCGCCGCCGCCGCCGTGAGCAACCGCCATTGCCGCCAGCTGATACGCGGACTCCGCCCGGGAAACGTCGGTACGGGCGCTGCGGATCCAGTGCATAGGGAGCTGTCCACGGCGTGCGCGAGCCCCCGCTGGAGTCCCTCATGTAACAGTACGTGAGTCTCCGCCAGTTGCCAGAAGCGCTCGCGATCCGCCGCCGAGTGCAACAGTCGATGCCCCAATTCGCGGCGCTCATCGTCGTTGAGCGACCCGCTGAGGTGCTGATCAATCAGGTCATCGAGGCGTTCGTCCTTCATGTTGCTCCATTCCTCAGTTGCCGTTCGATGCACTCCCGCAGTAATCGGCGGGATCGGGATAGCGCCACGCTCACCGCTGCCGGGGTCCAACTCAGCACTTGCGCAATTTCCTGGGTCCGGAGCTCATCCTGATAAAACAAGTCGACGATTTGCCGCGCCTGTGGCCCCAACTTGGCCACGCACCCGGGAAGGGCGATCAACTTCAACTCATCAAAAGGCTCTTGCGGAGCACTGGCCCCGAGCGCTTCTAAAGCCTCATCCGAAAACCGCTCAGCCGCCCGCTTGTACTGGCTCTGCGCTTTCATCACTTGGAATCGAGCGATTCGAAACACCCAGGCGAGGAAATTGGAATTCAGCTGAAAATCAGCAGCCTTCGCCTGCACAACGATGAACGTTTCCTGCAGGACATCCTCGGCGGCCGAAAAATCACCCATCAAGGAGATGATGAATCCCCTGGTCCGGGGTTGGTGCCGTACGAACAATTGAAGCACCTGCTGCTGGTGGGAGTCAGGCATTTCTTGAATATACCCGCCAAACCAAAAACCTTAGCAAGGAATTTTCAGATCTCCTCGCTGAAGTGCCCAGCGCGAGTCACAGGATGATTCGCCCCCTCCCCGACTGCAATCCCCGGCAACCTCCGGCCACTCGAGGTTGGCAAGTCCGGCGGCCGGGGTCACTCCGGCACGACCCGCAGACCGGAATCGAAGTTTGAATCGTTGGCCAAACCGACGCGCCGCACGGCGTGGTCATGCACCAAAATCAGCCGAATGGGAGCGGCCGCCCCACCACGGCGAGATGCCAGGCGGCGGTGAAGATCGCGCCTTTCTCGAGCCGCACCCGGGTGCCGTCCGTGCGAGCCTGATACAGCGCACGCGTCGCGGAAGGGGAGGAGGCCGCGCTCGCGGTTCAGGCGAGCAGCACGCCCGCGAACAGGTTCTGCCCGGCCAGGAACCGTGCCGAATCTCAATTCCCAGCTCTCAGCCCTCATCTTTCAACTTCCTGGTTTCGGCTCCTCTTCCAGCGGACGTTCGAAGAACAGCCAGTATTTCTGCAGATGTGGCGGAATCTCCGAACCTTCGTACGGGGACCGCTCTACAAAGCCGCGCGACCGATAAAGGCGCTGCGCGTCCGCCATGAAGCGCACCGTGTCGAGCCGCAACACCCGGGCGTGCCACGACCGGGCTGCCAGGATCAGCCGGTCGAGCAGCGCCGAACCCAGATGCAGCGAGCGCGCCTCGGGCGCGACGTACATCCGTTTCACCTCCGCCACGTCCGCGCCCAGCCGGCGCAGGGCCCCCACCCCGACCACCCGTCCGTCCCGCTCCGTGATCAGCAGCACGCCACGTGGCGGCTGATACGCCGAGAGGCTCGCCACGACATCCGCCGGATTGGACGGGGCCTCCTCGAGTCCATACTCCTCGCGCAATCGCTCGTGTCCCCAGGTCAGATACGTCACCATCAGTGCCGCGGCCGCTTCGACGTCCGCTCCCGGGCGCGCCTCACGGATCACCACGTCAGGACTGAGGGGAGGCAAATCCTTCATCAACCTTGATTCGGGGGACAGTTCGTCACCGGACCCCGTCATGCCTCGCCCAGCATCCGGCGGAAGCGTGCCTGCAGCGCCGTGGGGTTCGGCACGCGCAGCGTGTTGCCGGCCACCTCCAGCAAGTGCTCCACCTTGAGGCGGGCAAAGGTGCGTGACAGGGTCTCGCTGCTCGTCGGATCCGATCCCCCTGAAAATCCAGTTTCCTATCGGTAACCCCAGGGCGCGCACGCCACCGGAGACCCCGCCCTGCAGATCGCAGCAGCTTCGGCTCACCAGCCCCGAACCAAGCCTGCAGTCTTCGCGGCTTCGCGCGAGCCCTGCTGGTGGCGTAGGCCACGAGGCGACTGCCAACAGCGTTGCGAGTTTCAGCCGACCCCGTCCGCGGTTCTCTATAAAAGCTGGCTCAACAACGTCCGCGCGGGCACCACCACGGGCGCTCGCTCCGCAAAACAGTCGGCGTCCACGTGGTTCATGTCCATCACCGCCTGAAAAGCATGGGGGGCCTTCGTCGCTTCCTGAAAATACCTCAACGCCGGTGACAACGCCCGCTCCGCATTCTTCACCTCGACAAGGAACCACGGTTTCCGATCCCGCACCACCAGGAAATCCACCTCCCGTTTCATCTTGTCGCGCAAATAGCGCAACTCGAAGCGTCCCAGCCCGAGGTCCGTCCAACCCTCGACCGCTTTGAGCAAATGGCACGCGACCAACGTCTCCGCACGCGCGCCGGGATCGTCGACGGCCGACCAGTCGCGCAAAAACCATTTCGGCTCCTTCCGCAGGGCCTTGGCGACATTCGCAAACCATGGGCGCACAAGAAATCCGTAGTGCAGCCGCCCCAACAGATCGATCCAGCGCCGCGCGGTGTCCACCGCCACCCCCACTTCCTGCGCGAGATTGGCATAAACCAACTGCTGGCCCGACCGCTCAGTCAGCAGGGTCGCGAAGGTTTCCAGCGTCGCCAGTTCCTGCAACTGCGCCACCTCCCGCACCTCCTGTTGAAAGAACTGCTCGTGCCGCAACGCGCGCCAACGGTTCGTGAAACGCGCCTCGCGGCGCAGGAACGGCTCGGGAAACCCGCCATGGCTCCACAGGGCTTCCCAGTTCTCGGCGGCGATCGCCGCCGGCGCGCGGACCGGCGCGGCGGGCACCGTCGGGTGCAGGCACTCCGCGACACTCCACGGATGCATCCGAAAAAGGAAATACCGCCCCATCAGGCTGTCGCCTCCGCGGCGGAACACCTCCAGCCGCGAACTGCCCGTGACCACCACCCGCGCCTTTCCGCCGTAAACGTCGAAGAACCCCTTCAGAAAATTTCGCCATTTGCCGTGCTTGTGCAACTCGTCGAAGACCACCGTCGGCCGCTCCGCGCGCAGCGTCGCGAGACCCGCCGCCTCCGCCACCGCCGCCGGGCCGCGCAAAATCACCTTCCGGTCGTCGGCATTGTCCCAATTCAGATAGTGCGTCCCCAGCGCGCGGCAAACCGTCGTCTTGCCGACCTGCCGCGGCCCGCTGACCCAAGCCATCTGCCGGTGTGAGGCGAGGTGCTCCTCCAAGATGCGATCGTAGAGTCTCGGACTCTGCTCCATGGGGACCAAAATCGTGCCCGTCGTAAAATAGTCCAGTCCGTTTTACGACCGGCCGTAAATTGGTCCACCCCGGGCAGGCTGAAACGCAGCCGCCGTCAACGATTGGCGCAGCGTGAACAACTGCTCCTCCTTCCATTCGCCTTTCAGCGCGGCGGCGATCTCGGCCACGCTCTTCTTGCGGCGATGGTCGCGGTGCGCGGCGAGCTTCTGCGGGTCGCGTTCGCCCGCGATGATCGCATCGAGAATGGCCGTCCCGTCGTGCCCGTGATGTCGGTGACCGCGCGATGCAGCCGCACGTTCTTGGCGCCCGCGGGAGAGATGCATGGGAAGAGCGTGTTGTTTGGGTCTGGCTGGTCCTATTTGACCGACGCGCCGACGAACTCCTCGCGGGAGAGCTTGCCGTCGCCGTTTTGGTCGAAGTTTTTGAAACGCTGCTCGAGGTTCGCCCCCTTCTGGCCCGCGAGATACTCGGCGAGCGACAGGTTGCCGTCGTGGTTGGCATCCAGGCGCGCGAAGGCGGCGGCGCGGTCGGGCGCGGTCTTTTTTGCGGGTTCCGTCGCGGCCGTTTTCGCCGCGCGGCGCGGCGTCGCGGAGGCCGCGCGATCGGCCGCGCTGATGCAGGCGGGATCGGCTTTCGTCGGCAGCGTGGCCTGCCAGTCGAGCGCGAGCCGCGTGAGGCGGGCGACGATCGCGGGCTGCTCCTTCGCCACATTCTTCGTTTCCGCGCGATCCGCGTTAAGGCGATACAACTCGGCGCGCTGGCTCTCGGCGGTCAGGAGAAGTTTCCATTCGCCGTCGCGCACGGCGAGGCGCGGCCACCAGTCGGGCTCCGCGGCCTTGCCCGTCCAATACCAAAAAACGGGGCGCGTGCGCTGGACCGGCTGACCGGTGAAGGCGGCGAGCAGGTTCTCCCCGTCGCCGCGGTAGTCGGCGGGCAACGCAACCCCGGCGGCGGCGCACAAGGTGGGCAGCAGGTCGACGGCGGTGAACGCGGTGGTGTCGTTCTTCATTCCCGCCGGCGCGCGCCCCGGCCAGCGCACGATGAAGGGCACGCGCACGCCGCCTTCGAAGAGGCTGCGTTTCTCGCCGCGCAGGCCGCCGCTGGATCCGACGCTGTAGTAGCCGCCGTAGCTTCTTTCGCCGGTTTCGGCGTTGGGCCGGTCGTTTCCCTTGTCGGCGCCGGTGGTCTCGGGGCCGTTGTCACTCGAGAACAAAACGATCGTGTTCTGCTCGACGCCGGCCGCCTTAAGCGCGTCGAGCACGCGGCCGACGGCGTTGTCGCCATCGGTGATGACGGCGGCGTAGACGCGCTTTTGTTCGTCGAGGTGCGACCACTTCTCCAGCGAGGCTTTCGTCGGCACGTGCGGCAGGTGGCTCTCGTGGAGCCAGACGTTGACGAAGAACGGCCGGGCCTTGTTGGCCTGGATGAACTTCACGGCGTTTTCGGGCGTGGCGTGCAGGCCGGCGGATTCCGTCTCAGCGCCGCCGTTGAAGATCGCATACTCGTCGAAGCCGTAGGCCTTCGGGTCGGGCGCGCCGTGCGTGTTGCGGTTCGTGAGATGCCACTTGCCGAAGTGCGCGGTGCGATAACCGGCCTGCTTGAGAAGCCGCGCGAGGTTGGGCGCCTTGGGATCGAGCCAGTCGGGCATGCCGCGCTCCTGGTTCTGCGCGGGGTCCGCGAAATGCTGATGGATGCTGTAACGCGAAGGGAAGTGTCCCGTCATCGCGGCCGTGCGGCTCGGCGAGCACACGGGATTGAGCACATTGAACTGCTGGAAATCGATGCCCTCGCTGGCGAGTCGGTCGAGCCGCGGCGTCTTGATCCAAGGGTGGCCGTGGCCCGAGAGATCCCCCCAGCCCCAGTCGTCGGCGAAGATGAAGACGACGTTGGGTGCCGCCGCGGGCGCGGCGGCAAGAGCCGGCGCGGACGCGCCGGCGAGGAAGGCGGCGACGTGGGCAAGCGTGCACATGCAAACGGTGCGAACCAACGGCGTGAAGAGAATCGGGCGGCAAGGAGAATTCACAAGCGACAGCGTTCAGACTTTCCGGAAAGGACGCAATTGCGCGGGCGGCGGGTTTTGTTTGTCGATGCCAGCGAAAACCTGCCCGGGCGGGCCCGTTCCTTTTCGGCGCAGCTGATTAGTCCCCCAGGCTCAGCGCCAAGGACTGGAACTTCACACCGAGCGAAAGCCGCCGGGTGCCCCAGCGATCGATCTGCAGGGCGAGGGCGGACCGTCGCGGTGAGAGTTGGGCGGGCTCGGTGGCTGTCGTTCCCCGTCCCTATATCGTCCAGAGTTTGGCGAGTGGCACCGCGAGCAAACGCGGGTCGGACATCGGGAGCGTACTCGTGCCGGAGTGGAAGAGCACTCCGCCCTTGAAGTCCTTTCCGCACTGGTCGGCCAGGCGGCGCAGCCCGTGGCCGTCGGATTCGTGCACCGTAGCGGAGGCCTTGACCTCGATACCCCACGTCTGGCGGCCTCGGGTCAAGACAAGGTCAACCTCGACCTGGTCCTTGTCGCGATAGTGCCAGAAGCGCAGGTCGGGATCAGTCCAACCGGCCTGGGCCACCAGTTGCTGGACTACGAATGATTCCAAGAGATGACCGAAGCGATCGCGCCGGGTGTTCCACTCTGCAACG